>OGZU01000064.1_pt1 | contig 34929 bp, 30 predicted proteins | sample 1576871 | NCBI WGS metagenome assembly OGZU01 (sample SAMEA3541580, study PRJEB24748) | human gut metagenome | biome: human gut; feature: human-associated habitat; material: faeces | place: China | collected 2012
GCTTCATATCCTCACTTCCTTTGCTTTTTGCAGATAGTATAACAGGCAAATGTCCGCGAAATGTTACAGTGGACGGATTTTTCAAAAAAGGGTTTCTTCCTTATTATAGGATAGCCCACTTTACAATACAATGCTCAAACTATGAACAATAAAGTTTAGCAGCAATGCACTTTGCATCATTTCGCCAATCGTCCATGAACTATAAAATGTATATGGGTGATGCAGAATGGCGAAAATTGAGGACTGTCCCGGCTTTGAAACGTTCGGAGCGGATGTCAAGGCAGCTCGAAAGGCAAAACAGCTTTCCCGCAGTGCGCTGGCTGACATGATACATTGTGACAGCCGGTATCTTGCGAACATCGAAAACGAAGGCACGCTGCCCAGCCTGCCGGTGGTGATTCAGCTGATAAAAATATGTGGTCTGCCCGTGGAGCGGTACTTCAACCCGGAACTCATGCGGGAAGAAAGTGCGGAACGTCAGCGGGTCAGCCACAAGCTGCAGCTTTGCCCGGAAGAATACTTACCCATCGTAGAAGGTGCCATTGACGGTGCCTTACGAATCCATGAACAGGAAAAAGAGCCCGTGTGTGTCTGATTGTCATGCACGGTCATTGAGAGGATGCAAAAGCGTCCTCTTATTTTTTTGTATTTTGCGGGCAAAACGGGGATGTTGTGGTGTCATAGTAGTGGGGAAAGGTAACGTAGCAAGCATAGGGAGTGTAGCCACTCCCGGCAGAAATGCTTGCTGGGGAGTACCCCAGACCCCCAAGAAACGAGGTGAAACTATGACGAACCGAACCCGAAAAATTGTTCTGCGTGTTCCAGTGACGCCGGAGGAACGGGAACTTATCCGGCAGAAGATGGCTCTGCTGCACACACGGAATTTTTCTGCATACGCCCGGAAGATGCTGATAGACGGATATGTTGTCCACATCGACACCACCGACATCCGGGCGCAGACCGCCGAGTTGCAGAAGATTGGCGTCAACGTCAATCAGATCGCGCGGCGGCTGAACAGTATGGGGCCGCTGTATGCACAAGATGTTGCGGACATCAAGGGAGCACTGACACAGATATGGCAGTTACAAAGATACATCCTATCAAGTCAACGCTGAAAAAGGCACTGGATTACATTGAGAATCCGGCCAAGACGGACGAAAAAATGCTGGTGTCCTCCTTTGCCTGCTCCTACGAAACCGCCGACATCGAATTTGAACTGCTGCTGTCACAGGCCATGCAGAAAGGCAACAATCTGGCCCACCACCTGATACAGTCTTTCGCACCGGGCGAAACCACGCCGGAGCAGGCCCACGAGATTGGCCGGCAGCTTGCGGATGAAGTGCTGCAAGGAAAATATCCCTATGTGCTGACAACGCACATTGACAAAGGGCACGTCCACAACCACATCATCTTTTGCGCTGTGGACATGGTGAATCAGCGCAAATATGTTTCTAACCGGCAGAGCTATGCCTACATCCGGCGCACCAGTGACCGGTTGTGTAAGGAACATGGCCTGTCCGTGGTAATGCCCGGCCAAGACAGGGGCAAGAGCTATGCCGAGTGGGACGCACACCGCAAGGGCACAAGCTGGAAGGCAAAGCTGAAAACTGCCATAGATGCAGTCATCCCGCAGGCCAAGGATTTTGACGATTTTCTGCGGCTCCTGCAGGAGCAGGGCTACGAGGTCAAGCGTGGCAAGTATGTTTCGTTCCGCGCGCCCGGACAGGAACGGTTCACCCGCTGCAAAACGCTGGATGAAACCTACACCGAGGAAGCTATCACCGAGCGCATCAAAGGGCAGTTTGCGGAGCGGAAGCCCAAAGAAAACCGCAAAATTTCTCTGCGGATTGATTTGGAAAACAGCATCAAGGCCCAGCAGTCCGCAGGGTATGAGAAGTGGGCAAAACTCCACAATCTGAAACAGGCTGCCCGGACGTTGAACTTCCTGACCGAGCATGAAATCGAAAGCTACTCGGATTTGGAAAGCCGGGTTGCCGAGATCACCGCCGCCAGCACCGAAGCTGCCGCCGCATTGAAAGCAGCAGAGCGCCGACTTGCTGAAATGGCCGTACTGATAAAGGATGTCACCACCTGTAAGGAACTGCGCCCACTGGTGCAGGAATATCAGCAGGCTGCTGACAAAAAGCAGTTCCGGCACAAGCACGAGGGCACCCTAATTCTCTATGAAGCGGCGGCCAAGGCCCTGAAAGAGCAGGGCTTTCAAAAGCGGCCCGACCTTTACGCGCTGAAAACCGAGTATAAGCTATTGGCCGAGCAGAAAAAGCAACTGCAACAGCAGTACGCCGAAGTCAAACGCCAGATGCAGGAATATGGTACCATCAAGCAGAATGTGGACGGCATCCTACGGACAACACCGGGAAAGGAGCAGATGCAGGAACGGTAAGCCACGCAAGTTTTCGTTACAACCCGCTGACAGTTTAAACAATATCTGCTATAATTAAAACAATGATTCTTAGAAAAAATTCTCAAGTAGGAAGGAGATTTTTCAAATGGACAGCAACCTCATTCCGTATCAGCCTGTAATCTCCGATATTAAAAATTTGATTGCCGCAGGTCAGAACGTTGCCTATAATGCAGCCAACCGTGCAATGATTATGACCTACTGGAACATTGGAAAGCGCATTGTTGAAGAAGAACAGAGCGGTGCCGAGCGTGCAGAGTATGGAAAGCGTTTAATTCCAGTTCTTTCGGCAGAACTCACAAAGGAATTCGGCAACAGCTATTCCAGCCGAAATCTTCACTATTACCGTAAATTTTACCATTGCTTTCCTGATTCCGAGATTTTGAACACGCGTGTTCAAAATCTTAATTGGTCACATTTTCGGGCTTTGCTTCGTGTTCCCGATGAAGATGCCCGTATTTGGTATATGAATGAAGCGGCTAATGAAAATTGGAGTGTTCGCACCCTTGACCGCAACATCGGCACACAGTATTATTATCGGTTGCTCCATTCTCCGAAAAAAGAAGCCGTCATTGCAGAAATGAAAGAGAAAACGGTAGCAGAACCCAAGCATCAGTTTGAACTTCTCAAAAGTCCCATTGTGGCAGAATTTTTAGGCTTTCGCACCGAGGATTCCTTTGCAGAGTCCGATTTGGAGTCTGCAATTCTTTCTCACATCCGGGACTTCCTCATGGAAATGGGAAAGGGATTTGCTTTCGTGGCCCGACAGCAGCACATTGTGACCGACACGGAAGATTACTACATCGACCTTGTGTTCTATAACATCGAACTGAAATGCTATGTTCTGATTGATTTGAAAATGGGCACGATCACCCATCAGGATGTCGGTCAGATAGATATGTATGTTCGGATGTACGATGAACTCAAATGCAAAGAGGGTGACAACCCCACGATCGGCATTCTGCTGTGTGGCGAAACCAGCGAGGACATCGCGCGATATTCCGTCCTGCACGATAACGACCACCTATTCATGTCGAAGTATCTGACCTACCTGCCGACCAAAGAACAACTGCGGGCTGAAATCGAGCGTCAGAAAAATATTTTCTATATGCAGCATCCGAAGTTGGATGATACGGATAATTGCTAATTATCGGTATTGCCTTAGAAACATATTGTAGTGTGATTTATAAAGGAATTTTTCGATGGACTGGCTGGAAGCTTCAAAAGTATCATATTATAAAAATGATGAAGTCCCAAAAACAATTGATGACATCAATCAACGAACTAATTCACAGATGCGTTGCTGTAGACGTGAATTGGTGTGCTTGTTTTACGATTTTATTTGGAATTCTCCTTCTTGCTATTGGGACAATAATGTCTGTACACAATTTTCAGGTCGATTGACTGCAATAGCTTCCCAGCACCCAGACATTATTATATCTGAAAGCATGATAGAGCACTTTCTTAGTGCTTGTAGTACATATTCTCAAATTACAAGCATCATAAATGATTTGGATTCAATCAATGAAAGCGATTCAATAAAAAACCGATTGTACCGTATTCCAACGTATACATCTATTGTTGAAGGTTGTCTAACAAACTTGTTTCGATTTACCGTTTTACTAATTGATCAGTTTTCGGTACAAGACTATTCTGCACAAAGGAAGCTTGAGCCGCTGCGCACAGTTCTAATCAAAAATGGTTTTAGCAATGGCATCGAATCCGTTGATGTAAAAATCCGAAACTCAATCAATCACGGTGGCGTGATTTTTCGAGAGGACGGACGCGTTATTGAATTTCACTATATGGAAAACAGTAAGAGCCTATCGAAAGAGTTGACGGTTTATGAATTTGATGATCTAATAAATAGAATGTACGACATAACGAGTGCAGTATTGTTAAGTGTTTGTCTTTTCCTAAATGAACACTGGGACAAAATATCCGTTAATATGTCTCAAAAGACATTTGTTTCCTTTGCACTTCTGAGCATGAAATTGAGCATTCCATCTATTCGGTGCCGATTTATATCAGATACATCTAATAGTAAACAACTCAATGCAGATTTTTATACCGTTAAAACTGATAGAGCCTTCATTGTTGAAACAGCCCTAAAAATTTCTTTGATGATTTACAGTGTTTATCCTGACTACGACCAATATTATTTGAGTTTCAGCAGCGAACGACTACAAAAGAGCTGGATTCGATTTACAAACTCAGAACTGGCTTATGCTACTGCAACAGGGGATTTTGCAGGTATTGTAAAATCTGCCGCGAATCGTGGTGACATAATCGTTTTTGCCCCCTCTATAGAAAATGTGGATTTACACGAAATAAAATACTTTCGTTTCCCTAACTATGTGTCGGATAAGTTCATTATCAATAAAATAGAGGATGCGAGTCTTGAAGATCGAAAAAGGCTTAAATGTCACTTGTTTATTGGAGATACGCAAGATAAGCAAGAAATTCTCAAAATTATTAAAGATGCTATTGGCTGGCTGAACACCTTGAAAAATATGGATTCACCTACTATTCATAGAAAAAATGGCAGTATGGAAGCGGATGCACTCTATATAAATGTATATAAACATGATATAAGACACTCTAAGGCTCTCCATCCTGCAAATGAAAACTTTGTTTGCTTTGTCGATTATAATAAATCAGGAACAACTACTTTAGTTCATGGTGGTATTTTTCAAAAATCTTGGAATCAGCTATACCATGAGAAAACAGGACTTCTTAGTATTGCTTGGCGAGAGAAAAAATATGCAATACGAAGAATTGTAAAAATTTCCGCCAACGCACCCTGTCCATGCGGGAGCGGAAAGAAATTCAAAAAATGCTGTCGAGGAAAGAATATTTATGACTAGAAGTAACCTATCAGACATAATAGCTTTAGACTATTGCGTCTGGTAGGTTGTTTTAACAATGGCACATTACTTTTGCCGAAAACAATGTGTCATTGTTAATTCATAATTGACGAACGCACATTATTTCTCTATAATATAATGTGTGAATGTCAAGCGAGGCGATAGCGTGAACAGTATGGACAAAATAGAAAAAATGGTACAGTCTTCCCCCAATGGTATTATTACGGTCGCACAGCTGACGAAAGCCGGATTGCATCGGGGCTATCTGCATAATTTTGTCGAGAGCGGGGAACTGTATCGTTTCGGGCGTGGCCTGTATGTGCAGAGCAGCGCATGGGAAGATGATTTTTACCTATTGCAGCAGAAGTATAACCGCGGCATCTACTCGCATGATACCGCCCTTTATCTGCTGGGCTATTCTGACCGCACCCCAGCAAAATACACTATGACCTTTCCTAAGGGCTACAATGCACTGTCCTTAAAGCAGGAGACCTTGATTGTCAAGCGCGCTATTCCAGAAAATTATGACTTCGGCATTATTGAAATCCAATCGCCATCCGGCAACCCGATTCGTGTTTACGATTTGGAGCGGACGCTGTGCGACATCCTGCGTGGCAGCGGGAGCGATATTCAAATTGTGGGTGCAGCTATGAAGCGTTACGCCGCATCCAAAGACAAAGACATTCACAAATTGATGCAGTACGCAGAGCGGCTTCGAGTGAAACCAAAGGTTCTGCGCTACATGGAGATTTTATTATGATTACAAAAGATCCGATGCATTTAAAAGTCTATATCAAGAAGAAGGCAACCGAGAAGCATATTTCTGCACAGCTTGTGATGCAGAACTATATGCTGGAAAGACTGCTGGAACGCATTTCACTTTCACCTTATAAACATAACTTTATCACTAAAGGTGGTTTTCTGGTGTCTGCTATTGTTGGTCTGGACACACGGCCACTATGGATTTGGACACGACCATCAAGGATTTTACGCTGACCCATGAAGCCATTCTTTCCATTTTCAAAGATGTGTGTGCAATCCAGATTGACGATGATGTGCAGTTTGAAGTGGTAGGCGTTGCGGACATCCGAGAAACAGACGATTACCCCGGAATCCGGGTATCGCTGAAAGCCAACTACCCGCCGATCAGTGTTCCGCTGACGGTGGATGTTACCACCGGCGATATGATAACGCCCCGCGAAATCGAGTACACCTTTTCAATGCTGTTCGATGACCGCACGATCAGCGTTCTGGCCTACAACCTTGAAACGGTTCTGGCCAAAAAGCTGGAAACCGTACTGTCCCGCAATATTGCAAACACCCGTCCGAGAGATTACTACGACATCTATATTCTGTATGCTCTGCGTGGGGCAAAGTGCGATAAGGCAACATTGCGGCGGGCACTGGAACGGACAACGGAAAAGCGCGGTAGTTCTAAAATCTTAACGCAATACCCGGAGATCATGCAGGAAATCCGGGACAGTGATACACTCCGCAGGCAATGGAACAAATATAGCCGGGAATACGACTATGCAAAGGATATTTCTTTTAATGATACCTGTAATGCGATTCAAAAAATCATGGATAGAATCATGGCATAACGAAAACGTATAAAGCATGACAGCCAAACACTTATTTGAAAAGCAGAACGTAAATAAGGCACAGTTATTTACCACTTTGAAAGAAATGGAGGTTTTACTATGAAAAAACGCGCAATTTTGTTTGGAATGTTTCACTACATTGCCAGTCGCTCGATTAACGTGTCAAATTTGCCATGCACCGAAATTGATGTTAACACTCTAGAAAAGAGATTAAAACAGCTAAACTTTGAAACTTATTCCCATATGGATTTATGTCAAAAAGATTTGGCCCAAAAGATACATAGTTTTGCAGAATCAGCTCCATGTGATTCTTTGAATATTGTATATTTTTCTGGACATGGTGGACATTGCAAAGGTGAAAACTACTTATATCCTGTGGATTTCGGAACTAACATAGATATTGGATTACCGATTGAAAACAGTGCATTTAACCTTAAACGGATAAAGCCACAGTTCAAAAGAAAAGTAAAACTTTTGATAATCATTGATGCTTGTCGGACTAGCTTGACACCCTATACCACATGCAATTTTTCGGAGATGGTTGCACCTCAAGATACCTATATTGCATACGCAACTCAATTTGGTGACTACTCCGGGTGTACAACTTCAATAAGTTACTTTACAGAAGCATTGTGCGATAATATATTAACGCCTAATATTTCTATTGATCAATTGTTTACAAATGTTCGAGCAACCCTTTATTTGAGATGTGGAAAACAAATATCGAATAGCGTAAATGGCCTTATGCGTGAGGTTTTCTTAAATGAACAGGTAGCTATAGATGATATTGGCGAGTCGATTTTACGCTTTGTTGATCGATATGGTGATATGTATAACGATAAGTATGGTGTTCTAGCCGGGGATGATTTAATATTTATAGATGCCGCACAATATTATGGAATCAGTGTATTGGACGCAATTTATAAATTTGAAAAACTTGATGGAGAAAGATGGCATGTTACAGATAATCTTTCTGAAAACCATAAAAAGCTAATTGCTTTTTGGAATATGCTGAGTCATGGATTGAAGCAGGATGAATTTTATACTTGGCGATATAGAGGTCGTCCTATTAGGTTGGGGGAAATTCCCCCATTGCCATCGGATATGCAAAAGCCAATGCCCGAATCAGGAAAAGAAATCAATGTTGAGTTTAGGCTAAGCATTAAAGAAGATGGAATATGTCTTGAAACAAACCTGCCAGACAACTACAAACTCTTTGGAGAAGTAAATGGTAAACATATTTTTCCTGATGTCACTGTTAAAAGTGGAAACGCCCGAATTTCTTTTCCGGATGGAGTAACAGAAGTTGACACTATTGACTTGCGCTCGGTTTCACCTACTGTTACTGGTGTCGATGGTGCTATCATAGGAGATAGAGGACGTAATCTTGTTGGTCAATATGTAAAGTTCTCTCCTATTAGCGGGAATTTTATTGAATACCATTATAAAAAATAATAATAGCCGGACACAGCAGCCACAAGGCCACCGTGTCCGGCTATTTCTGTGTTGACGGCATCACTCACTCGTAAAATCAAACCTCTGCCCGTCAAAGTCTGCATCGGTCATGCGCTCCAACTTTGCAATGGTGCTATTTACCAGATGCCGCATTTCTGCGTCCATGTCCGGCAGGGCAGCCAGCATCCGTGCCATTGTGCGGCGACGGTCAGAGGTGTGGTACATACAGATTAAATTTTCTTCTTCCACGCTGAAATTCATAGGTTAGACCTCCATTTCATGCTGTTTGCTGCAGGCCGCTGCCTTTTTCGGGCTGGCGGCCTGTTTCGTTTCGGAAAGCTGCTTGCGGACAGAAGCACGGGGCTTGCGAATGTTCTTATCTCGGTTCTCGTTTTTGTCAACCAGCGCGTAGATACCGAAGCGGTCCTTCACGCCGGACAGGTGCAGGGATTTGTACGGCAGCATGGCAATCAGCCGATCCGTGTCCCGGCTGGATGCCAGCTTGGTGAAATAGGGCGATACCTCCACCATAAAATGATTCTTGTCCGGGCTGTTGGGAGCCGCCAACCGCTTTATATCGGTTGCGATACGCTGGGCCTCGGCCTCGATCAGCCCTGCGTGTAGTGCTGCAAGATGTTCTTTGAAATCACTGGGCCGTGCAGGTTCCCGGCTGCGCTGCTCCTGCCGGATGGCCGCTTGCAGAAGTTCCGGGTCACGGGGCTGCATTTCATACCGCACGAACTCTCCAAAATATTTGTCCGATCGGCTGTCGAAATGCTCTTTGAGGCCAATTTCCCGCATCCCACTTTCGTAGATCAGGCGATTGGCACCCACAAGCAGAGCGGCATCCCGGATATGCTGGAAATGCTGCTGATAGTCCAGTTCATACAGATTGCCTTGCACAGTTCCGTTGGCCGCGCCGGTCAACTCCACCGCATAGGCAAGGATCCTGTCGCAGGTCTGCTCGCCGCAGAATTTCCATGTGTTGTAGGCTTGCGTGTCTTTGAGCAGCACGTCCCGTTCCCGGAAGCAGAATGTTCCAGAAGGCCGGGACAGCCACAACAGCAGCTTATCTTCCGGCTGGTCGCTGCGGGCGGCCTCCCGCAGCATCTTGATGTCATAGGCAAAATCGCTCTGATAGTATGCGGTGTTCTGGTGCATAATGGCTTCCAACGCAGCGATCACATCCATATTTTCAAATTTATGCACGGCTTATACCTCCAATTCCTTTGTCTTTTCTCGTGGCTGCGTTTGCTTGCTCTGCTCCTTTTTTGCGGCATCCAGCTGTATCCGGATGGACGGCTTTTTCGGCTTGGCTGTGCGGGACTTCTTGGCTTTTGGTGCCTTTTCCTCGGCCTTGACTGCGGCGGCAAGGTCCGTCAGAGAGATTTGTTCTCCGGCCTTTGCTTTGGCCTCCAATTCGCCCAGAGAGGGCGCATTGTTCAGCACACCGTCAATCATGTTTTCGTTTTGTTCGGTGGAAAGTTCTGCGGTGCGCAGCGGATTTTCTCGCAAGAACTCCGGCACCTGCTGGAAGCCCACACTGTCGCAGTAGTGGGCGGTGTCCTGCCCATTTTGGTGCAGCACCACCACATCCGAAACAGACAGCGAGTGTCCCTTAAAGTCTGCCGGATGGTCCACATTGAATGTACGGTAGATGTCCTCCAATGTGGTACCCGCAGCCAGCGGCGCGGCGTATACTTCCGTATAGTTGGCCTTGTCCACGGTCCGGCCAGCGGCCTGCAGGCGGTCGTAGGGCTCAAAACGGTAATCGCGGGTGGAATCTTCATTGCGCAGCTGGTAGATGGAAAAGCTGCCCTGCTGCGGTGCTTCAAAGCCTGCCGCTGCGTATTCCTCTACGGTCATTCCGGCGGCCGCCGCTTCCTGCGCGATCTCGGCCTGCACCTGTGCCTTGTAATCCTGCAAGCTCTGGTCGAAGTCGGCCAGCTTGGGCGGTTCCGGCAAGTTATACTGGCCTTGGTTGAGCAGCGGGCGGCAGTCCTGCACATAGGCCACAACAGCGTTGTAATAGGCAGCCTGTTCCGGCGAAATATTCTGTCCTTCCCGCAAAGCGGTGGTGGCCGTCTGCTCCATAGCCGAAAGATTGCAGTGCTGTTTGAGGTACGGAATAAACTCGGTCAGCACCATTTCCCGCTCTGCCTTGTCCTGTTCCCACGCTTCCGGGCCTTTGTTGTGCAGCACAAAATTCTTCCAGTTTTCATCCTTGGCGTAGTATTCGTGATAGTTCTGGATATGCTGAATCAAAGAACCCTCTCCGTCACCAAAATCCTGCCGCCCCTCGTAGTTGTCGGGCTGACCGTTCAGGGTAAAATCAATGCGGAACGCGGTCTTGTCGTACCAGCCACCCTCGTAACCATCCTTTTCCCGGTCTGTGTGCTGGGCGGTGTCTAGTTCTTCAAAAACACGATTCGCCACGGACAGCGGCATGATTTCGCCGTCCTGCAGCTTGTCGCTTTCACTCCACAGAATCGTGACCGTAGGCTCTGCGGATAAATCTGTCGCAGCGGCTTTTTCTGCTTCCGGGGCAGAAAGTTCATTTGCTTTTTCCGCCGCCTCTTGGAACGCCGCCAGCTTATCGCCCAACAGAACTTCCGCCACCGCGGCTGTCTGCCCCAGCAGATTAAGTGCTTCCTGCCCGGCATCCGGCAGGGTCAGACCGGGCGCGTCCAGCTGCCCACCGTCCAGAGCCGTGTGGTCCGGGCCATACAGAGTGTAGTCATAGCCAGAATCGCAGGTCTGGATGAACAGCGTATTGCCATTATCCAGTGCAAATGCGGCCTCCTGTGCAGCGGAAAGGTCTGCTTCCCGCTGCTGGCGCAGTTCTGCCAGATGCTCGTCCAGCGCAGAGATCAGCTCATGGGCCGCACTGCGGATAATTTCCAGAGAGGCTTTCAGTTCGGCCAGTTCCCGGCCAGAACTCCACCCGGCCACATAGCCAAAGGAATATTCGGATGTGTCCAGCCCATAGTGCTGGCAGACGGCATAGGCCACACTTTCAGCCTGTACCTCGCGGGTGCGGCTGTCCGGGCGATTGGTCTGTTCCGGGTCGTTCGGGTCGATGGCGTGCAGCTTGGCATGGGCAATCTCGTGGATGGCCGTTTTGATGGTTTGCAGCTGGCTCATGCCCTCCTGAATTGCAATGCGGTTGTCGAGCAGATGAAAGTAACCGTGCGCCCCGCCCTCGATGTCCTCAAACCCGATGGGCACCGGGGAAGCCTGCTCCAACGCTCTGAAAAAATCTTGGTAGTCCTGCACGCTGCCGGACAGTTCATTCACTGCAATAGAGGGCAGCGGTTCGCCCTCGGTCTGGCTGACATCGAACACGGACACCACCTTGAAAGCCGGAATCTGCACCGTCTTTTCTTCCGTCAGCGGCTTTCCATCCTTATCCAGAATCGGCTTGCCCTGTTCGTCCAGCTTTTCCATCTTCTGCTTAACCTTGTAGGGCGCAGGAGCAAGGATTTTGATGCCTTTTTCGCCTTTCTTTACGGTGCGGTGGAACGTGTCTTTCCACTTGTTGAAGCCCGCCACCAGCTGCCCGCCCTGCATGGCGATCAGCAAGGTGTTGTTGAAGCTGTAATTGTGGAATTTCGCCATCGTGGTGAGGTAGGCCTTGTAGCGGTCACTGTCGAATAATTCTTGAATGCCTGTTTCCAGCCGGTCCGTAATTTCTTTCATCCGTTCCGCGCTGTCTTTGCCGTTCAGGATGATGGGGATAACTTTCTGCGGTTCCGTTTCAGGCTGAACAGGCGGCGGGATGTTGGCCGCATCCCGCAGAACTTCCGGCGCGGGAAAGGACAGCACCCGGTATTCCTCCGGCACAGGCTGGCCCTCGTGGACTTTCTGCCACGCGTCCCCGCTTTTGACAATGTAGCCATACTCGGTAAACACGCCCTGCTCCTGCTGGGCCACATACCGGCCGAACTGCGCCGTGTCGATGCCGCCTTTCCATTCTTCCGGCATATCCACCATGCCGGAACGGTTCAGATAGTAGTCGCCCAGTTGGGCAGGCCCGCGCACATCCGGCAGATGCACATAGTAGTCCACGTTTTCGGGAAAGTCGGTGATTCTCCCGATGCTGAAAAGCTCACTCTGCGGGGCTTGCAGGGCGGCGTTCAGCTCTGCGCGTTCCCCGGTAGAGAGTGTTTCCAGTCGTGATGCCAGAAAGTTCAGTTCGTCCACATTGAATGCCAGCACTATGTTGTAGGGAATCGCAAAACGCTTTTCTTCCTCGGCAAAGTAGCCAGAAATGAAAAGGCCCTGCGGATTATCGGACGAAATGCCGATTTGCCGCAGGGCCGCTTGTACCTGTTCGGTTGTAGTGGGCAGGTCCAGCCAGACACCATCCCTGCCTTGCTGCTGCCGATTTTGCAGCTGGATGGAAAATAATTCGCTCATTTGGTCACACTCCTTTTTTGCTATCCTACGGATAGAGAGAGCCGGTTATGGCAAAATGAATGCTTCACCTTACCATAACCGGCCCTCGTATTTTTTCCTTACTCTTTGCGCTCTACCCGGTAATTGACGTACTTGCCTCCCGTATCTGCCAGAAGCACCGTTGCATCATAGGTTTTGCCTGTCTTTTCGGAATAGAGGCCCTTGACCTTTGCCTTGCCGTCTTTGAGCAGAGCAGCGGCGATCTTCGGTGTGAACGCCTTTTTGCGCTGCTCAAAGAAGCGGTCATTCTTCCACATTACGAACTGACAGCCACGATTTCCGCAGTAGAAGTTTTTCTTGCCCTCGTAGACGTTTTCACCACACCGGGGACACTTGCCGATGATAACCCGTTCCGACTGGAACAGGTTTTGTTTGTCCGCGCTGATGCAGGAGTAGGTCTTGACCAGCTGACGCACCTGCGCTTCAATTTCGGCCATGAACTCGTCCGGGTCTGCATTGCCCTTGGCAATCTCGGTCAGACGGTTTTCCCATTCAGCAGTCAGAGCGGGAGAGGTCAGGCTTTCCGGCAGAACCACCGCCAGATTGATGCCGTCCTTGGTGGGGACAAGCTGCTTGCCCTTGCGCTGCACAAAGCCCATTTGCACCAGCTTTTCCAGAATCGCGGCACGGGTGGCCGGAGTGCCCAGCCCCTTGCGTTCCGCATGGCCCAGGCCACCCTCTCTTGCTCCTGCGGAGCAATTCACCTTGTCCTCCGGCATATCCTCGGTCCCGGCCCGTTCCATTGCTGACAGGAGCGTATCTTCGGTGTAGGCTTTCGGCGGGGACGTGAAATGTTCCGAAATATCAGATACAACAGAATAACTTTGTCCCTCGGTCAGTTCCGGCAGGGTGTTCAGGGTTTCCGTTTCTTCTTCGCCGTCTGCTTTCAGGGTGGAGCGGAACCTCTGGTCGATCTCTTTCCAACCGGGAACAAGCATGGTCTTTCCCTTGGCGGCGAACTCGTTCCCTGCACAGGAGAACACATCAGTCACAGTTTCGTACTCATGGGGTGCAGCCACGGCGCAGAGCAGCTTAGAGCAGACAAGGTTCATCAGCTTGCATTCACTCTCGGCAAGACCAGTGAAACCCTGCTTTACAAATTCGGACGTGGGGATGATGGCGTGGTGGTCCGATACCTTTTTGCTGTTCAGAATTCGGCCCACATCCGGGGTAAGTGCAAGCCCTTGGGCAAAGGGCAGCAGCCTCAGCAGGTCAGACACAAGATGTTGTACTGTCTGGCCCATATCCTCGGTCAGATATTGACTGTCCGTGCGGGGATAGGTCAGCAGTTTCTTCTCGTAAAGATGCTGGGCATAATCAAGGGTCTGCTTTGCCGTAAATCCGAACAAGCGGTTTGCTTCCCGCTGCAAGGTGGTCAGGTCATAGAGCTTGGGCGGCTGTTCTGTCTTTTTCTCCCGCTTGACAGAAGTACAGACGGCAACTGCACCCGTGCATTTTTCTTTGAGAGAATTTGCGGTTTCTGCATCCGCAATGCGCCCACTGTCTGCTTTCAGGCTGCCGGAATGGATGCCGACCGTGTAATACTTTTCTTTCTGGAAGCGCAGGATTTTTGCGTCCCGGTCCACCAACATTTTCAGTGTCGGGGTCTGCACCCGGCCCACGGTCAGGGTTTTGTGATACAGCACCGAAAACAGCCGCGTTGCATTGATGCCCACCAGCCAATCCGCCTTTGCACGGCAGAGGGCCGATTGATACAGAGCATCATAATCCGAATCCGGGCACAGGTTTGCAAAGCCCTCCCGGATGGCGGCATCCTCCATGCTGGAAATCCAGAGCCGCTTCACGGGTTTTGTGCAGCCGGCCATTTGGTAAACAAAACGGAAAATCAGTTCTCCCTCCCGGCCAGCGTCGGTCGCGGCGGTCACACTGTCCACATCGGGGCGGTTGAGCAGAGAGCGCACAATTTCAAACTGCTGTTTCTTTTCGTCCGGGACAATGAACTGCCACGGCTGGGGCAGGATGGGCAAATCTTCATACTTCCACTTGCAGTATTTTTCATCGTACTGGCCCGCTTCCGCAAAGGACACCAGATGCCCGATGCACCAGCTGACCAGATACCCGCCGCCCTGCCAGTAGCCGTTTTGCTTTTCATCGGCCCCGATCACGGTGGCAATGCTGCGGGCCACACTGGGCTTTTCGGCAATCACCAGCTGAAAACTCATGTTTCATCCTCCTGTCCGTCCTCCGAATGAATCTCGATTTCAGCCGGTTCCTCGTCTGCATCTTCGTCCTCGCCAAAATCGTATTCGTCCAGATCATCGTGCCCGGTGGTGTCGGTCTTGGGTTTGCGGAACTTGAAATAATAGAGGGCCGCACCACCGCCCGCCAGAGCCAGCACCAGCAGGATCATCAGACTGCCCATGCTGGACTTGGGTTTTTCCTGCGGCGTTTCGATGTCGTTTTTCGCCGCTTCCGGGGCTGTGCAGTTGCGCAGGCTCTTTTCACACAAGGGGCAGTTTTCGTTGACGTTTCCGGCCTCACATTTCACCGTGCAGGTGCAGACTTCGGCGGCCTGCGGTTCTTCATCCAGCAGAGCCAGCAAGTCGGCATCATCCACTTGGTTCAGGAAGTGGACAGAGGTTTCTTTGTCCTCGTTGGCGCGGTCAATTAGAATGTAAAAATAATTCCCGGCTTTGGTGGTCACTGTGATAAGCTGTTTGTCCCCGTAGAAATCATCCACCAGTGTTGCGTTGCCTTTGGGCGTGATAGGTACACCCTCCGGCTCCATGCCGCCAGTGGTAGTTTTCTCGTCCAGAATTTCCGGCAGAGGTTCCGGGGCAGGGTCAGAGCCGCTTGCAAAAGCGGGCATAGAAAAGGAGCAGAGGCAGAGCAGGATAGCCAGCAGCCCAGCTGCAAAACGGCGGTTCCAATCAGGTTTCATTGGCGGCATCCTCCTGTTTGTGGTACGGTGTGGCGGTGGGTGCAGCATTCAGCGCACCGCTGCGCAGGAAGGCCGCGAACTCGTCCGGCTTCATGTTCATGCTGCGCACCAGCTGAATGATCTGTAAGTTTTCCTGTTCAGTCTTTGCAGCTTCCAGTTCTTTCAACTGCTGCTGATATTCGCTGATTTTTTCTTTGAGCCGTTCAATGTCGCGCTCAATGCGGGAAAGTCTTTTTGCCATACAAAATCCTTTCTGGCGTCACGGTAAACGCCCATAACTGTAAAAATGTTCCTGCCAATATTTTGAGTTGAGGTTTGTGTAGGAGATAGGGTCGCCGCAGTGCAGCATGATAGAATTGCCCACATAGATACCGCAATGGCTCACACCGGGGGTATCGTAGGTTCCCTTGAAAAACACAAGGTCGCCCGGTTTGACCTGCGCCGTCGAAACAGGAGTACAGAGGTTATAAAGGCCCTGTGCGGTCTGGCGGCCCACGTTCCAGCCGGAGTGATTCAGCACCCACGAAATGTAGCCGCTGCAATCAAAGCTGGTGCTGGGCGAACTGCCGCCCCACACATACGGGTAGCCGATGTACTTCGTGGCTTCCTCCATCATGGCGGCAAACCTATCATCCTTTAGTGCTTCCGGGGGAATATCGTAGTAGGTGGGCTGCTTGATGGTGGACGCATTGGGGTATTGCGCTTTACCAAACAAATCCGGCCGGTTGCCCAACGTGCGCATATAGAGCGAATAGGCACTGAGCTGTTCTTCGGTCAGCACTTCTACGGGCAGATGGGACAAATCTTTGTTCTTCAGCTTGACCGTGCAGATGTAGTATTCATACGGTTCTTGGTAGGTGATAACTTGCGGCACGCCATACGGGCCAATAATGACCATCATTTTTGTGCGGTAACGTATCTGCATGGTCACGGTTTCGGTCAGGATGTATTGCTTTTCAAAGAGCATTTCAATCTCGCTTTGCACCTCGGCCAGCGTGAACACGCCGTCATGCAGCGCAGACAAAATCGAGATCAGCACATAGGGGTCATGCTCGATTTCGTCCAGATAAAAGTGGTATTCATCGTAGTTGTGGGTGGCCTCGTAGGTGTCCAGATACCGTTGCAGTTTTTGTTCCAGCTTGACGTAGGTTTTTTCTGCACCCAGCATATCCTTGTCCTTGGAAAAGTAAGAGGATGCCGTCACGCCGGTCCCAGCGGTGCCCGCCATCACGGTGCAGGACTGCAAACCCGTTATCAAGAGCAGAGCCAGCAGACCGAACACCGCCACGATCAGAATGGTTTTCCAGTTCCGGGCCGCAAATTCGGCTACCCGTTCGCCGCCCTCGGCCGCCAGCTTTGTTGCCCGGAAACCGTTCTCTGCGGTGGCGGCTGCACCCTGCGCGGCGGCTTGTCCGGCCTGCCGTGCAGCTTTGGCATACTGCTGTTTGATACGCCGTTTCTGCCACATCCGGGAAATAGGATTGCTGGCGGACTGCGCAAGTTGCGGATTGTCCCGCAAAGACTTCTGATAGAAATACTCGGCGTTAGCCGAACGCAATTCCCGCTCTGCCCTTTTCACTGCCTTGTAGGGTTTCATCTTGTGGTGCCGGATGCCGCTGCGGATGACCTTGGCGGTCTGATGCTCCACCAGTTCTTCACCCTTGTGGCCGCCCTCTACACCCACATTTTCGTGTTCGACTTCATGGATTTTTCCGTGGGCGAACAGCAACGCTTCTGATAGCGGGCGGCTGGCCGGGTTTGGTTTCAGGCTGGGCGGGCCTTTGTCCTGCTGCTCAAAGCGCAGGGTGGATTTTGCCTTGCCGTTGGCAGCATCGTAGACTTTTTCCTTGACCGGGACACGCTTTTTGGGCAGAGCAGCGCGGGCCGCATCCAGCTTGTCGGCTTTCGCTTCCGCCTTTTGGATGTACGGCTGCAACGCCGGGTCTGCCCGTTCTTCTTCGGTCAGTTCCAGACGGGCGGCGGAACGGTGCAGACCATCTTCACTCTCGGTGGTTTCCGCAGCTTGTTTGGCTTTTTTCTTTGCCCTGTGCTTGTCCTTTACGTCCTCGGTGCGTTCCAGTATTTTTTCGGTCTTGCCCTCGGAATCCGTAGAATAATCCTGTTCCGCCTCCCGGCTGGAAACGTTCTCCACAGTGCCGTCCGCCTGATTTTCTACCACCAGACCGTCACGGGTCATAGTCTGGGTGACTTTGGCTTTTGTCTGCAATTCTTTCAAAGTTCTTCACCTCCCATCGGGCAGCAGCTTGTTTCAATGTCCGCAATGTATTTGAGAATCGGGAACACCTGCGGCGGCGAAACCGCATTGCCCAGTGTTTTCATCCGCTTGCTGCGGTTCGGCACATCTTCGGTCAGGCGCGAGATGTCGGCGGGTTCTTCGGCCCAAAGGGAATGTCCGTCCATTTGCGCGGGAAACCCATCAGCCACTCTACCCAGTCCGGGTTGAGGTAGGGCTTTTCCAGCGTGGTGGGGGTCATCCGGTAGACCACATGGGAAAGCCGCGCCGTCCACGCCTTGCCGTCCTTGTTCATCTTGCGGTAGCTGCCGTTCGCAGAGATTTGAATGTCCAGTCCCTTGCCCACATCCCCGGTGTCGCTGGCAAGGGGCGTGGGAAGCAGCGGAGCCGATGATGAATACTCGTTTCCGTTCGTGCCACGCGCCAACGGCAGCAGCAGGTAATACGAAAACCCGAACATCGTAACCTGCCTGCTCCAAGTCAATGAGCGTTTTGTCGAGCCCCATACGGAGGAAGCCAGCAACATTTTCTCCAAGCACCCAACGGGGCTGCAATTCCCGGATAACCCGCAGCATTTCGGGCCACAAATAGCGTTCATCGTGGAAGCCGCGCTGCCGCCCTGCGGTGGAGAACGGCTGGCACGGGAAGCCGCCTGAAATGAGGGTGACGGTGCGAAGTCCTGTTTTTTCAAAGAAAGCCTCCTTTGTTACAGTGGTGATGTCCTGAAATCGGGGCACCTCCGGCCAGTGGCTTGCCAGCACAGCGGCGGGGAAGGCTGCCCACTCGCATTGACAGACAGAGGTGAAACCCGCTGCTTCTGCGGCTAGGTCGATGCCGCCGATGCCGGAAAACAAGCTGAAATGTGTTAGGCTCATAGCTCCACTACCTCACTGAGCCGGGTGGTCATGATCTTATAGAGCTGGGTGTTTTTCGGGATGGGGTTTGAGAACGGCAGCACCACGTTCTCAAAAATCAGCAGTCCTTCGCCCGGTTCGGAATTGTCGATGTACTTCTGCTGGTCTGCGGAAAGGTTCAGCCGTTCCGAAAGGATTTTGCGGTCGCCGGATGCCTGATTCAGCAGCGTGATGAAGTCGCTGTTTTCCAGAATGTTCTCGATCTCCGGGGAAGAAAGAAGGTCCTTCACATTCTGGGTGGCACCTGTGGGCACACCGCCCCATTTGCGGAAGCGTTTCCAGATTTCTGCGGAATAAGCAGCGGTCTGTTCTTCTTTCAAGAGCAAATGGAACTCGTCTGCAAAATACCATGTAGCCCTGCCTTGGCTGCGGTTCTGGGTGACGCGGCCCCATATCTGGTCCTGAATAATGAGCATCCCCAATTTTTTTAACTGCTTGCCTAACTCTTTGATGTCAAAGGCCACGAGCCGGTTGTGGATGTCCACATTCGTTTTGTGATTAAACACATTCAGCGAGCCGGACACATACAAGTCCAATGCCTGCGCTACCCGGTCCGCTTCCGGCAAGTGCTGGTCGAGCAGGGCTTGGTGGAGGTCAGACAAAATCGGCATATTCTCCGGGCAGGGATTCGCCAGATAGGGGCGGTAGATGGCTTTCACGGCACGGTCTATCACGGTGCGTTCAATCGCTTCCAGACCTGTTTTGCCGCCCATGACCAGCTCGCAGAACGACAGCACAAAATCCGACTTCAAGGCCAGCGGGCTGTCATCTTCGGAATAATTCAGGTTGATGTCCAGAGGATTCACATAGTCCTTGCTGGTGGGCGAAAGTTTGATGACCTGCCCATGCAGCCGCTTGACCAGCGGATAATACTCGGCTTCTGGGTCTGAAATAAAAATATCGTCAGCAGTCGTTAAAAACACACTGACGATTTCAGACTTGCAGCTCATGGATTTGCCGCTGCCGGGCGTACCCAGCTTTAGGCCGTTGGGACACCGGGCCTGCTTGCGGTCCAGCATGATCATGTTGTGGGATTTTGCGTTGATGCCGTAGTACATGGCCGCGCCGCTCTGGAAAAGCTCCTGCGTCACAAAGGGCACGAACACCGCCACGTTGGAGGTGGTAAGGCTGCGCTGAATCTTTATCTGGTTGATGCCCAGCGGAAGGCTGGACACAAGGCCCTGCTCCTGCTGGTAGTCCAGCCGGACAAGGGAGCAGTTGTACTTCTGCGCCACACCCGCCGCTTGGAACACATCGTTGCCCAGCTTTTGCTTGGTGTCGGCCACGTTCAGCACTAAAAAAGTCAGCATGAACAAGCGCTCATTTCTTGTTTGCAGTTTGTTCAGCAGCTTTTTGGCATCCTCGCCGTAGGTGGCAAGATCGCTGGGGAGGATGTCCATGTCGTACCCGGAACGGACAGCCTTTTTCTGTTCCTGAATCTTCATGGCGTCAAGGTCTGTGATTTTTCGCTTGATGGTTTTGATGGCCTCGGTCTGGTCGATGGCCTGCACATGGAGATTGACGAGAATCCCGCTTTCCGTTTTGAGGAAGTCGGCCAGCATTTCGTCCGAAAGTTCCGGCGCAAGGATTTGTAAAAAGCTCACAGCTCCATACTTGCCGCCCAAACCAAAGGTCTTGGCCGTGCCGAAGCAGAGGGAGGATGGAGCCACAAAGTCCTTGGTGGACAGGCCGGAGGGTGCCAGCCAGTCCCAGTCAAAGCGGAACGGTTCCCCGTCCGGGTGGAAGATGCCGTGCAGAACTTCCAAACGCTCCTGCCCGTCCATGACGTGCGCCGTGCAGCCCATGGTCTTGAAGTAGCCCAGCAGGTCAAGGCCAATGCGGGCCAGCCGTGCCCGTGCGGTTTTTAGATTGTCTGCCTCGATGGTGAAGGTCAGGTACTTGGTTTTGACAATGCCGTTGTTTCCGCTGGCAAGCTGCTTTTGCAGGATGGCGGTGTACTCGGCGCGGATGTCGTCAAAATCATCCCCCTGCGGTGCGATCTCAAAACTTTTTGCGTACTGTACCGGGTCAACCTTGCGATTCAAAAACGAAAGCTGCACATGGATGGAAGCATCCACATAGTTGTACAGGTCGCACAAATGTTCAAAGATGGCGGTGCGGGTCTCCGGCTGAGCCAGCTGATAACTGATGTCCTCGAAGGCAATGCACTTGGAGAATGTGCGTCGGTCAATGCGGCACACACCGTCCGGGTAGATGGTCTCATACGGGATGGTGGCCTGTGCCGTGCGGGGCTTGCCGTCACCCTTGTACTTGCGGATAACGGCATCAATTTCTTTTTTCTGGGCGCGGGTGAGCTTTTTGGGCTTTTCAGTTTCGCGGGGTATCGTTTTTCTGGACAATGGCCTTTACCTCCTGTTCCATTTGGTATTGCCGCACAAGGGCGGCGTAAGCATTGTTGGTCTGATAGGGCCTTTCCTTGGGACGGATAAAGCAGCACTGAATCATTTGCTGAATCACTACTTCAAGGGGCTGGCCGTGCCGCTCGAACAGAGCGAACAGCAGCCCCGGCAGCATGGCAAAAATCATCAGCAGGGCCGCTGCGCTGTTGGAAAGATAGTTCCGGGCCAAAAAATAAAGCGGTCCGCCCGTGAGGAGCGCACCGCCGAAGCAGACCAACTGCCGCTTGGTCAGCCCGAATAAGACTTTGGATTTTACATGGGTCAAATCTTTGGGAACGGTCACATACGCCATTCAAACGCTCCTTTCTCAATGGGCACCGAATACGGACTTGCTGATGCTGCCGGTCTTGAACAGACAGAAACAGAGTAGCACGGTGTAGCCCATGCAGCCCCAGATAGCCCCGGCAATGTCCGCCGCGCCCGAAATGTTGCGTATCAGCACCGCGTAAATGCCCACGACAATCATAATCAGGAACGCTTGGAAACCCAGTGCCAGCAAAGACTTCAAATAGTTCTGCCCAGTGCTGCGCCACTCGCTGCTGCCCATGGTCGCCAGCGGGATAGGCCCCAACGCTGTGACCACATAAATCTCGATCATGCGGCCGTAGGTCACAAGGAAGATGCAGATGGACAGGATGTTCATGGTCAGGCCCACCACAAGGGTCTGGAACCACAGGCTGAGCAGGCTGCCGATGGTCATGCTTTCTAGCTGAAATTCCAGTCCGGGTATCAGGCGGTCAAAGTGGATGGATGTTTCGCCAATGATCACGCCGGAACTTTGGTTGACAACGCTCTGGGTGGCATCGAACACACCCATAACGATATTCCATGTGTTGCTGACTATGAGGATGGCAAAGGCAGACTTGAAAATCCAGCGGAAGAACATGGAAGTATCGAAGTCGTGCATATTGTTCTTTTCGGTAATCATCTGGATAAGCTCATGGCACATCACAAGGGCAAGGATGGCCGCTGCAATGGGCAGTACTACCGTTTCGGAAAGACTGCGCAGCATATTGAAAATGCCGCTGTTCCATGCCTGCGGGGTAGAACCAACGTCCGAAGCGATTTCGCCCACCTTGGCGTTCACGTTGTCGAACAGGCCGGAGAGGTTGCCCGTGATGCCATCGATCAAAATGCCTTTTATCCATTTCTCGATGATCTCACTAATCAAGCAAAGATACCTCCTTTCCCGCGCCCTCCCATGTGAGCGGGAGAGCGCGGTGGGGTCTCAAAGGTGGATGTACGGATAAGTTGAGGTTAGCCCAGCAGCCCGGACAGCAGCGGGACAAGGGTCACGCCGATCAGGGCAACGCCGCCGCCCGCGACCAGCTGCTTCACGCCCTGGCTCTTGCTGCCGGGGTTATCCTGTCCATAGCCCTCCAACAGGTTGATGCCACCCCAGACACACAGGGCACCGCCCAGACCGACCACAATCGTCTGCAAAGTATCAACTGCGCTGTTGAAAAATTCCATAAGGTCCTCACTTTCTGCCGCTTGTTCTGCGGCACTCAAAAATTTTTTCAAAAAATGCCGCCTCATTCGGCGGCTGCATCTTCATCCGACAGGTCGATTTCGTACAGGTCAAAACTTTCGTCCTGTGCGACTACCTGCTGCCGTTTCCGGCGCAGGGTGGATAAGAACCTGTCCACATCAAAGGTGTTTTTCTTGTCCGCGTCCGCAAGATATTTGTAGTGCGGGTGCTTGGTGATGTCGAACTTCTCCGAGAAGAACGGCCTCACACCCCGCAGCTGCAAAATACATCTGCCGCCGTCCATGATTGCGATTTCGTCCTCTGACATCAACGCCTTTCCTAATTTTTGATAGTTCAGGCCGTGGGAGGTTTGAGACCCCCGGTTCTCGCTGGCGTTGAAACTGTCGATGGTCTCTTTCCCCAGCGCATCGGAGATCTCTTTGGCATTCTTGCCCCGCCCACTCAAAAAGAGAACAGAATCGCAGTTGTCTGAAATGATTTCGGCCGCATCTTTGTAGATGGCTTTCAGCTGCGACTGGCTCTGCAAAATGATGGATGCCGAGATTTCCCGGCTGCGGATGGTGGCGATCAGCTTGTCGAAGTTGGGAATCTGCCCAATGTTGGCGAACTCGTCCAGAATCAGCCGTACATGGACAGGCAGTCGGCCACCGTATTTATCATCCGCACGGTCACACAGCAGGTTGATAAGCTGGCTTTGAAGCATGGCAAGAATGAAGTTGAAGGTGGTGTCCGTGTCGCTCATAATCAGGAACAATACCGTCTTTTCATCCCCGATGGTGTCCAGTTCCATTTCATCGTCCTCCATCAGTTCCCGCACTTCCCGGATGTCAAACGGGGCTAAACGGGCACCGCAGCTTATCAGGATGGAGGAACGGGTCTTGCCCGCCGACAGCAAAAACTTTTTGTACTGTCGGACAGCAAAGTGGTCCGGGTCTTTCTGTTCCAGCCGTTCAAACATGAGGTCCACCGGGCTTTGGAAGTCCGGGTCATCCTCGCGGGCTTCACTGGCATTTATCATTTCCAGCAGGGTGGTGAAGTTCATTTCCTCTGCCGGGGCCTCGTACCAGATGTAGCCGATCAGAGCGGTGTAGAACAGCCGTTCCGACTTCACCCAAAAATCTTCTGCTGATTTTTCACCCTCGCCTTTGGTGTTGGCAATAAGCGTATTTACCAGCTTCAGCACGTCTTTTTCCGAGTGGATGTAGACAAAGGGGTTGTACCTCATGGACTTGGAAAAGTTTATCGTGTTCAGGATTTTCACCCGGTAGCCTGCCCGCTGGAACATTTGGCCCGTTTCCAGAACCAGTGTGCCTTTTGGGTCTGTGGCCACGAATGAGGTGGGATAGTCGGAAGTGGGGAAACATTGCATGAGGTTGGGCTTCACATAGAAGCGGGTCTTGCCGCTGCCGGAGCCGCCGATCACAAGCACATTTTTGTTCCGGGCCGTCTTGGGGTCTTTGGGCCGCCCGGTCATGGTCAGGCGTTCGGTCTGGGTCAGCAGGATGTTGTTTTCAAACTTGGGGTCGATGTACGGGGCAATGTCTTTGGCGGTGCCCCACCGGGCAGAACCGTATTCCTCGCCCTTGCGGTACTTCTTGGCATTCTTGCCCTTGCTGTATACGATGAGCCGGACAGCCACCGCACCAACAACGCCAACGCAGAGGTCAAACAGATGCAGGCTGGGCAGCGGGCTTGCAAAGGCGGCGGAGATGCCGCTCGTCAGGTGCAGCAGCTTGGCCGAAGCATCCGCGCCCGCCGCCAGACGGTACGCCTGCCCGCATTTGGCGAACAGGTACACGAACAGCAGATACGGCAGATTCAGCACCAGCAGTTTTTTCAGTTCAGGCTTCATCGCTCTAACCCCCTTTGCTTGATTTTTTCTTTGGCGCGTTTCGGCTGCTGGGCCGCTTTCTGCTTGGCTGCTGTCAGCACTTTGCGGATGGAGGGCCGCTGCTCCTTGGAGAGTGTTTTGGCCGTGAACTCCCGGAACGCCTGTTCCAGATTGTCCGTATCCTTGGCCTTGAAGATCACGATGTAGTGGGGTGGCTGGGTGGTTTTGTCCTTGCGTAAGGTGAAGTCCACGCCGTACTTCTTGGCACAGGGTTTGAATGCCCCGATGTTCGCCTCCGTGACTTCAATGTTGGTCAGAGCCGCGCCGTGGGCTTTCAGCTGTTTCAGGCTTTGCTTGCCGTGATGCAGCTTTGGCCCCTTGGCTCGGTGCTGCAAATATTTTTTCAGCGCAGCTTGCAGTGCTTGGGCGGTGAGCTTGCCCGTTTTCATGGACAGGGCAATGGTTTTCTGGGTGACTTCTTCCTGCAATATGAATCCCTCCTTGTTGCAGAAAATTCAGAGCGGCAGCTAGGGTGGAACCACCAGCCGCCGCAGGTAAAGTGTTCTCATGGATGGGTACTCCTTTCGGTCAGGTGTTGGGCGGGCGGCCCCAATCGGGCTGTGCCATGTCGTGCGCCACAAGGGACGCATAGTAGCTGTTGATGGTGCTGGGGGCGTTGAACAGCATGGCCCGCAGGTATTGCTTGATGTTGCGGACTTTGGTGGTGTTGTCCCGCAGGCAGTCCATGACGAACTCGATGTGATGGCTGCCCAGTTTCAGGAACTTGGCCTTGACCAGCTCTGCCGGGTAATCGTCCCCGGCCACCCGGATTGACTTGCGGCTGGTGCAGACCGTTTCCAGCAGGATGTCCACGATCTCGTCCAGCTGCTCCCGGTCTATCCGGGGATTCTGGATGAGGGTGTCATACTCGATGTTCTCTAAAATCAGGTCCCGGTAGATTTGATAGGCCGCTTCCTTTCGGCTTCCTGTCCGTTCCGGCGGCGGTGCCACTGTCTCGTCCTCGTTCAAAGGCAAGGGGTTTTGGGAATGGATAGGAATGGAATCGGTATTTAATCCCTCTTTCTTTTGTTTTTCTGTAATTAGTTTATCTTTATTTAATTGCATTGGATTTTCCAACGTAGGGTTTTCCTGCGTGGGATTCTCCAACGTTGGATTTTCCAATGTAGGTGAAACCGATGCAGGAACGGGCTGCGGCAGCTCGAAGATCACATAGTCTGCACCGCGCAGCCGCCCTTTCTCGTCCCGTTCTCTGGAACGCTGGATGTAGCCTGCCCGCTCCAGTTCCCGGATGGCCTGCCGTATCGCGTCAATGCTTTCCCGGTTGATACGGGCCAGCCCTTGCAGGGTGTAGTCCCAATCTTCCGGCAGGGAGAGCATTTGGGAGAGTAAGCCTTTGGCTTTCAGGGACAAGGCCCTGTTCCGCAGGTGGTGGTTTGACATGACCGTATAGCCGCTGTTCTTTTCTACCCGAAAAACTGCCATTTCACGGATGCCTCCTTTCTGTTTTTGGGCAAAGAAAAAGCCGCAGGCTTTTTGTGAAAGTCTGCGGCTGTAAAGCGAAAATCGCTTTGTCTTACTTTGCCATGGAAGTTATTCAATATTGTCACTGAGGCGAAATCGTTTCTTACGGTAGTAAAATGGTAGTAAATCCGGGGCTTAACATCCCGAAAAGCGAGGATTCATCAAGCTTTTCAGACTTGTTCATATCCTGCCGTGGCAGATAAAAAGCACTTTTATCATAATCTCTATATTCCTCCATAAGTTTCTGCAAATCTCTGTTTTTCAGCGCAGCTTCTATGCTTTTTCTTAATACCTGATCCTAAAATAATCCAGATACGCTTTATATTTATCCTGTGCAGCAATACGGAGATCACAGCGCAAGCTTTTTCCATTTCCGGATCTTAGTCCGAAAGGTCCCGAAGGGAGCGACCGTGTTGACGTGAATGAACTTGTACACCTCCCACACCGCTGTTTTCGTGGCATCATCCGCCCATTTTCTCTTATGCGGCTGGAACAGCTCCTCCTCGCTCATGGCATCGATCATTGCATTGAGCCGATCCATATTCTCCTTCAATCGGGCTTTCAGCTCCTGCAGGGATAACGGTGCATAAGTATCCGTGAACCACTGATACAATCCGCCCAGTTGATTCCATTTGAAGTCCTCCGACGGCGTTTTTACCGGTAGACCGTTTCGTTCATCCGTTTCCCATTTCAAAACCAGTGTCGTCCAGCCCACCTGATACGCAAGGTTTTCTGCCGGTGTCCGGTCCACCTCCTCGACCCGTTTATCCTTTAAGGCTTCGGGGATGTCATCAAACTCTGAAATATACTTCTCGAATGCTTTATTGATCTCCGCCTTGAGCTCTTCCTTGTTGTTGTATGTTCTCAAAAAAACACCTCCGGAATTCCATATCGCTGCACCCAGTATACCATGCCTTCTCCCCACTGAAAAGCTTTCGCATGCAAAAGACCCCGGCAGCTTTCAAGCCACGCCGGGGTTCTTTTTGTCATTTTGCTGCAAAATGTCTGCACTTTCTTGGCAGAACGCAGAAAATGCGGAAACTACTTGATTTAACTCGGTTTCCGTACTAGAATGGAAACTAGAAATGCAAATACGGTTTCCACAAGGAGGACGCTCATGCAGGAAAAGCTCGGTGCGCTGGTGCGCACGCAGGCGATGCAGCTGTTCCGTCAACAGGGGCTGCATTTCACCATGCAGCAGGTGGCAGAGCCGCTGCACATCAGCAAAAAGACCATCTACACCGTTTACCCCTCCAAGGAGGCGCTTTTGCTGGATATGGTAGACCACGCCTTTGCAAAGATCCACCGCTGCAAGCAGGAAATTCTGGCGGGCGGTGGTACTTTGCAGGAAAAGCTGCGGGCGGTCATCATTGCCATGCCGGCAGAATATGCCGCGCTGGATCTGCGGCAGATGAAGGAACTGGACGAAAAATACCCGGTGGTGGCGGCGCGGGTGCGCAGCCAGTTGGAAAACGGGTGGGAGCCCACCATGGCGCTGCTGGAGCAGGCTGTGGCTGAGGGGGTCATGCGTCCGGTATCCCTGCCGGTGCTGCGGCAGATGATCACCGCATCCATCGAGAGTTTTCTGGCAGACCGTAGTCTGGCAGAAAGCGGGGTGCAGTATGTGGCTGTGCTGGAGGAAATGATCTCGATTTTACTGGAAGGAGTGCTGCCGCGATGAAACACAGTTTTTGTGAGGACTGGGAGTTCACACGACACTGGACAGAGGCCTTTGGCAAGGGGCTGCCGGTGCCAAAACAACAAGCCGTCCGCTTGCCCCATACCTGCCGGGAGGTGCCGCTGCACTATGCCACCCCCGCTGATTACGAGATGGTCTGCGGCTACCGGAAGCGGTTCCGAGTGCCGCCGGTGCAGGCTGCGCCCCGACTGTTTGTCCGCTTTGACGGCGCTGCCCATCAGGCGGTGGTGCGGGTCAACGGCAGGGTTGCCGGGCAGCACCGGGGTGGCTATACCGGCTTTGCGGTGGAAATCACCGACCTTGTGGACCGGGAGGGTGAAAACCTGCTGACCGTGCAGCTGGACACCAGAGAAGACCCGGCTATCCCACCCTTTGGCTTTGTCATCGACTACCTGACCTACGGTGGGCTGTACCGGGAGGTCTGGCTGGAAGCTACGGCAGAAAGCCGCCTGACCGATCTGTTCGTCTACACGCCCACCCTGCAGGAGGCTGTGGTGCAGTGGACAGCAGAGCTTACGCCCGCAGCCGTGGCTGTCCGCATCCGGCTGGAGACCGCTGAGGGCACTTTGCTGGCAGAGCAGACTGCACCTGCGGCAGAAACCGGGAAGATGCAGCTTTCTGTGCCGGATGCACAGCCGTGGGATACAGAACATCCGGTTTTGCATCATGCCATTGCAGAGCTTTTGAACGCAGCCGGACAGCCCATCGACCGCAAACAGGTGACGTTTGGCTTCCGCACCGCAGAGTTCCGGGCGGATGGCTTCTACCTCAACGGCAAAAAGACCTTTCTGCGGGGGCTGAACCGACACCAGAGCTACCCTTACATCGGTTACGCCGCACCGGAAAGCCTGCAGCGGGAGGATGCCCGCATTTTGCAGGAGGAGCTGCACTGCACCGCCGTGCGCACCAGCCACTACCCCCAAAGCCAGTATTTTCTGGACGAGTGCGACCGGCGGGGTCTGCTGGTGTTCACTGAATTGCCGGGCTGGCAGCACATCGGGGACGACAACTGGAAGGACGCCGCCTGCGAGATGCTGCAGGAGATGCTCTTGCAGAACCGCAGCCACCCCAGCATCATCCTGTGGGGCGTGCGCATCAACGAGAGCGTGGATGACGATGCCTTCTATACCCGCACCAACAAAATCGCCCATCAGCTGGACCCCAGCCGTGCCACCTCCGGCGTGCGCTATCTGGAAAAAAGCCATCTGCTGGAGGATGTTTACGCCTACAACGATTTTTCTCACAACGGCGTAACGCCCGGTGCAAAGCCCAAAAAGGACGTGACTCCGGATATGGGCAAGGCACTGCTCATCTCGGAGTGCAACGGCCATATGTACCCCACCAAGCCCTTTGACGATGGCCCGCACCGGCAGGAGCACGCCTTGCGGCACGTCCGGGTGCAGAACGCCGCCTATGCCAGCAAGGAGCACGCCGGGTGCTTTGGCTGGTGTATGTTCGACTACCAGACCCACAAGGACTTTGGCTCCGGGGATCGCATCTGCTACCACGGGGTGCTGGATAGCTTCCGCAACCCCAAATTGGCGGCTGCGGTCTATGCCAGTCAGGGCGATGCCGACCCGGTGCTGGCAGTCAGCTCCTCCATGGACATCGGAGATAACCCCGCCGGGCAGCTGGGCACAGCCTATGTTTTCAGCAATGCCCAGCAAGTAAAGCTTTACAAAAACGATGTGTTTGTCACCGCCCTGCGCCGCAGCGAGTGGACGGCGCTGCCCCACCCGCCCTTTGTGATGGACGATACCATCGGCGAGCTGCTGGAAACGCAGGAACACTTTTCTCCCTCCAAGGCAGCCGCTGTGCGGGACTGCCTGCTGGCTGCCGGGAAATACGGGCTGCCGGGGCTGCCGCTGGCCTACAAGATCAAATTCGGCTGGTGTATGCTGCGCTATAAAATGGCCTTTAAGGACGGCGTGGCGCTTTACGGCAAATATGTGGGCAACTGGGGCGGCGAGGCTACCCGATGGCGGTTCGATGCCGTACAGGACGGCAACGTGGTGCGCAGCGTGACCCTCTGCCCCAGTGCAAAGCTGCACTTGGAAGTCAAAGTCAGCCGGACGACCCTGCGGGAGCAGGACACCTACGATATGGCGGCTGTCCGGGTGCGCATTCTGGACGAGAACGGCACCCCAGCCCCCTACGCACAGTTCCCGGTGCAGTTTGCGGTGGAGGGCAGCGCCGCCCTTGTGGGTCCGCAGACCGCCGTGGCAGAAGGCGGCATGACCGGCACCTATCTGCGCACCGTGGGCACTGCCGGAGAAGCCCTGCTGACCGTTTCTGCACCGCAGACCCAGCCCGTTGTGCTGCGGTTCACCATTGAAAAGGAGGATGCTGTATGGAACTGACCCTGAAACAGAAAACCGCGTTCGGCATTGGTGCCGTGGGCAAGGATATGGTGTATGCCTTGTCGGCTTCCTACGTCATGTATTATTATCAGGATGTGCTGGGGCTTTCGGCCAGCTTTGTGGGGCTGGTGCTCATGGCAGCCCGGTTCTTCGATGCCTTCAACGACCCCTTTATGGGCGTTCTGGTGGCAAAGACCCGCACCCGATGGGGGCGTTTCCGTCCGTGGATCTTTTCCGGCACGTTGCTCAATGCGCTGGTACTCTACGCCCTGTTTGCCGCCCCGGTAATGGACGAAGCAGCGCTGATGGTCTATTTCAGCGTGGTGTACATCCTGTGGGGCGTCACCTATACCATGATGGATATTCCGTACTGGTCCATGATCCCCGCCGTGACCCGCACGCCCAAAGACCGGGAGAACCTCTCCATGGTGGGCCGTACCTGTGCGGGCGTTGGTTCGGCACTTATCGCCATGTTCACCATGCTGCTGGTGGGAGCCCTTGGCGGCGACAGCGAGCGCGCCGGCTTCCGCTGGGTGGCGCTGATCGTATCAGTGCTCTTTGTGGTGACGGAATTGGTCTGCTGCGCCGCCATGCAGGAGACCACCCCCAGTGAGATGAAGACTGCCACCGTAAAGGAGATGTTCTCCGCCCTGTTCCGCAACGATCAGGCTATGGTAGTGGTGGGCAGCATTGTGCTGATCAACTCGGCGCTGTACCTTACCTCCAACTTTATCATCTATTTCTTCAAATATGACCTTGGCGGTGCAGATTGGAAAGCCACCTACACCCTGTTTTCCACCGTGGGCGGTGCGGCGCAGATCCTTGGCATGATGGTGCTTTACCCCTTGCTGCGCAAAGAGTTCAGCAGTACGCAGGTATTTTACCTGAGCCTTTTGCTGGCGCTGTGCGGCTACGGCATGCTGCTGGTGTTCTGCCTGACCGGCCTTTCCCATAGCCTTGCCATGCTGTGCATTCCGGGCGTGGTAGTGTTTGCCTGCAACGGGATGCTGACCGTGCTGACCACCTTGTTCCTTTCCAACAGCGTGGATTACGGCCAGCTCAAGACCGGCCGCCGGGAGGAGAGCGTCATCTTTTCCATGCAGACCTTTGTGGTCAAGGCAGCCTCCGGCGTGGCGGTATTCCTGACCGGCATCGGGCTGGACCTCATCGGTCTTGTGGGCAACACGGAGGAGACCGGCCCCGTGGCAGTACAGAGTGCCGGAACGCTGCTGGGTCTGCGCCTGATGATGACGGTCCTGCCCATGCTGGTGCTGGCAGGTGCGCTGGCGCTGTTCCGCCGCAAGTTCGTTTTGACCGACGCCCGCGCTGCCGAGATCAGCGCACAGCTTCACGGGGAGGAAACGCACCATGACTGAAACGCTGCACTGGTACGCAGAGACCACCGGCGGTGTGCGGCAGGGCGATGCCCCGATGCACCCGGGCTGCGGTGCGCTGCATCTTTTCACTGACATGCCTGCCGGGACGCTGAAAGCCGTGCGTGCCGAGCTGCCGTGGAAGATGGAAGCAGACGAGCGTCTGTTCATGAACGGCTACCAGACATGGACATACAGCCCGGAACTTGACCGGAACGGCAAGCTGCGCGGTACCGATCACATTCCCGGCTTTCTGCGCAAGAAATACGCCTTTGACCGCTACGGCGATTATCACTTTGTACCTTACGGGCATCATAACGGTCAGAGCCACGGCTTTTCCTACTGCTATTTCCGCAAGGGCGGGCAGTTCCAGCTGGTGGCATCGCTGGACGAGACCCCGGGCTACACCATCCTCCGGTACGACAGCCGCAAAGCCCTGCTGACGCTGGAACGGGACTGCGCCGGGGTGGAGCATCTCGGCGGCAGCGTTGCCCTGTTCGACCTGTTTTTTGCCCAGGGCGGCGAGACCGAAGTGTTTGACGGTTGGTTTCGGGCTATGGGCATCCGTCCTCGAACTGAAAAGAAGCTGGCTGGCTATTCCAGCTGGTACAACCGCTATCAAGACATCACCGAGGACACCATCCGGGAGGACCTGACCGGCTGCCGCAGCCTGCTTTGCCCGGGAGACCTGTTTCAGATCGACGATGGCTGGGAGTCGAAGGTGGGTGACTGGCTGGAAACGGATGCACAGAAATTCCCCCACGGGCTGAAAGGCATGGTGGAGGAGATCCACGCCTCTGGCTTTCAGGCCGGGCTCTGGCTTGCGCCCTTTGTGTGCGAAAAGGACTCTGCCCTTTTCCTTCAGCACCCGGACTGGCTGCTGAAAGTGGACGGCAAACCGTGGTGTTGCGGCAGCAACTGGAGCAGTTTCTATGCGCTGGATATCGACAACCCAGCCGTGCTGGACTATCTGCGCCGGGTGTTTGACCGGGTGCTGAACGACTGGGGCTTCGACCTTGTCAAGCTGGATTTTCTGTACGGTGCTGCCCCCTTTGGCAACGCCCACGAGAGTCGTGCCGCCCGGATGCGTCGTGCCATGGAGCTGCTGCGTAGTTGGTGCGGACAAAAAGCCATCCTCGGCTGCGGCGTGCCGGTGATGCCTGCCTTCGGGCTGGTGGACTACTGCCGTGTCAGCTGTGACGTAGGGCTGGACTGGGACGATGTGTGGTATATGCGTCTGTTCCACCGGGAGCGGGTGTCCACAAAGCAGGCGCTGAACAACACGGTGTTCCGGCGTCAGCTCAATGGCCGTGCCTATGGCAGCGACCCGGATGTGTTCTTCCTCCGGAAGGAAAACTGCAAGCTGACGGCAGAACAAAAACGCACCCTTGCCACAGTCAATGCCCTGTTGGGCAATGTGTTCCTTACCTCGGATATGCCTTCCCACTACACGGATGCGCAGCGGGACGAGTACCGCCGCCTGCGCAGGTTGTTTGAACATGCAAAACAGGTAGAAGTAGAGACAGAAAATGGTGTGATTACGATCCGGTATTCTCTGGATGAGAAACGTCAAGAGCTGCGGTGTAGTGCTATTTATAGAGAATAATGAGGGCATAAAATCAGCTTCATTCTTTTTCGTTAGCCAGATGTTTCTTTATGTGAAACGCAACGGACGTCTTCCTTAGAAAAGTGGCTCACGCCGAAAGCTGTATAAGCAGATAAAATGAAAACGCCGCCAGCGTACCGTGTGATGGATTTCACATGATACGCTGACGGCGTTTTTGCGCTATGAGGGTCATAACATCCAAATTCTACACTGAACCCGCCCTCGACCTGTTTCCAAGGACGAAAACGATTCAGACTGTAAAATGATGTCTGAACGATATTGAACGAATCACCGCGCTATATTACTGAGCTTTTGACATCAAGAGTACGCATTCGCAATGCTTCGTCCTCGGGAACAGATCCACCGGCTGCACCTTTTCTGCGTGATACCCATTCTGCTCCAGCCATGCGGCGTCTCGGGCAGCGGTAGCGGGGTTGCAGCTGACATACACCACCCGGCGGGGTGCCATGCGCACCACTGCGGAGAGGGTGGCCTCATCGCAGCCCTTGCGGGGCGGATCTAGCATCACAATGTCCGGGTGCAGACCCTCGGCGGCCAGCTGGGTGGCTGCCTGTCCGGCGTCGGCACAGAAAAAGCGGCTCTTGGCAGCTACGGCCTTGCCCATGCGGGCAGCGTTGGCCTTGGCGCTCTCGATGGCCTCCGGCACGATCTCTACGCCGATCAGCTCCCGGCATTGACCTGCCATGGAAAGACCAATGGTGCCCATGCCGCAGTAGAGATCCAGCAGCGTGTCGTCCGGGGTCAGCTGCGCGTACTGCGCAGCAACGCCGTACAGCCGCTCGGCGGCAAGCGTGTTGACCTGATAGAAGGACAGTGGTCCCAACCGCACCGGCACGCCGCAAAGCGTGTCCTCAATGTAGCCCGGGCCGTACAGGATATGGTTCTCGCTGCCCAAAATGACGTTGGTGTTTTTGGCGTTGACGTTGAGCAGAATGGTGCTGATGGCCGGGAACTGCCCCCGCAGCGCGGTGCAAAGCTGCTCTGCGTGGGGCAGCTTTGCCCGGGTGCATACCAGACACACCATGATCTGCCCGCTGTGCGCGCCGCGCCGCAGGAAGATATGTCGCACCAGCCCCTTGCCGCTCTGCTCGTCGTAGGGGCGGATGCCCTGCTGTGCAAAAAAGGCGCACAGCGCGTTGCCAATCTCGTTCAGCACGCTGGGCTGCAGCTTGCAGTCCGGGCAGGGGACGATGCGGTGGGTGCGCCCTGCGTAAAAGCCGATGCAGGGCACGCCGTTCTTGTCTATGCCCACAGGGAACTGCACCTTGTTGCGGTAGCGGTCTACGTCTGGAGAAGGCAGAATATCCAGCACTGGCACCTCCAGCCCGCCGATGCGGCGGAAGGCATCCAGCACGCTTTCCTGTTTGGCGCGCAGCTCAGCGGCATAATCCAGATGCCGCAGGCTGCAGCCGCCGCAGGGGCCTGCCACGGCGCAGTCCACAGGGATGCGGTCCGGCGAGGGGGTGTGCAGGGTGTCCAGAATGCCGAAGGCATAGCGGCCGCAGTCCTTGACGATGCGGATGTCGGCTTCGTCGCCGGGGGCGGTGCCGGGCACGAACACGGCCTCGCCGTCCGGCGAGTGTGCCACGCCGCTTCCGTCGTTGGAAAGCCGCTCGATGGTCAGGGTCAGCACCTGATTTTTCTGTAAGGGCATGGGGATTCTCCTTTTGTGGTGGGGTTATTCCGAGGCTTCGGGGGTGTCGGTCTGGGAC
>OGZU01000065.1_pt1 | contig 34887 bp, 29 predicted proteins | sample 1576871 | NCBI WGS metagenome assembly OGZU01 (sample SAMEA3541580, study PRJEB24748) | human gut metagenome | biome: human gut; feature: human-associated habitat; material: faeces | place: China | collected 2012
AGTTTAATTTATAATAGTGTTGCGGAATTAAGGCTTAAAACAAAATGTGATAATTATAAAATAGGCCCGATATGAGAAGACTTAAAAGAACTTTAGCAATTGTCGCTCTGTTAATCATTGCAATCAATGCAAACGCATGGCCTTGGATTTCTCCTTATGCTTATTGTATGGGGAACCCTATAAGATTTATTGATCCAGACGGGCGAGATGTACATCCTGCCGATAACAATGCATTTGCTATGTTACTTAATACTATTTCTCCTGAGGATAGAGAATTTATTGTGCTAAATGGAAATGGTAATATTGATTATGCCACGATGCTGTCTCATAAAAGTGAAAGCCAAAATTATGCAGCACTTATGGATTTGGTTTCTTCGGATTTAACTTATAACATTTATGCTCAGACCGAATATTCTTATATAGATAATGCAGGTAATGCCAATAATGACCAATTATCATATTCTGCACCAGACATAGAATTTGCTGACCCAGAATTTTTGTCTCCATCCGGACTTACAACGGGAGAGGCAGGTAAATATGGAATAACATTACTACCAGGTCAAGGAATGAGTGGAGTAAACTCGCCTAATCAAGACGTACACACCTATATACACCCTTTTTTATCTCCAATTGGTCAAGCAGAAGCCTTAAGTCATGAACTATATGGTCACGGATTGTTATATAATCAATATAGGAACAGAAAAGTTTCGGGACACGACTATATAAAGTCAAGAGACAACAATGACTTATTAAGGAGTTATATAAGAAGAGCAAGAATGGAAACCGTTACATATTTCAAATAAGTATGAGTACAATAAAAATACTGTTGATGCTTTTACTGACAGCCTCACAATCAGCCTTGGCGTTTAACCAAAAGACAGACACTGTGGTAGTAACTAATGACAGTTGCGGAATCGTTCAGTTTATAGTTACCATTGACAATACTGACAGTGACGCTTTGTGGATATGGCTTGACAGCAATGACTATGGACGTGACCATAGAAAGGCCATTAGACGTTATTTGATGAAGCGCAGAGGAGACTTCTCTATTTTTGACATCGGTGCCGACCCCAACATGATAGGGGATTGGTGGCATCCTTCTGCGCCGAAATACTGCTTTGTCAAATACTTGGAACCTGGCAAAACCTTCACTATTGTATTTTATTATAAGGAGAAGGCATTAACGCCCGACTGTTGGAATAACAAAAATATCATCAATGACATTAGGGTTTTCAGTAATCTGGAAATAAGCGAATACTGTCCAGGATTAGAAGCACCATATAGCATAAAACGAATTTCATATCCACATAATGTCATTGCATTTCCAATAAATGCTGATAAATTATCCGATACAATATCAAAGTAGCATAAAATATGCGGTCTGCATTTTCTTAGATCGCATAGACATCCAATGCAAGATTACGCCCGTACCCTTCAAGGACATCTCCAAGGTGGAACCAGGCGAGCCCGTCACTCCGACCTCGATGGCTCCGAACGTGTAGAGGTGCAGCACATCAGCGAAGCTATCGGATACCGCAACCTGGACCGCGGCGATTGGGCTGAGAGAGGACTGTAAGGCAATGGATGGGCTAACGCACAACAGAGACTAAATGAGCAATTCGATAGAAATATACCGTTCGCAAGACTGAAGTGTGCAGCTGAATGTAAAGCTGGAAAATGAGACCGTATGGCTGACACAAATCCAGATGGCTGAGTTGTTTAATCGCAATAGAACTAAGAGGGAATTATCATTTTACCATCAAATGCCAACCAAGACTACACATTATCTGAAATTTATCCAAATAAGTTTTTCTCTCTGAACAATTAGCAGTATCTTTGTGACAGCGATTATCTTACATAAATACAGGGAACCTATGACCGGTCTTCATCCAGAGGGGCATGCGGCAACCGACGACGCTCCCCGCTCCAGCCGTGGATGAAGAACAGCGCATGGAGTCTCTACATATAATAACTACTGCAAACCACATTACTACAGATGTCACGCCTATTGAAACACGGAAGAGTATGGCTTGCCACAGTCCTGTGTCTGCTTGCCACCCTACACATATCTGCCCAGTCGCGCCAGCCCTGGGAGGAATATCTGATGCAGTCGGGGCTGATAGAAGACATCGAGAACGAGGATATCAGCGAGCGCTACGACGAGCTGTGCGAACTCGCTGCCAACCCCATCAACCTCAATCACTCTACTCCCGAGCAACTCAGACAGTTGCCCTTTATCACGCCCGAAGAGTATCTGCGGCTGGTGGAATATATAGATAAGGTGGGCGAGGTGCATACATGGGCCGAGCTGCTGGTGGCCGACATCACCGACAAACGGCGGATACGGCTCCTGCAATACTTTACCTATCTCGGTGAACCGGCGAGCAACAAGAAAGCGTTCTCGCTCGACAATATCCTGAAATACGGCAAGCACGAGGCCATGGGCTACTTCAAACTTCCCTGCTATGACCGTCGCGGTGACGACCATGGCTATCTGGGTTATCCCTACCGCCACTGGGTGAGATATACCTTCAACTACGGACAGGATGTCAAGGTGGGACTTGTGGGCGCACAGGACGCGGGCGAACCCTTCTTCAGTCAGCCCAACTCTATGGGATACGACTATTACAGCTTCTACATCCAACTGCAGAACCAGGGATGGCTGCGCTCACTGGTGGTGGGACGCTACCGGCTGCGGATAGGGTCGGGACTGGTGATGAACACCAATTACAGCTTCGGCAAACTATCGGCACTCAACGGCCTGGGACGCCAGAGCACCGTGATAAGCGGACACTCGTCGCGCTCTGAAGCCAACTATCTGCAGGGAGCCGCTGCCACGATAGACCTGAGCGACCACATCGAAACCACCCTATTTGCCTCTCACCGCCTCGTCGATGCTACGCTCAACTCTGACTCGCTTACTGTGGCCACCCTGCTCAAGAGCGGCTACCACCGCACCCAGAGCGAGATAGACCGGCGCCACAACACCGCCCAGACGCTATGGGGAGCCAATGTGGCTTATCACCACGGCGGACTGAGGCTGGGGCTGACGGGAGTCTACAACAGCTACAACCGACTGCTGCGCCCCGACACCACTGCCCTCTACCGCCGATATGCTCCCACGGGCGACAGGTTCTGGAATATCGGCGCCGAGTACAGCTGGCTGTCACCCCAGTGGGCTTTCTCCGGAGAGACAGCCACGGGCGACGGCGGCGGCATAGCCACCATCAACCGCCTCAGCTTCTCCCCCACCCAGTCGCTGTCGCTCATAGCCATCCAGCGATTCTACAGCTACCGCTACCATGCCCTCATGGGCCGCTCGTTTGCCGAAGGCACCCAGGTGAGCAATGAGAACGGACTCTACCTCTCTGCCATCTGGCACCTGGCGCGCCACTGGAACCTGCTCGCCTATACCGACTATGCCTACTTCACCTGGCCCCGCTACGGCGTGTCCTTCGCCTCCCACGCGTCTGACAATCTGGTGCAGATAGAGTATCGCCGTCGGCTGCTCACATGGCAGACGCGCTACCGCATCAAACTGCGGCAGAAGGACAATGCCACCCATACGGCTCTCGACGACTATGCCACCCACCGCGCACAGACTACACTCAGCATACAGAGCGGACGATGGACCTCGAAGACACAGATGGGTATGGCCTACAGCACCAAGGGCGAGAGTAGCATGGGATGGAGCGCCGCCGAGCAGATACGCTACGCCGGCAGTTGGCTGCAGCTCTCCGCCGCACTCTCCTACTTTGACACCGACGACTACGAAAGCCGCCTCTATGGCTACGAGTACGGACTGCTCTACTCGTTTGCCAATCCTGCATTCTACGGCCACGGCATACGCTACGCACTCACAGCCCGCGCCACACTGTCGCGCAGGGTGATGATAGCGCTCAAGGCAGCCACCACCGACTACTTCGACCGCGACCACATATCGTCGGGCCTGCAGCAGATAGACGCCAGCTCGCAGACCGATATAGAGATGCAGTTGAAAATAAGGTTGTGACAAACAATAAGGAGTGCAATGATGTGGGGAGAAATGTGTGGTCGTGTTGGAGATTCGTACAAAATAAGCCTGTGGCTGTCTCAGCCATATATGGGTCAACAACACTGTGGAGAGATTTAATATAGGATTATCGTGGAGAGTATTTTCTTACGTCATCGTTTCCACATATTGCACTCCTTATGTATTCGTTTTCTTTAAGAGCAAGGCCCACTATTCAGCATAGTGTCCTTGCGTGTTTGTAACTCAGATAAAATATATTCCGATTAGTTAGCGTTTGCATAGGATAACATCATACATCTTTTGTAATTAACTCTTGTGACTGCAAATATACGAAAAACCGCAACACCTGCCAACCCCCCTTTTCCGGCATTATGCACTGAAAGGGTGAAAAGCCCGACAAGAGGCCGAAAACGGGGATAAAAGGGAAAAAATAATCGTGCAGGTCAAAAAAATCGTGGATAAAAGGCTTACTATTGTGATAAATGACTAACTTTGTATGGTTAAGACAGCCGCCGCACCGGCGCTTAGAGCCATCGGGAGCCATCGCCAAGTCGCTGTCTTGTAGCATCTTACTCTCAATCTGCCGAATATGAACCACGTGAAAAGACATATACACCTATTATCACTCATCGCTGCCTCTCTCCTCTTGGCAGCCTGCAACTGCAGACATACCGACGACACGTTTCAGCAGCAGCGCCACGCGATAGAAGACTCCATCGCCGCTGGCAACGACGACTATGCCATGAAGGCCATCGCCCGGAAAATGGCCGAAGCCGACGACAGCACCACCTACTATCTCTGGCTGTCCACCCTCAACAAGGCTTATTACACCGACATGAAGATAGACTCGATGACCGCCACCCTCGACCGCATAGGAGCCTATCTCGACCGCCATGCCGACCGTCACGACCAAGCCACCAACCAGCTGCGCGCCGAGTGGTATCTGGGCAAGGGCGTCTACAACAGCGTGATACTGGGCCGCCCAGACTCGGCACAGGTCTACAACGGCCATGCCATCACCCTGCTGCGACAGACAGCCAAGGAGCGCGAACAGATACTTACCGCGCTGACCAACCAGGCCGACTATTACCGCCAGATGGGAAGGCTCGACCTCAGCGCCGACTCGTATCTGCAGGCACTGGCGCTCGCCGACTCGATGCAGACCAATCCCAATGCTCGCATCGTGGTGATGCTCGGCATCAGCACCGCCTATACCTTCATGGCCGACTACACCAACAGCGACCTGTGGTGGAAGCGCACAGCCAGACTGCTGCCCCACATGCAACAGGGCGACCGCTTCATCTACTACAACAACCGGGGCAATGACTACTATCTGCAGGACAACTACCGACGGGCTCTGCCCTACTTCCTCAAGGCTGCCCAGCTGGTTAAGGACGACCCCAAGCGAGAGTGGGACTACTACACCGTGCAGGCCAACCTGGGCGAGACCTATGCCTGTCTGGGCAAGGCAGCGCCCGCCAAAGCTGCCATACACCAGGCCGACAGCTTCTTCCGCAAGGTGGGCTTTGACATCGGCCTCTACTACACCCACACCTCGCAGATGAACATCGCCATGCTCGAAGGCCATCACGCCCTGGCGCTGGGCATTGCCCGCGAGAGCGACACGCCACAATACATGATACCCGCCGCCATGGTGCAGAGGCTCAAGGCCAAGGAGAATGTGTTCCAGCAGATGGGTAGATACGACGAAGCCTACACCGCCCACCGACAGATGCACACCATCAACGACTCTCTGCAGACCGCCAACATCCAGATGCGTATGAATGCCAATATGCTCAGATACCGCCACGACAAGCAGATAGCCGAGCAACAGCACATCATAGACCACCAGCGCTATCTCGGCGCACTGGCATGGGGACTCTTCCTCTTCGCCGTAGTGGTCATCCTCGCCATGTGCTTCGCCATCGTGCTGCTGCGCCGACGCCGACAGATGCGCGAGATGAAGGCACGCCAGGAGATGCTCAAGCTGCGCATGAAGAACACCCGCAACCGCATATCGCCCCACTTCATCTACAACGCGCTCAACCACGAGATGCTCGCCCAAATGAACGGACACGAGGTCAACCTCAACACCCTCACCCAGCTGCTGCGCCGAGGCGTGGAGCGTGCCGACACACTCATGAGCACCCTCAACGAGGAGATGGAATTTGTGGGCTACTACGTCAACATCGAAGCCCAGCAGATGGGCGACAACTTCAGCTACACCACCCACGTGACGCCCGATGTGGATGCCAACCGCGTGCGGCTGCCAGCCATGGTGATACAGATATTCGCCGAAAACGCCATCAAGCACGGACTGCGCCCGCTCAAGGCCGACTCTCCCCGACTGCTCGACATCAGCGTGACGCGCGAGCAGACCATGACCCGCATCGAGGTCAAGGACAACGGAGTGGGACTCACCGCCGGCAGCGTGGGCGAGCATACCGGCATGAAGGTTGTGCGCCAGACCATACAGATACTCAACGACCACAACCGCGAGAAGATTACCTTCGGCGTGACCAATTACAAGGACGACAACGGCATGTCGGGCTGCCGCTCATGGATAATGGTGCCCGACGAGTACAACTATAACTTATAACAGCCATACACTATGTTCGGACGCAAACAGCTCACCTCCGTATACATCGTCGACGACAACAGCGACGCCATCGAAGTGCTGCGCCGCATGCTGGAAAGCCAGTATTCGGTCAAGGTGATAGGCACCAGCACCGATGCCGACACAGCCATAGAAGAAATCATACAGCTGGCTCCCGACCTCATCTTCACCGATGTCGAGATGCCCACCATGACGGGCATACAGCTCTGCCAGCTGCTCCACCAGGAGGTAGACCCCAACACCAAGGTGGTATTCTACACCGGCCACGACAAGTACATGATAGACGCCATACGCCAGAAGGCGTTCGACTATCTGCTCAAGCCGCCATCGCCCCAAGACCTGGCCCAGACCATGACCCGCTTCTATGAAGACAAGCTCGCCAGTCTGCCCCAGGCGGCAGGCCCCGCAGAGCAGCGCCAGCCACGCATACTCGTGGTCAACGCCATGAACGAGCACATAGCTCTGCGCGACGCCGATGTGGCTTTCTTCCGCTTCGACGCCGACGGCAAGCACTGGGAAGCGGTATGCACCAACGGCAGCACCTACATCCTGCGCAGCCGCACCAACAGCGACTTCATCCTGCGCTATTCATCGTCGTTTGTACAGATACACAAGCGATATATCGTCAACGTGAGCCACATCATGATGATACAAGACAACACCTGTATACTGGGCTATCCCTACGAAGACAACCGCGAGCTCAAGGTGAGCAAGAACTACCGCCGCGACCTCATGGATGCCTTCTATACCTTATAATATATAGTATATCCGCAATCCTACTTACGATTATGGGCAGCCATGGACTTGGCTGCTCATAATCGTAAGTAGGGCCGACATGTTTTTCCACGAATCAAAGGGCATTACCGGGGATAAACGACATAATTCATACTTCTTTGTTCGATTTTTGGGATAATACAAGTGTATAACGAAAAAAACTATTATCTTTGCACAAGTTTTTTATGGCAATAGTATGAAGGCTTTGATTATCATAGGAATGTTACTGGCCGTCCACACCCCGATTTGGGCGCAGGATAGCATTGCAGCCCCACTCGACACATTGGCCATACAGCCCAAACGCAGTCTGGTAGCCCGACTATTGCAGTATTTTTCCGAGTCCGACAAGCCCAAGCCCGATAAGAAGATAGACTTTGGCATCATTGGCGGTCCGCACTACGCCTCTGACACAGGACTGGGCGTGGGCCTGGTGGCATCGGCACTTTATTCCACCAACCGCTCCGACAGCACCCTCAAACTCTCCAACGCCTCTCTCTATAGCGACGTTTCCACCAAGGGATTTCTGATGATAGGCCTACGAGGCAACACCTTCCTGCCCCACAGACACTATCGGATCGACTACCGACTCTATGTCTACACCTTCCCTTCCTACCTATGGGGCTTTAACTTTCCGCAGAGCGACAACAACGACAACAAGAGCAAGTACAACCGGACCAAGTTTGAGGTGATGGCACGTTTTCTTGTGCCGCTCAACCGTTACACCTATCTCGGTCCCATTGTGCGTTACCAATACGTACACGCCTACAAGCTCAAGAACCGCGCTCCTCAACTGCTGGCCGGACAACCGCTCACGGTGAGCGACGTGTCGGTGGGATTGAGCTATACGTTTGACTCGCGCGACTTCATGCTCAACGCTTCTCGAGGCTGGTTTGTCCAGGCCGACCTCACAGCCAACCCTACATTCCTGGGCAACAACGACACCTACTGGTCGGGCGAGTTGCAAGTGTCGACCTATCGCCGTGCCTGGAGAGGTGCCGTCATTGCGGGCGAATTTCACACACGACAATCGGCAGGCCACGTGCCCTGGCCCATGCTCTCTGATGTGGGGTCGAGCAATCGTATGCGCGGCTACTACGAGGGGCGCTATCGCGACAAGAATATCATCGACGCCCAAGTGGAGCTACGCCAGCATATCTGGCATCGCAATGGCATGGTGGTATGGTTGGGCGCCGCCGAAGTGTTTCCCGACTATAGTAGCCTGCGATTCCGACAGATTCTGCCCAACGCTGGCATCGGTTACCGCTGGCAGTTCAAAAAAGGTGTCAACGTGCGACTCGACTATGGGTTCAGCCGCAGAGGCACAGGTTTTATATTCAATATCAATGAGGCATTCTAAGGGTAGCGCAGGATGCCCGGCTTGAGGCTCAATAAAACCAATGTTTATGAAAAAAACATTCTTTCTCATATTTCTAGGGGTACTCATCCTTCCCAACCTGATATTGGCCGTTACCGAGTCGCTCTCATGGAGCGGACGCCTGCTGAATGTGGTGACGCCTCTGGCTGCCTACTGGTTGGTGCTGACTCTCTCGCGCAAGGTGGGGCGCACCATCATCCTGCTCTTTCCTCTGCTATTCTTAGGCGCCTTTCAGATGGTACTCACCTATCTCTATGGGCGCGGACCTATCGCCGTCGACATGTGGCTCAACCTCGTCACCACAAACCCGGGCGAGGTGGGCGAACTGCTCTCACAACTGATGCCTGCCATCGTATGGGTGGTAATCATCTATATCCCCACGCTCACGCTGGCAGCCATACTGTGGCGGCGACACCTATATCTGGACAAGACACTCCTGCGCCGACAGCGCCGACCAGCACTCATAGCCACCGCAAGCACAGCAGTGATCACCACAGTACTCGCGGGAGTCACCCCTTATGCGCCCACGACCGACCTGTTCCCTCTCAATGCCGTATACAACTTTGGCATCGCGCTCACCCGGCAGAAAGCCACCACCGACTATCCCTCGGTATCGGCATCCTTCAGCTACCACGCCCATTACACCTTCACCGACTCCGTGCCTGAGACGCTGGTGCTGGTCATCGGCGAGACCAGCCGTGCCGACAACTGGCAACTGTATGGCTACCACCGACCTACCAACCCACTACTGTCCAAAGCACACGGACTGACAGTCTTCACCGACTACATGAGCCAAAGCAATACCACACACAAGAGCGTACCCATCCTGTTGTCGATGGCCGATGCCGACAACTACGACATACTCTACCACACCAAGGGCATCATGCAGGCATTCAGAGAGGCGGGTTATCACACCGTATTTCTGAGCAACCAACAGCGCAACCACTCCTTGATCGACTACCTCGGCGAGCAGGCCGACTACTGTCTGTTCCTGCGCGACCGTCATCCCGAGACTACCGACGACACCTATCTGCTGACACCACTGCAGCAACAACTGACAGCACATCGAGGCCAACGCCTGTTTGTGGTACTCCATACCTATGGCTCTCATTTCAACTACGCAGACCGCTACCCCAAGGCCGCACGCATCTTTACCCCCGACCATTATGACGGCGCCAAACGGTCATACCGACAGCAGCTCATCAACGCCTACGACAACACCATTCGCCATACCGACCTGCTGCTCAGCCAGGTGATGACGGCGCTCGAAGGTACAGGCGGCTGTGCGGCGATGATGTATACGTCAGACCATGGCGAAGACATCTTCGACGACCATCGCAATCTCTTCCTCCACGCCTCACCGTTCCCATCCTACTGGCAGCTCCATGTGCCTCTCGTGGTGTGGACCTCACCCGTCTACCAGCAGCACCATGCCGACATCGTGACACACCTTGCCGCCAACAGGCATCGCCCTGCCGAGAGCAACAGCGTGTTTCATACTCTGCTATCTATGGGCGGTGTAGCCACACGCTACCGCAACGACTCACTGTCGTTGGCCAGCCAGTCATATACAGACCATCCCCGCCTCTTCATCGACGATCACAACCAGCCACGCACCTACGATGCGTGTATGCAACCCATCGACATGAAGCAGATGAAGAAGAGGATGAAATAACAAACACCCGTCGCCATGAGCGAGCCAACCATAGACAACTCTTAAAATGAAAGGAAAACAGAGTATGAAGAAAATAATTCTTGGAGTCACCCTCATCATGGGAATGGCCGTTGCGGTAAAGGCCGACTATAGAAGTGAACAAGACACGCTACAGACAGACCACGATAGCGCTCAGCACTCCAAAACCGTACTCATCAAGTACGGCGACATGAACCAATGGGTCACACGCCAAGTGAAAGAGAGCGCCATCATCGGCGGACAACTGAAGACACTCTATGAGATTGCACCCACAAAAACATGGAAGCGAAATACACCTTATGTCAACTGGGCTGGTTCGCCATGGGGCACATCCAATGTCATGGCCAAGGTGTCGGGCATCATCAAGACCAATCAGTCAGTTTACCGCGACACCCACCCTGGACATGGCTATTGCGCCAAGCTCGTCACCCATATCGAGACGTGCAAGGTGCTGGGTATCGTCAATATCAAGGTGTTGGCTGCCGGAAGCATCTACCTCGGACAGATGCTCGAACCCATCACCTCTACCTCCAACCCCATGGCCAAACTCGATGCGGGCATGCGCTTCACGGCAAGACCCAAGGCGCTGATGTTTGATTATAAGGTAAAGCTCGCAGGCCAGCTCAACCGCATCAAGGAGACAGGTTTCTCTAAAGTGAAGACCGTGCCAGGCATAGACATGTGCGACTGCATCTGCCTGCTGCAGAAACGATGGGAAGACGCCAAGGGCAACCTCTACGCCAAGCGCGTGGGCACCATGGTGGTGCGCTTTGACAACAACACCAACGGATGGGTAGAAGACGCCTCCTTCCCCATCCACTATGGCGACATCACCCACCAGCCGTTCTACAAGCCTTACATGGGGCTGATTACTGGCGACGACACCAAGTGGGCCAAGAACTCCAAGGGCAAGATGGTGCCTGTCAAAGAGATAGGATGGGCACACGCCGACGACATCCCTACCCACCTTATTCTGCAGTTTGACTCCAGTCACGGCGGAGCCTACATAGGCTCCATCGGCAACACGCTATGGGTAGACAATGTCAGAATGGCTTATTAACCCAAATAGGTCATAACATAACACCTCAAACGGCCTAATGACTGTTTTAGGGCTTAATATAGCTGGCAATAGTCACCATTCAATTCCTTTATAGAGTGCCATTTTTGTGGTATTATGGTAGATGGGCTTGACAATTATACTGATATTTACAAGAATTGAACGTTAAAGTATACAATTTGCACTGAAAACAATTATGATTTTAGTATCTTTACACTCAAATTATAATGGGCTACCCCTCCCATAGTTAAGCAAGAACATTAAAACAGTATATAGCAAAGAAAGTAAATCAAAAAACCGAAGTAGTTCGAGAAGAAATGCTTGATTTTCAGACTATGACAGATACCTATAATAATCAAGAGAAACAATTGGTAGAAGAACAAGCCCCTATTAATAAGTGGGACAAATCTGTACCAGTAGAAGAAAACCCTTATTATTGGAAAGGTGATCCTATTCGCGGCTTTCTATCTCATAATAGCAGTCATTTGCCTTGTTCCAATGCGGGCTGCCACATCCATAGTCAATATCATGGCCTTGCACATAAACAGGGATGTGCATGGAAAGCACCACAGGAAGTCCCCTTTCCACCTGCTTCTTGAAGAACTTCAGTTGCTCTTCTGTGATTTCAAAGAGAGAATTGTCAATCGTGACAAAATTGATTCCGTTAATGACCTGAGCAGAATAGAGAGGATTCTGGCCTTGGTAGAGAGGCTTCAGGTTGGCCTGCTACCATTTCTCCCTTTGGGCAAAGGACGTTCCTGGTTCGCCCTCATAATGCCAATCATGATTGCCTGCCGTATAAGTCCAATTCAGCCCCGAAGCATCCAGCATGGCTTTGAGATGCTCTACAGAAGCCAGCGAGGGGAAGTTGACAATGTCGCCTCCCAATATGACCAGCGCAGCCTGTTCCTTTTTTGCTTTATCCAACGAACGCAAAAGAGCCCGTTCCCGCCCATTGCTTTTGCCATAATTCTGAGGTTGAACAGCAGCTCCACCCATCCGTCGGGTGTTATCATAGAACTCACGTCCCCGTTCATCCTCAATAGTAAAATGCGTGTCAGCCAAGAACATTACCGTAAAAGTCTTCTCCATGCCTCTCAGATAATAATACACATAGCCGTCCTGAACCGTAATGCTCTCCAACTTCGAACTACGCACTTTACCTTGAGCGCCTGTCAAAAGGCAAGCCACAAGAGAGAGAATACACACCAATGCTCTTTTTATAATTTTCTGTTTTACGTTTGACTTTCGTATATCAAAGATTTCTATCTGCTGTTTCCGTTCTGTTGTAAAGTCGAATTCTGCCTACCTTAACAATGACATTATCGTGTCGGGCTTCATCTCCAGCCTTGTTATGGCACAAAGGCTTGTGCCCATGTCCTTTATGCTGGCACCCATGAGATACACATCATCATCTATAATAAGGAAACGGTCGTGGGATTTGTGAGGCGTCTGCACAAACTCAATCGGCTCGTATTGCCCGTTGTGCTTCTCCAGATCCAACAGGAATTGCTGTGTGTAGCGAGAGTGGATGGTTGCCGAAACCCCTTCAGCCCTCTTGGTCAACAGCAGGAGCACTCTTTCGTCCACAAAGTTATCAATAAGGATGATGCGTTGCTTGGCACTACGAACCAGCTGGGACACATAGCTCCAAGCGTCCCACACGCAACCTGTGGCGAAGACTTGTTCAGGAGTGATGGCAGGAGCAAGCTCGTCCATACGCTTCAGCACCTGTTCCATCTTCTGGTCAGTCAGCATCTGATGATGTTCCAGCCTCTCTATACGCTGAAACATACCGGCATTGGCCGAGAGGAAGCGACGCATGGCTACGAAAGCACGCATGATGCGGATATTCACCTCTATAGCATATTCACTCCTCAAGATACCCGACAACTGGGAGACTCCCTGCTCAGTAAAGACAAAAGGAAGATACTTTGAATGCTGCCCCCTACCGCTCTCTATGGTGCCATTTTGGCACCTTAAAGATTCATACTCTTCTGATGTCAGTTCAAACATGAAGTCGTCGGGGAAACGTTCTATATTACGCTTCACCTGACGTTTCAACTGTTTGGTTTCCACACCATACATGGCTGCAAGGTCAGCATCGACCATTACATTTACCCCTCGTATAGTATAAATATGAGAACGCACATAGTCCATGCTGAGCCGGTCACCGCATGTCATCACCTTCACCACCTCTGCCTGTCCATCCACAGGAGCACTATTTGTGGTCTTGCATTCTGTATCGCAGACATCACCATTAGCGACCTCCGCATGAGATGTTATATCTTTCTTTGCCATTATTTCCCAACTTTATTGCAAAGATAACACTTTTAATCCACACCTGTCAGCGGACGGGGAGGAAAAAATGGTTCACTATATAACACCCTCTTGTCTTATGTCTGCGTATCTCAGGTAGACAGCACTATGGCGCGCACGCGGTCGAAGCGGCGGGCGGCGAGGTCGGCAGGGTCTATCAGGAAGTCGAGCACGCCGCAGTCCATGAAGTTGAGCGCAAAGTCACTGCCCTCACACGAGTCTATCTGCAGGAGTATCTGCCAGTCCTCGTAGGGATGGTCCCAGGTCTCCCACTCACGGTAGGTAGGCTCGGCCATCACAAAGTGGTCTTCCATACTCTCCTCCATCGTACACTCAATCTTCATCTCATGAAACGCCATGGGGATATCATCGTCGTCGATGAGCACCACCTGCTCCATGTCGCGGGTATCTTCAAAGTAGAAGACCCTCACATCGTCGGTATCGCTGATGGCGCTGCCTATGCTGTCGGTGTCAAAGTAGTTGCCCGTGTAGTGGTCTATCTTGGCAAAAAACGACAGCAGTCCCTTGTGGGGCAGCACCCCTTCGGCGTCCATCTGGGCCAGCTCGCTCAGGTCCAGCTGGCACACAAACACATAGGGCACGTCGTCGCCCTCAAAGTCCTTGTACATGGGATAGTCAAATCCGCGTGGAAGGTCGGGGTTGCCCCAGAAGCGCGATGCGCCGGTGGGCAAGGCTTGGTCAACGGTAGATAATTTGAGTCTTACAGGTTTCATTGCGCGTATAATATAATAAGGTGAAACTTGGGTTATATCTTCGAAGCGATGTGCCGACGGTAGACAGACATGCCGGCACGGTCGAGCACCTGGGCTATGTGGTCCAAACGCTGGCGCTGGGTGGTGGCAGGGTCTTCGCGGCTGTTGTCTTCCTGCATGTGCATACTGCCCTGACCCGTCACGGGCAGATACTCGTCCCAGTAGACAGGCACCTGATGGGTGCGACCGTCGCCGCCCCACTTGCTCACATAGGTCACGCGCTTCTCTACGCGGTAGCCATGGGCAAAGACGGTGACGCGCGTATTGCCGTCGGCTTCGCTCTTGGACTGGGTCTTCAGGATGCAGTCTGTCACACAGCGAGGATGCTTGAAGCGGTCCTGACTCCAGAAGTTGGCCAGCGCCTCGTGCTCCCAGAAGGCGCTGCGGCGCTGCATATCGCGGCCATAGATGTCCTGCTGCGAGCGTATCTGCTGATACATAGGCACGCAGAGCAGCGGAGCCAGACAGAAATAGATAGCACGGAAGTAGCCGGCATTGAGGGTGTAGAAGTCGCGCTCGGCCTGGTCGTAGTTGTAGTTGTGATACCTGCGGGGGTCCATGTCGAGATCCATGCTCTGGATATGGTCAGAGATGATGGTATTGATCATGCAGTTTTTGCCGAAATCGAAATCATCACCATATCCCACCTCCTGGTCTCTGAGCAGCTTGAGCATGCTGGACTGGGCGAGAGGCGTGAAAAGCATCGCATATTGCTGGTTGTTGTTGCGGTTGCTGGTGTCAAAGGCCACCTCAAACTCCTCATTGGTGAGCATGGCAAAGTCGCTGTTGTCAAGGTCGCGTGCCTTGTTTCTCAGTTTGCGCCGCTTCCACTTGTGAGGGCACTGAAAAACTAAAACCCACTATCAAATTGAAAGTTGATGACGGAGAAATAGCTGTTTTACCCTTTATTATCTGTCTATTTTAGCCTTATTTTAGGCGATTTGCAGAAAGAGAAGTTACAAATCGTAAGCATTTTCCGTTTTGGTCATAAAAAAAGGGGACTTTTTCAGTGCCCTCACTTGTAGGAGAGCGAGCCCTCGCGGTTGGCCATACCGCTCTGCTGGCGGTAGAACTTCAGGTCGGGGGCAGCCGTGTTGCCATAGATGAGACGGGTCTTCTCGTAGTATTCGGGATAGGGCGCGGTGACGGTGGCTATGAGGGTCTCAGAGTGGTGCACGGTTTGCATCTTGCCGTCCGACCCTCGCTCACGGGTGGTCCAGTGTATAGTCTTCGAGCCCTGATAGGTCTTGCTGCCCATCTCCATCTTGCGCGTACGGCAGAGCACAAAGGGGTTGCCGTTGATGAGACCGGAGTGGGAGTAGATGACCGAGCGCTCCTTGTTGAACGAGCCGTCCCAGCCATATATCTCCTGCAGGTCGGCGAGCCGCTGGGTGGTGAAGTAAGGGTCAAACTCCAGTCTGGGCACCGTCTGGGTCATCATGCGCATCAGCACATCCCAGTCGTAGAGCCGGTTGAGGGGCTCCATCTGGCTCCACGCCTCAGCCCTGTACTGCTCTGCCTTGTCCTGCAGATTGTCACGCTCGTCCTTCAGCTGCGACAGTCGGGGATGCACCTTGGCCAGCAGCAGTATCAGTGCCACCACCATGGCCAGACCTATGCCCACCACATACCACGAGTCTATCACCTGCCACTGGGAGTAGAGCACCCATCCGCCTACGGCCAGTCCGCACCAGAGGACGACGCATAAGAAGGTGGTCCAGTTGATGCTCGACTTCACCGAACCCAGTTCGTCCTCGGTCATATCCAGCAGACGACAGGTCTCACGGTTGGCAGCCACATCCACATTGGCCTCGCGGGCGAGCTGGGCAAAGGTCTCCTTGGCTACCTGCTCAAAGCGCGGACGGAACTTGCCTGCATACTCGTCCAGGGGGTCATAGATATCCTCTGTCATAGCCCCCTGCTTAGAAGAACTTGCTGCGGGCCATCTCGCGGGTCTCTGCCGACGCGGTGAAAGGTATACGTGTGGTATATCCCTGTCGTGCAGCCACTATCATCTTGGTAGGCCAGGAGAAGAGGTCGGTGTTCCACTGGGTCACACGGCTGTTGTAGACCGTGCGGGCAGCCGTAATCTCACGCTGCAGATAGTTGTTCTGCTGCATGGCGTCGGCTATGGCCTGGTGGGCCTTCAGGTCGGGATAAGCCTCAACCTGGGGGAAGAGACGGCCACAAGCCATATTGAGCTGACTGTTGACGTCGCTGCGGTTGGCCTCGTTTACCTTGCCACCACGCAGGGCAGCCACGGCCTTCATCACATCCTTGTCCAGGTCTATGGCGCGGTTTACCAGTCCCACCACGTTCTGCAGTATCTGCACGCGCTGCTCCAGATAGTTGTCTATATTGGACGCCTCGGCCTGGATGCGCTGCTCGAGCTTGAGAAAATAGTTGCGCGCCGAAATCTTCATGAAGATGAATACCACTCCTGGCAGCACGCCTGCCACGCAGCCGCCGATGGCCACGGTGGTGGGGTCGGCCAGCTGGTCGCCCATAGCCAGCACGTAGATGAGGGTGAGCAGCGGGAGGGTCACCCACAAGGCTATCTCGAAGAGGGTGGAACGGAAAGTGATGGTCACTGGGAGCTGACGGTCTATCACATGTACATCACGGCCATTGTCGTTGACCGGACCTTGGGTCTCGTCTAATAAGTTTGCCATAATCGTTGAAGGTTATTTAATGATTTTAATTTACGGTTTCTATACCTTATATAATATATTCACTCCTTGATTTCGGTAGATAACAGTTGCAAATATAGCTCTAATCGCCCATAATACAAAAAAAATCGGTCGATTTCGTTCCGGCGGCGCCGTTTTTCTACTTCTTGCGGATGATGGTGAGTCCGTCGCGTATGGGCAGAATGACCTTTTCCACACGGGTGTCGCGGGCTATATAGTCGTTGAAGGTGTCTATGCCGTGGGTCTGGCTGTCTTTGGCGTAGGCGGGGTCTACCACATGTCCGTCCCACAGGGTATTGTCGGCGATGATGTAGCCGCCCTGCCTGATGATGGGCAGCAGCGTGTCGAAGGTCTCGCGGTAGGTGCGCTTGTCGCCGTCGACAAAGGCCATGTCGAACATGATGCCCAGTCGGGGCGCCTCGACATTGGCGTCGCCTATGCGGAAGTCTATGCGGTCGGCCACGGGCGACCCTTCTATCCACTGTCGGGTGAAGTCTTCCATCTCGTCGTTGATTTCAAAGGTATATACCTTGCCGCCCTCGCCCAGTCCCTCTGCCATGCAGATGGCGCTGTAGCCGCTGAATGTGCCCACCTCAAGTATGCGCTGCGGGCGTATCATCTCTACGAGCATCTTGAGCAGACGGCCCTGAAGATGGCCCGAGGCCATGCGGCCGTGCACGGTATGGATGTTGGTGGCACGCCAGAGGCGGTAGAGATAGTCTCCCTCAGGGTCTATATGCTGTCGGATATACTGGTCTATGGTCATTTGGCTTTCAGGGCTTCGATGGCGAGACGATAGGAGTCGAGTCCGAACCCTGCTATCACTCCCCGGCAGGCTGAGGATATCATGGAGTGGTGGCGGAACTCTTCGCGCTGGTGTACATTGCTGATATGCACCTCGACGACGGGTGCCTGGATGGAGCGGATGCAGTCGTGCAGAGCCACACTGGTGTGGGTATAGGCGCCGGCATTGAGCACGATGCCGTCACAGTCGAAGCCCACTTCCTGCATACGGTCTATGAGATAGCCCTCGACATTGCTCTGATAGTAGTCTATCTCTATCTCGGGATAGAGGGTACGCAGATGGGCAAGATAGTCGTCAAAGGAGTCGTGGCCGTAGATGCCTGGCTCTCTGATACCGAGCAGATTGAGGTTGGGGCCATTGATAATTTGTATTTTCATCGTCGTAGCGTATTGGGGGATGATGCTTTTTTTAGAAAAAACCGTTTGATTTGTTTTGACACCATCCCAATTCGTATTAACTTTGTAAACGGCATAGCCGCAAGGCTGTATGCTTGTTGCAAAATTAGCTTAAATCGGGCTAAGTACAAAATAAATCATCCGCTTTTTTCATGTACCACGCCCCATATTGATGCCCATACCTATGACAGAAGACATGCACAGCGCCACTCCAGCTTCGGGCTCACTGACAAGGGCCTATGCCAGGTATCTCAAACTGGAGAAGAACTACTCGCCCAACACCGTGGCTGCCTATCTCACCGATATCGGCCACCTGGTCACCTTCAGCCATGAGCGGGGGGTGAGCATCGACCGCATCGAGCTCTCCGACCTGCAGCAGTTTGTCTGCACGCTGAGAGACATGGGCATCGGGCCGGCGTCGCAGGCAAGGATGATTAGCGGACTGCGCTCGTTCTACAGGTTCATGCTCGTCGACGGACGCATGGACAACGACCCCACCGAGCTGCTCGAGTCGCCGCAGACGGGAGAGCGGCTGCCCGAGGTGCTCACGCCCGAAGAAGTAGACAGGATGAAGGCAAGCATAGACCTGAGCACCGCCGAGGGACAGCGCAACCGGGCCATCATCGAGGTGCTCTTCTCCTGCGGACTGCGCGTGAGCGAACTGGTCAACATGAAGCTATCGGCGATATATGCCGAGGAGCGGTTTGTGCGCATCATGGGCAAGGGTAGCAAGGAGCGGCTGGTGCCCATCTCCGACACGGCGCTCCACGAGCTCGGGCTGTGGTATGCCGACCGCTGCCATCTACGCATCAAGCCCGGCGAAGAAGACTATGTGTTTCTCTCACGGCGCGGCAGCCATCTCACCCGCATCATGGTGTTCTACATCATACGCCAGGCGGCACTCGCGGCAGGCATCCACAAGCCCATTTCGCCCCACACGCTGCGCCACAGCTTTGCCACAGCGCTGCTCAAGGGAGGGGCCGACCTGAGAGCCATCCAGGCCATGCTGGGGCATGAGAATATAGCCACCACCGAAATCTATACGCACATCGACACCACCACCCTGCGCGAACAGATACTCAACCATCACCCCCGAAACATCAAGTAAATGAGACACGACAAACTGCAGCGCGAGCTCGACCTGCTGCTACTGATGACCGAGAACAAGAACTACACCGCCGCACAGCTCTGCGACCGTGTGGGCATCTCGCTGCGCAATCTGTATTACTACTTCGACTTCTTCCGCGATGCCGGTTTCAGACTCGTCAAGTCGGGCACCTACTACAGGCTCGACCGCCACTCGCCCTTCTTCCGCAAACTCCACGAGAGCATAGACTTCACCGAGCAGGAGGCTGTGCTGCTGAGACGGCTCATCAGCGGCACCGACGACAACAATGCCCTCGCCGAGAGCATACGCCACAAGCTCGACAAGTTCTACGACCTGCGCATACTCACCGACATCACCGCCAACCAGCAGCTCTCCCACAATATAGACAGGCTCTACGAAGCCATCAAGTTCAAGCAGATGGTCAAGATATGCAACTACTCGTCGCCCCACAGCCAGACTGTAACCGACCGCATAGTAGAGCCCTTCGCCTTCATGAACGACAATATGGACGTGCGCTGCTACGAGCCCAGCACCGGCCTCAACAAGACCTTCAAGATAGCCCGTATGGGCGACGTGGAAATCATTGACATGCTGTGGAGCTACGAAGACCGCCACCGGCAGATGTTTACCGACGCGTTCATGTTCTGTGCCGAAGAGCGCCACCCGGTCAGCATGATACTGGGGCAGCTCTCTGCCAATCTGCTGCGCGAAGAGGTGCCCCGCGCCGCCGACTGTATGACACCTCATGATGAGCGACACTTCAGGCTCGACCTCGACGTATGCAGCTACATTGGTATAGGCCGCTTTGTATTAGGTCTCTACGACGACATCGAGGTGCTGGGCAACGATGAGTTCAAGGAATATCTGCGCCAGCACATAGAGCGCATGTACAGCAAGAGCCACTGACGACCGGGAGGCAATCCCCACTCTCTCTGCCATGCTACGCAGAGATATCCTAACAACCGATAAAGAGTCAACCTATCCATAAACCGTTAATACATCAATCTGTTTATTTATGCTCAATGTCTTAGTAATATTAGCTGCCATCGCGCCAGTAGCAGTTGTGATTTGGTACATCTACCGTAAAGACCGCAAGCAACCCGAACCGACGAAGTTGCTCATAAAGGCATTCATCTATGGCATACTCTCGGCACTGCTTACTCTGTTGATAGTCATACCATTTGAAGCGATTACCGAATTTGCCAATGACGAGGTTTCAAACATAGGCAGCGCTATATTCAATGCCTTCTTTATGGCTGCGATACCAGAAGAGGTGGCAAAGTTGGTGATGCTGTGGCTGCTGTTGAGAAACAACCCATACTTCGACGAACACTTCGACGGCATCGTGTATGCCGTATGTATAGGTATGGGATTTGCCGCTATCGAGAATGTTCTCTACCTTTTCGACAACTACGAGTCGTGGATAAGCGTCGGCATAGCGAGAGCCTTGTTTGCTGTTCCAGGTCATTTCCTCGATGCAGTCATCATGGGATTCTATTACTCGCTATGGCATTTCCGAATCGTGCGCAACTGGCAGACATGCGCATTGATACTCGTCGGTCCTATTCTGGCCCACGGCATATACGACAGCATAGTATTCTCCATGAATATAGACGACTCATTAAGCGGCATTCTCCTCCTGCTGTTCCTCCTGTTCCTCAACAAACTCAAGAATATATGCAAAAAGCACATCGCTGATTTGGTAAACCACTAAGGTAACAATGACTATAACAATATGAACACACATTACAATCTCGAGCGTTTCTCCTAAATCACAATTCAGCATCTGCGTCCTTGTGTAAGATGCTATGACAGTTGGAGAAAGGAGTCACCCGGATATCGCCTATACTGATGCTTTCGGCGATGAAATCCGACGGCTTATGCTTCCAGACCCTCATCCTGTCGACCAACCTGCATTTGTTCTCGGCTTCTTCGCGATGGCGCAAAGCATCGCTGCGCTCTTGCGGGTCACATTCCCGTGCAAGGAGTTCATGGGCTTTAAGGTCTGCAGCCTGACGGATGACATCATAATAGATGAAGGTATCTGTAAAGATACTGGCAATTATCGGGATTCCAACATTCTTACCCAAGTTTTTTTTTAGGATTGCAAACACAGTGACCACAGATAGCCATCCCGAGACTACCTTTGGCGATGAGTATCGGACGGCGCGGATGCTCGTATCGGATGAAACGCGGATACGTATCGGAAGATACGGAAGCCCGTACCTTCCGATACGAGTCGACAAACATCATCCCGGCGTCGGCGGAGGTCGTTATGCAATGACCGATGGTGTCTTCACTATATATATCATATATAGTTATATGCACCGACAGCGCTGTGGATAACCATGTGGATAACCTATGTATAACCGCGTGCATAACCTATGCAGATATCCACACTATATGGGTGCGCGGAGCTCAGGGTGGGATATCCACAGAGAAATTAGACAGTTTTCAGCAAGTTTTCCATACTTTTATATGGTCAAAAGATATAAACTTATTAACTTTGCAAGATATACGCAGATGGTGTATAACTACATTTACTGTTGTCATTCAGCCGATTAATATTAGACACAGGTGTGTATAAGTGACTGCCAAATGTGTATAATGCAAATCTGCAAACAATAAGGCTATAAGTTATCCACTTTTCCACAGTGTATTTAGTTATAGTTTAAGAATAAGGAAATAAAATATAAATAAAAAATATAATAATGATGGTGAACAAAGAGTGGATTGACAAGGGTTGTATAGACGAACCCGTCGAGCAAGGTCTGAATCTCAAACAGGAGATACGCCGCATGTGTAAGGAGAAGGATGCCATCATCCTGGCACATTATTATACAGTAGGCGAGATACAGGAGATAGCCGACTTTGTGGGCGACTCGTTGGCTCTGGCGCGCAAGGCGGCAGAAACCGATGCCAAGGTGATGGTGATGTGTGGCGTACACTTTATGGCAGAGACTTGCAAACTGCTCTCGCCCGAAAAGACAGTGATATGCCCCGACCTCACGGCTGGCTGCTCGCTCGCTGACAGTTGCAAAGCAGAAGACCTGAAGAAGTTCAAGGACGAGCATCCGGGCTATAAGGTGGTGTCGTATGTCAATACCACGGCTGCCGTCAAGGCGCTCACCGACTGTGTGGTGACCAGCGGCAATGCCAAGAAGGTGATAGACGCCTTCCCCAAGGACGAGAAGATTATCTTCGGCCCCGACTACAATCTGGGCAACTATATCAACAGTGTCACCGGTCGCCAGATGCTGCTCTGGAACGGCGGATGCCACGTGCATGAGAAGTTCTCTGTCGACGCCATCGTGCGTCTCAAGGCCGAGCACCCCGACGCCGTGGTTATGGCCCACCTCGAGTGCAAGGCTCCGGTGCTGGCTGTAGCCGATGTCAAGGGCAGTACAGCCACCATGCTCACCTATGCCCAGCAGAGCGACAAGCAGGAGTTTATCGTGGCCACCGAGGCTGGCATACTGCACGAGCTGGAGCGCACCTGTCCCGACAAGCGCTTCTACCCCGTTCCGCCCGAGATGAGCGAGGGTGTGGGCTGCAGCTGCAACGAGTGCGAATACATGAAGAAGAATACGCTGCTCAAGATATACAACTCGCTGCGCTACGGATGGCCTACGGTAGAGATAGACCCAGCCATCGCGCGCGACGCCGTCAAGCCCATCGAGAAGATGCTCTCGCTGAGCTGATGCAGCAAGTCACGCTGGGAGACAAAAGATGCGCCAGAATAGCTCATAAGGGCTGTTCTGGCGCATCTCCATTATATAGGTGGTAGTGGAACTGTACAGGTGGTAGACCGAATGCCACTCACGCCTTGATGCCCAAGCACAGGCGCACGAGGCGGTAAGGCTGTCGCTGTGCCAACCGCGCCACGAGTGTGGGCAGATAGATGCCTGCAAGGATATTGAGGGCATAGAAGACCAAGAAAAGGCGCTCGTCGTAGAAGAGACGCTTCCACAGCACCAGTTCGACAAAGGCCTGGAAGAACATCGACATGAGATAAATCTGGTAGATATAGTCGCGGAAACTGCCGAAGAGGCCCGGCAGACGGCGCGCCACGCTCTGCCCCACAGCCACGCACATCACGATGCCTGCAATGGATGTGGCGAGTCCGCCCACGACGCAGTAGGACGCGGCATAGACCGCCACGGCCGCCACGGCAACCAGCGGACTGTCGGTGAAACGGTAGAGACGGTATCTGAAGAAGAAGATGCCGAAGTAGAAATAGACCAGATAGCGGTGCAGGTGGTTGATGTAGAACACGTCGGGCAGCACGTTCTCCAAGTCGGCATGATAGATGCCCACGCTGAAGAGCAGCATCGCCACCGAGGCAGTATGGTTGCGGCATACCGCCACAAAGAGGGGATAGAGCGCCATGAGCATGAGCAGCGTGGCGAGAAACCACAGATGGGCAGAGGGATGCCCTGTAAACCGGTAGAAGCACTCGGCATAGTAGGAGAGCGACAGGGGCACGGGGGTCTTGGCCCAGGCGCCAGCGAGGAGCTTGAACAGATAGTAGAAGGTGACGAAGAAGACAAAGGGGATGGCTATGCGCCGCAGCTTGTCGGCATAGAGTGCCCGGGTGGTCCACTCGCGGCGTATGCGGCTCAGGTAGAGCAGCCCGCCCGAGGTGAAGATGAAGAAGGGCATGCGTATGGGAGTGAAAATGGTGGGCAGGGTGGTGCACAGGCTGTGGTTCTCGCCGGTGGCCATGTCGACCAGCTGCACATGAAACATCACCACCAGCACGATGCTCAGCCCGCGCATCAGGCTCAGCCACTCCAGTCGTTCAGAAGGATGGTTGCTCGGCGGCATAGACACCTCAGTTTACGATGGCTATCTTGCACACGGTGCCCTTGCTGCCGTCGGCAGTGGCAGTCTGCACCATATACACTCCGCTTGCCACGCGGCGACCCTTGAGGTCGCATCCGTTCCACTCGAAGGTACCGCCATTGCTGCGGCCCTGGGCTACGAGCGTGCCCGAGGCAGTGACTATCTTGACATCGGCATTGTAGCTCAGCCCCACGATGGTGATGGGGCCGGTATAGTCGGGGTTCACGGGGTTGGGATAGGCATAGGTGTTGTCCTTGTTCATCTCGTCCACAGGCTCGGTGGCTCCGCTGCTGTAGGAGCAGAGTCCCTTGTCGGTACCGATAAACACCTCCCCGGTGGCGGGATTGATGGCCATCGCCTGGATATTGTCAGAGAGCAGCTTGCTGTTGGTCTCGGTGAAGTGGGCTATCTGGGTCATGCAGTCGGCACTGATGAGATAGATGCCGTTGCCGTAGGTGCCCATCCACTTGCGTCCGCCGCCGTCGATGACGATGCATGAGATGTTGACGCCATCGAGCAGATAGTCGGCATAGTTGGTGCCGTCGTTGCGGGGCACCTTGACCTGCTCGAAAACGGGCGACTGCGAGGTTATCTCGCTGGGCGAGAGTCGCAGAGGGCCCACATTGGTGCCTATCCACATCTGATGGTCCTTGTCTTCTGCCACGCAGTGTACGTATTCCACGTTGACCGTGGTGCCGTCTTGGTTGATGAAGGAGGTATAGCTGTTGATGGCGTCGCTCGAGGGCTGGTAGCAGAAGAGGCCGGTCTTCTTCCAGCTGTCGTTGACAAACCACATGAGGCTGCGGCTGTCGAAGGTGATGTTGCGCAGATTGGTCAGCGACTTCAGAGGTTCCTTGTAGAGTGATATCCACTGTCCATCGGTGCCCAGACGCACGATGTTCTTCTCCTTGCTGATGCTGTTGAGTGCCCAGAGATTGCCCTCGGTGTCGAACTTGACATCATGCACCACCACATACATCTTGTCGTCGGGATAGGTGGGCGAGAGGGCGCTGTTGTCATAACTGTAGTGGCGCACAAACCGCCGGTCGCTGAACTCGTAGATACCCGTACGACCCGAGACAAACACGTGGTTGGCGTCGCGTGGGTCTACATCTATCGCATTGATGTCTTCAAAGAAGCCGTCGCCCAGTTGGCTGTCTATATCGTCCTGATAGACCTCCCAGTTGCTACCGTCGTAGACCTGGATGCCACCAGGCAGATGCAGATCCTGGCTCACGGTGTAGCCTCCGCCCACGGTGTAGAGACGGCCGTTGTAGAAGCGCAGACAGCCGAAGTTGTTGTACTTGAGTCCGCCACGGTCCTGGTCTTTCACCATGTCGAGCAGCTTGCTATCGGGCGTCTCCCAGATGTCGCTGTAAGCCCGAGCGTAGGTCCAGTTGGCTGGGTCCATCATGTTGGTGCCGAGAGCGGCGCGGTAGATGCCCTTGCCGCGCTGGGCAGCATAGAGATAGCCGCCTTCTACATAGCTGTATGCCACGGGGGTATGCAGATTGTAGGTCTCGCTGACCTCGGCGTTCTTCACATTGACCTTGACGATGCCGAAACCGGTGGAGAGATAGGCGTAGACGCCGTCGATACACACGTGGTTGATGGTCTTGTCCTCGGTCATGCTCTTACGGTAGTAGTCGGGCAGATTGGTGATGTCGTCGTTGTTGCGCCCGCTCATCAGGTCGATGTTCTGGTTACTGTAGACGATGACCAGCCTTGCTGCCTGCTGGCACCAGGCGATGTGGCTGATGGCGCAGTCGCTCAGTCCGTTGCACTTGTCAAAGGTGCGCACCTCGCCGTCGGCGGTATTGTAGGTGAAGAGATTGCCCGAGGCAAGCACATAGAGTCTCTTGCCGCCCTGCTCTATCCGGGTGATGTCGTGATAGGCCATATATGCCTTCCACAGACTGTTGTCGGCATGGGCGAAGACTGCCGCGATGGCAAGGAGCATGGTGAGGATATAGCGTTTCATAACCGAGAGTGTCGAGGGTGAGTTACTGTTTGAGATAATCGGCGAGTTTGGCCACGGCTCTGGCGCGGTGGGAGATGCGGTTCTTGACCTCGTCGCCCAGGGCGGCAAAGCTCTCGTCGTAGCCTTCGGGGACGAAGATGGGGTCGTAGCCGAAACCGCTGCTGCCCTGCTTCTCCTTGGCGATGGTGCCGCGCACGATGCCTTCGAAGAGGGTGTAGTCGGCTATGTCGCTCTTGCGGGCCAGACAGATGACAGTGCGAAACTGCGCCCTGCGGTCGTCCTTGTCCTTGAGTCGGGCGAGCAGCTTCTGCATGTTGGCCTCTGAGTCGTGGTCGGTGCCGTCGGCATAGCGTGCCGAGTGTACGCCAGGTTCGCCGCCGAGGGCAGTGACCTCCAGACCGGTATCGTCGGCAAAGCAGTCGTAGCCGTAGTGCTCGGCTATGTAGCGTGCCTTCTGGATGGCGTTGCCCTCCAGGGTATTGGCGGTCTCGGGTATGTCTACGTGGCAATCGATGTCCCGGAGCGACAGTACCTTGAACCTGTCGCCGAGGATGGCACGTATCTCGTCGAGCTTGTGTGAGTTGTTGGTGGCAAAGACTATCGCTCTACCCTGCTGCTCCACCTCGATAGCGCTGTGGGCGGTGTGTGATGATGGGTTCATATCATTCATTTTCTTGTTGCTGCTGTTGCAGTTCTTGCTCGTGTTCCTTATTCTTCTTGATCTTGACCTTGATGGGGTCAAAGCCCTCGCCATAGACACCGATGACGCTGCTCTGGCTGACGAAGGCGCGTGGGTCTATCATCTTGATGAGTCGGAAGATGAGCACACTCTCGCGCTTCTTGGCCAGGAGACAGATGACCTTCATCTCCTTGCCCGTGTACCATCCGTGACCGTCGAGGATGGTCAGCGTGTGGTCGGTCTTGCGCGTGATGGCTTCGGCTATCTTCTTGTATTCCTTGGAGAAAATCATAAACTGTACTGACTGGCGCTGTACGTTCATCACGTAGTCTATCATCGTACACTCGATGACCATCGTGCATAGACCGAAGACCACCATCTGGCATCGCTGTGGAATCTCACCAAAGGTATCGATGGCAAGACAGCTGCTGATGATGACGAGGTCGACCATGATGAGTCCCTTGCCGAGCGAGACATTGAAGTGCTTGTTGACTACAGCGGCAATGATGTCGGTGCCGCCGGTGCTGCCGTTGTTCAGGAAGACTATGGCAAGCGCCGTACCGGTGAGCATACAGCCGATGATGAGCGACATGAAGTCGTTGCCTTCGCCCATGAGCTTGTAGAACGTGCCGTCGGGCTGTTCCACTACCTTCTGAGCCAGGTCGAGCATCACGGTTATCACCACCGTGGCATAGATGGTCTTGGTGAGAAACTTGATGCCCAGCTCCTTCAGCGCCGCCACGATGAGCAGGGCGTTGATGATGAAGAATGTCCACTGCACTGGGAACTTGGTGGCATAGAAGATGATGGCTCCAATACCCGCGATGCCTCCGGTCACGATTTGATAGGGAAGCAGGAATACGGTGAAACCGAAGGTGTAGAGCATGAGTCCGAGGGTGATGTTGAAGTAGTCCTTCGTCTCCTGCCAGATCATATTACGGTCGATTGTCATAGGAGTTATAGTTGTATTGTTGTTTACTGTTTGTCTCTAAGCAAAAGAAGTCGTCATCTTGCACACGCCGGGTTGTGGTGTGTGCAAGCGGCAACTTCCTCTGATGTAGTATTCTTGGTGTGCGTTGCCGCCCGATTACTTCACGACGACATTCACAATCTTCTTGGGCACTACGATTACCTTCACCACCTGCTTGCCGTCGATATACTTCTGGCTCAGCTCGTCGGCGAGCACTGCCTGCTGTATGGCGTCGTTGGTGGCATCGGCGGCAAACTTCTTCTGGAAGCGGGCCTTGCCGTTGAAGGAGATAGTGAGCTGCACCTCGCTCTCTACCAGGTATTGCTCGTTGCATACGGGCCACTGGGCGTCGCATACGCTGCCCTTCATGTTGAGTCGGCTCCACAGTTCTTCGGCGATATGGGGCGCGAAGGGAGCGATGAGCACGGTCAGGATGGTGAGCAGCTCGCGGTTGTAGCACTTCTGCTGTCCCAGCTCGTTGACGCAAATCATGAAGGCAGAGATGGCAGTGTTGTATGAGAAGTTTTCGATGTCGGCGGTCACCTTCTTGATGAGCTTGTGCACACTCTTAAGGCTCTCTTTCGAGGGCTCGTCGTCGTTGACGCGGAACTCGTCGGTGCGGGGGTCGAAGTAGAGGTTCCACAGCTTCTTGAGGAAGCGGTGGCAGCCGTCGATACCATTGGTATCCCAGGGCTTGCTCTGCTCTACAGGGCCGAGGAACATCTCGTAGAGACGCAGCGTGTCGGCGCCGTACTGCTCAACGATCATGTCGGGGTTGACCACATTGAACATGGACTTCGACATCTTCTCTATGGCCCATCCGCAGACATACTTGCCGTCTTCGAGCACAAACTCGGCGTTGGCAAACTCGGGGCGCCATGCCTTGAAGGCTTCGGTGTCGAGCACGTCGCCATGCACGATGTTGACATCGACGTGGATAGGTGTGACGTCATACTGGTCCTTCAGGCCGAGCGACACAAAGCGCGGAGCGGCACTGTGGTCGTCGCTGTTGATGCGGTACACAAAGTTGGAGCGACCCTGTATCATACCCTGGTTGATGAGTTTCTGATAGGGCTCTTCCTTGCAGGTCACATTGTAGTCGTGCAGGAATTTGTTCCAAAAGCGCGAGTAGATGAGGTGGCCTGTGGCGTGCTCGGTACCACCCACATAGAGGTCCACATTCTGCCAGTAGTCGTTGGCTTTACGGCTTACCAGCTCGTGGTCGTTGTGGGGGTCCATGTAGCGCAGATAGTAGGCGCTCGAACCGGCAAATCCGGGCATGGTGTAGAGCTCTATGGGGAATACGGTCTTGCCGTCGATGAGCTCCTTGTCTACCACCTGGTTGTTCTGGGTGTCCCAAGCCCATTTTCTGGCGCGGCCCAATGGAGGCTCGCCGCTCTCGGTGGGCTCGTACTTGTCTATCTCGGGCAGCTCGATGGGCAGATACTGCTCGGGTATCATGTAGGGCATGTCGTCCTTATAGTACACGGGGAAGGGTTCGCCCCAGTAGCGCTGGCGAGAGAAGATGGCGTCGCGCAGACGGTAGTTGACCTTGACGCGGCCCAGTCCCTTTTCTGTCACATAGCGCTTGGTGGCAGCGATGGCCTCCTTGACGGTGAGTCCGTTGAGCGAGAACTCGGTCTGCTTGCCCTCTACGGGCGAGTTGCACACGATGCCCTCCTTGGCGTCGTAGCTCTGCTCGCTCACGTCGGCACCCTCGATCAGCGGGATGATGGGCAGCGAGAAGTGCTTGGCAAAGGCGTAGTCGCGAGAGTCGTGGGCGGGAACTGCCATGATGGCGCCGGTGCCATAGCCCGCCAGCACATACTCAGAAACCCAGATGGGCAGAGCGTCGCCTGTCAATGGGTTGATGGCATACGAACCGGTAAACACGCCAGTGACCTTGCGGTCTGACATACGCTCCAGTTCGGTGCGCTTCTTCACATAGGCGAGATACTCCTCGACCTCGGTCTGCTGCTCGGGGGTGGTCACCTGGGCCACATATTCGCTCTCGGGAGCAAGCACCATAAAGGTGACGCCAAACATGGTGTCGGCACGGGTGGTGAAGATGGTGAAGCGTACATTGCTGTCCTTGACGCTGAACTGGACTTCGGTTCCTTCCGAACGGCCTATCCAGTTGCGCTGCGTTTCCTTCATCGAGTCGGTCCAGTCTACAGTCTCCAGACCGTCGAGCAGACGCTGGGCATAGGCCGACACGCGCAGACACCACTGGCGCATCTTCTTCTGCACCACGGGATAGCCGCCGCGCACGCTCACGCCCTCTACCACCTCGTCGTTGGCCAGCACGGTGCCCAGTCCGGCACACCAGTTGACCATAGTCTCGCCCAGGTAGGCTATGCGGTAGTTCATGAGCGTCTTCTGCTGCTCATGCTCGTTCATACTCTTCCAGTCGCGGGCAGAGAAGACAAGCTCTTCAGAGCAGGCCACATCCATGCCCAGTGTGCCGTTGTCCTCGAAGTGCTCGATGAGCTTGCTGATGGGCTGGGCCTTCTGCAGGGTGTTGGAGTAGTAAGAGTTGAACATCTTCTCAAAGGCCCACTGGGTCCAGTGGTAATATCCGGGGTCGCAGGTACGCACCTCGCGGTCCCAGTCGAAGCAGAAACCTATCTTGTCGAGCTGCTGGCGGTAGCGGGCAATATTGTTGACGGTCGTGATGGCAGGATGCTGACCCGTCTGGATGGCATACTGCTCGGCGGGCAGACCGTAGGCGTCGTAGCCCATAGGGTTGAGCACGTTGAAGCCCTGCAGACGCTTGTAGCGGGCAAAGATGTCGGAGGCGATATAGCCCAAGGGATGGCCCACGTGGAGTCCGGCGCCCGAGGGATAGGGGAACATGTTGAGCACATAGAACTTCTTGCGGTTCTCGTCCTCAGTTACCTTGTAGGTGTTCATCTCCACCCAGTTTTTCTGCCACTTCTGCTCTATTTCTCTGAAGTTGTATTCCATGTCGTTATCCTATTTGTGTTACTTGTTCAGTTTCCAGGTCACACCGTCTTTGGTGTCTTTGATTTCAAATCCGTCGGCGGCAAGCTCGTCGCGTATCTTGTCGCTCGTGGCCCAGTCCTTGTCGGCCTTGGCCTTGGCGCGCAGCTCGAGTACCATGTCGACCACCTTGCCATAGGCTTCCTCGCGGGCATCGTTGTTCATGCCCTTCTCGCTCTTCAGACCCAGCAGGTCGAAGGCGAAGAGTCGCATCGTAGACGAGAGCTCGGCGAGGTCGTCGGCAGAGATGGTAGCCTTGTGGTCGATGAGGGTATTGATGACGTGGCAAGCCTCGAAGAGATAGCTTATCACGAGGGGAGTCATGAAGTCGTCGTTCATGGCGTCGTAGCACTTCTGGCGCAGCGCAGCCACAAACTTGTGGGTCTCGGCGTCGCTCTCCTTGCCAGCCTGGATGCGCTCCATGTCGGTAATGCCGTTGATGAGTCGCTCCAGACCCTTCTCCGAAGCCTTCAGAGCCTCGTTGGAGAAGTCTACAGTGCCACGATAGTGGGCAGAGAGGATAAAGAAGCGGATGGTCATCGGCGAGTAGGCCTGGTCGAGCGAAGCGTGGTCGCCGGTGAAGAACTGCTCGAGGGTGATGAAGTTGCCCAGCGACTTGCCCATCTTCTGGCCGTTGATGGTTATCATGTTGTTGTGCATCCAGTAGTGCACCATCTGGTCTCCCTGGCTGGCTACAGCCTGGGCTATCTCACACTCGTGGTGGGGGAAGATGAGGTCCATGCCGCCACCGTGGATGTCGAAGTGGTCGCCCAGATATTTGCGGCCCATGGCGGTACACTCGCAGTGCCAGCCGGGGAAACCGTTGCTCCAAGGACTGGGCCAGCGCATGATGTGCTCGGGCTGGGCCTTCTTCCACAGGGCAAAGTCCACCTGGTTGTGCTTCTCGTCGGTGCCGGCGAGGTCGCGCGAGTGGTTGATGACATCCTCCAGATTGCGGCCCGAGAGGATGCCGTATTTATGGTCTTTGTTGTATTTCTCTACATCGAAGTATACAGAGCCGTTGCTCACGTAGGCATAGCCGTTGTCAAGAATCTGCTGCACCAGCTGCTCCTGCTCGATGATATGGCCCGTGGCGTGGGGCTCGATCGAGGGAGGAAGCACGTTGAGCATATCCATAGCCTGGTGATAGCGGTTGGTATAGTGCTGGGCTATCTCCATAGGCTCGAGCTGCTCCAGTCGGGCCTTCTTCTCTATCTTGTCGTCGCCCTCATCGGCGTCGTGCTCCAGATGGCCCACGTCGGTGATGTTGCGCACATAGCGCACCTTGTAGCCCAGATGCTTCAGGTATCTGAAGAGGATATCAAACGTGATGGCGGGGCGGGCGTGGCCCAGATGGGGGTCGCCATATACGGTGGGGCCGCACACATACATGCCCACGTTGGGGGCATGCAGAGGCTTGAAGGCCTCCTTCTTGCGCGTCAGCGTGTTATAAATCAATAATGTTTGTTCCATTTTAGCTAAAATATTGTTGACTGCAAAGTTACTGATAAATGCCGATAAATACGAATAAACTCCCCTTTAATTTAATAAGGTGTACCGCATAAGCGCAATTCCCCTACCCCACAGCTGCCCTCATAGCCATCCCGCTGCACACATCATCCCTCACGCCTGCCGTACCCACCACTCCGCTGCGCACCTCTTATCTCCCGCTGCGCATCCCCATCGTGCCCCTGTCGTGCCCATCCGCTCTGCTTGCCATACTCTTCATTCAACTTACTGTGCCAATCATCCAGCTGCGCACCTCTTTAATCTTGTATCCGCGCTTTATTTTCACTAATTCAGGGCATGATATTATCATAGCGAACACAGATATCCATATTTCGCGTCCCGATTTCCCCACCAAGCTGCTCTCCACCTCTCCCGAAACAAGGGAAAAAACGAAAAAAGTGGCGATAACGTGCGAAAAGGGTACTTTTCAGCTGCCTTTTCGCACACTATCGCCACTTTTTTGCCATTTCAGTCGTTGTCAAACATATCGTTCATATCCAGTTTCACCGTCATTTGATCACTGTAAGCTCCTTGCGTCATGCCAAACGTGGTTATCATAGTGGGTATAATCGACTTGTGGGTTTCGGTCTCTGCACGGAAAGTGTCGCGGCGGTGCATGATTCTCAGATATTCGTCCTTGTCCAGAGTGTATAGTGCCTCACTGTATTTGACTTCACACAGATTAATCATGCTGTCGGCCCTGTCGATGATGATATCTATCTGTGCTGCATCTTTACTCTTTCTGCTGCGCCATGAGTAGTATTCGGTGGCTACGCTTGCGATGCCCAGTGCCCTCTTTATCTGTGGTATATGGGCTTTGCATATACGCTCATAGGCGAGCCCGTACCATGTATTCACTTCGGGCGTGCCCACATGCTGGCTCCAGTAGTGCTGGTTGGTGTGGCCTTTAGTCACAAAAGTATTGTAGAAGATGGTGTAGAAGTCTGTGAGCTGATAGAGGGCCGAGTTGGTGTTGATCTTCTTCTCTCTGACATTGTTTTTGGAAATGAAGTCACAGTACACCAGGTCGTTGAGCATATCCCCTAACCTTCCGTTGTTGCTTTGCTTCAGTTCTTTGGCCATCTGAGCGCGCGTCATGCCCTGCGGATGCTTGGCGAGGATATTGATGATTTCCACATAGGGTGTGCTGTTGCGAAACAACGAGGCAAAGAGGCGTCTGTATTCTTTGGCCAGCTCTGCATTCTCCCCGAAGAAGAGTCTGTCGATGCCTATTGCCGGACTCTCGTTCTTCTCAAAGAGGCTCATGTAGTAAGGCACACCGCCCACAGCCATGTAAGCCTGCATGATGCTCAGTCGCTGCCATGGAAATCCATTGGTATGGAAGTATTCTTCGGTTTCGGCGAGGGTAAAGGGATGCAAGGGTATCTCATGGGTAATCCGGTCGTGCAGGCCGCCATGATTGTCTATCACATTGCGCACCATCCACGACGTGGCGCTGCCACATATAATCAGCATAATCTCTGATTGCCAGTTGGCCCAACTGTTCCAGAAATGCCCGAGGGCATTTACAAAACCGGCTTTGGGCGTGTCGAGACACGGGAGTTCGTCGATAAATATCAGGCAGCGCCTTCCGGGCGTTATCTTCTCGGCAAGCAGCTGGCGCAGAGCCACAAAGGCATCCATCCAGTTGGTGTTCTTCCTTCCTTTATATCCATTCAACTTCATTGCAGCATGAAAAGCGGTCATCTGTTCGGCCTTGCTGCCTTCCAGCACGCCCGTCATGTCAAAGTCAAACTGTCCATTGAAGCGCTGACGGATAAGAAAAGTCTTTCCCACACGTCTTCTGCCATAGAGAGCCACAAACTCGGCTTTGCCCGAATGGTAGTATCTATCCAGCAGGTCAAGTTCCTTCTTTCTACCGATGATATTGACTGTTGCCATATTGCTCGTTTTAGGTTAAAACTATGTTTCTGACGGTGCTAAGTTACGTAAAAAAAACGGAAAAAGTGGCGATAGTGTGCGAAAATGGTACTTTTCAGCTGCCTTTTCGCACACTATCGCCACTTTTTTGCCATTTCCATCCTATTTTGGGCATATTCCCCACCCCCCTCCTTTAGCTTTGCGTTGAGCCGGGAAGCAGAGGGCTTGCGCCAGAGAAAGGTCGGGATAATTCGGGCTGACCATATCAACTCCGGGGGTGACAAAAGAGAAAAGGTGTATCTGCCTGATGGTTGCAGATACACCTCCAGTATCGATGAGAGATGACTCTTACTTCACAGTGACAAGATAGTAGTTTTTCTTGCCGCGCTGTACGAGGAGGT
>OGZU01000068.1_pt1 | contig 34667 bp, 25 predicted proteins | sample 1576871 | NCBI WGS metagenome assembly OGZU01 (sample SAMEA3541580, study PRJEB24748) | human gut metagenome | biome: human gut; feature: human-associated habitat; material: faeces | place: China | collected 2012
GACAGAGCAACACACCGTATGTGGCGACGCTGCCAGCGCCACTTGTCGTGACGGCGGTCATCGATGCTGCCACCGCCGGCTATCCCCAGCGGCGGCGCGACCGCTTTCAGGGGTTCGTAACAATAGGCACGAGCCCACGTAACAATTGTTACGAGCCCTCGTTTCAATAGGCACGTGAGCCCGTGCCTTCCGTTACGAGCCGGCAGACATGACGACGGCGGCAGCCAAAGTACTCAGCATGAGGGCGTAAGGGGCTGCCACACCCGCCGCCGCTGATGAGGATGGCGCGGAGTTGCCCGCCGCTGCCGCCATCGACGACCGGCAGAAGCGGGAATGTGACGGCGGAAACAGGAATGTGGCGGCGGAAACGGGAGAAAAAATCAAAAAAAATATGGGGGCAACCGCAGTTGGTTTGCTATTTTTTTGTACATTTGTGGCGTACAACGCGCCTGTGGCCAACACGCCGGGCGCACCACTAACCGTTAAAACACAAACTGATATGCGCATATCCCGATTTATCACGATCGTCATGGTGGCATGGCTGGCATCGACACTGGCTGCCACAGCCGCCCCCATCGACGCCCGCACCGCCCGCGCCACGGCACAGATCTTTGCCACGCAGCGCGGCAAGCAGATAGTCACCCCGACAGCACCCTTGAAGGTCAAGGGGAGCACCTCGACCCACGCACCTTACTACATATACGATGTAGCAAACGGCGGCGGATTTGTCATCATCGCCGGCGACGACCGCGTACCCAGCATCCTGGGGTATACCGACAGCGGCAGCTACGACGAGGCAACCCTGCCCGACGCCCTGCGCGACATGCTCGCCGACTACCGCCACCAGATAGAGGCGCTCGACTCGCTGCCCGAGGCTGGGCAGACGTCGCAGAGCGCCAGCGCCATGAGGGCGCAGGTGGCTCATCCCTCGCGCCGCTTCGTGGCGCCCCTGCTGCCCACGGCGTGGAACCAGAAAGACCCGTACAACCAGCTGTGCCCCGTCTACAACAACAGCGACGGGTCGTCAAGCGGCGCCCGGTCGGCCACAGGATGTGTGGCTACGGCGCTGGGACAGATGATGGCGTACTATCGCTACCCGTCGGCGACGATGGCAGACATCCCCTCCTACTCGTTCACCAGCGGCGGCAAGAGCATCAGGATGGATGCCGTAGCCAAGGGCACCAAGATAGACTGGAACAACATCAGAAATACATACTCGGCAGCCAACACGGAGGCAGAAAAGACAGCCGTGGCACAGCTCATGGTCATCGTGGGCACGGGATGCCAGATGGCGTATGGCGCAGCCTCGGCGTCAAACATGCAGATGGGCGTACAGCTGCTGCGCGACAAGATGGGCTATGACGAGACCGTACGCAACGTGTGCCGCACCAACTACACCCAAACCGAATGGACAGACCTGCTCTACCGCGAGGTCGCCGAGGGCAGGCCCGTGGGCTACCGTGCCAACTCGACCCTACGCAGCGGCCACGCCTTCGTCATCGACGGCTACGACACCGCCGACCTCTTCCATGTCAACTGGGGCTGGGGCGGTTCGAGCAACGGATATTTCCGCATCAGTGTGCTCTACCAGTCGGAAGCCACCGACGTGAGCACCGCCAACGGCAAGGGCTTCTCCCTGGAGCAGGAAGCCATCATCGGGGTGAAGCCTAACGACGGGATAGACAGCGGCATAGACGGCACGCCGACGCTCTCGGTACGAAACATCAGCGTGAAGGGCAGCTCCATCTCAACCACCTTTACCAATTTCACAGGCTCTGCGCAGACCGGCTCGGTGGGCATAGGCGTCATCTCAGCCAATGGCTCCATCACCAAACTGGCGTCTTCCATGGTGATGCTCCAGAATAACTATGAAATCGAAAGAACTTTCTCTGTCAACAACCTCGTTGACGGCACCCACCGCATCATTCCCATCTGGAAACAAATAGGAGGTAGCAAGTGGTCGGCTTGCTGCGACGCAAGTCATGAGTATATCGAGGCTGTATCGGCTGGGGGCAAGGTGACGCTGACCCGCCATCCGCTCAACAATGCCAAACTGAGCGTCAAGGAGTGGTCGTTTGTCAACAACCGCGTGGCGCGCGTGGAGCAACATGTCAAGGCGGTCATCAGCAATACCGGCGACGACTATATAGGCGACCTCTACCTCTTTGCCAGCACCAGCGCCACAACCAAAGGCTCGCCAGCAAGCACAGGCGGCGTATCGCTCGTGGGCGGAAAGGACAACGAGGTGACCATGACCTTCACTCCCACCGCTGCGGGAACATACTATATATGGCTCGCGCGCGACAAGAACGGCACGCAGGTGGTGGGCTCGACCCAGGTAGTCATCACCACGACCGACACGCAGGCGGTAAACCTCTCGGTGGGATATGTGGCTTACGACAATATGGTGGGCAACAAGGTGTATGGCAACTACCGCCGTGCCACCATCATCCTGAACAACAAGGGTACAGCCGACTACAACGGCAATGTGGTGGTGACACTCTACCGAGGGCAGATAGGCGGACGCACGCTGTCGCCCCTGGTCACCAAGTATATCAGCATCAAGGTGAAAGCGGGTGAGCAGACACGCTCAGTGTGCCGCTTCGACGGCCTGCAGACGGGCTACAAGTATGCGCTGCGACTCTTCTATGAGGGAGCCAAATCGGCGCTCGACAACAACAACCCCAACGCCATCTACTCGCGCGAGCAGCATCCTGGCATCATCTTCTACCATGCCGACGGCACCACCTCGGCACAGGTTCCTGCCGCCGCCATAGAAGGAGGCAGTGCCATGGCGATAGATATGCGTGGTGTGACGGGCATCAACGCCATCGCCCCATCGTCCAACCCCAATGCGCTGTATCTCATAGACGCCACAGCCACGGTGCCCTCGACATTGGCGGGCAAGAACGTGGTGAGCGGCACCTACGCCGACCGCATCACGCTCACCGACGGCAATCCCTTTATGACGCCCGTGGCGTTCACGGCGGGCAGCGTGAGCTATAGCCGCACCCTGGCTGCCGAAGCAAAGAGCGAGAACAACTGGCAGACGCTGGCGCTGCCCTTCGCCCCCACCGACATCAGTTGCGAGGGTGAGCGGGTGAGCATAGACCAGAGCCGTCTCTACCTGCGACGCTACGCGGGACAGAACCAGACGCTCGCCCCGATATTCGAACCCGCAGCAGCCATCACCGCCGCCGAGCCCTTCGTCATCAAGGGTGCCGGCACGCTCAAGGGCAAGACGCTCACCTTCAGCGCCGTCAACGCGCAGATAGACGCGTCGCAACGCCTGAGCGCCGAGACCGACGACTACTGCTTCAAGGGCACCACCTACAGTCCGTCGGTGACAGCCAGCTTCACGCTCAACACCCACAGCAACGCTTTCGACTACCACAGCGAGGCGACACAGATAGCGCCGTTCCGCGCATATTTTGTGCCGACAGCTGAGCCTGCCGAGGGAGAGTGCATCGTGATAGAAGGCACCACATCTGGCATCGACGCCACATGGGCTGAAGGCTCGACCGTGGCGGTCTACACCCTCACGGGAGTCAAGGTGGGCACGGCGCGCATAGAGGGCCAGGCGGTCAACCTCACGGGCTATCCGCAGGGCGTATACATCGTGGGCGGGAGAAAGGTGGTCAAGGCTGCCAGGTAAACTGCCTACGGTGCCACAACCCGCAGCCCGACAGGCGGGCTGACGACAGAGACGACGACAATCATGCTATTTCATATACTCAATACTACCATTGCGCCACCCGCGCGCATGAACGACCCATTCAGTTACCAGCCCCATGCGCTGTGCATCGCCGCTGCCGGCGAACTGCAGCGCAGTCTGCCGGAAATCATGAGCAGATACCCCGAAGAGCGGGGCAAGATGTTTGGCGTGCTGGTGGTAAGGCGGGGCGACGACTTGGGCTATCTGCAGGCTTACAGCGGACAGCTGGGCGGCAGCTATCCGCTCACCGACGACTTTGTGCCGCCGGTCTACGACTATCTCGCGCCCACCGGACACTTCAAGCAGACCGAGCGGGAGATAAGCGCCATCAACCACAGCCTCAAGGCCATGGATGCCGACAATGGCAGCCTCGTCCGAGAGCGCTGCCAGGTGATTGAAGCCTGTCGCGACCGCCGTGTGGAGGCTTGGCGCAAGACGATGGAGCAGTCCAAGCGGCGCCGCGACCTGCTGCGCCCCACCGCCGATGAAGAGACGGCGCGCAGACTCGTCCGCGAGAGCCAGTACCAGAAGGCGCAGCTGCGCCGCATCAGAGAGCGGTGGACTGTGGTCATCGGCGCGGTAAACCGCCGGCAGGAGAGGGAGCGCGAAGAGCGACAGCGGCTCATCGCCAGGCGACGCGAGATGAGCGACAGCCTGCAGCACTGGCTCTTCGACCGCTTTGTGATGCGCAACGGCCGTGGCGAAGAGGCTTCCATCGCCGACATCTTTGCCCACTACGACCCGCAGCGTCCCTACCTCACCCCACCGGGCGGCACGGGCGAATGTTGCGAGCCCAAGTTGCTGCAATATGCCTACAGGATGGGCTTGCGCCCGCTGTGCATGGCGATGTTCTGGTGGGGCGAGAGTCCCGAGGGAGAGATACGCCATCATCTGCATTACTACCCGGCTTGCCAGAGCAAGTGCAAGCCCGTGCTGAGCTACATGCTGCAAGGAATAGAGGTGGAAGACAGCGGCGACGCGCCCGACGACCATCGCCTGGACATCGTCTATGAAGACGAGTGGCTCGTGGTGGTAAACAAGCCGGCTGGCATGCTGAGCGTGCCAGGCAGACAGGAACGCGAGTCGGTGGCATCCATCATGCGCCGGCGTCATCCTCATGCCACGGGACCTATGGTGGTACACCGGCTCGACATGGACACCAGCGGACTGATGATAGTGGCGCTCACCACCGAGGTCTACCACCGGCTGCAGCGCCAGTTTGCCAGCCGCGAGATAGACAAGACCTATGTGGCGCGGCTCGAGCCTTCGGGCACCGCCGTGGCTGCCGAGGGCGAGATAAGGATGGCTCTGGCGCCCGACGCCGATGACCGTCCGCGACAGCGGGTAGACGACGCCGAAGGCAAGGACGCCCACACCCGATACCGCATGACCGGCGACGACCGCGTGGAGCTGCATCCGCTCACGGGACGCACCCATCAGCTGCGCGTACACTGCGCCCACAGCCGCGGTCTCGGCCGCCCCATCCTTGGCGACCCGCTCTACGGTCATGGCGGCGACCGCCTCTACCTGCATGCGCAGTCGCTCTCCTTCATCCACCCCGTCACGGGCAAGCCCATGACGGTCTGCTCGCCGCCACCGTTCTGACCCGACAGACAGAAGGCCCGCTCTCCTCACAAGGGAAAGCGGGCCTTCTGCGTATGGTGGCGCCGGGCGGAAGCCGCAACGGCGGTTCAGACAAAGAACATGATGATAATCTGGGCGATGATGACTCGCACGAACATGCCGAGGGGATAGACCGACGCATAGCTGACCGAAGAGGTATCGCCCTGAAGCGTATCGTTGGCATAGCCCAAAGCCATGGGGTTGGCCATACTGCCGCAGAGCACGCCGCAGATGGTACCGAAGTCGTAGCGGTGCATGCGCAGCATGATGATACCTATTATTAATATAGGTATAAGCGTGAGCAGCGCACCGATACCTATCCACATGAGGCCCTCGGGTCGGATGAGCGTATGGAAGAAGTCCTTGCCAGCCTCGAGACCCAGGCAGGCAAGGTAGAGCGACAGCCCGAACTTGCGCAGGATGAGCGACGCGCTGCGGGTGGTGTAGGAGATGAAGTGGGCCTTGGGGCCAAGGGCGCCGACGATGATACCCATGATGATGGGGCCACCGGCTATGCCGAGGCGCACGGGGGCTGCGGCGCCGGGGATGGCGATGGGGATGGAGCCAAGCAGCAGACCGAGCACCACGCCAAGGAAGATGCTGCCGAGGTTGGGCTCGTTGAGGGTCTGCACTCCGTTGCCGATGAACTTCTCCACATTGTCGAGCGACTTGGGAGTACCGACGACAACGACACGGTCGCCATACTGCAGGCGCAAGTCGTCGGTGGCAAGGAGCTTCAGGTCGCCGCGCAAGACACGGCTCACATTGACACCGTAGGTGGAACGCAGCTGGAGGTCTACCAGATGCTTTCCATTGAGCACCTTGCGCGATACGACGATGGTGCGGCTCGCCACTTCAGAGTCTATATGGTTCCAGTCTATCTTGCCCTCGTTCCAGTTGGTATCACACTCGTGGCCGAAGAGGATGGCCATGGCGTTGCGGTCGTGCTTGTTGGTGATAACGAGCAGCTTGTCGTGCATCTTCAGCACGGTCTGCGCAAAGGGTACAATCACCTCCTGTCCACGCCAGATGCGCGAGATGATGAAGTGCTCGTGGGAACTCTGGGCGAAGTCCTCAACCTTCTTGCCGTCAAGGGCGGGGTTCACCACTTCATATTCGCCGATATAGGTATGGTCGGCCTCGTCGCGCGAGCGCACCTTGAGGTCGGCGGGGCGCACCAGGAAGCGGCGCAGCACCACCATCACCAGGATGACGCCCACCACACCGAAGGGATAGGTGACGGCGGTACCCAAGGCGAGCGACCCGGCGGGTTTGCCCACCTGATGCAGCGCCTGCTGGGCGGCACCCAGCGCAGGAGTGTTGGTTGTGGCTCCGCAGAGCAGACCCACCATGTCGGGCAGATTGACTCCGGTGAGCGGCACCAGCACGATGGCGAAGAGCGTACCCAAGAGTATCACGCCCAAAGACCATAGATTGAGGGGCAGTCCTTCACGACGGAGCGAACCGAAGAAATTGGGGCCCACGCTGAGACCCAGCATATAGACAAAGATGACCAGTCCGAAGGTCTCGGCGTAAGCCAGACTCTCGGCATCGACGGTCACGCCGATATGGCCGGCAAGAATACCAATAAAAAACACGAAAGCCACGCCCAACGACACGCCCATCAGGCGCACCTTGCCCAAGGCGAGACCCAAGGCACATATCAATGACAGCGCGATGATGGTGTGTACAGGCGAGTTGCCGGTCAGTATTTCAGTAATCCAGTTCATACCAATAACGTTTCAACCGACAAAGGTAGTAAAAAGTAAACTTGTGGGAAAGCAAAAACGCTAAAAAATAATGGAATAAGCCCAAAACCACAGCGGGCTGGGACAAAAGGGCATGGCAGAGGGCATGGTGCACACCTCGGGCATGGTCGCGACGGGCTGCGGCACGACTTGCTCAGCACTGCCGCAGCTCGATGCGGAACACAGTGCCCACGCCGGGCTCGGAACTCTTGACATAGATGCGGCCGTGGTGGTATTCCTCGACGATGCGCTTGGCGAGCGAGAGGCCCAGTCCCCATCCGCGACGCTTGGTGGTAAATCCGGGGCGGAACACGTTGCCCACATCCTTCTTGGGGATGCCCTTGCCCGTATCGGCAACCTCTATCCACACACCCTTGGGCGACGTGCCGGTAGTGATGGTTATCTTTCCGCCGTCGCCGCCCATAGCGTCGACAGCATTCTTGCACAGGTTCTCGATGACCCATTCGAAGAGCGACGCGTTGAGGTTCACCGTCTGGTCGCCCTGGGTATGGCTGACGCTGATGACCACCCGGCGCGAGGTGCGGCGGTCCATATAGTCTACCACATGACTCAGCGTGGTGTCAAGGCTCACGGGCACAGGCTCGGGGAGCGACCCTATCTTGGAGAAGCGGTCGGCAATGAGTTGCAGACGCTTCACGTCCTTGTCCATCTCGGGTATCAAGTCGTCGTCGGGATAGTTTTCGCGCAGTATCTCGACCCACGCCATGAGGCTGCTGATAGGAGTACCCAGCTGGTGGGCGGTCTCCTTGGACAGGCCCACCCACACGCGGTTCTGCTCGGCCCGCTTCGAGGTGAGCAGGGCTATCACCGCCACGCCCACGAAGAGCAATACTGCACCTATTTGTATATAGGGATAGACGGCAAGGCGTTTCAGCGTGAGCGAGTCGTCATAGCACACGTCGATATAGCCATCGGCATGGTCTTCGTCGAGATAGATACGGATGTAGTGGCCACCCGCCTTGAGCCGCGAAGCCATCTGCGCGACATAGGCGGTGCTGTCGGCATCGTGGCGGCGACCAGTATCCACATTGCGCACCGTCTGCACCCTCCCCTGCTGGTTGAGCACGATGACGGGGATGGTGTGGTTCTCGTCTATCACGCGCAACACCAGATTGAGGTCGGTGTTCTCGTCGGCGGTGTTGAGCGAGCGCATAGCCTCTGCCCACACCCCCATCTTGTTGTGCTCCTCGGCTTCGAGGTCGCGCGTCAGCCGGTGAGACACCATCACCGAGGCGACAGCCATCAGTATGGCTATCACCACCAGCACTATCTTTACCTGTCGTATGCGGTCTGTCCATTTCATATCTTATAGGTATAACGCTCAAATGATACCATTTAGTACATTAATGAGGCTAAAAAAATGCGCAGAAACCCTAAAGAACGCGCTGGAAACTATAATAATTGTTAAAACCATGAATTTTCTTTTGATGAAAATCAATTATATCCCTCAAAAATAGTACTTTTACAATGGATAAAAGTTATTCCGTCATTCTCATAACATCTCTACCTGAGTCCGAGAGGATGAGGAGCAGAGACAGGGACATTAATAGTATTTTACGGAATACAGTCACTGATGGAGAGTTAGTTAGTTTTAAGTTTTTTTGTGGCGGCCTGAGGAATTTAGGTAAATGTGAAGTGTTCTCGAGGCCGTCGGGGATTTGAAATCATAAGCTCGATGGAGCTACAGATGGATTGTTCCCAGGTCATGAGGCGTCGTTGAGGCGCCAACTTGGTCAAGAATTATAAGGAGATGGTTTCGGTAGCGACTGAAGCCACCTCCTTTTCTTTTGGAGATGTTTTTGTCTACGACATCTGGACGTTTTCGACAAGTTACGAGCGGTTTTTTGTCCTCGATGATCACAGTGATTATGGTTTGTAAACTTTTGATTTTTACTACTTTAAAGTTACAATAGTTTTCACCAATCACCAAATTGTCAGGCACTTATATTCCGTCAAACTCACGTTATTTCAATGTTTGACAATGCAAATTGCGTGGGTAAGCGTGTAAAAACGCAATTGTTTGAACTATTTTTCAAGGTTTGGCGATAAAACGCCTATCTTTTGCAAAATAATTTCAAACTTTTCCCATTAATATAAAATATAAGATGTAACTTTGCAAAAAACATTGAAATGACAGAAGATATTAATCGAATTAAAGTTGTTCTTGCAGAGAAAAAGAAAACCAACAGATGGCTTGCAAGTCAAATCGGCAAAGACGAAGGTACCGTTTCCAAATGGTGCACAAACAATATGCAACCGAATCTTGAAACATTAAGAGATATTGCGAAATTGTTAGACGTTGATGTAACATACCTTCTATGGCGCACTAAATAATATGAATAGACAATTTACACATATAGATTGCTTTGCAGGTCCCGGTGGAATTTGTACAGGGTTACATGCTGCAGGTTTTACAACTCTTGTTGCCATTGAATACATCAAGAGTTGTTGTGAAACATATGCTGCAAATCATCCGGAAGTACATATTATCCATTCTGACATCCGTAAAGTCACAGAGGATATGGTGTTGCCTTTTATTCCTGAGGAAGGAGTTGATTTGGTAACTTCCGGTATGCCGTGTGAAACATTCTCAACTGCTGGCAATACGTCTCGTTCGTTCTATGATGACCGTCAATTCCTTTTCCGTGAAGGTATTCGTATAGCAAAGATGACCAATGCAAAGATGATCCTTTTTGAAAATGTCCCTGCAATTACATCAAAGAAGGCACATAAGGATTCTCCAACATTGATTGTTGATATACTGCGTAAAGAATTAGAAGAGGCAGGCTACAACAATATGATTCAAGTCGTACTTGATGCAACAAAATTTGGAGTTCCACAAAAACGCAATCGATTCTTTATTCTTGCTACACGATTTGAAAAATGGTGGTTATCAGAACCGAATCAAACTCGTAAGCCTGCAACAGTAGGAGATGCGCTTATGGGGCTTCCAAACGTCATTCCAAATTCGGGAGTTGAAGGTAAAGAATATGTTGATGTCGATAATGCATATTGTGCCTTAATGCGTGATGATAAGTTTTGGAAAAGAGAAGGCATGGGTAGTGAAAAAATCATGAATCACATGCCAATGAAACATAGAGATTGTACCTTAAAGCGCTTTGCCTTATTAGGACCAGGTGAAAGTCTCAAGACATTGTTTGACCGTTATCAAGGAGAAGAACGCGAAAAACTTCAAGAACAGAGGATTATGCCGAAGAAAATGTTTATCAAGCGAAACATGCGCTTAAAAGAAAACGAGGCTGCTCCAACTGTGACAAGTCATTGCTTAGATGAGTTTGTTCATCCTAAGTACGATAGGTGTTTAACAGTTCGCGAATGTGCTCGCCTTCAATCTTTTCCTGATTCGTATAATTTTGTAGGTGGTCCTTACATTGTTCCTCATATAGATAGAACCGTTCAAGATAAGTATGAGCAGATTGGTGATGCAGTTCCTCCACTGCTTGCTTATGCATGGGGATTACAAATAATTGAACTCTTTAAACTTAATAAATATGGAATTTGACTATTATAAGTATTGCCTGTCTACCTACCAGAAAGAATACAATAGGTGCTATAAGCGATTAGAAAAGGCATATAAAGGAAAAGCCAATCTTGAAAAAAAACAAGAAGAATGGGCAAAGGACGCACAGAAATCAGCGATTAGAGTTTCTGTTATGAAAGGTCTAAATGAAATAGAAGATGCCTCTGTTTCAGAGTTGTGGAGTGCGCTATATCGTGTTCACCTTTACAAAAAGTCTGGCATAAAAGACTTGAATACCATACAAAAGGTGGTAAGTGCAGACGAGAGTTGGAAAAAATCCAGTGGTCATGCTTTTGAAGAAATGATTAAGGAACTCTCGTCTCTGACTCTTGTTGGAACAGATGTAGAAATCATACTCCAAAGAGATCTAAACACATTGATTAAGGCTGGTGAACTTGACAACGAACCACGTGACATCAGTTGGCTTAAGGACCAAATTAAAGGCAATATTTTTGACCTATATTGTATTGTTACTGTCAATGGTAAAAAGAAATGCTTTGGATGTGTTCAATGTAAAACAAGCATCCGTGATAGAGTGACACGTGATAGAGAACCTTCGCTTCATGCGATGCAATCATATTTCTGGAGCGTTGCCTTTGTATTAGATGGAGATTTCCTAAAATTGCCCAAATTCCAATCAATGGTAAATGGTGGCTCTGAAGAATTTCCTACTAATGGATGGCACGGAATGTATGTCTTCTCTGATAAAGACAACAACGACAGAATATATCCAATTGCAATTGATTTTGACCTATTTAAGGTTCATGCGCTCCAAGCTGCAAAGCAATGGAAAGAACAACGTCAATGGTTTAATCCTAAATGGAAGGCAATTTGATTCTACCTATAGTCTTGATTTCATAAACAAATCTATTCGTCTTGTGCCTTTGTAGAAGCCATATTTGAGGGAGATGCATCGGTGCCAGGGCACCATCATCCTCCATGATGTTGAAACAGCGAGACAGAAGGAGTTGCGAGATTATCTAAGTCTTTCAATGTATTTTATAGCCAAATGTATTGTCTTTCGATGCAGACTCCACCACTTCCAGAATTTGTGCTGATGTGTTGATGCTCAAAAAATTGAAAACATTATCCTTATTTTTGTACAAATATTAACGCGAAAAGATTTACCTTTGTACACGATAAGAACAGAAGCACCTATAGACATCGATGAAGCTATTGATAAAGAATATGGTATGCCCTCGCTGCATCAGCGCAGTCAAGGATATACTCATGTCTGAAGGCCTGACGGTCATGTCGATAACTCTGGGAGAAGCGGAGACGGCAGAAAATCTCTCCGACAGCCAGCGCCATGCCGTGGCAGAGCGTCTGCACGCCATAGGATTTGAACTCCTCGACGACCCTCGCAGCCAACTGGTCGAGCAGATACGCATAGCCGTACAGGCATGGGTAAGGATGGACTCCGTGCGACCCAAGCTGTCAGACTATCTGTCCTGTCGGCTTCATCGGGAGTACAGCAGCCTGAGCAAGTTGTTCTCCGAGGTGCGCGGCATCACCATCGAGAGGTTCGCTATCCACCATCGCGTCGAGTACGCCAAGGAGCTGCTATGCTACAGCAGCCTCACTACCAGCCAGATAGCCTACCGGCTGGGGTACGGTTCACCCACTTATCTGTCTTCGCAGTTCAAGCAGGTGACAGGGATGACGCCTCGGGAGTTTCGCGAGCTGGAGATACACCGGCGTACTGCCCTCGATGCATTATAATAAGGTATAGATACCAGCACTAAGGATAAAGAGATTGTTAGTAAGGGAAAAAGACTACACAGATGAAAAGAACATTGATTATACTACTGGTAGGTATGCTGGCAACCCAGACCCTCTCGGCGCAGCAGGACACTACCACCCAGACCCACGACCTCAAGCAGGTGGTGGTCAAAGCCACCAAGGGTATCAAGGCACGATACCGCGTGGATAATACCGACCTCATTGGTCAGGGCCAACTGATACGTGCCGCCTGCTGCAACCTCGGCGAGTCGTTCACGACCAACCCCTCGGTCGATGTAAGCTACAGCGACGCTGCCACGGGAGCCCGACAGATAAAACTCCTTGGACTCAGCGGCACCTATGTCCAGATGCTCACCGAAAACATACCCAATCTGCGCGGCGCAGCACTCCCCTACAGTCTTGGCTATGTGCCCGGACCCTGGATGCAGTCGATACAGGTGAGCAAGGGGGCATCGAGCGTCAAAAACGGATATGAGAGCACCACGGGGCAGATAAATATAGAGTTTCTCAAGCCACAGGGTACCGATGGCGTGAGGGCCAATGTCTATCAGGACAGTGAACTGAAGACCGAGGTCAACCTCGATGGAAGCATACACCTCAACAGCCGACTGTCTACAGCCACTCTGCTGCACTTCGAGAACCGACAGATGGACCACGACGGCAATGGCGACGGATTTATGGATATGCCCAAGCTGCGCCAATACAACCTTATGCACCGCTGGGCGTATGTCTCGCCGCGCTGGATTAGCCAGTTGCTGCTGCGGGGGCTCCATGACGAGCGCCGAGGCGGCCAGAGCGCCAAGCACACCACCTTCTCGTCAGCGCCACTCTACGCTACAGCGGTAGAGACCGACCGATACGAGATGCAGTGGAAGAATGGCTTTACCCTGAACGCCGACCACAACACGTCGATAGCCCTCATGCTGCACGGCTCGTGGCACGACGCCGATTATGGCTTCGGCCTCACCCGTTACGATGTGACCCAGAAGAACGGCTATGCCCAGTTGATGTTTGAGACCGACATCGATGACCATCACAACATCAGCGTCGGGGCGTCGCTCAACCACGACAACTACGACGAGCGTTTCAACCCGCTCGGCACATTGCCCGACGCCGCGAGCCGGGTGACCCGCGAGACCACTCCGGGGGTCTACGCCCAGTACACCTATAAGTTGGGCGACCGCCTCACGGTGATGCCCGGCGTGAGATGGGACCACTCAAGTCTCTACGGCAGCTTTGTCACGCCCCGACTGCACCTCAAGTATTCTCCATCCGACGTGGTGACCCTCCGCACATCGGTAGGCAAGGGTTATCGGTCACCCCACGCCCTGGCAGAGAACACCGCGCTGCTGGCAAGTGGCAGAGAGGTCATCGTAAGTCCAGACCTGAAGCAGGAAGAGGCATGGAACATGGGATTATCCATAGGTCTGAACCTGCCCGTGGCCGAACGCACACTCGAGCTGAACGCAGAGTATTACTACACCGACTTCCTGAACCAGATGGTCATCAACTTCGACGGAGCCCGGGGCGCCCACACGCTCTCGTTTGAGAACCTTGACGGCAGAAGCTATAGCCACACGCTGCAGGTCGATGCCACCTATCCGTTCTGGGACGGCATGTCGGCCACTGCCGCTTTCCGCCTGAACGATGTCCGTTGTACCTACGACGGAGCAAGGCAAGTCAAGCCGCTCACTTCGCGCTACAAGGGGCTGCTCACGCTCTCCTACAAGACGCCGCTCCAACTCTGGCAGTTTGATGTGACGGGCCAGCTCAATGGAGGTGGACGCCTCTACGACCAGAGCCGCTACCCCGCCTACTTCCAGCTGCAGGCGCAGATTACAAGGGAATTCCGCAACATCAGCCTCTATGTCGGTGGCGAAAATCTTACCAACTACAAGATTGCCAACCCCATCCAGGGTACCCACCATCCCTGGGATGCCGGCTTCGACGCCACTCAGGTGTGGGGACCGGTAACCGGAGCGATGGCTTATGTAGGACTGCGGTTCAAACTGGAAAAGTTATAACGCTACAAATCATTCAAAAAACTATAGAACATGAAGAAGTATCTTTTAATGGCATGGTTGCTTGCGACAGCGGGCAACATGATTGCCAAGGCACCGGCCGACACGCTCACCGTAACCACTCTGCCGCAGATGCACTGCCAGAACTGTGAGAACAAAATCAAGAGCAACATCCGTTTTGTCAAGGGCACAAAGAAGATAGAGACCTCGGTCGACGACCAGCGGGTCACCATCATCTACGACGGCAAGAAGGCCAAGTACGAAGACTATGTCGCCGCCTTCAGAAAGATAGGTTACGAGATAAAGAAGAAGTAACAGAAGCCCCCAAGTCCGGCCTACCGTCATGAAGACGCGACCGGAGACCATAGCAGTCAAGCCTCACCTCGAGCAGTATGTCCGCGCGCCCAGCCCGGCAGCCTTCTATCGGCAGCATACTACCCAGGGTGAGGCTTTTGCGTAGGTCGGCGGCAGGGAGGGTAACTCCAGCGGCGTGGAGGGTAACTTGGGAACCGTGGAGGGTACCGTGGGCGAGCTGGAGGGTACCGTGGGAACCGTGGAGGGTACCTCTACCCACGGGCTGACCATCGCCGATATCGGGGGGAGCCACTCTTTTCTCGCCTTAATCGTCTCTATCTCTGAAAATTGTCGTATATTTGCAGCTGTCAACTATATACTTATACCCTTTTGGACATGAAGAAGTATCTCATCACCATCCCCCTGCTGATTATTGCCTGCGTGGTGCTGCTCGCAGCCTGCACCGGCAAGCCCCGACCTTTTGTCATCGGCGTGTCGCAATGCTCTGAAGACATCTGGCGCAACAAGCTGAACGACGAGCTCAAGATGGGCGAGTTTCTCAACGACTCCATCATCGTGAAGCTCGCCTCGTCTAACGACGACAATGTCTTGCAGAACAAGCAGATCAACCAGTTTGTCGACGAGGGCGTCGACCTGCTGGTGGTGTCGCCCAACCAGTTGAGCCCGATATCCAAGGCCGTGGAGCGAGCCTACGACAAGGGCATCCCCGTGATACTCTACGACCGCAAGACCAACTCTGACAAGTATACTGCCTTCATCGGCTGCGACAACTATCTGATAGGCAAGTCTATGGGTACGTTCATTGCCCAGCAGTTGCACGGCAAGGGCCGTATCGTCGAAATCACAGGACTCGAAGGCTCGTCGCCCGCCCTGGAGCGTCATCGCGGATTTATGGATGCCGTCAAGTCCTATCCCGGCATAGAGGTGGTGGCGTCGGAGGGTGGCGACTGGAAGGAGGAGAGCGGCATCCAGGCGATGAAGCGCATCCTGAAGCGCACGCAGGACTTCGACTATGTCTACGCCCATAACGACCGACTCGCCTGGGGTGCCTACGTGGCAGCGCAGCAGATGGGCGTGGGCAAGAGATACAAGTATACGGGCGTGGATGGGCTCGCCACCGAGGGCGGAGGTCTGGAGCTGGTGCGCGACGGCGTGCTTGAGGCGTCATACCTTTACCCCACCAAGGGCGACCAGGTGATAGCGCTCGCCATGAAGATACTTACCCACAAGCCCTTTGACAAGGACAACTATCTGAGTACGTCCATCATCACCAAGGCCAACGCCGAGCTCACGCTGATGGAAGCGCGCGATGCGGAGAGGCAGTCGCGCAATCTGAAGACGCTCCACAACCAGGTCAACCAATACCTCTCCGACTATAATGCGCAGAAGGTGATGCTCATCGGCCTCGGAGCGTTCCTCCTGGTATGCGTCACCGCAGCCGCCATGATTTTCAGAGGATATATCATCAAAGCCAAACTCAACGAGCAGCTCGCCAAGGCCAACGGAGAACTGGAGGAGAAGAACGAGGAGCTGAAGCGGCTCAACGAGGAGGTGATGGAGCTCACCCACTCGCGCCTGGTGTTCTTTACCAACATCAGCCACGAACTGCGCACGCCTCTCACGCTCATCGCCGACCCTGTGGAGATGATGCTCGAAGACTCCAGCATCAAGGGCAGGAGCCGCGAACTGCTCAAGATGGTGCAGCGCAACGCACTGGCTCTGCAGCAGCTCGTGGGCAATATCCTCGACTTCCGCAAGATACAGAACGGCAAGATGGAGCTTAGCCTCAGCCGCTTTGACATCGTCGAGGCGATGAGGGTGTGGACCGACGACTTCCGCCTGACTGCCGAGCGCAAGAAGATAAGGATGGACTGTGCCTCCACAGGCTTCGACACCGACCGCATGATGGTCGCCGACAAGGAGAAAGTGGCGCGCATCGTGTTCAACCTCATCAGCAACGCACTGAAATACACTCCGGCAGGAGGCGAAATCCATGTGACGCTCGCCGCCGAGGCCGACAACATACGCATCGATGTGCGCGACACGGGCAAGGGCATCGCCAGCAGCGAGGTCGACAAAGTGTTTGTGCGGTTCTTCCAGCTCAAGGGCGCCGCAAGCGGCACGGGCATAGGACTGGCTCTGGTCAAGTCGTTTGCCGAACTCCACCACGGCGAGGCAAGGGTGGAGAGCCGTCCCGGCATGGGCGCCGACTTCATCGTGGTCATCCCCCGCCATCAGGCCGACGGCGCGCCGATAGCCGACGACACCGACACCATCACCCCGACTGCCGACGAGGCAGCGCTGCAATACATCGACGACGGCGACAAGCAGCAGGGCAAGGTGCAGCAGCTGGTGAGCGAAGAGGCCGACAAGCCCACGATACTCATCATCGACGACAACAACGACATACGCCAGTATGAGCGCACGCTGTTGCAGGACACCTACTTCGTAATCGAGGCTGCCGACGGCAAGGAGGGTCTGGAGGTGGCACGCAGGGAGGTGCCAGACCTGGTGGTCTGCGACGTGATGATGCCGGTGATGGACGGACTCGAGTTCACCGAGCAGCTCAAGACCGGAACCGCCACCTCGCACATCCCGGTCATCATGCTCACCGCCAAGAACCTGGAGGAACACCGCGCAGAGGGCTATGAGCATGGCGCCGACTCCTACATCACCAAGCCATTCCACGGCAAGGTGCTCCTGGCACGCATCGACAATCTGCTGAAGCAGCGCAAGCTGCTCAAGCATGTATACCAACGTGCCGCAGATGTAGAGACCGAGGTCGAGGCCACACAGCTCAACGCCCGAGACAAGCAGTTTGTCAAGCAGCTCAACGCCATCATCCAGCAGCATCTCTCCGACTGCGACTTCGGCGTCGAGGACATCGGCAAGGAGATAGGTCTGAGCCGCGTGCAGCTCTATCGCAAGGTCAAAGCCATGACGGGCTCGTCGGTGGTCGACATCCTGCGCAAGGCACGCCTCGCCAAGGGCAAGCGGTTGCTGGAGAGCCGCAGCATGACCATCGCCGAAGTGGCATACGAGGTGGGCTTCTCGGCGCCGTCCTACTTCACCAAGTGTTTCAAGGACGAATACGGTATGTTGCCGGGCGACATAGCCAACTCATGACCCGACACGCGGTGACAGCCGTCATCGTCGCACGCTTTATATATAGGAATGGAAAAATTATAGCCTGATTATCGACCCAGGCATAGACAACCACAGCAAAAATCGTTCATTGTATAACAATTATGTTACAATGAACGATTTTTGTTATCACATGAACCATCAGTTATAGTTGTCTCCCAACCGTTTGGATAACTTTGCAGCAGAAATTTAACGCAATCAACAACAATTAAAAATCTAAACGGTTATGAATACCTTATTCAAAGGAAAGCTCGCAGCCATGGTGCTTGCACTTTCAATGGTAAACATTTCAGCAGCGTATGCACAGGACGAAAATGCAAACGCCAAGGAAGAGGGCAACCGCAACGTGATGCTCAACGCAGCCAGCGCCAACGGCCCTCGAGAGATTCAGATTGGTCTGCCATCTGCCGATGTCAACGTACTGGAGAACGGTCTGCCCGTTACCTATGCCACCAATCCCCACTCGGTCAACACCATCTGGCGCGGCGATGCCAGCCTGAGCCACCAGGGTCTGCTCAAGATTGCCGAGACTGCCATCACCACCGGCAACATCGGCTACGCCGTCAACTCCTTTACCCAGAAAGGACAGAAGGGCTTCAACGGAACGCTCAACTACAAGAGCAACCACTTCGGATTGCAGGAGTTCTCGCTCAACATGAACGGTGACCTGGGTAAGGACTGGTTCTACAGCGTCAACATGTACCAGGACTTCGACCCCGGTACCTTCAAGATCAAGTCTACGCCCTACCAGGACCGTACGCAAATCTACAAGGCGCTCCTCACCAAGAAGTACAACAACGAGCGTGGCGAGTTTACCGCCATGTATAAGTATGCCAACAGTCACAATGTCTACAACTACGCCACACAGAGCGCCCCGTTCATCTATGTGGGCGACGGAAGCGTGAAGGAGTACGGCAAGTTCAAGCTGGGTACCACCTCGTATCTGCCCATCGACAACGAGATGACCTATCGTGACATGCGCACAGGCAAGCTGGCCCAGACCACGCTCTACGACGCCTGCCTGAACAAGGCCAGTGAGGTGACGCTGATGAACAGCTACCGCTTTGACAACGGACTGAACTGGAAGGCCACGCTGAAGTACGACCACTCGCGCGGAGCCATGGTCTACCAGACCCCGATGGCCATCGTTGACCTCAACAGTGCCGACAACCACGGGCTGTATAACTATATGTACCGCGACATCGACGGCCAGACCAAGGCATACGACGGCCAGTACGTGCAGACCCGCATGTCGTGTCTCAATGCCGGTACCATAGACGAGGCGCTCTTCACCACCGAGCTCAACAAGAAGTTCAAGACCTCTACCCTGCGCCTGGGCCTCAACGAGTGGTTCTACCACATCGACTACTGCTCCAATACGACCATGTATGACCAGAGTGTGCCTGCCGATGGTAGCTATGCCGTCCGTGTATGGGATGCCAACCAGCGTGATGGTTACTTCTACGACTTCAACAAGAACGCTTCAGAATATTACAAAGGCAGCGAGAACAAGCTGGCACTCTACTTCACCCACGACTGGGATGTCACCAAGAAGCTCAACCTCTACTACGGCGCCCGCGTGGAATGGCAGCGCCTCAAGGGAGAGAACGCCGCCGTGAAGAATGCCCAAGGCAACTTCGTAGGCCGTTTCGCTGACTATCACCTCGGCGCCATGGCTGCCGACGGAACCAAGATTGCGCCCGTCGACCTGGCCTACAACTGGCTGAACTACGACTTCTCGGTAGCCGCAACCTATAAGCTCACCGACAACTTTGGCTTTACCGGTGATTTCACTTACATCGTGCAGCACCCGAAGTTTGAAGCCTTCGCTCCTGCTACCCTTCCCAATACAGACAAGATATCCGTACCACTCGGCCGTGCAGGTATATACTACAACAACTCATGGTTGAGCCTCACATCACTGTTCTCGTATATCTCCAAGACCAACAACAACTCTACGCTCAACCTCCAGCACGGCAGCGAGATCAAGGCTGCTCCTCTGGCTTACGACATCCAGACCTGGGGTTGGACTACCGACGCTGTGGCTCATCCTTTCAAGGGATTCGATTTCCACTTCCTGTTCACTTACCAGAAGCCTACATACAAGAAGTTTGAGACTTCTGTCACCTTCAACGATGGCTATGTGGGCAAGATCAATGCCACTGGCAACATCGTGGCCGAAATCCCAGAGATACTCATCGAGCTCGACCCCAGCTACATGGTCACCAAGGACATCAAGCTGTGGACCAGCTTCCGCTACTTCAGCAAGACTTACGCCAACATCAACGAGGCATATTACTTCAATGGCCACTGGGAGACATTCGGTGGCGTCAACTGGCAGGCAAGCAAGCGCCTGAGCCTGGGATGTACTGTTGTCAACTTCCTCAACCAGACCGGAGCCAAGGGAAGCATCGCCGGAGCCGAGCTGATAACCAAGGACGAGGCCAAGAACATCAAGAACCAGATCATGACTGGCAGCTATCTACGCCCGTTCACCGTAGAGTTTACCGCATCTCTCAAATTCTGATCACTCTCACTCTTCACACACACGCTGACAACCCTATATAATAATAGGTATAGGGTTGTCGGCACACAAGAAACAGACAAATATACCGTTAATATAATAACTAAACAACAACACAATGAGAACAAGCAACATAATGAAGGCGGCATGCCTCATGCTGATGGCTACAGTTGCCACCACCGCCACCGCCCAGAAGATGAACATCGAACACAAGGGCGACACAACCATTATCCGTGTGGACAACCCCACCAAGTACATCCTGCTGCCTATCCAGGAAGAGAAGGATGAAGCGCAGGTGCTGCTCGATACCGGCTCCAAGGACGACACTTGGATGGACGTGCGCCTGGCTCAAAACGGCGCCGACTACTATGTACCCTTCGCGCTGGGACATGGCAAGACCGCTACCGTCAAGATACTCGGCCTCGCCAAGGACGCCCTCGCCCTCAATCTGATGAAGCTGAGCAACACCTTCGATACCACCAATACCGACTACTACCGTCCCTCTTACCACTTCACTCCCCTCTACGGATGGATGAACGACCCCAACGGCATGGTCTATAAGGACGGCGAGTACCACCTCTACTTCCAGTACAATCCCTATGGCAGTAAGTGGGGCAATATGCACTGGGGACACGCCATGAGCAAAGACCTGGTACACTGGGAGCACCTCGACCCAGCCATCGCACGTGACCCCGTGGGCCACATATTCTCCGGCAGTTCGGTAGTCGACAAGAAGAATACCGCCGGATTTGGCAAGAACGCCATCATAGCCATCTACACCAACAACAGTGTAAACCACGACGAGGTGCAGTGTCTCGCCTACAGCAACGACAACGGCCGCACCTTCACCAAGTATGAGGGCAACCCCGTGCTCACTCCCTTTGACGGTCTCAAGGACTTCCGCGACCCCAAGGTGTTCTGGTATGAGAAGGGCAAGTGCTGGTATATGATTGTTTCTGCCGACAAGGAGACCCGTTTCTATAAGTCCAAGAACCTGAAGAAATGGGACTACGTGAGCGCCTTTGGCAAGGGGATGGGCCAGCAGCCATGTCAGTATGAGTGCCCAGACTTCTTCCAGCTGCCCGTCAATGGCGACAAGAACAACAAGAAATGGGTGATGACTATGAACATCAACCCTGGATGCTGGTTTGGCGGCAGCGCCACCGAGTACTTCGTCGGCGACTTCGACGGCAAGCAGTTTACCTGCCCCGATGCCAAAGATGTGAAGTGGATGGACTGGGGTAAGGACCATTATGCCACAGTGACCTTCTCCAACACCGGCGACAGAGTGCTGGCGATAACCTGGATGAGCAACTGGCAGTACGCCAACCTCACCCCGTTCAAGCAGAACCGCGGCGCCAATGGTCTGCCACGCGAGCTGAAGCTCTTTGAGAACAACGGAAAGTACTATCTGTCTGAAGATGTTGCCCCCGAGGTCTACGCTCTGCGCAAGACAACCCGCACATTGGCCAACGAGACGGTCGACGAGTCCAAGGCGTTTGCCAGTCTGACCGCCGGCATGGACGGTGCCTTCGAGATTGAGGCCGACATCACCCCCGACGCCAACGGCATAGCCGGCATCGAGATTTCCAACAACAAGCGCGAGCGCACCCTCATCTACTTCGACATGAAGCAGGGCAAGGTGGTGATGGACCGCACCGAAAGCGGACTCACCGACTTTGGCAAGCAGGCTGTGCCCCATGACATCGAGCAGGCCTGGGACAAGCAGCGCGTAGCCGAGGGCAAGCAGCCCGCCCGCGTGGTCAATGCCATCAACTACAAGAACGACTTCGCCCTGGCCACATGGGCTCCGCTCTCACTCTGCCAGGCCGGCAAGAAGACCTACCACGTAGATATCTTCGTCGACAAGTCATCCATCGAGCTCTTCGTCGACGGCGGCCGCATCGCCATGACCAACCTCGTATTCCCCGTTGCCCCCTACGAGAACGTGAAGCTCTACGCCGAGGGTGGCAAGGCACAATTCAACAACATCAACGTACATAAACTCGCGCTATAATTATGAAGACTTCATCCAAGCTCACCATCATCCCATTGATGTTCTGCTTCTTCACCATGGGATTTGTAGACCTGGTCGGCATTGCCTCCAACTATGTCAAGGAAGACCTCAACCTCAACGACGCCACAGCCAACCTGTTTCCGTCACTGGTCTTCTTCTGGTTCCTGATATTCTCGGTGCCTACGGGCATGCTGATGAACAAGATAGGCCGCAAGAAGACAGTGCTGCTGTCGCTGGTGGTCACCGTAGTCTCGCTGTTGCTGCCCATCGTGGGCGAGAGTTTCGGCGTGATGCTGGCCTCGTTCTCACTCCTGGGCATCGGCAACGCGCTGATGCAGACCTCGCTCAACCCGCTGGTATCGGCTGTGACCACGGGCAAGAACCTGGCGTCGACCCTCACCTTCGGCCAGTTTGTCAAAGCCATCGCCTCGTTCATGGCACCATACATCGCCATGTGGGGCGCCATCGGGGCTGTTCCCTCCTTGGGCATGGGCTGGCGTGTGCTGTTCCCCATCTACATGGTGATAGGCATCTGCGCCTCCATCTTCCTCGCCGGCACTCCTATCGATGAAGAGAAGCCCCAGGGCAAGGCCTCGGGCATGGGCGAATGTCTCCGTCTGCTGGGCCAGCCCATCGTGCTGCTGTCGTTTGTGGGCATCATGTGCCATGTGGGCATCGACGTGGGCACCAACACCACTGCCCCCAAGCTGCTGATGGAACGCCTGGGATGGACACTCAACGAGGCTGCCATAGCCACATCGCTCTACTTCATCTTCCGCACCATCGGCTGCTTCACCGGCTCATTCTTCCTCCGCGTGATGAAGCCCCGCACGTTCTTCACCATCAGCATCGTGATGATGGCGCTGAGCATGGCAGGCATGTTTGTAGGCGAGAGCAAGGCCATGCTCTATGCCGCCATCGCCCTGGTAGGCTATGGCAACTCCAACGTGTTCTCCATCATCTTCTCGCAGGCTCTGCTCGCGCTGCCCGAGAAGAAGAACGAGGTGAGCGGCCTGATGATTATGGGCCTCTTTGGTGGCACCGTCTTCCCATTGCTCATGGGATTTGCCAGCGATGCCATCGGCCAGATAGGCGCTGTGCTGGTAATGGCTGTAGGCGTGGCCTACCTCTTCACATATATTGGTAAAATCAAGATGTAACAACTTAGCAAAGACAAGACTATGAATACCGATTTCAAGAACAAATACTGTGTGGGCCTGGGTGAGGTGCTGTTTGATGTGTTCCCCTCCGGCTCCCAACTGGGTGGCGCCCCTGCCAACTTCGCTTATCATGCCGGCCAGCACGGTCTGCGCTCGATAGCCGTGAGTGCCTTGGGCAACGACGCCTATGGCGACGAGGCTATCCGCCAGCTCGAAGAGAAACACCTGGACTATCTCCTGCCCCGCGTAAACTATCCTACAGGCACCGTACAGGTGGAACTGGACGACCAGGGTGTACCTACTTATGACATCAAGACGGGCGTGGCGTGGGACAACATCCCCTTCACCGACGCCGTCAGCAACGTGGCTGCCAACACCTGTGCCGTATGCTGGGGTTCACTGGCCCAGCGCAGCGCTGCGAGCCGTGATACCATCTACCAGTTTCTCGACCACACGCCCAGCGACTGTCTCAAGATCTTTGATATCAATCTCCGCCAGAATTTCTATACCAAGGAGATTATCTGCGAGAGTCTGAAGCGTTGCAATATACTGAAGATAAACGATGAAGAGCTCATCACGCTGGGCCGCCTCTTCGGCTATCCCGGTCTGGACATTGAGAACAAGTGCTGGCTCATACTCGGCAAGTACAATCTGGACATGCTCGTGCTCACCTGTGGTGTCAACGGCAGCTATGTCTTCGCTCCCGGCTGCAAGTCGTTCCACGAGACTCCTCATGTGGAGGTTGCCGACACCGTGGGCGCCGGCGACTCGTTTACCGGCACCTTCTGCGCCTGCATCCTCAAAGGAATGACCATCGCCCAGGCACATAAGCACGCCGTAGAGGTGAGCGCCTATGTCTGCACCCAGCACGGCGCGATGCCCGCGCTGCCCGAGAGCCTGAAGCGATAAGCCCCCATCGTCGCATCCATATCCCAAGAGCCCCCGCTCTGCCACTCCACCCGATGGAGCGACAAGGCGGGGGATCTGGCGTCTGTCGCCGTAGTGGCGGGAGCCGACTGCAGGTCGACCAAGATACCCTCCAGGCCGCCCGAGGTACTCTCCACGCCGCCAGAGGAGCCCTCCACGCCGCCCAAGGTACCCTCCACGCCGCCAGAGGAGCCCTCCACGCTGCCAGAGATACCCTCCACGCTGCCGGAGATAGTTCCCCAGACATCCGCGCGGCTGGCCAAAGGCGCAGAGGGCCACATAAGACTTATTGCAAAGCGGGAAACGATAAAATCGTGGCGTGAAATCGTGACGGCAAAGCACGAAACGACTGTATCATGGCACGAAACCAAGATAAACATGATGAAGAGCAAGATTGAGAATAACTGATCCTCAACGAGAAGCAGCGACATGGCATCGAATGTAGTCAATGTGGCTGCCACGATGGATGCGGATGGTGAAGCGAGGCGCGGAGAGGGGGTGGAGAGGGGTTGAGCACAGGCGGAGATGGGCTGAGCGAAAGCGGAGATGGGCTGCGCGCAGGCGGAGAGGAAGAGAATTAGTACGGCGTTGAATTGGGCTGGCGCGGCGATGGTGGCGGGTTAGCGGTAGTAATGCTCTACCATTGCCTGGATGTCTTGGGGCACCATGCCCTCTATCGACTCGCCGGCGGCGATGCGGCGGCGTATCTCGGTGCTGCTCACGGGGTACAGGTCGGAATGGACGTAGGTAACCGAGGGCGGCATGGCGGCGGCATCGACCTCATAGCCTGGTCGCGGATAGACGGCTATGCGGTAGTGGGTGATGATGTCTTGGCTGTGGACCCAGCGGTCGAACGCCAGCCAGTTGTCGGCGCCGATGAGCAGGGTGAAGCGGGCATGGGGATGCAGCTCTGACAAGTGGCAGAGCGTGTTCCACATATACGACGGGCGCGGCATGGTCATCTCTACATCGCTGGCGCTGAGGCCGGGTTCACTGGCCAGGGCGCGTGCGGTGATGGCGTAGCGCACATCGTCGGCCAGGAGGTCGGTGGCCTGGGTTTTGAAGGGGTTGAGGGGCGACACGACAAACCATATCTCATCAAGCCCGAGCGCCGTGAGCAGGTGGCGCGCCAGGGCGATGTGTCCGCAGTGGATGGGGTTGAACGAACCGCCGAAGATGCCTATCTGTCTGGTCGAGAGGGTCATGGGAATGAGGGTGAAGGGATGGGGTGTGGGGCTATCGGTTAACAAAACCGCTCACAAGCTGATAAACCTCCTCCTTGGCACGCTCCAGGTCGTCGTTGACCACAACATGGTCGAAGCGCGGCGCAAAGGTCAGCTCGTAGGCAGCCTTGCCCACGCGCTGCTCGATGGCCTCGGGGGTGTCGGTGGCACGCGCCACGAGGCGGCGGCGCAGCTCGTCGATCGAGGGGGGCTGGACAAAGATGCTCAGGGCACGGTCGCCATAGAAGTCCTTGATGTTGCATCCGCCCTTGACATCGACGTCGAAGAGCACATTTTCTCCGCGCTGTGTCTGGGTGTCTACCTGGCTCTTGAGGGTGCCGTAGAAGCGGCCCTCATAGACCTCCTCGTACTCGAGGAACTCGTCGGCAGCCACGCGCTGACGGAACTCGTCGGGCGAGATAAAGAAATACTCGACGCCGTTCTGCTCGGTACCTCGCGGCGGGCGCGATGTGCAGCTGATGGAGAACGCGAGATGGAGCTCGGGGTGTGCAGCCATGAGCCACTGCACCAGGGTGCTCTTGCCCGAGCCCGATGGTGCGCAGAATATGATAAGTTTGCCTGGCTTTGTCATGATTAGAGTGCGTTGAGTACCTGTTCCTTAATCTGCTCGAGCTCGTCTTTCATCTTGACCACGATGTTCTGCATCTCAGCCTGGTTGCTCTTGGAGCCGGTGGTATTGATTTCGCGTCCCATCTCCTGTGCGATAAATCCCAGCTTCTTGCCGTTGGCCTGGTTTTCGGCCATAGTCTCGCGGAAGTACTTGAGGTGGTTGGTGAGGCGCTGCTTCTCTTCGCTTATATCCAGTTTCTCGATATAGTAGATGAGCTCTTGCTCGAGTCGGTTCTTGTCGTAGCTGGCTTCGGGGAGCTGCTCGAGGCCCTTGACGATCTGCTCGCGTATCTTCTGGACACGTGCCTTCTCGAAGGGCTCGATGCTGGCGAGCAGCTGCTCGATGTTGTCTATCTTCTCATTGAACTTGCGCTCGAGGGCTGCACCCTCCTGATGGCGGAAGTCTATGAGCGCGCCGACGGCGGCGTCGATAGCCTGGCATGCCACTGCCCACTCCTCGGGCTCGAGGACAACAGCCTCGACACGAGAGGTAACATCGGGCATGCGGAGCAACGTGTAAAACCAGTCCTGAGGCTCAGGAATACCCGTCTTGGCGGCAATGTCCCGTATCTGGTGGTAATAGTTGTCTACGAGGGCGGCGTTGATGGTGGCAGCGTCGGCCACCTCGTCCTTCTCAATCCAGATAGAGAAGTCGACCTTGCCCCTTACCAGTTTGCGGGTAAGCATCTGTCGTATCTCCATCTCCTTCTCGCGATAGAGTGGCGCTATACGGGTAGAGAGGTCCATCGTCTTGCTGTTCAACGACTTCACCTCGACGTTGATTTTCTTTTCTCCATAAGTAAGGACTGCCTTTCCGTAGCCCGTCATTGACTGTATCATAGTAGTTACACGTTAAATTTCTGCAAAAGTAACAAAAATGTAGGAAAAAAACCGTAAATTTGCAGTTATTTAGTAAATTAAAATTCATGTCGTGTATATTAAACATTGAAACAAGCACCAATGTCTGCTCTGTATCGGTGAGCGAAAACGGTGCATGTATCTTCAACCAGGAAGACCATACCGGCCCCAACCACAACGAGCGGTTGGGTAAATTTGTCGATGAAGCGCTCTCCTTTGCCGAGAGCCATGCCATACCCCTCGACGCCGTGGCTGTGAGCTGCGGTCCCGGTTCGTATACCGGTCTGCGCATCGGCACGTCTATGGCCAAAGGTGTGTGCTACGGACGTGGTGTAAGCCTGGTGGCTATACCCACTCTCGAACTGATGTGTGTGCCCGTGCTGTTGCAGGAGATGGTAAAGGAGGAGAACGCGCTGCTCTGCCCCATGATAGACGCCCGCCGCATGGAGGTCTATGCACAGATTTTCGACCGCGCCCTGCACGAGGTGCGTCCCATCCAGGCCGACGTGGTAGACGCCGACACCTACAGGGAGTATCTCGACGAGCGCCCCGTCTACTTCTTCGGCAACGGCGCCGCCAAGTGTATGGACGTCATCGCCCACCCCAATGTCCGCTACATCGACGGCATCGAGCCCCTGGCCAAGAACATGTTCCCTCTGGCTGAGCGCCGCATCGCCCAGGGCCAGACCGAAGACGTGGCCTACTTCGTGCCATTCTATCTCAAGGACTTTGTGGCCAAGATGCCCAAGAAGCTGCTCTGAGACACGACATATACCCAACCCAAGACATTACAGTAAGGACTATGCAAATAGAAGGACTTGACTACAACACCCAGCGGGAGAAGCTGATACTGCCCGAATATGGCCGCGAGGTGCAGAAGATGGTGGAGCACGCCATCACACTGCCCAGCAAGGCAGAGCGCCAACAGTGTGCCCAAACCATCATCGCCATCATGGACCGCATGTATCCCGCCAACCGCGAGAGCGCCGACTACAAGCAGAAGCTGTGGGACCATCTGGCCATCATGAGCCATTTCGAGCTCGACATAGACTGGCCCTACGACATCAAGCAGGCCCACGCCGTGGACGCCAAGCCGCAGCCCATGGACTATCCCATGCAGCGCATCCCGGTAAGACACTACGGCAACATGATATTCGAGCTCTTCGCCAAACTCAAGACTATGGAGCCCGGCAAGGAACGCGACAATCTCGTCAAGCTCACCGCCAACCAGATGAAGCGTTGCCTCTATCAGTGGAGCCATGGCTCGTCGGACGACGAGAAGGTGGCGTCGGACCTCGCCAAGTTTACCGACGGCAAGATACAACTCGACCTGAGCACCTTCAAGTTTGAGAAGATTGACGTCAGAGAGTTTACCGAGAAGAAACGCAATAACAAGAAGAAATAACCCCAACCCCAACGTCTATGGAGTCATTTATCATCGAGGGCGGACATGGATTGCACGGAGAGATAACCCCGCAGGGCGCCAAGAACGAGGCTCTGGAGGTAATCTGCGCCTGTCTGCTCACCACCGAGCCGGTAAGGATAACCAATATCCCCGAGATACTGGATGTATGCAATCTCATCAAGCTGCTGCAGGACATGGGTGTCGACGTGGTGCGCAACGCCAAGAACGACTATACCTTCACGGCAGCCCACATAGACCTGAACTATCTGGCCAGCGACGAGTTCGTGCGCAAGAGTGCGTCGCTGCGAGGTTCGGTGATGACCATCGGCCCGCTCTTGGGCAAATACGGTCAAGCCACGGTGGCTCAGCCTGGCGGCGACAAGATAGGCCGCAGGCGTCTGGACACCCACTTCATCGGCTTCAAGCAACTGGGGGCCGACTTTGCCCATGACAGCCATCGCAACGTGTTCACCATCAAGGCCGACAGGCTGCACGGCAGATATATGCTGCTCGACGAGGCATCGGTAACGGGTACTGCCAACATCATCATGGCGGCAGTGCTGGCCGAGGGCACCACCACTATATATAACGCGGCATGCGAGCCCTACATCCAGCAGCTCTGCCGGATGCTCAACAGCATGGGCGCCCGCATCAGCGGCGTGGCGTCGAACCTACTCACCATCGAGGGAGTGGACGCGCTGCACGGCACAAGCCACACCATACTGCCCGACATGATAGAGGTAGGATCGTTTATCGGCATGGCAGCCATGGTGGGCAAGGGTGTACGCATCAAGAACGTGTCGCTGCCCAACCTGGGCATGATACCCGACGCCTTCAGACGGTTGGGCATCAAGATAGAGGAAGACGGTGATGACCTGTTCATCCCCGAGCAGTCCCACTACGAGGTAGACTCATTTATCGACGGCTCTATCATGACCCTCGCCGACGCCCCTTGGCCCGGGCTCACCCCCGACCTCCTGTCGGTGCTCATCGTGGTGGCTACGATGGCCAAAGGTAATGTGCTGATACACCAGAAGATGTTTGAGAGCCGTCTCTTCTTCGTAGACAAGCTCATCGATATGGGCGCGCAGATTATCCTCTGTGACCCCCACCGCGCCGTGGTCAACGGCAACGACCACGCCCGCAGGCTCAGGGCCGGCCGCATGACCAGTCCCGACATCCGTGCCGGAATAGCACTGCTCATAGCCGCCATGAGTGCCAACGGCACCAGCCGCATAGACAACATCGCCCAGATAGACCGTGGATATGAAGACATCGAGAACCGTCTGAACCGTCTGGGCGCCCACATCCAACGCATCGAAAGCTGATGATAACCCCCGAAGACGTATTCCAGATAGGACGCCTGGGCAGACCCCACGGCGTGAAGGGCGAGATAACCTTCCAGATAAGCGACGACGTGTTTGACCGCGTCGACGCCGAATATCTGCTGCTCGAACTCGACGGTATCCTCGTCCCCTTCTTCATGGAGGAATACCGCTTCAAGAGCGACGAGACCGTGCTGATGAAGTTTTGCGACATCGATACCCAGGAGCAGGCCCGCAGCCTGACCGGCGCCAAGGTCTACTTCCCCCGTGAGCTCTCGGACAGCGACGAGGCCGGCTTCGGCTGGAGCGAGATAGTGGGCTTCAAGCTCATCGACAGCACCACCGGCAGAGAGGTGGGCACCATCGACCACGTAGACGACAGCACCATCAACACCCTGTTTGACATCACCACCCCGGCGGGCGACTCTCTGCTCGTTCCCGCCCACGAAGAACTGATAGAAAAGGTAGATGCCGAGGCTCGGGCCATCTGGACCCGGCTGCCCGAAGGCATCATGGATATATAATATAATAATGAAGAAACAAATCTGCATACTTGGCAGTACGGGCTCGATAGGTACCCAGGCACTGGATGTCATCGAACAGCATCCCGACCTCTACGAAGTCTACTGCCTCACGGCCAACAACCGCGTGATGGAGTTGGCTCAGCAGGCCCGGAAGTTCCACCCGGCTGCCGTGGTCATAGCCAACGAGGACAAATACGGTGAACTCTGCGCGCTGCTCGACGACCAGCCCGACATCAAGGTCTATGCCGGCCGCGACGCCCTCAACCAGATAGTAGAAGCCGAGCCCATAGACATGGTGCTCACCGCGATGGTAGGATTTGCCGGGCTCACCCCCACCATCCACGCCATCAAGAGCGGCAAGAAGATATGCCTCGCCAACAAGGAGACTCTGGTCGTGGCGGGCGAGCTGATATGCAATCTGGCCCAACAGTACCACACCCCCATTCTCCCTGTCGATTCGGAGCATAGCGCCATCTTCCAGTCTATCGTCGGCGAGGGCAACAACGAGATAGAGCGCATACTGCTCACCTGCTCGGGCGGTCCCTTCCGCACCTTCACCGACCAGCAGCTCTGCTCGGTTACTGCCGCCGACGCCCTCAAGCACCCCACTTGGGCCATGGGCGCCAAGATTACCATCGACTCGGCTTCGCTGATGAACAAGGGCTTCGAGGTCATCGAAGCCAAGTGGCTCTTCGGCGTCGAAGCCGACCGCATCCAGGTGCTTGTGCATCCGCAGAGCATCGTGCATAGCGCCGTCGAGTTTGTCGACGGCTCGGTCAAGGCCCAGCTGGGCGTGCCAGATATGCGCATGCCCATCCAGTATGCCTTCTCCTACCCCGACCGTCTCCCCCTGCGTGGCGACAGGCTCAACCTCTATGGCAAGAGCCTCGAGTTCTACGAGCCCGATATGCGCAAGTTCAAGTGTCTTGCCCTGGCGTTTGACTCCATCCGCAAGGGTGGCAACATGCCCTGTATCGTCAATGCCGCCAACGAGGTGGTGAACGAGGCGTTCCGCCACGACCGTTGCGGCTTCCTCCAGATGGCCGACGTCATCGAGCGCACCATGAACCTGGTTTCCTTCGACGCCTCGCCCGACTACGACGTCTACATCCAGACCGACGCCGAGGCCCGCCGTGTGGCTGCCCAGTTACTCAGTTAAACAAATTGTTATAATCATCATAATGGAAATATTTTTAATCAGACTGCTCCAGTTCGTTCTGGCAATCTCGCTGCTTGTCTTCCTGCATGAAGGAGGACACATGTTCTTTTCCAAGCTCTTCGGCATAAGAGTAGAGAAATTCTTCATCTTCTTCGATATGAGTATCGGCAAGTGGTCGGGCAAGCTCTTCAGCTTCAAGCCCAAGACCAGCGACACCGAGTATGGCGTAGGCTGGCTGCCATTGGGCGGCTACTGCAAGATAGCCGGTATGATAGACGAGAGCTTCGACAAAGAGCAGATGGCAAAGCCTGCCCAGCCCTGGGAGTTCCGCTCCAAGCCCGCTTGGCAGCGACTGCTGGTCATGATTGGCGGCGTGCTGGTCAACTTCCTCCTCGCGCTCTTCATCTACTCCATGGTGCTCTTCGCCTGGGGCGAACAGTTTGTCCCGACCAAGGACATGACCATGGGTATGAAGTTCAACAAGGAGGCCAAGGCACTGGGATTTGCCGACCACGACATCCTGCTGGGCACCGACCTCGGCACGTTCAAGGACTTCAACATCGACCTGGTGCGCGAACTCTCTGAAGCCACCCGCGTAGACATCATCCGCGACGGCAAGCACATCAGCCTTCACCTCCCCGGCAATCTCAATCTGCTCGATATGATCAAGCAGTCGCCACGGTTTGTCGCCCCATACATCCCTTCAGAGGTGGCACTCACCGAGGAAGGCTCTCCCGCGCAGAAGGCAGGAATAGCCAAAGGCGACCGCATCATCGCCTTCAACGGCACCAAGATTGAGACATGGAACGAGTTTCAGGACATCATGGCCGGGCTGAACAAGAAGCTCGAAGACGCCAAGACCGGCAGTGACAGCCTCGCTCTGCGCACCGTAAGCCTCACCTACGCCAACGCCAAGGACACCGTGGAGACCCGTCTGGTGCTCACCCCCGAGATGAAGATGGGCGTGGGCCTCACCTCGCTCCTCTCCTACTACGAGCCCGTCAAGGTAGAGTACGGCTTCTTTGAGAGTTTCCCCGCAGGCACACGCTACGGCATCAACATCCTCAAGGGATATGTCAACGACATGAAGTACGTATTCTCGACCGACGGCGTCAAGAGCCTCGGTGGATTTGGCGCCATCGGCAGCCTCTTCCCCCCGACTTGGGACTGGCACATGTTCTGGATGATGACCGCCTTCCTGAGTATCATCCTCGCCTTCATGAACCTCCTGCCCATCCCCGCACTCGACGGAGGACACGTGCTGTTCCTGCTCTACGAGATGATAACCCGCCGCAAGCCCTCGGAAAACTTCATGATATGGGCTGAATACATCGGCATAGGCATACTCGTACTCCTCATGGTCGTAGCCAACCTCAACGACGTGCTGCGATTTATAGGCATCATGGATTAGTAACTCTAAGAATATCACATAACGACAATGGGAAAAATCATTCTTACCGGCGACCGTCCCACCGGCAAATTACACTTGGGACACTACATCGGCTCACTCCGCAGAAGGGTGTTGCTGCAAAACGCAGGCGACTATGAACGCATGTTCGTGTTCATGGCCGACGTGCAGGCGCTCACCGACAATGCCGACAACCCCGAGAAGATAAGACAGAATATCATAGAGGTGGCGCTCGACTATCTCTCATGTGGACTCGACCCACAGAAGTGCACGCTCTTCATCCAGAGCCAGATACCCGAGCTCGCCGAGCTCACCACCTATCTCTCCAACCTCATCAGCGTGTCGCGCGTGCAGCGCAACCCCACGGTTAAGACCGAAATCAAGATGCGCAACTTCGAGGCCAACCTCCCCCTCGGCTTCTTCTGCTACCCTGTCTCTCAGGCCGCCGACATCACCGCCTTCAAGGCTACCACCGTGCCCGCAGGCGAAGACCAGGAGCCCATGCTCGAGGTGACGCGCGAGCTGGTGCGCCGCTTCAACCAGACCTACGGCGAGGTGCTCGTCGAGCCCAATATCCTGCTGCCCGAGCAGGCCGTATGCAGACGCCTGCCCGGTACCGACGGCAAGGAAAAGATGAGCAAGAGCCTCGGCAACTGTATCTATCTGAGCGACGATGCGGCAACTGTATGGAAAAAGGTCAAGAAGATGTCCAACGGCGAGCCTCGTATGAGCATGGAAGAGCCCGGCCACCTCGAGGGCAACGCCGTATTCACATACCTCGAAGCCTTCAGCACCGACGAAGACTTTGCCGAGTTCTGGCCCGAATTTGAGAACCTCGAAGCCCTGAAGCAGCAGTATGTGCAGGGAGGTATCGGTGACGGCACCTGCAAGAAGTTCCTCAACAGCGTAATCAACAAGATGCTCGACCCCATCCGCACCCGTCGTCACGAGTGGGAGCAGGATATCCCCGAGATATTCAACATCCTCAAGAAAGGCTCGGAGGCAGCACGCGAAACCGCCGCAAAGACCATGGACGAAGTGCGCGCAGCCATGCAGATCAACTACTTCGACGACCAGGAGCTGATACGTCAGCAGGTAGAGAAGTTCAGCAAGTAATCACAGCCGTCCAGGCTGACAGCAATAACATCAATCCCCATAGCCACCCACCCGGGGCGACTATGGGGATTTCTCATGTCCATTCCATACCATCCACCCGACCCATCCGCAACCGGCTGCCCGGATGGGTACCACATGTTCACGCATCGGCCGACGGCATGACCACATCACTCACTACACCATCTGTCAATCGCCGTATGCTCGATGGTCAAATATTGTTAGTTACTTTGATTGTTCTAACAATCCAGAGGGTTCGCCAAATCCTACCATGTAAACAAGCTGTCTTGCACGTGTAATTGCGACATACAACAGAGAGCGCTTTGATGAAAGATACTCCTTCTGTGCAACCTTATCCATACCCCTTAAATTAGCAGACAAAGTCCTTCCTTATTTTTATCGTGTGCATACGCATATCTGCACAAAAAAAATCCAAAGACGTTCAAATTTGGACACGACGCCCCTTTCCCCATGAGGGCACTGAAAAACTAAAACCCACTATCAAATTGAAAGTTGATGACGG
>OGZU01000069.1_pt1 | contig 34294 bp, 37 predicted proteins | sample 1576871 | NCBI WGS metagenome assembly OGZU01 (sample SAMEA3541580, study PRJEB24748) | human gut metagenome | biome: human gut; feature: human-associated habitat; material: faeces | place: China | collected 2012
GCAAACACCAGGACTGTTTACCCGAATCATCGGGAAAATTAGCGCATTCACTGTCTTGCAATATATAAATTATGTAAACAATAGACCGATTGGCAGGGTTAAATATGCGCTAAACTAATTCCGCCAACAGGTTCTTCTTTGACAATGATATAAGTAACATCGCTTGCCTCGAAAGTAAGTTTCTTTTCTATCATTTTTTGTGAAGGTTCAGGTTTAGGACAAATTTCTAACCCTTCAGGGCTTCGCCATTTTACATAATCCTCATGACTCCAATACCAAGGAATCTCTTTACTCTCAGGAACTATATATCGCCATTCATTTTCAATATAATTGCAAATGCTTTTATTTTCAAACTTGCTTTTGTATTTCTTGCAAAAACCAAGAAGGTAACGGTTTAGAAAACTTTCATCCTCTTGTTTCATTAACTCCACAAGTTTCATTATATGCCCAATAGGCTCTGATATTGCATTCTGCTTTACTTGACGCTTAAACTCTTCGCTATTAATATATGTCAGATGTTCCTGTTCAGTCCTTAATAAAGCATTAAGTCCTCTCAAGGTATATTCATTGGTAATATACATAACAGGAGAAATGCCGTTCTTTATAGCCCACTCTTTAGTAAGTCCCATACCATATTCGCCGTAACGTTCATGGTGTTCAGACAATAAAGTAATCGGAATATCACAAAACGATGCCATCGGGATTCCTATTTTGAGTTCTGATTTCTCGCAAGATAAATCTTCCTCACAATAATTTGGATATATACCGGTTTTGAGATAATTCTGAAGCATTTTTCTTTCCTTACAGAACCTAAACAATGATGATGTTCTAAATACAGACATACGCTTATTTTATAAATAGATTTATTATTTTCCTAAATCCCCACATAAAAACCAATGGGAGTCCTACGCCAAAGAATGCGTACACAAAAAGTAAGAGCATATTACCACCAACACCTGGTGTCAAATCACAAAGATTTGCCCCCCATAACCTATATACAGCGTCCTCACTATATATCAGCGGGTTAACCGTACCAGTATTTTTGAATAAAGTTTTGATTTTCTAAAATTTAACTATCAAGCGACAGCTTGGTATGTTTTCGTTACCTCAGCATCCGTACCATCTTCAAAATGGCGAACATAGTCACATGGCAGGAACGAGGCATCATTGTACTGGATGAGCCAGTCATAATCCACTGCTTCATCTTTGCAATACTTACGCAGGCTACGTCCCTTTCGGTTCTGGTTGTGGTCCTGCATGACCTTTTCAAAATATTCTTTGCTTTCCATTTTATATGAATTTTAAAACGGCTGCAAAGATAATATTTTTCATTTACCCCACCTTACGCTGTATTGGTGGTTTACACTATAACCTGTATTCCCCAGGCGGTCCCATCCCGCACAACATGGCGCAGGGCTTTGATGCCCCGCCAACCTTATAGCGTAGCGGCTCCGAGCACCGGAGGGCGGTTACATCCCTTATTCCACCGTCACACTCTTCGCCAGATTTCTCGGCATATCCACATCCAGTCCCTTATCCACAGCCACATAGTAAGCAAGCAGCTGCAGCGGAACCACGCTCAGCAGCGGAACAAGCGCGTTCAGGGTTCTTGGAACCTCCAATACATTATCCGCAATCTCCTTTACCTGCTGGTCACCCTCAGTCACCACGGCAAGGATGCGGCCGTTTCTCGACTTCACCTCCTGCATGTTCGAGATAATCTTCTCATATAACTGATGATGCGTAGCAAGGAAAACGATTGGCATATCCTGATCTACCAGAGCAATAGGACCATGCTTCATTTCGGCAGCAGGATAGCCCTCGGCATGGATATAACTGATTTCCTTCAGCTTCAAGGCACCTTCCATCGCCACAGGATAGTTCACACCACGACCCAGATACAGGAAGTTGTGCGCATAAGTAAACATTCGGGAGATATTCTTGATTATCGGAGCCTGCTCCAATACCTTCTCCATTTTCTGCGGAATCTCAGAAAGTTCCTCTATCATCTGATAGTAGTCAGCATTGTTCAGGGTTCCCAACTCATGCCCCAAAGCCAAAGCAAGAAGCGTAAGAACCGTCACCTGCCCGGTGAAAGCCTTCGTACTTGCCACACCAATCTCCGGACCCACATGGATATAGATACCCGTATCCGTTTCACGGGCGATGGAAGAACCCACACCGTTCACGATACCGAAAATCAGCGCACCCTTCTCCTTTGCCAGCTTAATCGCAGCCAAGGTATCCGCCGTCTCACCACTCTGACTGATTGCAATCACCACATCCTCCGGCTCAATCACAGGGTCGCCATATCTGAACTCACTGGCATACGCCACCTCCACTCTCTTGCGGCACATCTTCTCAATCAGCTGCTTACCGATCAGTCCGGCATGCCAACTGGTACCACACGCCACGATGATGATATGCTTCGCCTGAACCAGTCGGTCACGATAATCACGAAGCGCAGAAAGAACGATGCGGTTGTTCTCAGGATGTTCCTTGTCAGCAAAGAGGCGACCACTCATACAATCCTTCAGACAGTTAGGCTGGTCATAAATCTCCTTCAGCATAAAGTGATCAAAACCACCCTTACTCAACTTGCTGATGTCCAGATCCACGGTCTTGATATCGTAATGACAGGCAGAATGCTCCAGGTTGATGATATTCAACTCCTCACCTACCCTGACGTCAGCAATCTGACCATCTTCCAACACCACTCATGCTCACATGAGGATGCGCATTGGTAGCAGAAGGCTCACCATGGGTAGCCCAACGGGTATGAGCGATACCGATACAGCCGCTACAATCCTTTTCGGCAGCCATCGTCTCCAGGTTACTCACCTTACCCTTTGTCTTGTAAATATTCAGTTGATTCTGACTATTAATCAATGCCACACCAGCGCTGTCATATCCACGATATTCCTGCTTCTTCAAGCCATCGATAAGGACAGGATAAGCATCATTCTGTCCGATATATCCAACAATTCCACACATAGTTTACTTTCTTACTAAATTATTTTTTGATTTGTTTCTTCCAATCCAGGAATCTCATGATGAGCAGAATCTGTTCCTCCCACTTATCACTCAATCTCATCGCCTCCTCCTTGCTATAAGCAGGATGGCTTTTGGTAAATCCGCTGAATATTTCATCTATACAAACACTTCCCTCCGTTTCATAAAGAGTATTGACCAAGTCGAACATCCGCGCCTCATCACTGGGAAGAAACGATTCCGGACGTTCAGACAACCAAAGATTGAATTTACTTTTACTCTCTTTGTTCATAAATTTACATTAAATATGATATACTTTTCTTTGTTAGTATGCGATGTTAGTTCAAAGCTATCAAACGATAGCAGCTATTTAAAAATTTAGTGTCTCATCCGATAAATCGCAGAATGCCAGAACGAAGAAAGGATACTCTCATCAAACACCATTCTGTGTTTCCATCTATTCACCCACAATCTCTTTGTCATGACAATTCCATACGCAATTCTCTTTTTCATAGGAGGCACTTCTGCCTGAAATTCAGGATGGAGAATATCTCCCAACACCCTATCTCTCAGTCTGACATTCTCCTTTTCCACAGGAAACATATCCTTTGGATACCCCAGAAACTCCACACAAATCCCATTCAAGGCATCAAGAAACAGATGCATCTTAGCCCGATGGGCAACATCCCTCACAAAGCCCCAATCAATCTCATCAGAATGGCACTTCACAAACGTAGCCCAATCCAGCACATGCCTCAATGTCGTCTTTTCCGTAGCGAAATCAGTAGCCATGTGTCGGAGCAGATGGATAGAATAAAATCTGGCAGAAGGCAAGACCAATCCCAAAGCAGCCTTATCAGTAGAATCCTTGGCGAGTTCCTCCAACAAATCATTAATCCAGATATTTACCTTATTTGGCCAGATATTAAGAACCGTAGCATGGTTCTCCACGGTACACTTTCCGAAAGCGAAGACTGAATGATGTTCATCATCGTATGAGATCTGAGCACCCTTCTCTTTGGCAACCACGTCATCAATAGTCTTCACCATCTCCTCGTCATGCCTTCCCTCTTTATCCATTAGGAAGATATCAATATCTCCGCAAGGCCGATGATTTGGTTTAGGATAATGAAGAGAACAACCATATCCTTTCATCACCATCATATAAAGCCCATTTCTGCAGACAAGCCGCCCTAAATCCTTGATTGTATTGACATAGAGTTCATACACCTGTTCCATGGTGTTCACCCTGCCAAACCACTCCAGCAGAATATTCTTAGAAGGCCTAAGTACCGCCGGCACCTTTTCCAAGGCATCAAAGGCAATAGCCAGCACCCCTTGCTTCTGTGCTAGCCCAATCACCTCCTTCCAGTCCACACTTCCTTTCACCTTCCAATTCGCTGAATTACCAAGCGAAATTTGTAATAAGTTTAATAAGACAACAGATGATTTCATCTTCATTTTATCTTTAAAGTTTATCATACTTTAGCAAAAAGTATAAACATTTAAAACAAGCCTTACTTTTTAAAGTGGGCTCAGAAAATTATCATTAAATATTGCAGGTACTTTTTCAATTATCCATTTTGAGACAACATATTCATTATTGCCTGCAGAGCAATCTTCTACCAATTCATCTAAAATTTCCTGATTAATTCTAGCCATAATATTCCAGGTTATATATCATTAATACTGATACATCATTAATGACCATTTTTTATTGTGCACTAATGAACTCCTGTCTATTTTGATTTAAAAGACAGGAGTTCTTATACATTAGTAAATTGGTGTCAGCCAATCCATTCGGTTAGCCAACTTACCACGTACACAATCCAAATAAGTCAAATGGAGGCGTTTGGTAACTTCTCCTTGTTCACCTGTTCCGATAGCATATCTATCGATTGTATAGATTGGAGTAATCTCCATGGCACTACCACAAAGGAAAGCTTCATCAGCCATATACAACTCAGTACGATCAATAGTGCGTTCCTCTACCTTTAAGCCCAACTCTTCCTGAGCCAAATGGATAATAGTATCACGAGTAATAGACTCCAACACACTATCTGTCAAACGAGGAGTAATCAGTGTATCACCCTTTACCATAAAGAAACAACTACCTGGACCTTCAGCAACTTTACCTGCTTCATTCAAGAAGATACATGTATCATATCCATTGCGTAAAGCTTCACGTTGTCCCACACGGCTGTTGATATAGTTTGCACCACATTTGATACGTGGACTAAGGTTCTCGTCCGAGATACGTCTCCAAGAAGTAACGCAGCAGTTCAATCCCTTCTTGTTATACTCAGCACTGGTTCTACCACGTGGAATTGGTGCCACAAACATTTCTACAGGACCATCAGAACCCCAGCTGCCAAATCCATCTACAAACAAAGTCTGGCGAACGCTTAAGTTCTCATCATACTCATTAGCCTGTACCGTATCAACCAAAGCCTTCTTGAAATCATCTTTGGTATATTTCAAATCAAATTGGATTAATTTGGCAGAACGAATCAAGCGATCATAATGATCACTTAATCTGAAAGCATAGAGCTGTTTGGTATCCTCATTCCAATAACATGGAATACCTTCAAATACGTTCAATCCAAACTGTGATGTTGGTGACAAAACATTCACCATAGCATCATTTACATCAAGAATCTCGCCCTTAAGCCAGATTCTTCTATGAGCAACATCGTACTTCATATCAAATATTGTTTAAAAATTAGTTTATTCTTCATCAGGAAGATGAGCAATTCTCTTCACTTCCTCATCATCCAATTCTGCAGATTGCTCCGCACTCATGCCCTCTCTCTGGTCTTCATTGATATTCGCACTTTGGAACACCTTAATTACAGACCACCAAAGAATTTTGATATCAATCCAGACTCCTTCTTTCTTAAAGAGATCTACATACTGACCATCATAGGTAACCTTCTCATCCCATGAGTTTTCATTTCTACCTTTACATTGAGCCAGTCCAGTGATACCACCCTTTACTTGGAAACGCTTTTTATATTTCTTATTCAGCGTATCATAATCACCAAGTTCGTATGTAACACATGGACGAGGACCAACAACAGAGATGTCACCCATCAGAACGTTAAAGAATTGCGGAATCTCATCAAGACTCGTTTTACGAAGGAATGCACCCACCTTGGTGACGCGAGGGTCATTATCGTAAGAGAACAATCCCGTACCTTGTTTCTCTGCTCCCACACACATCGAGCGGAACTTCAACATTTTGAAAACTCTTCCATCTTTAGTTCTTCTTCCCTGCTTAAAAAAAACAGGGCCTTTAGAATCCAACTTGATAGCTATAGCAACCACAATCCAGACTGGAGTGAGCAGTAGGATTGCGATAGAGCAGGAAATGATATCAAATGCTCTCTTGATAAAAAGATTGAGATTATACATATTTATAGAGTAGTTTAAAATGCAAAGGTATGGAAGAGATCATCAAAAACCTCACCACGCTTAATCACTTCAGTATGCTCACCACAAATATCAAGCACAGGGAAGTTAGGCAAGATAAATGGTGGCTTCATCACTAACGAATAACTACCACAGTTACTGATTACTATAGCATCATTCTTGGCAAGCTTACCTTGAAAATTGTGATAAAGGACATCACCCTCAATACAGGTGAATCCTACAAAATCCAGATTATCATATTCCGCCTGTTCATTACCCATGGCAATGACTTCCATAGGTGGATTAACACCACTCATGCTAATGTTCTTCTGACTACCCAATACAGTAGCAAACTTCTTACCTCTCACATCCTTGATAGTTTTGACAGTTCCCACAAACTTCATGCAGTCACCCACTACCGCACTACCTGGTTCTATCAGCAGTTCAGGTTTAACATCCTTATTTGCGAAATAATCAGCAAATACTGTAGCTGCAGCCTTTGCATAATCCATATAGCAAGGAATCTCATTGGTAAACTGTGCCTTCAATGAATCAGCCATCTTGCCAAACAAGCCTCCACCTATATCAATTCTTTCTGGAATGATTCCCAATCGGTCAATCAGTTCAACCATACCTTTAGCTCGTGCAGGCCAATACTCTATCTGCCTCTTGGCAAAGTGGCACTGGAAATTGACAAAATGAACATTAGGGGTATTCTGAACAAAGTTCAATACTTCCTTAAAATCATCACTATCAACATCAAATCCGAAACGGCTTACGACCCCATCTCCCACTTCATAATTACAACGAATTCCAAGATGGATTGTTGTATTCGGATGATGCTTCACTATCCCCTTGACAATCTCCAACTCATCTAAAGAGTCTATATTGTCAGTACCACCAGCAACAAGGAACTCTTCTAATTTCTGAGGGTTCTTGATAGGACCATTCCAGATGATTCGTCGATGTTTAACGCCACAACGAAGAGCTATCTCCATTTCCATTTCAGATACAACTTCAGCATATCCACCTAGCTGATCTACTATTTTACAAAACTTTGGAGTATAGTTTGTCTTATAAGAATAAGCAATATTGAAGTTCGGATAGATACTACGGAAGGTATCTCTCAACTCCAAAAAGTTCTTCTGATATTGCTCGCTATCCAAAAGATAGAAAGCATCACCATATTCTGCACGAAGTTTAGCTATTACACCTTTATTGATTTCCATTATTTTTTGCATTTATAAGTTCTACTATTTTTTCTACAGAATTCTCTACAAGCTTATGATTGCTGGTAAAATAATCAACTGCAGCTTGGGCTTCCTTTTCTAAGTCTCGAATCTCGCCTATACCTTCATTGAAAATCTGTCGGATTTCATCAAGGTCAGTTACCTTATCAGTATTGCAGAAACTTCTGCTCACAATAACCATTGAGGATCCCAAGCGATAATGCTCTTTCAAGACAGCAGCTCCAGGAAGCATTCCGGAATTTATTCTTGCAATACCACCAAAACCGAAAGGAATACCTGTAGCCTTAATCTTAGTAGCCAACTGATCTACAACTCCATCTGTAAGAAGCTGAAACATAAATTTCATGCCCATTGCGAGATGCAGATCATTGAGACCGATATGAATCATATCAATTCCAGGAACTTTCAAAATATCATCCAAAAGGATTGCTGCTGAAGGTGTCTCAAGCAAGAGACAAGTCTTAGTTCGTCCATCTACATACTTGATAAACTGTTCAACCTCTTGTACCGTATGGAAGAAAGGCAACATCAAGATGTCTGCACCTGCTTCAATTGTTGCATCAATCTCAACCTTGGAAGAAGGATAATTATCTAATGCATCATGAATAGGATTTACTCGTACCAACACTTTCGCATTAGTAACAGATTGCTTGATTCTTCGTACATCCTCAACAGTATGATGATTTTGCACGGTATCTAAACCGCCCTGTCTAGCATCTTTGCCGATAAATTCCATATCGACAAAGATCCAATCAACACCAGCCTGCTCTGCAATCTGAGCGACTTCAGGTCGATTGGTTATATACATTAACTTCAACATAAAATCTACAAATATTTAAAATTTAATCAATTTGTTTCTAAATTCTCCATCATATAAAGTCCTAATCAAAGACTTTGGCAGGAACTTCATAACATATCGAGCTAATGGAAATAGGGACTTTATTGGTGATATCCCATACAATTTACGAATACCTCGCTCATGCACCAATAATTCTAGATTACGATCTTTAAGATTAGAGCGTCTCTTATATACATCGTCATTGCGTCGAAACTTTAAGAGAACATCATCCATATTAGCTATTTTATATCCTGCTGCAAGAACATCAAACCATAGTGCCAAATCTTGAGACGTACGATAAGCTTCATTATACGAGATTCCATTATCAAATATTTTTCTTCTCATCATGACCGCAGGATGAGCTAGAGGATTGGCTTTAAAAATAGAAGCAATAGCTCCTTCGGTATCCCGAGGAAATTTTCTAATTCTTAAACAATCACATGAATCGCTAAATTCCTGTATATTACAACCGACTATGGAGATAAAATCATTTTTTTCAAGAAAAGACATTTGCTTTGCGAATCTATCAGGCATAGAAATGTCATCACTATCCATACGAGCAATATAATCAGTTGAAATATGCTTAATTCCAATATTCAAGGATTTTGTTAACCCGATATTAATCGGATTGACTATTAACAACAAAGAATCGCCCAATTTTTTTTTCCATTGTGAAAGCACCTCTGCGAGTTCTTTACCGACAGGACCATCCTGAACTAAAACAATTTTATCTGGTTTTCTAACCTGATCATCCCATATACTTAGAAGAGCTCGTTCTAAATAGGAAGGATGCTCAGACTTATAAACCGACATTAATACCGAAAGTGTCATTATATATAAAATTTGAGCCCACTAAAAAGTAGGCATGTTCTAAAATGTTTATTTATTAAAATAATAATCTCTGCATGTTTCCATTACCTGGAATATTTTTATCTTTACACCATCAAACATAAAAATAAGTTTAAGAATCCAATTCTAATCTTGCATAAGACATGTTTACGACATCTATCAGGTTGTCGCATTTCAAATAAATTTCTCCTCAACTCATAGCATTAAGAGGTTTCTAAAGCTGTATGACAACCAAGATTGATAAGAAGTTTTTTTAAACCTTTGAACATAGAAGGCAAAAGGAGTGACTCTCAGATTATCGTCAGCTATTTTCTTTGGAAAGAAGGAGTAGATTGCTGCCATGAAGTTTTGTTTGAGATATGCGAGTTTGACCTTCCGCCCAGAAATGCTCTCGACTTGGATTTTCAAACAGATGTAACTTCACTGATGAATATCTTTAATCTGCTATTTTTCCACATCTGCAAGTATAAAAACTAATATAATTCTAATACAGCTATACTTTAAGCAATTTGCAGAAAATCTGGTACTTCTTTTCGAGATATCAAACTAAAGCGGATGAAATTCCTCAATAAGGCTATAGTTAAGAATTAAACTTTTAAAAGATTAATATAACCAACGAGTTACCCCGCTCCATGCGACCATCTCTAAAATTAGTCTATACAATTACTTCCATTTTTCACTTTTATTATTTTAGCAGGATTGCCAGCCACAACAACATTACTAGGAATATCTTTCGTAACTACTGCCCCTGCACCTATAGTTACATTATCTCCGATTGTAACAGGACCAAGAATAGTAGCTCCAGTACCTATATAACAATTATCACCGATAAATATCAATGGAGGTTGCAGTCCTGGCTTTTTTTTACCTAATAAGACCCGCGGAAGAATTGTGCAATTTTTTCCTATTACGCAAGAATTATCTGCCCAAATGTACCCGAAATGAACTATGTGCAACCCTTTTCCGAAACACCCAGGTGACAAGAATAAGTTATACTTGCGCCGAAGATACATAAACAAATGCTTAGCGACAAAATAGCGAATTGCATGATAAAGCCCCCCCCTTATTCTTATATAAATACCTATAAAACTCCAACTTACGCAATCTCTTGACAAAATAGAATAGAAGCACATCATCCGAATTTCCTCTCAAAAATTCCTTCAAACTAGACCTGCCTCCTAACATTGCATTTCTGTCTGCTGCAATATATTGTTTCAAACATTCTTTATTCTTTATCATATATCTATGTCTATTGTTCTTTAATAATTCAAAAATGTATCATGTAGTTTTACTCAATAAGTACATGAAACCTTAGATAGTTGTACCAAATAAAAATAGGCTTAAGTTGAACTACATACCTTAAAAAATCGTTGCCTCAGAATAGAGTTAGACATCTAAAGCGAAAATGAAGACTGATATTAATAATTTCTTTCTTTTTCATCGTAATCTTGGCAACACAAACCTTTAATACAATATTAATTATCAACTTATAGCGAGCCTAAAAGTCTGTAAGACCTATAACCTTTGGCATCACATATTCGACACATCAAAATATTAAAGAGATATTAATAATTTAAGAAACTAACTCGAAATCAGTAATACCCAAGGCTGAGAAAAAGGCTTCAACAGAACTATAAGGGCTAAATTTTGAAAGTTGTTCTGGAATAAACTTTATAAAATCCTCAAGTTGTTCATCTAGTATTTTAAAACCTGCAGCTATCTCTGTTATATTCGTTGGAGAGACCTTATAACCAGCGTTTCCAACAACTTCAGGTAAACTTGTAGTTGAAGAAACTAACGCCGGATGCCCATAAACAAAACCTTCCAATGGAGGAATACCAAATCCTTCACAAAAAGATAACAAGACTACAGCCTTACAATGTTTCAATAAAACCTCAACATTATTCCGAGACTGATATCCTATAAAATGTACATTATCCCTTTTACTAATTCTTTGAGCTATATTATCTCCGTAAATAGAAGATTTACCACATATTATTAATTGGATATCGCTTCGGTAACCTGCATATTCCAAAAAGCCATTCACCATCCCAGCAATATTTTTTCCTGGCTGAAGATTCCCAATATATAAATAATATGGAATTTGCAAATCTACAGTATTACCAAAACTATCAACAAATGAAGCTGAAACTGGTATATTAATTTGACTTGGCAAGACAAAATTGTACGTAAGAACCAACTTTTCTGCAGGCACTTTTAATAACTTTAAAATTTCAGCATAACTGTACTCTGAAACTGTACAAATCTTATCGCATAGTTTACAATAAATTTTTGTCACTAAAGTTAAATACTTTCTTTGTAACCAGCCATATCTCTGTTTCGTTGTTAAATAATAAACATCATGCAGCGTAAATACTTTTTTGCATTTTACTAAAAGAGGAATTGAAGTACAATAACTATATAATACATCACATGGCAATAAGTATTTATAAAACATTGTTTGTTCAAACACAATACGTTTTATCCCTTGACCTAAATTAGGTACATCAACGTATGTTACCTTCAAATTCTTAGGAATATCAAGGTAATCCCTAGAAATTTGTTTTTGCTTATAAATTACAAATTCTATATTTGTCAATTTATATTTTCCCATGATTTGAAACATCATGTAAATATAGCGGAAAGCTCCACTACTTTGCTCTGAAGGAAGAGCTATCAAATTTATTCCGATAATCATATTAAAATTGTCCTAATAATAATTATATTAACATTTTGCCATTATATATAGATTCAAATTACTTAACGAAATCAATAATTATAACAACAAATAAAAAGTAGTTAACTCCTTAAACATTATATCATCAAAAACTCTTATAATATTCAATAGGTAATTATGAAATATATAAATACCAAATGTAACTTTGACTTCTAATACTTCAATAATTTGCCTTAAAAAGAATTTCCCGAAACAGAACAGTACAAAAACATCCATGCATCAACATCATAAAATCCTTTTTTACTGTCCCTATATACATCATAAACAAAAGCTCATTATGGATTATTCGCAAGAATAAAGCAACTTTACACGAAATATAAGAAATCAAATCATTCTTGTCTACTGTTAAACGACAACTTATAATATTGCCCAAAATCATATAATATCTATAATCTATTTCAGTTTAGTATGATTCTGAATAAAGTTTAGAATTTTCAAACAACGTTTATCTATTGTCATCTCTTTTGATTTGGACAAAGAAGCCATAGACAGTTTATTTAATAACGTACGATCATGTTTTAACTTGAAAATCGCATCTGCTATTTGGTTTACATCCGTAGGATCTATCAACATTGCAGAATCATGATTTAAAAAATCTAAAACAAACGGTTTGTCAGAAGTAATAATAGGCAACCCGCAACCCATTGCTTCGATAACAGAATTAGGAGATCCTTCAGCTAGTGATGGAAGTACAAAGACATCAGCAGAGTTTAAATATTTTGATATATCTTTATGCGGTAATTTTCCTCTAAATAGGATTCCATCACAATCTGGAATTTCTGTTTCATTGTCCGCAATACTCCCTATAAAAATAGCATGTATATCCGAATCTTTCAATTGATTAATTGCTTTAGCTACTCTCATAGCTCCTTTACGATTGTTAAATCTTCCGCAGAAGGCTACAATAAATGAACTCTGAGAATATCCAAGTTCGTTTCTAATTTCTGCTTTATTCTTTGGATAAAAATCTTTATTATCAAAAGCATTCGGAAGAACAATACACTTTTCTAATATTGTTAGACCAAGTTTAATGCTATCATGCATATTCTTTGTAGATACACATATAACACCCTTAACCTTTTGGTTAAGTTGTTTTATATCCATTTTAGATAAAAACAAAGGAATTGTTATTTTATCTTCACCTGTAGCCACAAATAATGGAACATTTAGCTTCTCAGAAATACGTAAAACGTTAAAGGAATTAGACCAAAAATGTGCATAAAAGATATCTGGAATAATTTTTTTCCGTTTAATTATAAATTCTGTAACTAATCTATTCATTTTTGGAGTTAATTTTCCAAATCTTCCATTGCCAAATGTAATTGTATATGGTCTATAAACTTTAATGTTTTTTTTCACTCCATTTACTTCAACAGAATCCTCAAAATAACAAGGACTCAACTTACCACCGCGAAAAAAATGATTCGTTAGGGATTGAGGTGCAATAACCTCAATATTACACCCCTGACGAACCATCTCTTTTGCTAAGACTTGTATAAATGCTGAATAAGGTAATCCTTGTGATGGATAACCATCTGAACAAATACAAATATTCATATGCTATTTTTTTACATTTATAAAATTCTTTTTTGTATAAAAGAAAAGTGATATTCTTGAAAATATATAATATATTATAAGTATATAAAAAATTCGACATAAAATTAATGATAAAGATGCTCTAGGCATATAGATTGACATTGATGAAAATTTCAATAAACATATTATCAATAAAATATTGCTTACTGGATTATTTATATAATAATCAACCCTTTTATATATAAAGCCTATTAAGAACATTCCCAAAATCATACCTAGCATTCCGAAATCAAGATAGAAATCAGCCAACGCTGTTGTTCCTAATCCAAACAAATAGTTTTTGCCAAAGCATGAAATTGTCAAATATTCATTGCTATTAAATTTATATAAATCTATATCAAAAAATGTCTTAAAAACACGATTCATGCCAGGAACGGCTACTAACAATTCACTGATATTATAACCACCATATTTATAAGTTGTTATATTATTATTGATATCATACACAGCTATATAATTACAATTTACCGATTTTGCTAACTCATGTGTAAATGGAGAAATAGTCCGTTTCTCGGTATTATCACCCATTTCATCCAACCCTCTAGTAAGTCTTTCAGAAAAGGTTTCGTTTGGATTTCTAAAATTTCTAACAACATTTAATAATGTCAAAGAAAAAGCCCCTACAATAACCATACTTACAAGAACTAATAGTTTTATTTTTTTCTGGGTTGTAATTACATACGAATAGAAAAGCATTAAACCTGTATATATAACTGGACCCCTATCTCCACTCATCGTTCTCAATCCCATATAAAAGCCGATAACTAATAATAAAAGCATTGGTATTGATTTTAAATAAAGAAAAAAAGACCATTTTACGTTCTTTCTATTTATGTTGTTTTTAGTTATAACAGCAAAGGATATTGTTATAAAACAGTCTAAAAGAGTTTCAAATATTGCAAATGGGGAAGATACTCGGTCTGCAGCTCCAGAGCCTTGGTACTCCATTCCTGTTAAAAAACTATTTAAATCAATATTAATAACCCACAATATAAAAGACAATAAAGATAATAACACCCAAATCAAAACAGGAGATTTACATGTATTCCCAAAATTATTATGGGGTTTAGATAGTACCCTATAATGATAACCATATATAAATGAGATTATTCCTATACATCCAAAAAAGAGTACTTCACCTGAACATATTGCATACTTTGAGGACTCCAAATAATAAGAACCATCTCCTAACCCCACAAAGATATTTATAGGAATTTGTAAATTAACAATAACCAATGAAAGTAATAATAACATTGAGGGACGAATCCAAAAAGACTTTCGAATTTGTTCTATTTTATTATCACTATAAAGATATAGTATAATAAGAAGAAAAGTGAGTAGTAAAGGAATAATATGCAAAGTTGTAATCGGTGAATTTGAACTTATTGCAAAACACACACAAAAAAAAACTAAGCAACATAGACATAAAAAATTTAAGAATTTATTCATTTTTTATTTTTTTATTTTTTTTATTAAAACAGAATATGTTTTATAACATACGAATTTAACTTCCTTATTATTAAATATAAAAGACACAACAATATACAAGATATAACCAATAGGAATAATAAAAATAGACGATTCCAAAATATTATATTCTTTCAAATACAGAATTAAGAAATAGATAACCAATGAAGCAGCTATAGGCTTCACACTATCATTAAGTTGTGCTATTATAGAATAACAAAATTTAGCTTGCAATAACACTGCCCACATAAACACACCAATAAATGAAGCTAGAACAAAAGCATATATCATTACTGTTAAACCATATGGAATTGATGCAACTACAAGGAGTAATACAAATAAACTCTTTAAAATTTCTATTATAAAAATATATTTAGTTTTACCTGTAGATTTTACAATATTCCTATAAACAGTTTGAACACTTAAGCCAATGCCACTCCAAGCTAAAGCAGAAAGAAAGGAAGCTCCTTCAACCCATTTTTCACCAAGCAAAAGTTTCAATATCGAAACTGAAGATAAAGATATTAAAGGAAAAAATGGAAGAACAAAAGAGATAAAATATTTATTTAGGCTTCTAGCTCTTCTTACAAGTAAAGACAGATTTTCCTCTCGTGACAATATAGGAAAGATGCCCTTATCTATACATTGCATTAAGATATTAATAGGTATATTACAAACTCTATTAGCATTTAAATAAAGCCCAGCATTCTTTACAGAATCCACTTTAGGGATAATTGAAGATATTATATTATTTACAGTTGTTTGTAAAATATTAGCCCCAACCGTATTTATACCAAAACTCCAAAGATAGCGGAAAGATTTTTTGGAACAAGTACATGTAATTTTAACTCTATTTATAGTCCAACAAAAAATCGCCAAGAACAATGAAGAAAAAACTAATTGAAAAATCAGAGACCAAATACCACAACCGCAAAAGGCCAATACTATCGCTATCAAAGAGGCACATAAATAAGAAGCTAGATTCAAAGCAGATGATTTCTTAAACTGCAACTTACGATTCATTAAAGAAATTTGAATCAAAGAAAAAGAATAGAAAATCATAGTACAGCCTAACACTCTGAAATACAAAGATAATTTCTCAATTTTATAGAAAGACTCTATATAAGGTGACACTAAAAAAAGAATGATATAAGAAACAAATGAAATTGTTATATTAAAATAAAACAAAGTATTTATATCTTGCTGGTTAATTTCTTTCTTTTGTACTATAGCCCCACCAAAACCAGAATCTATTAATGTCTCAGCTATAGATATATAAATAATCATAGTTCCATATACTCCAAAAGTATCAGGTGCCAACAATCTACCTAACAACAAGAGTGTTAGAAATTGGAATAAGGTAACACCTCCCTTTTCTAAAAAAATCCAAAAAAACTTACTTATCATATTTTAAATTACCTTAATTGTTGGTATTCGCTATATGTACATTAGTTCATATATTGAACACTCATTAAAAATCAATTATAAAAATATTATTTAATTTTACAGCCAAACAAGAACTATGGTTTGTAATTACTTATAAGCAAATAGGTTAAGCAACTTGTTCTTAGCTGTATTTTAAATTTATGAAAATGGTTTAAAGATTCCCGACAGAATCTAAGTTGTACTTACAGATAAACGTCGCTGCAATCCTTGCCCCCTTGCAACTATAACCTTCCAAAGTTATTTCAAAAGATCGTTAAAAAGTGGATTATCTATTTGCAACTTATGCTCTATTGTTATACCTTGATACATCATTGTTTCATAAAAACTCTCAGGTTCCACTTGCTTATTTTTCCCGAATGTTTTTCATTATCTAACCATATAATGTCTTCAGCATGTTACCTAATACAACATTGTAAGTTTAAAGGGACTGTATATCATATGTGCCACATGCTTTCCGGTAGAAAATCTTTAATTCTTTACTCCTCTTTCAATGAGTAAATAAGCTGTTTTCCGTGCATCTCTGCTACAATATAACCATCCAAATCTTAAACTATACCATCTTGATTTCGTCGGCTGCATGATTAACGCAGTTGCATTCATACAATCAGATGTCCTTTTCTACGCTGCAGCGATATAGCCATAACCTGTCTCAGGTCGGCTTGGCTTAATACCGATAGTAACGAAGGCGTTCTTATCGGATGTATAGCTCAATGCCTTGCTGAGCACTTGCTGATACTCCGAAGTATTAATGACGAGGGCATCGGATGGTGTCACCACGATGTTGGCATCAGGATACAGCTTTTGGATCTTCCGGCAGGCATAAGCAATACATGGAGCGGAATTGCGAGCCTCCAACTCTAATAACATGTTATCTTCTGGTATGTCAGGGATTTGCTCCTTGACAATGCGAATGTATTTCTCGTTTGTTACTACCCACATGTTTTCGACAGGACAGATTGGCTTCAATCTATCTACTGTCAATTGAATGAGGGAACGCCCCACACCCATCACATCAATGAACTGCTTAGGGTAATCGGGGGGGGTGACATTGGCCAGTAGCAGCTGCCAACGCCGCCAGCCCTGATTATAATTTGAATATTATCATACATTATTCACTGTTAATTAAAGAGGTAGGCTCCACACCAAAAGCGAAAAGTAGCTTATAAAAAATGCTAATGGTGCTTCGCCTACCGAATATTTTTCTTACTTAAATTATTCCATCCTTCTATGTTGAAAAAGGATCGACCTCACATTTCTCTCCTCTAGAAAGAAAAGACTTCAGAACTCTGAATCCACATACTATATGGTTAACGAACCAAAGCGACCTTCTCCTGATTATAATTGATAAGCAATTACATAGAAGAACTGCACGTCAATCAATATTTATACCATAATAATCTGCTAAAACATTTTGTAAAAGGTGGATACACGGGACGGCTATGGCTTTGCATCCATAAAATGCATCATTTTTTTCTATGAATAAATCATAGCGACCATCATACTTTTGAACTATTGCCTTACCAATGTGCCATGCTCCTTTTGTAGGCAACATATATACAGACATTTCTGAATCATAATTAAACCCTAATTTTGTCAGTTCATTAGCTGTTGTAACAACATCTTTGACTAATTTCCATTTATCCTCTGTGTCAACAAGAAACTCAGAACCATTAGTCATGTCTTTAAAGACTGCAGATTTATCATCATGATTGATACGTTGAACCTTGCATCGTATTGTGGTATTATTTTCTTTAAGTACCACATCTACATAATTACCTATTCTTAAATCTTCTATTCTCATATTATTAAATTATTATAAGACAGAAAGGCTGAGACGTGCTCTTATGAGAATGCCATCAATTTCTGTTTTGATTATATTCATTGATTTAACTTTTGGTCTTAAAATAAGAAATTCGAAAACCTACCCTCAATGGTCTTTACACCCCCTTCTGTTCCCCCGTTTGCGGGGGACAGAAACCTCAGGAACGAGAGGATGTAACCGCCCTCCGGTGGTCGGAACCGCTACGCTATAAGGTTGGCGGACCAAAGCGGTCTACGCCATGTTATGCGGGATGGGACCGTCTTACTATAGCTCGCTGATTAGGACCACCTTACTTTAGCTTGCTATGGGACCGCAGGGCTGTTGCATGGGAATCAGCATTACTACAATAATGCAGATTTCTTAGACTTATTCGGTCTGAGGTGTTAAATCTCACGCTGATTATCTTACTCTGCTCTCAAGCATCCTATCACGAACCTTTCGAAACTCGCCTTGTAGCCGCTTTCCATCGGACAGGGATCGTGGGGATAGAACTTGTGAAACACCTCTTCCATGTTGTCCAGATAGTCCATTATCTGCATCACCTGGTCTCGGCCAGCCACCTTGAGGGTGCGTACCACATTAATACTGCCGCCGAGGAGGTGAACAGCGGGGTGAACACTTGCCCCAAGCATTCACCTTTTTGGCTCCGGGGTGAACCCTAGTAAAAAGAACTTTGTATATACAGCGCATGCTAGAAATATAAGAGTCTATATTATAATGGGTTATGGGGTGTTTTTAACACATTATTAACGCTAAAGGTTGGCATCGGGGTTCACCCTTCACCGACTTCATTGTCAAGTGTTCACCCACACTCTTTCTTAGAGAACGACTATCCCCTGCAGGATACCGCCCCGCCCTGCCCTTCTAGGGGTGGGTAGGGTAAGTAAGGCGTAAACAAGATAGTTACGATGGCTAAGTATTATGGTTACGACCGCTAAGTATCATGGTTACGATAGCTAAGTATCATACTTATGGAGCATAACCCTATCAGTGATAATCGGTGAGTATCGTTGAGCAACGGTGAGGAACGGTGAGTTGGGAATGAGAAATGTTGTATCTTTGCATTGTGATTCAGAAAGAGAAGTCCCACACGGATTCCACGGATCTCACGGATTCTCTTCGTTGCAAGCAACGGGGATTCTCATTTGGTCTCTCAATGGAAGAACTCCAAAGGAGTCAAAATCCGTGAGATCAGTGAGATTATTTCTTCTTTCTGTTCTTCGCTACCTTCTGGGTGATGATTCTGCCTGGATGTTCTGTGTCCCATACCGCTGCACCTCCATGCTTGAAATAATCCCAGAGGATGATGAGGAGGGCTATGACGGAGAGAACACCCAAAAGTATTAATATGAGTAATAACATCTTTTTTAATGTATAATTGTTAATGTATAATGTTTAATTGTGATCAAGCTCGCTGTACTTTGAGTGCTGGCTCTTGTACTCTGGTACGATCTCCTTCATCTTCTTCACGATTGCCATATCATCGTAGGTGAAGGAGAGCTGATAGAGGTCTTCCTCGTTCTTGCGTGCCAATTCGTATGGATATTCACGAACCTTGGCTACCATAATCTTTGGATGATGGGTTGGAATCGTAGCTTCCTTATCGTTCAGTACTTCCTCGAAGAGTTTCTCTCCATCTCGGAGTCCAACGTACTTGATGTCGATGCCATCGACTCCCGAAAGGGCTATCATGCGCTTTGCCAAATCGGCGATGCGGACTGGCTTACCCATATCGAAGACGAAGATCTCGCCTCCCTTACCCATGGTTCCTGCCTCCAATACCAACTTGCATGCTTCTGGAATGAGCATGAAGAAACGGATGATGTCAGGATGGGTGACTGTGATAGGACCGCCCAACGCTATCTGCTTCTTAAAGATTGGAATAACTGAACCATTACTTCCCAAGACATTGCCGAATCGTGTAGTAACAAACTGGGTGACGCCCTTTACTTCGCCATCCACAATCGCCTTATTTAATGCCTGGCAATAAATCTCGCAGATTCGCTTGCTGCAGCCCATCACATTGGTTGGATTCACAGCCTTATCGGTAGAGATCATCACAAACTTCTTGGTGCCGTACTTCACAGCCATATCGGCTATCACGCGCGTACCATATATATTATTCTGCACTGCCTCTGATGGGTTGTCCTCCATCATCGGTACATGCTTATAAGCTGCGGCATGGAAGACATAGTCTGGATGATGCTCGGAGAAGATGCGCTCCATACGGGTGGCATTGGTGATGCTGGTTACGATGGTTTCGCAAGGGATATCGGCATAGTTCTTGTTCATGAAGAGGCGGACATCGTGCATTGGGGTCTCAGCTTCATCAACGAGAATCAGGCGCTGAGGCTTATAGATGGCAATCTGCTTTACCATCTCGGAACCGATACTTCCGGCTGCTCCCGTAATCAGAATGGTGCGACCACTGAGGAGCTTTCCTATCGCATTCATATCCACTTCGATTTTGTCTCGTGGAAGAAGATCTTCGATATCCACCTCGCGCATCATCTGATGACGGAGGTTTGACTTGCCGTCCCAGCTCTGTGCCTTTGGCATCATCATAATCTTGATGCCTTCTGCGGTGAGCTTGTCGATCATATCCTGCTTCTCCAGGAACTTCTCTGTGACCAGAGGGCTTACGAAGAGAGTTTTGACATTCATCTTACGCATGACGCCTATCAAAGTCTCATCATAGGGATAGACTTCGCAACCCAGCAGGAATCTGCCTACCATAGTGGTTTCTTCAGAAGTGAATCCTTTGACGATATACTGGGAAGGATGGTCGTTGCGCATGGACTTTGCCAGGGAGATACCACCTTCTCGTACTCCAAGTATAAAAACCGGCGTCTTGCTTTCGGCAGAGAAACTGGAATCGTACATATACTTCACGAGGATTCGCATTGTCCACATCTCTATCATGGATATGAAGAGCATAACGACAATGGATTCTGTGGTAATCTCGCAAAGGATATTTTCTGGCATCACCTGGAGAAGTACGCAATTCAAGATGAAACCGACAACGAGGGCACCGGATATGCGGAGCAGGTCAACGAATGACGAGAATCGCATGATGCCGGAATAGGTATGGAACATACGCATACCTACCACGAAGAGTGGCAGGGAGCAGACGAACATGAGGAGGTAGTTCCAGAAGTTGCGTGCCAACACATCTCCACCCTCTGCGATATAGGTTGCTATCATACCCGCTATGACGATAGCAATGCTATCGAGGGCGAGAATGCACCAATATGGCAGGGTTGCCTTTGAAAAATACCAATTCGTCAATTTATTCGCAAAGAAGGATACTTTGAGTTTATATAGTATCCCAGAGTATGGCGTCTGAGAAGAGCCATTCTGATTAAATGTTTTTCCCATAAACTTTTATTGTATTGTGTTTAAGCACGAGTGTCCTTATTTTATCAGACTGAATGATTTAAATACTAGAAATAATACTCTTTATACCACTCTGCAAAATTTCTCAAACCATCTCTTAATGGCGTAGATGGTTTATATCCAAAGTCCTCTTCCAATGGAGTAGTATCAGCATAAGTTACAGGAACATCGCCAGGCTGCATTGCCACCAGTTCCTTGTGTGCCTCGAAATCATAATCCTCAGGTAATACACCTGCCCGAATCAATTCTTCCTGCAAGATGCTTACAAACTCCAGCAAGTTCTCAGGGTGGCTGTTACCTATATTATATACTTTGTATGGAGGAATTGGCAAGCCATCCTCACCGTTCTGCTTCTCTGGCGCATGCTGCATTACTCTTACGATGCCCTCTACGATGTCATCAACATAGGTGAAATCACGCTTACAGTTACCATAATTGAAGATCTTAATGATATCACCCTTCACCAGTTTGTTGGTAAATCCGAAGTAAGCCATGTCCGGTCTTCCCGCAGGACCATATACGGTGAAGAATCTCAAACCCGTACTTGGAATATTATAGAGTTTAGAATACGCATGAGCCATCAGCTCGTTACTCTTCTTCGTAGCAGCATAAAGACTCACAGGATTATCCACCTTGTCATCCGTAGAATATGGCACCTTCTTATTGCTACCATACACACTACTAGAACTTGCATATACCAAATGTTCTACTTCGTGATGACGGCAAGCCTCCAGAATGTTATAGAAGCCAATAAGGTTGCTTTGGATATAGGCATCAGGATTCGTGATAGAATATCTCACGCCAGCCTGAGCAGCGAGATTCACCACCACCTTTGGCTGATGCTCCTCAAAGAGCTTGTCCATCACCGCCTTGTCAGCGATACTGCCATATACCATGGTAAAGCCCTCTAACTCCTGCAGTCTACGAAGTCTCTCCTCCTTGATATGCACATCATAGTAGTCGTTCATGTTGTCAATACCCACTACTTTGACGTTCTTCACTTCCTTCAACAGTCTAAAAGCCAGGTTGCTGCCGATAAAGCCAGCAGCACCTGTCACGAGGATTGTCTTCCCCGTTAAATCAACATTATATTGTACCATAAAAATGCAAGATTTTAATTCAAAATATTTAACTATAAACTATCAACTGTTAACTATAAACTATAACTTAGTCTCTTCTAAAAATGTCTCTAGTATATACCTTCTCCTTTACATCATCCAGGCAGGCATCATAGCGATTGGCGATAATTGCCTGGCTCTGCTTCTTGAAGGTATCCATATCATTTACTACCTTGCTACCAAAGAATGTACTTCCATCTTCCAAGGTTGGCTCATAGATGACTACCTCTGCCCCCTTTGCCTTGATACGCTTCATGATGCCTTGGATGGCTGACTGGCGGAAATTATCGCTGTTTGATTTCATGGTCAAGCGATAGACACCAATCACACAGTTATGTTCCTTGTTTGCATCGAAAGTACTATTCTCGTTATAATAACCTGCTTTCTGGAGAACGGCATCAGCGATATAGTCCTTACGGGTACGATTGCTCTCTACGATTGCCTCTATCAGGTTCTCTGGAACATCGGCATAGTTTGCCAGAAGCTGCTTGGTATCCTTTGGCAAGCAATAACCACCATAGCCGAAGCTTGGGTTGTTGTAATGGGTGCCGATTCTTGGGTCAAGACCTACACCATCGATGATTGCCTTGGTATCAAGTCCCTTTACCTCAGCGTATGTATCCAACTCATTGAAATAGCTTACTCGGAGTGCCAGATAGGTGTTGGCAAAGAGCTTGACAGCCTCAGCTTCCTTCATGCCCATGAAAATAACAGGGATGTTCTTTTCAAGTGAAGAATGAAGAGTGAAGAGTGAAGAATCCAATTGCTTTGTGTCGCCATTATGACCTATTGCGCCTTCAAGAAGTAAAGACGCGAAGGTCTTGCCAGCCTCTTTCATCTTTTCTACATCGGTCACCTTTCTGATTGCCTCATTCTCCTCTTCGAACTCTGGGCGCTCGATAATCTTTGGATAGCCTACGATAATGCGGCTTGGGTAAAGGTTATCATAGAGTGCCTTGCTCTCACGAAGGAACTCTGGAGAGAAGAGAAGGTTGAACTTCTTCACACCCTTCTTGGCATACTTCAAGTAGAGGCTACGAGTATAACCTACTGGGATGGTGCTCTTGATGACCATCACTGCATCTGGGTTTACCTCCAGAACCAGGTCGATGACTTCTTCTACATGAGTTGTATCGAAGTAGTTCTTCACTGGGTCGTAGTTGGTTGGTGCAGCAATCACTACGAAGTTTGCATCCTTGTAGGCTGACTTGCCGTCAAGGGTTGCCACGAGATTCAATGGCTTTTCTGCCAAATACTTTTCGATGTAATCGTCCTGGATTGGAGAAATCTTATTGTTGAGTTTCTCCACCTTCTCTGGGATTACATCTACTGCTGTTACATGATGGTGCTGAGATAATAGGGTTGCTATACTCAGACCTACGTAGCCGGTACCGGCTACTGCTACTTTTATATTCTTAAAATCATTCATAATAATATTGTTTTTTTCTTTTTTATATTTTCCGAAGTATTCCACTCCCAACGCAGTCTATAAGACTTGGTTCATGTACAGCGACACAACCATCATAAAAAGAATGCGGAAATAAAGAAGAAACGTATTCTTCGCTATTCGCTTGTTGTTATCGGATGTTTGAATAGGCATATTTATTTTCGTCTTCTATAGGATGTTTTATTCTTCAGTCCCAAATAGTATTTATACAATAAAGCAAAATGAAAATTGCGATATACATTATTGCCTATTCTTACAAATACTTCATGAATAATTCCATTAACAACCAATAAAGAAATGATACTGTCACGGTCTTTGTTCTCTTTCAACTTTCCTTCTTTTAGAATTAAATCCAAGAGAGTAAACATATCCTTTTGGCTCAATTGTTCCCTTTTAAGATAAGATGGTGCTTTCTCTCGTATATAGTCAAATATAGGAACCAAATCCTCATTGCCTTTTTCGCTTGACAAATCGCGGAAATGATGCTCCACTGCATTTGCTCTTGTTTTACCAAATGTATAATAATACTGGGGTAAGATAGGACAATCTGTATTATCTTCCTTCAAAGCATGCTCCAATGCTTCAGATATTAAGTCGATAAATGGTCGCAAACTAATTGTTTCGTTTGCATTTTTGAGATTCTTGAAAAACCAATCATAACTTTCCCCAAAACGAGGAGAATTATTCGTATCTGCATATCTTCCAAAGAACGTTGCGCACAAATGACGTAAGACGTAATCATCCAATGGTGGTTGACGATTCAAATCATTGATTGTCTTAACAACTTTATTGACATAAAAGTTAGGATAGAATTGATAAAGTTTCATTATCTCAAAGAATTCATCCCATGAATTTGACAGAATCAACTTGAAAAAATATGCAAACAATTCTTCGCGAGTCCACTCGATAGAAATTGTTCTATTTGAAAGTTCATTTTTATTATTCAAGTTGGATATTTTTTCATACAAATCACTACGTAAGAACAACTTTGGTGATATTGAATCATACTTCATACGTCTGCATAGGTTAATCAATGGAGAGATCCTCTCGGACCACATATGTGGCTTGACTATGCCATCTAATTCGTCAAAGATAATAATTATCTTACTATTTTTATCTCGCAGATAAGAATTCAGTTGCAGCATATCAGATTCAATTGCAATCATCTTTTCATCTGAAGCAATAGTCTCTTTGAAACGTGAAGCGGTTGCTATATCATCAAATATAGGAAGTACTTTTAATGAAGACTTATACCCATAAGGAGAGTCTAACATGATAGCGTTCCATATATAAGCTGTCCAAAATCTTTTAAAAAAATAGTCATTCGTACCTTCAATATTATCAAACTTAACAGTGTCTATACGTCTGTTATTATCCCCTATTATGTGGATAAATTTGCAGTTTAGAGATGTTTTATTGGCTCTCTGCTGTAAAGAATTGACGATTTTCTCCTCTCGAAGTGAACGATAAATATAACTTTTGCCAGTTCCTTTGTTTCCCAAAACCAATATCTTGTCTGGATTAAACAAATCTTCCATACAACTTCTGAAGAAGTACCTTCCCAACTCTAATTCTCGATTATAATCTGTGATGTCTTCAGCATAGAGAAGTGGCATTCTTTCCTGTAAATTAGAAAGGATTATTTTCTTAAGTTTTCCTTTTTCAGTATCAGGTATTTTAGAATTTACATTTTCTTCTACTACAGTAACTTTTCCATGTGATACAACTTCAGGTATTACATCATTCCGAGTTTGCAACGTAACGTGTTTAGAATCTTCCAAGGCATTATTAATCGCTTCAAACAAAGTATTGTATTCAGGAAAATTTCTTTCGGTCATCATATCAACGAAGTCACGAAAATCCTCATCCGGAGTTCCCAATGCTGCTAACACTTCATTATATGTTATACAATATCTATCTAAAGTTAACTCTTTGGAATCAGACTCATTATCATATTCTGCAGACAAATGATTAAGGTAGGAATCTATGTTTTTATTGAAAGATTCAAACTTGCCTCTTTTTCCTTGAGCAGGAACAATAGAGTTTACAACCATTATTCTTGGTGAATTTTCATTTTTCAAAGAATCTAAGAAGAAATGAAGACCAGGAATTGTCTGGGTAGAATTTCCAAAGAAACCTACAACCAAATCAGACAATCGGAAAGCCGAAATGCCAAATACATCATTAAAGCCAGTTCTTGAATCAATAAAAATTGCATCTGGACCTAATTGGTCATTTATTCGCTTTATTAATATCTCAAACTGATTAACCAATGTATCAGGGCTGAAGAAATCCAATCTTGTCAATCCATTCAAATAGTGTTCTAGATTGGTATGAAAAAGATTTCCTATACTTTCTTCATCTTCAAGATTACCAGCTGGAAAAACATAGATTTCCCCTTCTCCAGAATACTGCTTTGAAACCTCCCAACAATAATTAGTTACCGATTTATCTTCTTCATTATCATCCATAAAATACTCTATAAGTCCATTAGAATAGATTGGAGAACATGGATCTTTGAGAAAAAAGTTTGTAAAACCTGGAGCTTCAAAATCACAATCAAGAATAACTATTTTCTTCTTATGATTTATTGCTAAAAATGATGCACAAGAAGCCAACGTTGTAGAACGTCCAACACCTCCTTTATAACTATAAAAAGTCACAACAGGAATGTCATTGTTCTTTTTCTTGACTGGATTCAGCAAGTTCGACAGATGCCTTCTTGTTGAATCTATGTTTACCTTTTCTTTAGATTCAAATATAAATGACTCCAAGAAGTCATCTGAATTTGCTTCATCTGCGGTAAAACAACTCAAGTTTACGTCATTGTAAGACGAAAAAACATCAATAATTTCATCTTGTGATACACTTCCCAAGATAATATAAACATCAACCAGATTATTATAGTTCAATATTATTCGATAATCTGAGATTTTGTCCTGTTTAAGCAAAGAAGCACATTTAGTATATACTTCTTCTACTACATTGAATATATTAATCATGAATAATATTTTATCTTTAATTGATTAAACATTGATTCTATATCAAAAAGATATTTTTTTAAGTCTTCTTCTGAAAAATCTAAATCAATACATGTCTTTGGATTTTGGTATCTTATGACTTCACTCCAACCACAAAACATTTTTCTTTCTTTCGAATCACTTATTTTATTACCTAATAGAGCTACACCAGAATAGTCACAATGTGCATTCGATGTAGCAAAAGACAATTTCCTGGACAAATTATGTGTTTTGAAACCTTTTTCATAATATGGATAACTCTCTATATGTTTGTTCTTCTGCCAATTAAGATTGACAAAAAACGTATAGCTTATCATTGTTTCAATCACATAGCCACTTAGATAGTATATCACCATTACAGCGTCCCCACTATTTTACAAGTAGTTACACGTATCTGTTTTCGAAAAAAGTTATTTTATTATCGTTTTTAGGGTGAAGGATTGCCTAAGCGCACTCCTTCACCTCATCGGATTTCTCTACATAGTAACATGGAAGCATAGACTTATAGTCCTTATCCCCATCTTTCATGCGGGTAAGGATGTCTTCAATATACCTTCCAAAGTTTAATTTGTTCATTTTGCAGCTTTCATATAAAGAATACATAAAAGCTAAGTTCTCCGCAGCCTCATGGCTACCTGCCTTGCCCCAATTGCGACGTCCCATGGCGATATGCCGGAAGCATCGCTCAATGGCTATGTTGTGGATTTCTACATCACCATTAGTGAGAAAGACTTGAAACGCCTCTTTATCATCAAGCATGTAGTTGACTGCTCGCATCACCATCTTGCCATACTTCTTCACGTCCTTCTCGTCCTTCATTCTCTGCAATGCCTTCATGATGGACTGAACAATGAAGCGACTGTACTTCAAGCGGAACTTTAGTCGAGCCTCACCTGTCTTGCCTTTTTCATTTGCAACTCGCTCTATATAGAAGAGGTAATTCATAAGCTTGATGATTGGTCTCACTCGATGGTCTGCTATGAAGGCATCCACGAAGTAATGACGGGCATGAAACCAGCAAGCCGTGCGAGTAATCTTCACACCATACTTTTCCTCGATGCTCTTGACTACAGTATCATAAAGCTTGGCTCTGTCTGCCGTAAAATACTTGATGTTCGAGTGCTCGAAGATTTGTTCCTCAGGGATTGTATGGCTACGACTGCCTTCGCCGTAGAGCATGACGACCAGCTTCTTCTCCAAGGAGAGGGCGGCATGGATATACTCCACCTTGTACTTGTCAGGCTTGTCTTCCAACAAGTTGCGAACCAAAATACGAGTTTCGTCATTGTTGGTATATGTCGATGACTTTATCACTTCCAGCATCAGGCTTTGCAATCGCTCACGCAAGCACTTCATTATCTCGTGCATCCACTTGTTGAGCGAGGACTGTGGCATAAATGCCTCCATGTCCCTCAGCATCTCCAAGATGCGATTCTCACTTACATTATAATGTATCTTCATGTCAAGGTAGAATCGGGCAAAGCTTGGAAGCAAAGGATTCTTACCTACAATATGGTCTGGATGCTTGCTGCACATCGGATCATGTCCAGGAACATTGAACCTGCCGATTTCATACTCGATACAACCTGCCAAGGGAGCATAGCAATCGTACATTCTCACAATCCAAACGTCCTCGCCAGTAATCTTGTCTTTGCGATGGATTAGCTTGAAGCCTGCAGGCAAGTTGCTCGTATCAATACCCATAGAGTCAAGCACCTTGATGGAGAAGACGTTTCTTCTACGCTTAGGCTTGTCCTCTTTGTCTTTCTTTTCTTTCCTTTTGTCGGACTTTGGCAACTTGGGCTCTTTACCTGTGTCAACTGGGGTTTGGTCAACTTCCTCAATAATTCCACTGGCCAACTTGTTGGCTTCGTCAACGACATCAGTGAATTCCATGTCGTTCATTCGACGTTCATCGAACTCAACCTCGCCTTTCATATAGGAACTAGCATCGCTGTTTGTCTTGAAGAGACGGCGTTGGAGCACCAGAACCACGCTGTGCAAGTCTACATTGGCTTGTTCGCTAAGTTCCTTGGCTTCCTTGGACTCTTGGAGTTTCGTTATTTCCTCCTTGGCTTTTGCCAGTTCCTTTTTAGTCTGAGAATGAGACTCACGCTCTTCATCGCGTTCCTTTTTATAACAGTCTCGTTGACTTTGGAGTTGTGCTTTTTCCTTATCCCATTCTTTTTGATTCTCCTCCAACTCGAGAATACGACTATTCATAGACTCAATCGTCTTGCGATTGGCCTCTAACTCATCCTCATGCTTAGACACAGCATGCTTCAAGTGAGCATTTTCATTGCTCGCCTGAAGGTACAGATTTTTGTACTGATTGAGCTGGTTTAATATCATATTCTCTTGCTGTTTCATGTATGCAAAGGTACAAAAAAAACTCTAGAAATCAGCATTTTACGAGTTAAAGAACGTTTATTTTTTGAACTATTTTTCATCTGCTAACTCTCTCATTTCCTGCGAGTTTTCAACTGATCCAGCTCACGCTTTTTCTGCAACAATTCTTCACTCATCCGTTCTCTTTCCTCACGAAGTTTCTTTGTTTCTGACTTGATTTTTAAGGTTTCCTGCATTATTGCCTTACTCTCGTCCTTCAAAGAAGCCACAGCAGATTCCAACGCAGTAGCCTTTAGTTCCAACTCTTTTATTAGAGCTTGGTGAAAATCAGCCAAGGACGCATGTTTCTTTGAGAACAAACGTTCCACCTGATTTTCATCAAGACGCTTTAGAGCCTCCTCAACTTTCTGCCAAGAGGCAACAAAGTCAGGATCTTCTGTTTTATTCATCATAAATATACATTTTAGATTGAACGGCATTTGATACAAGCAAAGTCACTTGTTCACGAGTTATAAGATGGCAACTCTTTATTTCCATAAACTTTGGTTTCAGCATCTTGCCATCATCAAACCATTTCTGATAAATCACATAGCCATTCAAGTCATAGTGAAGGATCTTCACCGTATCATATTTCTTGTTATAGAAGATGAAGGCTTCTCCATAGGCCGTTGGGTCGCGATGAAAATACTCACGGACTATTGTTGCCAATCCTTCTCTTCCTTTTCTCATATCTGTTGGGATGCTGCAGATATAAAAATTGGTGCGTGACGTAAAATTAAGCATACTACATACTCATTTTACGCAGCAGTTCTACAACAACCGACAAGTTTGAACATTTTATCTCCAACTCATCTCCTGTTGGACTTGCTATCACCAGCTGCTTTACGCACCACTTTGCCTCTGGCTGTACAACAGGCTGTTCTGAGAAGCGTTCATCTATAACCTGAAGAGGTATCAGCGAAGGTACCTCTTCCTTCCCAACCTTACCCTTGGTAGAAGAGTACTGCTTTTTGTATTCAGACAACCACTTGTAGTCGATTCCTTCATCACTACAATACTTACGCAGGTTTCGACCTCTACGGTTCTGATTAAAGTCCTGCATCACCTTTTCGAAGTATTCCTTTGTTTCCATAATTCTGATTTTTAAGAATTCGGATGCAAAGGTAAATACTTAAACTGTTAAAACCTTACGCTGTAATGGTGATATACTAAAGTAACTTTTGCTCTTCTATCACCAGTTTTCAATACCGGCAAGAGCTTTTCTATCTTGCGGCACTTCACCTTATTATAATAGAAGTCTATATCATCGAGAAGGTCGTAAGCCAGGTCTTCGGGCATGTCACCACCATAACCACCAGCAACGATTGTTATGGCGGCTAGCTTGCGAGCATCTAAATGTATATGGAAATCGTACGTGCTTCGAAGCATCAAAGCCCTCGCCATGTTGTGCGGGATGGGACCGCCTGACTGTTGCAGGGGACAACTTGCTATTATATTGTCGAAAACGGGTGCATGGAGACGGCTTGCAGGTTGAGACCGCCAGAATAGGTCCTCATTGCAGTATCGCTCTGCACTTGTCGCCACTCGAATGAGGAAAAATGCATTAATTAACCTATATCTTGATTCTTACAACACACAAAATGATTCTGCTTCCTTACCGGTTCTGCGGCGATAATCATCACGCATTCGCTTTTCCATTTGTGCTATGTATTCTGCCTTTCGCTCCCTAGAAGCCTTGAAGCGACGCATAAAATCTGCTTTTCTTTCTTCTATGTTCATAACGTCGTATTCTTCTTAGTAAGTATCCAACCTGTCATTTTATTTAACTGCATAATGAGCCAAAAAATCCTTAGGGGTCAAGACTTGCAATTCCGAAAAAGGAAAATCCTTAACGTTTCTGGTAACAATACAATCCACACCTATTGCCTTAGCAGAAAAATATTGCAATGCATCTTCAAAGTCCTTAGCCTGCAAAGTTACTGCGGACTTTACAGCATTCGAATCGACAGATGCTATTTCGGCAAATTCAAACAAACTTGCAAGTACTGCATATATCGCTTCACCAGGGAACTTCTTTCTGCCTATATACGCCATATTAGCACAAGTTAAAGAAGATACATACAATGAACATCCTTGATTATATCCATAAGCCAAGATGGCTTCAGCATCATCACTAAAGCCTTCTCGATCCAGATAATAATCAAGAACCACATTCGTATCTAAAAATACCTTCTTCATTACTTGCTCAATATATAGTTTAATCTTTCATCCTCACTATCTTCCACACCAGCTAATACTCCTCGCATCTTTTTCAAATGCAAAGGCAACTGATACCGAGATGCTTTCGATTGCGGCTTAGCAAACTTAAACTCCTCTATAAAGAAACGAAAAGACTTCTTCACAACATCTGCTACATCCAAATTGTTTACATGAGCAAAATTTTCTATGTCGTGATATGTATTATTATCTATTGTAATTGTATTCATAATTGTATCTCCTTTTTTTGACTGCAAATATATGGTTTTTATATGAAACTACCAAATTTTTAAAGGAATTTTTGTTTCAAGTCCAAATCCCACGCAGATTCATTCGAGAAATTTCCTCTCGAATCGTCTTTTCATCAGATGAACCTTGCTGCAATGAGACTTGAAGCTCTGCAACACGAGATTGCATATGCTTCAGTTCGTAAGCGGTCACTTTAGGTACGTTAAGCCCTAAAATGAATGCTTTTTTATTATCTTTTTTAGAATAAATCATTTGATTTTATGCCCAAGCAGTAAATGCATTATTGGTATATATAAACGACTGGGGAACTTTAAAGTTAGCAATAACTGTTGTTGGTTCAACAGCCTCCTTGTACTTCTTACATTCCTTTATCTTCAAGGCTACACCCTTATCTTTTCCTGCATAATACTTTTGGAAGAAAGACTTAGTTACTCCAGAGTGTTTTTTCGTTTGATTCCAAATGTTTGCAGGGGTATCATTTATTATTTTATCTATCTTGAACTCACCAACAATCTTGCTGATGGGACGGCTGGCGTAGATATATACGGTATCCACCTTTTGCTTGAAGAGAACCTTGCGGTACTCATATTGCTTTTCCCCAGAAAAGATTTTCTCTACAAACTCTGGCTTAATCGATAATATAACGTTCATCTATTTCTCCTAATTCCAATAGTTTATCAAATTGAGCATCGGTCAACTGGAAGAATCCCCAATACTCAGGGTTCAAGCCCACCTGCTCTTTCATCACTTTATTGATTACTTTCTTAGTGAAAGCTATGTTATACAACATCTTGATGACAATGAAACAATTCCTTGTTCTATACCATCGTCTCAATTCATATTCCTTAAATACCGAATAACGATTGGTATAATTCACAAAAGCATCTTCATTTTCAAAGTCTTTGAAGGTCTTGACCTCACTAACTGTACAAACAGATGTACAAACACTGCGATACTTGGCTGGACCTTGGAAATCACTAGTCCTATAAATGACAAGTTTGTCGCCTGTTTTCAAATATCTAGTACCTTTCATCCAGCAAAGGTATATCTTATAGATGCTGTTAGTCTCAGAAACATCCTGTATAAGATCATACTTCTGTTCGTTTTTCAAAATGGAATCCGGAAAAAGCTGTGTATGGTATTCTGGAACTATAGAAAGAACATACTTATTAGAACCCGCTTTTCTAACAAAAGGATAGTCGAGTTTTAAATCACCTATATGGTTTCTCATATTCTTTATCAATACATATTCCGAATTACCGTCCTCATGAGGCTTGTCCGCCTCATGTAAGAATCCAAACTTCTCAAACATGCGAATCAAACCTTGCAACTCTTCTGTTGGAAACATGGTAACATAGATTTCATCCACATCTTCGGCTATAGCCAAATCCATGATTTTCTTCATGAAACGCTCGCCACGTGTGGTATGACGATTGTCATTGTCCACCTTGAATGTGCCGACCTTCAAGCGTTTCCTTGCAGGTTGCACAGGTACCATATCTGATAGTTCCTCTTCCTCTATCTTCAAATAAAGAAAGTCTTTCAGTTCTCTATTAATATAATAGGTGTAGGCTGTTGCACCTGCAGCTTCCTTTTTATAATACCACTCATCAAACTCGGGATAACTCGACCTCAAAGAATCAAAGAATGGATCTTTGAGATTGATGTCTGAAAATCGCTCTAATTGCAAATCCATAATTCAACTTTTATGATTGAAAATTATCTTTTATACTACTAGAAGAATCATCATGTATATTTTGTTCCGCCTGACTAGCATTTGGCGCTATCACGTTGTTGCCACCATTAACATTGAACATAACGTGCGGGTCTTGACACTCCTTGATCTGGTCTATCAGGTCATGATATTCCTTAGGCATCATCTTACGGAGCAAACAATGTACACGAGAGATGTCTGCATAATGATTCTCATTCATGAACTCTTGTGCCTTACGTATCATATGAATATATATTTCTCTCATGTTTTCGGAAATATAAGCTACTTGCCCAAGTAATATAATATACTTGGCAAAGTAATATAATATACTTGCGCAA
>OGZU01000076.1_pt1 | contig 33091 bp, 30 predicted proteins | sample 1576871 | NCBI WGS metagenome assembly OGZU01 (sample SAMEA3541580, study PRJEB24748) | human gut metagenome | biome: human gut; feature: human-associated habitat; material: faeces | place: China | collected 2012
ACAGCATCATCTCAACCGCGACTCTGGACTCGAGTTCAACAAAGCGGTTATATGAGAGCTGCTTTGGGAACAAGTCGTGCAGGTGCACCTTGACATAAAAGAGGTAATAATGCTTGAAGTTGCGGAAAGTATTGAAATGAAAGCAGATGAGTATTGTCATGATTTCCGACCTGCTCATAGTACATTTCCGATTGCGGTGCTTACGCCCGTCAGGCTCACAAATGGACATGCGGGCAATCTCTTTATCATATTCTTGGCAAAAATCATCGATAATACAGAAAATTTCAGTAATTTTGTCCTTGGTAATCTCCATAACTATAGTATTCTTTTACTTTATAACTAATTGATTTACAACCATAAAGGTACTAAAAATTATTGAGATTACCAACTTTTATAAAGACTTTGGTTCTTCGTCAATTTAGGTGGTAATATCTCTTGCCAATCAGTTGACACAAAGTAATTTTGCCCTCAAGACATCAGGTTACAGGCTGTTCAACATACTACTATCGGATACTAAATAATTACATATATTTGTAACTTCTAATATTACTCACTAATAAGCTGACAGAAAAGTATTTAGCACACTTTTAAGCATTGTTTTTACCACCTAAATTGACGAAGAACCAAGACTTTCTTATCCCGAACTCAGGTTAATAAGTTGATAATGAAGAATATAATTTAATTTCTTCAGAATTGATATGATACATACAATTCAAGACATAAAGGATTATCTTAAGGCGGCCTTTAAGAATAAACATGAGAAAGGCAAAATGTTAGTTTGAAATATATTGAGCGTAAAAGAAACAGAAAAACAATAGAAATGAAACTATCAAAATCAAAAATTCAGGTTTTATATTTATATGTTAGCACCCTTGTTGGAGTAATACTTGGTGTGCTGATATCCATCATTAATACTCGCTACCTTGATCCTGTGGATTATGGCGATGTGCATTATGTGCAGAATATCATTAATTTCTTTTCTGGATTGATGTTATTTGGCTATTTTGTGTCAGGTTGCAGATTGTTAGCTATAGCCAAGGACAAAAAAGAAGCCAATGAGATAAAAGGCGCTATGACAGTTATCTTGGGATTAACTTTTGTTGCTATGATGGTGATAATGGCAATATGCGGAGTGGTGCATAGCTTTATTTTGCACAAACCATTCTCCCATTTATTCTATTATGTAATACCTTTTAGTGGTTATGCGCTATGCTTGAATTATATCAATACTTCATCACAGGGCGATAACAGTATCGGGATGATAGCACTGGCAAGGTTGCTTCCTTCTGTTGTATATTTGGCAGCCATTGCAATTGTCTTCAATACCTTTGGGGCAACGAGTACTTTGGCATTGCTTCTTAATACAGGAATTTCGTTCGTATTATTGGTTTTCCTCATTCTTCTAAATCATCCATCATTCCATAATTTGAAGGAATCTTGGAGAAAATTGAGAGAAGAAAACAAACGATATGGTTTCCATGTCTATTTGGGAAGTGTTAGCAATGTGTCAGTTCAATATGTTGCAGGAGTAACACTTGGCTTGTTTGCTGTGAACAATGTCAATGTTGGATATTATTCTTTAGCATTGACGGCGACAGCTCCACTAATGATGTTACCTAATGTGATAGGTACAACATATTTTAGTCGTTTCGCTAAACAAAATAGAATTGAGAAAAAAGTTCTTGTTGTTACTTTAGCAATGTCTGCTGTTACTTTGATTGGCTTTATTCTTCTCATTTATCCTGTTGTGGATTTTTTGTTTAATGATAAATATCAAGTGGTAGCTTTATATGCTTCTTTTTTGGCATTTGCAAGTACTATGCATGGTTTGGGTGATGTATTCAATAGATTTTTAGGAGCACATGGTAAAGGAAAATGCCTTCGAAATGGTGCTTTTATATCTGGAGCAGTAGCTTTGGTCGGTTATACTGGAGGTGTATATGTATGGGGCATTAATGGTGCCATAGCTACAAGAATAGCATTTGCTGCCACATATTTTGCAATGATGCTATACTACTATTTACAATTTAAAAAACAATATTCTGATGGTAAATATTTCTAAGAACTTAAAAATAGACTGGTTTGAATATATTTGTATGTTCATCGTTGTCATTTATATGGGATCGGCTACTGCTGACACAAAGTGCATGCAAGGTGCAGATATTAAAAATCAGCTTGTTCCGATTGCCATTCCATTATTTATGACAATACTTTTAGCTATTCGAAATAAAGTTGTATTTAAGAATGTGAATCTTCGGAAGATTTTACTCATTTTCTTTTTTTGGTGTGCTGCAGAAACTGTTAAATTTGGTTTTGGTTTTGGCAGCTATCAAGCTATAGGTTTCGCTTTTTTTCTTTTTTATGCGATATTAGTTGCTTATATTCATAGTCAAGTTTTTGGCAAGGAATATTTTCAAATAATAGAACAAATAATAGTTGTTCTAAGTGTTGTTTCATTAGGTCTTTGGTGTATTGCAGTCTTTATGCCATCTTTTGCTAATACATTGTTTAAGTCTTCGATTTCTCAAGAAGTTACTTATGGTAATAGTTTCATGTATATATTTACTTGGATGGACCCAGCAAAGGGGCAAATTTATGGCGGCATTCCTCGAAATGCAGGATGGGCATGGGAACCGGGACGTTATGCTATTATGTTGTGTTTAGGTATATGTTTCAATGTCCTTAGAAATGGGAATATAACATTTAGAAAAAACAAAAACTTATTAATCCTATTAATTGCGCTTTTAACAACACAATCTACAACAGGATATTCAACTTTATTGATTCTTTGGTCTCTTTATAATTTTAATGGTAAAGGTCTTGTTGCAAAACTTTCTTTGTTATTTGTTGTACTTGTGTCATTTATAGCAATTACATCATTAGATTTTATGGGAGATAAGTTTGAAAAGCAAACAAATTTTACGGAAGAGATGAATAATATAGATAACCAAATATCTGTAGCAGAAAATAGGCTTTCTGAAGGAGAATATTGGATGTCATTGAATCGCGCTCCATCTGCATATTTTGAGTGTTATAACATTGGGCATGACCCTATATTGGGTTACACTCAGATACCTTTATACTCTTACTTCTATAATGAAATATCAACAAATGTCAGATTGACTGGAGGACTGATGAAAATTCTTGCGGAATTTGGTATTCCATTGGGCCTGTATTTATACATATTGTTGTATAAATCTTCTGTAGCCATTGCTTCGGAATATCCTGATAAACGAAGAACGAAGTTTTTGATTTTCGTTTGTTTCCTATTGTCCTCTATATCTTATGTATTATTCTGCGTACCTGTATTTATGACCATTTGGTTTTATGGACAATTTGCTAAAAGAAATATTCAATCAAAACATATTGTAAGAAAATGATGGACTTATATCTTTTGAGCAAGTACAGAACCTCGTTGATGGGAATAGCTGCTCTGTTTATTATTATATGCCATGCGCCTGTATATGGTGTAGAATTGCCTCATTATGTCAGAATGTTGTTTGTATGGGGAAATATAGGTGTTGACATGTTTCTGTTTTTGTCAGGATTAGGTTGCTTTTATTCGTTGAGCCATTACAAACAAAAGAAATGTAATTGGATACTAAAACGATATAAGCGGATAGCCATCCCATACATTATTATTCAAGTTGTGTTCTTGGCATATTTTGTTTGTTGTTCTGATTTTAGGTTATCATCATGGCTATTGGAGTTTTCTACCATTTCTTTTTGGACTAATCATACTGGTTGTTGGTATATAGCTTTCTTGATACCAGTTTATGCTATTGCGCCATTTATGTTTGTGTGCTTAAAGACTCAGGATAGATATAGGCATATCGTTTTCTTTGTGCTTTTAGTGCTGACAATAGTTATTGTCAATACAGGAAATGTTGACGTGAAAGACAATACAAGCATCTTATACAATATAAAATGGGCATTTAAAAGATTTCCAGGTTTTCTGTTAGGAATGTATTTAGCTCCATATATTTTATCTAAGAAGAAAATACATATTGTTAAACTGCTTGGAATGACGGCAATAGGATTTCTCCTGTTTAATACCGTTTTTTCTTCTGTTTACGGATGGTGGTTATATGTACCACTGATTTGTCTTGTTTGTTCTTATTTTGTTAAGTGGTTATTGGACGAAACTGTCATCAATTCATTCTTAAAATGGATGGGGGGGGCAAGTTTGGAGTCTTATGTAACCAATATTCAAACAAAGGCTATTATGCCTTCTATAATGAGTAGTTTTTCAGATAAGCCCTTATTGTATGGACATTATTTTGATTACACTTTAGTAATAATTCTTGGACTGTTTTTGACTTATTATAGTCATAACTTATCAAAATTAATAGCACAAAAAATATGAAAGTATATATCGTTACAGGCGAGCCTTTTCCTAATGGAATGGCGGCTACGAATCGTATAAAATGTTACGCTTGGTCACTTATCAATCAAGGTCTTGACGTTGAGGTTCTAATTTTTAGAAGAACGGAAGGTCCAGGACTAATGTTGGGCAATACAGTTGGTGTTGGTACTTTTGAAGGCATTCCTTATAAATATATTGGAAAGACATCAATTCGAAGCAAGAATCCTTTTGTGTGGAGAATTGTTGAGAAAATGGATCATTTAAGAACGATATTATATCTCAGGAATCATTTGAGAAATAACGATGTTGTTCTTTTCTATTGTGGCCTTCAATTAGAGCTTACTCTTCAAATAATAAAATATACTCGAAAGACTGGGGCCAAATATGTTCGTGATTTGTGCGAACTTCCTTTTGGTACTGGTGAGGAACTCCCAAAAAGAGTACGGCAAAGAAACAAAACATATACTGCATTGCTTCCTCAATTAGATGGGGTTATAAGTATTTCTGATGCTTTATCAGATTTGGCAATGAAATATATGCCAAAAGAAAAGGTAATGAAAATACCAATCTTGGTAGATTTTGACAAGTATAAATTAGACGATTTATCTTCTGAATCAAAAGTACCTTTTATTTTCCATTCTGGAACATTATACGAACAAAAGGATGGTGTCTTAGGAATGTTGGAAGCATTTGGAATAGCTGTAAAGAAGTTGGGAAAGCCTTTAAACTTCGTTTTGACTGGTACAAAGTCAAAATCTCCTCATGCAAAAGAAATAGATGAAATCATATCCAAGTATCAATTGCAGGACAAGGTAATTTTTACTGGGTATCTTTCTAATGAAGATTTGAAGTCTTATTTGTCAAAAGCATCGTTGGTTATTATAAACAAATATGAAACTCAACAGAATAAATATTGTTTCTCCACAAAGTTAGGTGAATATCTTGCTGCTGCAAAACCTTTGGTGATAACTAATGTTGGAGAGGCAATAAATTGGTTGCAGGATGGCAAGTCTGCCTATATAGTTTCACCTTATGATATAGAGGCATTGTCTTCTTGTATAGTTGAAATTATTAATAACCCTGAAAAAAGCAAACAAGTTGGTTTAACGGGGCAGCAGGTATGTAAGGAATCTTTCGACTATCGAGTTTGGGGAAAAGAAATGATTGATTTTTTAGAAAAAATATAATAAGAATGGTAAAATATGATTTTTGGGCTCATGCCCTCAATAAATTAGTGTATGTATTACCAGATGAATGGTATTTATTCCTACGTTTTAAAAATCGTGTAGGCTATTGGCCACATCTCCGTCATCCTCGTACTTTTAATGAGAAATTGCAGTGGTTGAAATTGCATGATAAGCACGCAGAATACACTCAAATGGTAGATAAGGTAGAAGCTAAAAAATATGTAGCTTCTATTGTTGGTGAAAAATATATTATTCCGACATTGGGCGTTTGGAATTCTGTAGATGAAATCGAATGGGACAAGTTGCCAAATCAATTTGTCATTAAAGTGACTTCTGACAGTGGTGGTATTGTTGTATGCAAAGATAAAAGCAAGTTAGATATAAAGAAAGCTAAAAAGAAACTTTCTAAGGGTTGGGGTAAGAACTATTATGTTTTTAACAAGGAATATCCATATCGTTATTTGAAACCTCGTATTATTGCAGAAGAATACAAAGAAGATGAAAGTGGTTATGAACTTAAAGATTATAAAATCTTCTGTTTCAATGGCGAGCCAAAGATTCTTTTTGTTGCATCTGACCGTCAAAAGGCAGGTGAAGATACCAAGTTTGATTTCTTTGATTTAGATTGGAATCATTTACCATTTACTAATGGTCATCCTAATAGTACAGAAGAAATTGTCAAGCCAAAGAATTTTGACGAGATGTTGGAAGTAGCAAGAAAATTATCTGGGGGGGCAAAAAATCCCCAAGTACGCATAGACCTTTACAATTGTAATGGTAAAATTTATTTTGGTGAAATTACATTTTTCCATTGGAGTGGTATGACTGCATTTGAGCCAATGGAATGGGATTTCAAATTAGGTGAAATGATAAAACTGCCAAAAAAATAAGTAATGGAAGATTTACAACTATCTCTGCGTGGTTTGGATATGCCTTCATCACCAATTCGCAAATTGGCTCCTCTTGCTTATGCTGCAGAAGATGAAGGAGTGCGCATCTATCGTCTGAACATAGGTCAGCCAGACTTACCTACTCCACAAAAAGCATTGGATTCGTTGAAGCATATTGAACGGAAGACTTTGGAATACAGTCCTTCGCAGGGCTTTCGCTCCTTGCGCTCTAAGTTGGTAACATATTATAATCGATTTAATATACAATTAACTCCTGATGATATTATAATTACCAATGGTGGAAGTGAAGCTGTATTGTTCGCATTTATGAGTACGCTTAACCCTGGTGATGAAATAATTGTGCCAGAACCTGCTTATGCCAATTACATGGCTTTTGCAGTTTCTGCTGGTGCTGTAATTCGGACAGTAACCACAACTATTGATGAAGGCTTTTGTTTGCCAAAAGTTGAAAAATTCGAAGAATTAATAAATGAACGAACACGCGCCATACTTATTTGCAATCCAAATAATCCGACAGGGTATCTCTACAATCTGCAAGAAATGAACCAAATAAGAGATTTGGTGAAAAAGTACAACTTGTATCTGTTTTCTGATGAAGTTTATCGAGAATTTATTTATACTGGCTCTCCTTATATTTCTGCGATGCACTTAGAGGGAATTGAACAGAATGTCATATTAATAGATTCTGTAAGTAAACGCTATAGTGAATGTGGCATTAGAATAGGTGCATTAGTAACAAGAAATGAAAAGGTACGCAAAATAGTCATGAAATTTTGTCAGGCTCGTTTGTCTCCACCTTTGATAGGTCAGATAGTTGCAGAAGCATCGATAGAAGGAACGGCTGATTATAGTCGACGGGTTTATGATGAATATTTGGAGCGTAGAAAAGTATTGATAGATGGTGTGAATAAGATTCCCGGATGCTATACGCCAATTCCTATGGGAGCTTTTTATACAATAGCTCAGTTACCTGTAGATGACGCAGAAAGGTTTTGTGCTTGGTGCCTGACAGATTTTCGATTAGATAATGCGACTATTATGATGGCACCAGCAGCAGGATTCTATTCTACGCCAGGATTGGGAATGAATGAAGTTCGTTTGGCTTATGTGTTGAATAAACAGGACTTAAAGAGAGCTCTTTTCTTATTGGAGAAGGCATTAGAACAATATAATCATATCTATAAATGATAAAGACTCGAAAAGACTTAAGATTTTATTTGGAGGAGGACAGAAAGAGAACCTTGCCAAACATTAGTTCCTTGCGCTATTGTTGGTTGCTTTTATGTGGAAAAGAACAGGCTCATGCGTTCCGATATATAAAAGCAATGCGCCATTTGGAATATCACCTCAATAATAGAGGTTTCTACCATACCTTGGCTAAGGTGTTTTACAAGATTCGTGTAGGCCGCCTTGGGTTTCGCTACAATATTGAAATTCAACCTAATACTTGTGGGTATGGTCTTCGACTTCTTCATTTGTCAAGTGGGGGGGGTACTTTTGAACGCAAAAAGAATCGGTAATTATTGTGGCTTTAATGCAGGAACGTTGGTTGGTAACAAAGACTCTCAAGACAACAGACCAATTATCGGGGATTATGTCGGATTTGGACCAGGTGCTAAGGCTTTCGGGAAAATAACAATAGGTGATAACGTATTTGTTGCCCCGAATGCTGTGGTTGCGAAGGATGTGCCATCAAACGTTATTGTTGGCGGAGTGCCTGCTAAAGTAATCAAAGAAAGAAAGAGAAAAAAGAAATGCAAAATATGAAGAAAGTAGTTATTTTCATCAAATGTAATTTTGGAGGTGCAGAGCGTGTTACGATAAACATTGCAGAAATGCTTCCAAAAAATCAGTTTGATGTTGTCTTTGTCGTAGTAGGTAAAAATAGGGATACAGAAAAATTTATACCTTCCTACTATAAGGTACATCATATAAGGCAGCGAGAATATCGTCTGTTAGGTATTGGCAGAATGCTGTATTATTTGAAAAAGGAGAATGCTGATATAGCTTTTTCCTCCATGATTTATATAAATGTTCGTGTCATCATCGCATCAAAAATATTAGGAATAAAATCCATTGTAAGAAACAATATCTCTGTTTTTTCTTCTTCAATATCGGCGACTTTGAGATTTGCAATGAAAAAAGTTTATCCAATGTCTGACAAAATCATTGCACAACAGGATGAGATGCGAAAGGAAATAATCGATGTCCTTCATGTGGAGCCTACAAAAGTAGTCGCTTTGCAGAATCCGTTAAAGGTGGAGTTGATAGATCAACTATCTCAAGAGGAGTCTCCTTATAAAGATAATAATAAGGTTAATTATCTATGGGTGGCAAGGTTTGATAAAGCTAAGGGGCAGGATGTGTTGATTCGTGCATTTGATATTGTTCACCAAAAGAATCCCAAAGCAAACCTATATTTTGTTGGTTCCTATAATAAGTCAAATGCTATTTATCTTGATGTTGTTAATTACGTAAAGGAGAAGCATTTGCAGGATTGTGTTCATTTTGTAGGCTTGCAAGACAACCCTTATAAGTGGGTTAGGAACTGTACGTGTTTTGTAATGCCTTCTCGAATAGAAGGACTACCAAATGCTCTGATTGAGGCTATGTATTTGAAACGCCCAGTTGTAGGAACAAAGTGTATCCCAATTGTAGAAAGAATTATCAAAGATGGATTCAATGGTTATGTCGTTCCTGTAGAAGAACCAGAGGCATTGGCTTGTGGTATGATAAAAGCTATAAGCTTACGTGATTTTAATATGACTTATGTTCCATCTTCAAAAGAAGATTTTATAAAACTATTTAATTAGGCAATATGAAAAGACCGTTTATATTTCGTGTATGCAATCGTCTCTTGAAAGAGACTGCTCCTTTGTTTCCTGACGAATTGTTTTTGAGACTAAAATTCTATTTTGTCATGGGCGAAAAGTTGGATTTGGAGCATCCGAAGACTTTTAATCAGAAACTTCAATGGTTGAAATTGCATGACAAACGTGCAGAATATACAATGATGGTAGATAAGATAGAAGCTAAAAAATATGTTGCTTCCATCATTGGAGATGAATACATTATCCCAACATTAGGGGTATACGACTCTGTAGAGGATATTGATTTTGAAAAGTTGCCAAATCAATTTGTCTTAAAGTGCTCTCATGATAGTGGTGGTGTGGTTGTTTGCAAAGACAAAGGAACATTGGACAAGACGAAAGCCTTGAAAAAATTAAAGAAAGGGCTAAAGACTAATTTCAATTATGACACTCGTGAATATCCATATAAGAATGTTAAGCCACGCATTATAGCTGAGGAATACATGGAAGATGAAAGTGGATATGAACTGAAAGACTATAAAATATTCTGTTTTGATGGTGAACCAAAGATGAGTTTTGTGGCATCCGATAGGCAAAAAGAGGGTGAAGAGACTAAGTTTGATTTTTATGATTTAGATTGGAATAGAATACCTGTAACCAATGGTCATCCTACAAGCAAACTTGGAATACCTACCCCCCCCAATTACAAAAATATGCTTGAATTAGCAGCAAAACTTTCAAAAGGAATACCACAAGTGAGAGTTGACTTTTATAATATAAATGGTAAAATCTATTTTGGTGAGTTAACATTTTTCCATTGGAGCGGATTGGTTCCTTTTGAACCTAAGAAATACGATGAGATTTTTGGTAGTTACATTCATTTACCAATTGAAAAATAATTGATGAAAGCAATAGTTTTTACGGATCATTTTGGAAATGGAGGAGCAGAACGAGTAGCCTCTCTTATCATTAATGGTCTGGCGCAAGATAAAGAGAATGAAGTTCATGTCTGTGTTTTTTCTGATGAGAACAATTACAAAATGCAGAAGAGCCAGGTTCATTTCCATTTATTGGCTGATGTTAGAAAAGGACATTTGCAGAATGCATGGTTGAAAATATGGAATTTGGCGAAAGTAATTAAACAAGAAAAACCTGATGTAATCTTTTCTTTAGGACCAATCATGGCAGGATATGTCTATTTGGCGAAAAAGTTAAGCGGTTTTTCTGGCTTAAAAGTTATTGACTCCGAAAGAAACGATCCAAGATTTGAGCCAGTAGAGGACTGGAAGAAAAAAGTTCGTAATTATTGTTATAATAGAGCGGATATATTAGTTTGCCAAACACCAATGGCTGTAGAGTTATTGGAAAAAATGTATGGAGTAAAAACTAAAAAGGTTATTATTCCCAACCCAATTACTTCCAATTTGCCTACTTGGAATGGTTTTGATTCAAAAGAGATAATAACAGCAGCTCGTTTAACAGAGCAAAAGAATCTTCCATTGTTGATAGATGCCTTTACTCAGATACATGCAGAATATCCAGATTACCACCTTACGATATATGGTGAAGGAGAACTCAGAAAAGAGCTGGAGAGTTATATCTCGCAAAAGAATATGTCAAACTCAATTTCTTTGCCTGGTTTTGCAAAAGACATTCATACCATCATGTCAAGAGCTTATATGTATGTCTCGTCATCTGACTATGAAGGAATTTCAAATTCCATGTTGGAAGCGATGGGTATCGGCTTGCCATGTGTTTGTACTGATTGCCCAGTTGGAGGTGCTTCTATGGTAATAAAGAATGGGATTAGTGGAATATTAACTCATGTGGGAAATAAAGAAGAACTTTATTCCGCAATGAAGTCTCTGATAGAAGACAAAAAGTTAGCAAAACAAATTTCTGAGTCTTCTCAATATGTCAATACAGAATTTTCTTTAGCTAAAATTACAACAAGATGGATACAGCTAATCAAATAAATTCTTTGAAGCAAAGAGATTCTTCTATGATTAGTGTTTGCATGGCTACCTATAATGGTAGTAAATACATAAAAGAGCAAATTGATTCAATCTTACCACAATTAGGTGAGAATGACGAGTTGGTAATCTCTGATGATGGTAGCAAGGATGATACTTGCTCTGTCATATCATCTTATAAAGATTCTCGTATTAAGCTTTTGTTTAATAACGGAAAACATGGTTTTATTGGGAATTTTGAGAATGCTTTAAGACAATGTAAAGGCGATTATATATTTCTTTCAGATCAAGATGACTATTGGAAGGACAATAAAGTTGCCGTAGTTATGGAACAATTGAAAAAGTACGCTTTGGTAATTCACGATGCCGAAATAGTTGATGGAGAGGGTAAATCAATGGGACATACATATTATTCTGGTATGCATGGTAGTTCTTCTTTTTTAATGAACTTGTGGAAAACTCGTTGGTTAGGTTGTTGTATGGCATTTAGCAGAGAAGTACTTGATTATTGCTTGCCATTTCCTAACAAAATAGAAGGGCATGATTATTGGATTGGCATGATGGGTATGCTGAAATTCAAGTATATTTTTATATCTGACGTGTTGATGTGTTATAGACGACATGGTGGAAATGTTTCTCCTTCTGGTGAGAAGTCACCTAATTCTTTGTTCTATAAGTTATTTGTCAAAAGAGCAAACATTTTGATAGCAATTGTTGGAAGGTTGTTAAGTTAAAGTCTGCGCTTGGGGTTAAATGCGTGTAAAAACTTATTAATGGAGTCTGTGGAAGAAAAAAGAATACCAAAGCGTTTGCTAATAATAGGTAATGGCTTTGATCTTGATTTAGGCAGGAATACGAGATATTCAGATTTTGCTAAAAGTGAATTCTGGCCGAAGAATTTGAATAGTGAGTTGTATAAATATTTGAATCAAAAATCTCAGATAGAGAAATGGTTTGATTTAGAGGGCGAACTTGCAAATTATGTTCAAAAGGCTGCTAAAGTAATTCCAGCTTATAAATCTTTAATACCTGAGACAGCGAAAGAAGATGCTCAAGATTTTGGAATTATTGTTGAATCAATGATAAAATATTTGCAGTCTGTTCAAAAGAAATATGTAAAGCCTGAAAACTTGGCAGCTAAAGTCTTTTCTTTGATTTGCCAAGACTCTGCTTTCTGTAAGATTTATTCTTTTAACTATACTGATTTGAATAGGGTTACAAGGCAGTTTGAACTTCCTGAAATGTCTAATATAGAGTATGTACATGGATGTTTATCAGATTCTTCTGCAATATTGGGTATAAATGATGAGGTGGACACGCTGAATGGCGCATATGACTTCATGAGAAAAAGCTTTAATCCCCATTATTCAAGCCATCCTGTAGGATATGATTTGAGAGATGCTGATGAGGTCGTGTTCTTCGGGCATTCTCTCGGTGATAATGATTATCACTACTTTCAATCGTTCTTTAAGCATCAATGTGAGGAGAACTTGGAGCCAAGTGAAAAGCGAACGATTACTATCTTCACTTATAATAAGACTTCAAGAATGGAAATCATGCGTACTCTTCATAAAATGAATCATGGGCGTACTTCCATGTTATTTCAAAATAATCAATTGAATATTTTTTGTACTTATGATGAAGAATTGGAAATGAGCGATGCTTTCCGTGAATGGTATCAATATCGGGTAAGTGAAATAAAACGGGTTCAAACGAAAGAGTTCTTTGAAAATCTGAGGAATCTGTGATGCCATGCAACTGTATTTTTATTTAATAGTTGACTTTGATGGAGATTGTACGTTTGATATTAGATAAAGCTTTATCCCCTTATTATAGTGCTATGGAAGAACAGGTATCTATTATAATGTCAATAATTGTGGCTTTGCTTACTGGTGGATTCATAATTCTCTTTTTGGAAAATCAACATGTAGGAGCTAATGTCATAGAAAGGTATCATTTTGTAATGAAACCTTTCATGCATAGGTTGAGCAACTACTTCAAGTTTTTGTCTTCGGCAAAGGTCTATTTTTCAATAAAAAAGGGAACGATGACAGACGAAGCTGAATATGTATTTAAATTTAATGACTTGATGGATAGGCTTGGACACTATGCTCATCCATGTATTATGTCTGGTCAAGACTACCCTGTGTCTAAATTTACTGCAAAACAATTAGATGATATATGTGCTGATATAAATAATGTCTGGTATTATTGGGATAGAAAGCGAAACTATATGATAGATTATTGTACTTATGATTCTTATAAAGCGGAATTGTTTGGAAAATTTGATCGCGAATATCTCAACGAGGTATTTCCACATAAATGCGATAAAATGAATCTTTCTTTAGATTTGATTAGTGATGTCTCTGGAACTTTCTATACGGAAATATATCAACCAATACAAAATGTACCATCTGAATATGAATATTGGTGCAAAGAGGAGGAGAAATTCAAGAATTTAACTCTCGTAACAATAGGACTTAGTTTATTTACGTTAATTGTGATTCTACTTTTAAGGTATTTTGTTCCTTTGTGTGCAATGAATATCCTCACATTGTTGAACATCGCTTTGCTTGCAAGTTGCTTATACAAATTTTCAAAGTTGGAATCATTGTCAAGGAAATTATTTAGATGAAAGACATTAAGGTATTTAATGAAGTAAGATAGAAATGAATATACTTTTTATAGGTGGTGCTGGATTCATAGGCTCCAGTTTGGTAAAACAGTTTTTATCAAACGAAAAGTTCAAGGTATTTGTGATAGAACCAGAATTTGCCAATGTCTCTAGACTGGATGGTCTGGATGTGAATATCTTTAGAATGGCATTGGACAATGTGGATGGTGTGGAACATATACTTGTGTCAAATAAGATAGATGTCGTGGTTCATCTTGTGTCTACGCTGATTCCTGGTAGTGGATATGATGATTTCAACAACGAGTTTAAGTACATGATTTTCCCTTCCATCAAACTGATGGAGATTTGTGCTAAGGAGAATATCAAGTTTGTGTATTTCTCCTCAGGGGGTACTATATATGGAAATCGCTCTACGATGCAGTCTTTTGTGGAGACGGATGATATGGCTCCGATTTCCTATTATGGTTGGTCGAAACAGATGATGGAGAATAGTATCTTGTTCAAGAATCGTACGGAAAAGTTGAAGTATCTAATAGTGCGTCCTTCCAATCCATACGGTCATGGGCAGAACTTGCATGGTAAGCAAGGACTTGTTGCTGTTGCTATTGGCAAAATCTTGGAGGAGAAACCTGTTGAGGTTTGGGGCGATGGCTCTGCCATTCGTGATTATATTTACATTGATGATCTGTCAAGAGTTTTCTATCAGTTGATAGACAAGGATGTCTGCAATGAGACGGTCAACTTGGGTAGCGGCAGAGGTTATTCTGTGAATGATGTCTTGGCATTCTTGAAGATTATCACAAAGAAGGACTTCAAAATAATCTATGAGAATGCTCGCCCAATGGATGTGTCCAACATGGTGCTGGATACCGAGAAAATGCAAAAGTTGGCAGATGTAGGGTTAACTCCAATGTTAGAGGGAATCTCTACTTTCTATAATGAATGTTTAAAAGGATAGAGTTATGATAAAAGTAGCTATTAGCGTAAATAAGTGTGACTCTGGTGGACAGAAAAGCTTGGTGATGGCTTATATGCGTAATTTCTCTTCTGATAGAATTAAGTTTGACTTGATTGTGGATGAGGATTCCAATAGTATTCCTTTCGATGAAGTGAAGGCTTTGGGTGGTCATGTATATGTGGTGCCTCCTTATCAGAAGATTGTTAGCCACATGAAGGCTTTGTACAAACTCTATACAAAAGAAAAGTATGATGTGCTTTATGCGGCAAACAACACAATGAATATTTTCCCTTTGTTTGTGGCAAAAATGGCAGGTATCAAGGTGCGTGTAAGTGAAAGCTTGACCACAGCTTCCAAGTTGGAAAAGAAAAAGACCTTGATGAAAAATGTCTTGAAACGTTTTTCTCATTGCTTTTGCAACTATTATATGGCGAATGGAATTCAGAGCGCAGAATATCAGTTTGGTAAGAAGACAACTCAGGACGGCAAGGTCGCTATATTCTTAAATCCTGTGGATGCCGAGAAGAATGATTTCTCTCCATTGATAAGGAAGGAGACGAGAGAGAAGTTTGGCTGGAATGACAAGGTGGTTTATGGAACAATAGCCAGATTTGAGAAGCAAAAGAATCCTTTGTTCTTGATAGAGGTGATGAATGAAATCAAAAACAGACAAGAGAATTCTCAGTTTGTAATTATCGGCATCGGTTCTATGGAACAGGAAATGAAGGATAAGATAGCAGAATATGGATTCGGAGACAGAATGAACTGGTTGGGAAGACGTGAGGATATCCGTCAGTTCTATAATGCCTTTGATGCTTTCTTATTGCCATCTTTGTATGAAGGTTTTCCAATCGTCGGTGTGGAATCACAAGCTGCTGGTCTTCCTGTATTCTTCTCAGATGCTGTAACTCGTGAGGCTGGCATCGAAGAGTTAGCTCATTTCATTGAGTTGAGCAAATCTGCAAAGGAATGGGTGGACATCATCATACCCGAGACTTCTAAGTTGATGCAAAATAGAAGAGAAAGAAAGGATTATTTGAAGCAGAATGGCTTTGATGCCACAAGTGAGGCAGAGAGATTAACACAGTATTTTGAGAACGCAGTAAAAGAACAAAAATAGATACTTTTTATATGAACTATATTATCACTGGCGGTACTGGCTTCATAGGTACCCATCTTACAAATTTGATTAAGGAGCGTTATCCTAACGCCCAAGTATATAACCTCGATATCGTGAAGCCTGGTACTCCTAATCCGGTAGTGAAGGATTACAAGCCTGCTTTGCGTGAAGGTCAGAAGTTGCAGTCAATTTTTATCGAGTATGACATCCGCAAGCCTATAGAGAACTTGCCGTTTACTCCTACGGAGGATGATGTGATTTTCAACTTCGCAGCTGTGCATCGTACTCCTGGTCATGAAGATCATGAGTATTTCGAAACAAATATCCGTGGTGCAGAGAATGTGGTGGCATTTGCTGAGAAGTGGAATATCAAGAAGATTGTGTTTACTTCGAGTATCGCACCATATGGTGCTGCCGAGCAATTGAAGAAGGAAACTACTTTGCCAACTCCTAATACAGCATATGGTATCTCTAAGTTAGTGGCAGAGAAAATTCATGAGAAGTGGCAGAATGGTGACGCTGAGCATCGTCAGCTCACTATCGTTCGCCCTGGTGTGGTATTCGGAAAGGGTGAGAATGGTAACTTCACCAGATTGTATTGGGCAATCCGTGGACATAAGTTTGCTTATCCTGGCAGAAAGGATACCATCAAGGCTTGTATCTATGTAAAGGAGCTGGTGCGCTTCATGCTTTATCGCTTGGAGCATCATGAGCATGGGGTGGAGCTATACAACTGTTGCTTCGAGCCTGCTTATGCCATTCAGCATATCGTGGAGGCTATGAAGAAGGTAACTGGATTGACTCAGTTTGTGCCTGATATTCCAAACTGGGTTATCATGCCTATGGCTAGAGCTGCCATACTTCTTGGTTCACCAATGGGTATCTGTCCAGCGAGAGTGAAGAAACTCCAGATTTCTACTAATATCTGTGGTGAGAAGTTGAAGAACTGTGGTTATCAGTTTAAGTGGAGCTTTGAGGAAGCACTGGCAGACTGGTTCGAGGATAATGACAGACAAGGATTAAAATAATAAATTAATAAAGATGAAAGGAATCGTATTGGCAGGTGGTAGTGGTACTCGTTTGTATCCTATCACAAAGGGTATCAGCAAGCAGCTGATTCCTATATTCGACAAACCGATGATATATTATCCTATCTCGGTATTGATGTTGGCAGGCATCCGTGAGATATTGATTATCTCAACTCCATTCGACTTGCCTGGTTTTAAAAGACTTTTAGGCGATGGAAGCCAGTTTGGAGTGAAGTTCGAGTATGCCGAGCAACCATCGCCTGATGGCTTGGCACAGGCTTTCATCATAGGTGAGAAGTTTATCGGCAATGATAGTGCTTGCCTTGTGTTAGGTGATAACATCTTCTATGGCGCAGGCTTGAACCAGATTCTTGCCAAGGCTGTGGAGGATGCAGAGCAGAACAACAAGGCTACCGTCTTTGGTTATCGGGTAAGTGATCCAGAGCGATATGGTGTTGCCGAGTTCGATGAGCAAGGCAATTGCCTGAGCATTGAGGAGAAGCCAGAGTATCCAAAAAGCAATTATGCAGTGGTAGGCTTGTATTTCTATCCTAACAAGGTGGTGGAAGTAGCCAAGCATATCAAGCCATCTGCTCGTGGTGAGTTGGAGATTACAACGGTGAACCAGGAGTTCTTGAAGGATAAGGAATTAAAAGTACAGACAATGGCTCGTGGTTTTGCTTGGCTTGATACGGGTACGCACGATTCTCTCTCTGAGGCTTCCACCTTTATTGAGGTTTTGGAGAAGCGACAGGGATTGAAGGTGGCTTGCTTGGAAGGCATCGCTTATCGTCAAGGTTGGATTAACGCAGAGAAGTTGCGTGAGGTTGCTCAACCAATGTTGAAGAACGACTATGGTAAGTACTTGCTTTCTATCTTGGATGAGGGCGAAAACACATTAAAAAAGAATCTTGAATATTAAAACAATGAAGAAGAATATCATTATCACGGGCGGTGCTGGTTTCATCGGCTCACACGTTGTAAGACTTTTCGTGAACAAATATCCTGAGTATCACATCATCAACCTCGACAAGTTGACATACGCAGGCAATCTGGCTAACCTCAAGGACATTGAGGACAAGCCTAACTATACTTTCGTTAAGGGTGATATCTGTGATTTCGACCTGATGTTGAAGCTGATGCAGGATTACAAGGTGGATGGCATCATCCATCTCGCTGCCGAGAGCCATGTAGATAGAAGTATCAAGGATCCTTTCAACTTTGCTCAGACCAACGTGATGGGTACCCTGTCTATGCTTCAGGCTGCCAAGATTTACTGGGAGAGTCTTCCAGAGGGATATGAGGGCAAGCGTTTCTACCACATCTCTACCGATGAGGTTTACGGTGCCTTGCAGATGACTCACCCTGAGGGCATTCCTGCTCCTTTCACTACCAAGGCATCCAGCGGTAAGAACCACGAGGCTTACGGCGAGGAGTTCTTCCTGGAGACTACCAAGTATAATCCTCACTCTCCATACTCTGCATCTAAGGCAAGCTCAGACCACTTCGTTCGTGCTTTCCACGATACATACGGTATGCCAACCATCGTGACCAACTGCTCTAACAACTATGGTCCATACCAGTTCCCAGAGAAGTTGATTCCGTTGTTCATCAACAATATCCGTCATCGCAAGCCATTGCCAGTATATGGTAAGGGTGAGAACGTGCGCGACTGGTTGTATGTAGTGGATCATGCCCGTGCCATCGATATGATTTTCCACAAGGGCAAGATTGCCGAGACCTACAACATCGGTGGTTTCAACGAGTGGAAGAACATCGATATCATCAAGGTGGTGATCAATACTGTTGACCGTCTGCTCGGACGCAAAGAGGGTGAGGATTTAGACCTCATCACTTACGTAACAGATCGAAAGGGTCACGATATGCGTTATGCTATTGACTCTCGTAAACTCCAGAAAGAGCTGGGTTGGGAGCCTTCTCTACAGTTTGAGGAGGGTATTGAAGAAACAGTGAAGTGGTATCTCGATAACCAGGAATGGATGGACAATGTAACATCTGGTGATTATCAGAAGTATTATGAAGCAATGTATATCAAATAGGATGGTTTTGTTATAAGTAAAAATCCCAATCTGTAAGTTGATTGGCTTACGGATTGGGATGGAAACAAGGGCTGAATTTATACGTTTCTTCTAAATGTGGAAGTTGATTGCTTTCAACCATTGCTTGACATCGAAGCAGGGACAGCTTCTTCTGACCCATGGAAGGTCTCTGTGACCAATGACTTCGGCATCAGGATAGTCAAGGCAGAGGCTTTTCAGAAGTTCTACCATACTACGCTTCTGGGCTTCTGTACGTGTATCGGCAGGATTGCCGTTGGCATCGAGACCGCCCTCGTAGCAAATACCGATGCTATGGGCGTTGTAATGCTTGGCATGGGCACCGGGCATTTCCTCGGGACGGCAAGGGTAGATTTCTCCGTCCTTGGTAATGTAGTAGTGGTAGCCGATGGTCTTGAAGCCACGAGCCTTGTGACAAGCTTCAAGGTCTTCAACCGTGAAATTGCGGTTGGCTCTGGTGGCAGAGCAATGAATGATGATAAGGTCTATTTTTCTCATGTTGCTTAAGATTTACAGGATTGAACGCAGAAAGCCGAAGCGATGGCGGTGAGGACGGTTATGAGGAAGTTGATGATGGTTTTCCAATTTTCTTTTTTCATGTGATTTCTGATTTTGAAGTTTAACGAATTATATACGGTGATAGCGATGAGGAGGGGCAGGATGAGCAAGTACCCGTTCATGACGGTGTTTCAATGTCGTTTGCTGATATCAGCCTTGGGTGTCATCGGAATACTCCGGACTGCACCCTGCCCTGTCTTATGATGCTATCAAAGGCCTACAGAAAATTCTCCCCAGTTCCGGTGTCTGTTCCGGCGTCTGTTCCGGTATCACCACCGCTTGGAGTGCTTTTTCCTGTCGCACTGTCATCGGATGAATTCTTGGTGCTGCTGCTTTTTACTGCATCTACACGCTTGATGGCAGTGTCAAGGTTGGCGGACATCAACTCGCCTGTGGCTCTGGCACGAAGCTTCAAGCCGATGATGAACTTCGCTACGCTGAAGTCCTCCTTGGTGTCGGCTCCGCCTTTCACCTTCAGACCGATGGAGAAGATGGCGAGGTCGGGGAACTTGACGTTCTTGCCGAGAAGGAGAAGCTCCTTGGTGCAGACTACGGCATCGGTCAAGATGCCCTTGATGGCCCCCTTGCTGAATGGAGTGTTGTGACTCGCCATGTGCTCTGCCAACTCGTCAAGTCCGATGGTCTCCTCTGCTGCTACTCTTGGATACCACTTCTGGTAAGCCTGACTGTTCTTGTTGTTGTTTTGATACAATGAAATTCTTATCATACTGTTAAGTGAAGAGTGAAGAATGAAGAGTGAGAATCCAATTGCATGCCTATCGGCTTCTACTCTTGTCATTGTGTTTCAATGACGATGCAAAGATACGACATCGGCGAAGGGGCATTTGGCACTTTCTGACACTTGTGATGACTTGTTGAGACATTCTATGAAATTCTCCCACAGATTGCACAGATGGACACAGTTTTTATTTAATACAGACAGTATTGATGACGGTATATTCCGCAAGGTAAATGGTTATAGACCTATCTGTGTAAATCTGTGGTATCTGTGGGAGACAAGAGAATCACGGGTCACCGAGGTAGTCGATGATGGCACTCACCTGGCGGGTGGTGAAGAACTTGCTGTGACTGTAGTAGCCTGCGGCATGCAGCTCTCGCAGGAGAGACTGGTTGCGGTTGATCCAACGCATCAAATGGTTGGTGGCAATGCGAGGGTCGCTGTCGGGAAAGTAGAGCATGGCAAGCTCTTGTTTGCTGTAACTTCTTATTTTCATATTTGATTACGTTTGAAGATTTATATTTTTGGCTCACGGAGCTTACTGATTCTGTTTCTAATGATGTCAGTTGCAGTGGCTAAATAGGCTGTTTGGGGTGGCTAAATAGGCTGTTTACGAGGTCTATCTATGGCACTTGCGAGTGACAGATGACAGATATGAAAGTCATTTTCTATAATATATATAACTTATAATTTATTTATAAATTTAATATTATGTTTTCCTGCCTACGCGCGAAGGGTTTTAAGAAAACAGGTGTCACAAGTGTCATGTGTCACTCACCGTTGGACGGTTTAGAAGGGCGCATCGCCTTCCAAATCTGGCTCAGCATCCATCAGGAGACGGTGTTGGTATGCCTTTATCTCCTCCGCCGTGCGGCAGACCACGATAAAGCCACGGCTGCTATTGGTGCGCACCCGCTTGAATCCCAAGTCGCTGAAGGCTCTGCCTACGTTAACGGCACTCAGTTTCTGGCTGATACCGTTGCTGATGATCTGCAGGGCACGTGCCACAGACATGAACTCGCCCAACTCGCTATCGGTAGGCTTGCGGAAATACAAGTCCACCAACTCGTGTTCGAGGCGTGGGGTCTCAAACTGCTTGTTGTGACGGTTCAGCTCCTGGATTTCCTCCTTGGAGAACCAGTACTGGAAGCCGCGCCTGTACAGGGCAAGCGTCTGTCTGTAGATGCCGTCGTAGTGGAAAGGATGGTCTCTTGGCGAGACGATGCTCTCCACCTCGAAGGGCAGCCAGCGGCGGTTGCCGGTAGGGTCGCTGAGGAACTGGGTGTTGTTGCCTGTTCCGCAGAACGATGCTATATGCTTGCGGTGCTCATGATAATGGGCGTATGCTGCTCGCTCGTCGATGCTCGGCATGGTAACGGCTGCCTTCAGCTGGTTCAGTTCGGCAGGACGCATGGTGTCAAGTTCCTCGCAGCAGACGAGAGCATACTGCGCCAGGGTCAGGATGTCGTCCTTCGACATACGGTTGGCATTGGTCTTGGTATAGAAATACTGCTTCAGAGGAGGTGGCAGGAGATAGTTGAACCATGTGGTCTTGAACGCTCCCTGCTCACCGATAAGCACGAGGATGACGTTGTTCACCACGTCATCGGAGAGCCACGATGCCACCATGCCGACGAGCCATTTCTTCAGGTAGCGGTACCACAGCATCTGCTCCTGCTCGCCGCCCTTCACACGGATGGTGGCGGCAAGCTCACGGATATAATCTTTTTCTCCCACAGATAGCACGGATTGACACAGATTATTTAAATACGCTTTGAATGGATTGAATACCGGCACATAGTCTGATTCTATGATGCTGTACAGATCTTGCTTGTTCACTCTCGTCACTTGCGACATCTCTGCCCACAGGGAGTTTACCTTACGGTCGTTGATGGGTAGCCATTGTTCATCCTCAAAATACTCCACACGTGAAGTTATCTCATTCATTCTCAATCGAACATGACCATCCAAGAATGATTTGATTTCCTCGACAGATGCAGTTTTCGTGTCGCCTCTGTTGCCGCCACCTCCTCCGCAGTTGCCGTGAGGAGAAGCGTTGGCGTAGCAGGAGGTGATGACCTGCTCCGTGTCGGGATAGTCCTTTCCGAAAACACTGTTCGCCCATCTTATGGCGACCTTCTTTGAAAATCGGCGTTCGGCAAGCTTATAGCCGACACGCATCACATAATCGTTATGACTGCCGCTACGAAACTCGATTTTTGCCTTTGCCAGCTGAGGCGCAATGAGGGTGTCGAAGTAGGTCTGGATGCGCTGCATCTGTTTGTTTTCCTTGCTCTGCTTAACATAGGCTGTTGCGGCGGTGGAGATTTCTTCTGCCGTAAAAGGAATGACTTCGGCTTTGGGGCGTAGGAACACCTCTGGGTCGTGGGCAAGACCGCTCAGTCGGGTGATGTTCTTGCACTGCATATCCGCTTTGGCTCCCAGAAGTTTCTCGTAATAGGCATTGCCGGCATAGAACGCCTGCTGATAGTATGCCTCGAATTTCTTCACCTCTTCCTCATTCTTGGGAACTCCCGAAAATTCCGGGGCTATCTCATAGGTGAAGATAACACGAAGTCCGTTGCCGCTCATCGTGATATAGCAAAGGAGAGTGTGAAGATCGGATATCGCTTTCTGTTTCAGAAGATTCAGTTCTTTAGCGACGATAACTTTCCATTCCTCATCGGAAATAGGACTGCCCGATTCATCACTCTTCACTCTTCGTTCTTCACTCCCTATGGCGTGGTCGAAGTCCACAAGCGACATACCCGTGAGTTGTCTGATGTTGCTTCTGCCCTTTCCTCCCTCGAAGAGGCAAGGCACAGCAAACAGTTGGCTTTCGTTTTTGAAAGTCTTACTACCCGTCTGGCGATACGACCGGGTGAATACTGCCAACTTCTCATCGGCTCTGATGAGGTTGGCGACTCCTTCAAGCAAGCCCGGAAGAGGGAGCTTGGAGGTCATGTCATGGAAAATACTTACGTTCATAATCATCAAATGTTAGTTGTTTGATTTCTAAGCTGCAAAGATATAATAATGATAGAATCTGCCGCCTTAACATGATAAGGCGGATTTTATATTTAAGTACAAAGTTTTAATATTTTTAACCAAAAAGTTATGCCAAAATCAAATTTTAAGGCGGTCAACCGCCAGTTTGGAGCATTCCTTAGTGCAGAGTTGAAGCACCACTGCATCACGGTGGAGACTTTCAGAAAGCATTGTCATTTCGACCGTAGTGCTTTCTCGGATTTGAAAAAGGTATAGGAACAAGTGCCTATCCCTTGGGTTACTATCAGCAAGTGTTACTTGCCTTCCGGGAGTTTGTTGACGAAGATGAATTCAAGGAAGTAAAGCGTAGATGGGGAGAGGCGTTGAGCGAGTTTGACGTAATCTAACTATTTATTCGGACTGAGCCTATTGCTTGTCAATAGGCATCAGTTCAATTTTCATCAATAATTCATTATTTAGGAAAATGAAAGAATTCAAAGACTTGAGAATTGCAGTGGCCGGAACGGGCTACGTGGGTTTGAGTATTGCCACTTTGTTGGCACAACATCATCAGGTGACTGCTGTAGATGTAGTCCCTGAGAAGGTGGAGAAACTGAATAACAAGATTTCTCCTATACAGGATGATTACATCGAGAAGTATCTGGCAGAGAAGCCGCTGAATCTGACTGCTACGTTGGATGGCAAGGCTGCTTACAAGGATGCAGACTTTGTGGTGATAGCTGCTCCTACCAATTACGACCCTGTGAAGAATTACTTCGATACTTCGCATGTGGAGGAGGTTATTGACCTGGTATTGGAGGTGAATCCGGATGCGGTGATGGTGATCAAGAGTACCATTCCTGTGGGTTATACCCGTAGTCTCTATCTGAAGTATGCCAAGAAGGGCGTGAAGAAATTCAACCTGCTCTTCTCTCCGGAGTTCCTTCGTGAGAGTAAGGCACTCTATGATAATCTCTATCCTAGCCGCATCATCGTGGGTTATCCTAAGATTATCGACCGCCCTGAATTTGCTGAGGAGAATGAGGCTATCAAGAGTGTAACGGATGTGGAGATGCTGAAGGAGGCTGCCAAGACTTTTGCGGCTTTGTTGCAGGAAGGTGCCATCAAGGAGAACATCGATACACTGTTTATGGGCATGAAGGAGGCTGAAGCCGTGAAACTCTTCGCCAATACTTATCTGGCACTTCGTGTAAGCTATTTCAACGAGTTGGATACCTACGCTGAGATGAAGGGCTTGGATTCTGAGGCTATCATTGACGGCGTAGGCTTGGATCCTCGCATCGGTACACATTACAACAATCCTAGCTTCGGCTATGGCGGTTACTGTCTGCCTAAGGATACCAAGCAGTTGTTGGCAAACTATGCCGATGTGCCTGAGAACCTGATTGAGGCGATTGTGGAGAGTAACCGTACCCGTAAGGATTACATCGCTGATGCCGTGTTGAGAAAGGCTGGATATTATAACGAAAACAGCAGCTATGATGCCGGTAAGGAGCATGAGTGTGTGATTGGCGTGTATCGTCTGACGATGAAGAGTAACAGCGATAACTTCCGCCAGAGTGCCATCCAGGGCATCATGAAGCGCATCAAGGCAAAAGGTGCCGAGGTGATTATCTATGAGCCAACCTTGGAAGATGGTAGTACCTTCTTCGGCAGTAAGGTGGTGAATGACTTGGAACTGTTCAAGGTGCAGAGTCAGGCGATTATTGCCAACAGATATGATGCCTGTCTGGATGATGCCAAGGAGAAGGTTTATACACGTGATATTTTTAGAAGAGACTAGTTATGGTACAATATAATGTTGATTTAACGGGGAAGACAATCCTCGTGACAGGTGCTGCTGGCTTTATCGGCAGCAACCTGGCTTTGAGACTGTTGAAGGAAGTGAAGGACGTCAAGGTAGTGGGTATCGATAATATGAATGACTACTATGATGTGCATATCAAGGAGGAGAGACTTCGCAGACTGCAGGAGTTCGATGGCTTTACCATGGTATATGGCAGTATCGCTGACGAGGCGGTAATGGACAAGCTCTTTGAGGAGCATCAGCCAAAGGTGGTGGTGAATCTGGCTGCACAGGCTGGCGTGAGATATTCTATCACGAATCCGGATGCTTATATCCAGAGTAATTTGATAGGTTTCTACAATATTCTGGAGGCTTGCCGTCATCATGAGGTAGAGCATCTGGTTTATGCTTCTTCATCTTCTGTTTACGGTTCAAACAAGAAGGTGCCTTATTCTACGGATGACAAGGTGGATAATCCTGTGAGCCTTTATGCTGCTACGAAGAAGAGCAACGAGCTGATGGCTCATGCCTATTCAAAGCTCTACAATATTCCAAGTACAGGTTTGAGATTCTTCACCGTGTATGGTCCTGCGGGAAGACCGGACATGGCTTACTTCGGATTTACCAACAAACTGGTGAAGGGCGATACCATCAAGATTTTCAACTATGGTAACTGTAAGCGTGACTTCACTTACGTGGATGACATCGTGGAGGGTATCATGAGAGTGATGCAGCATGCGCCTGAGAAGCAGAATGGTGAGGACAGTTTGCCTATCCCTCCATACAAGGTTTACAATATCGGCAACTCGCATCCTGAGAATCTGCTGGAGTTTGTAAGCATCCTGCAGGAGGAACTGATTCGTGCCGGTGTGCTGCCAGAGGATTATGACTTTGAGGTGCACAAGGAACTGGTGGCAATGCAGCCGGGCGATGTGCCTGTGACTTATGCTGATACTACTCCGCTGGAGGAGGACTTCGGATATAAGCCAGCTACTCCTTTGAGAGAGGGACTGAGAGCCTTCGCAGAGTGGTATAAGGAATACTACTGTTAATAGTTTATAGTTAACAGTTATTAGTTTGTAGTTAGCAGGCTACTTAAAGCTAATCTATTAAATAAATATTGTATGGAATTTTTATATCATATTTTTTCGCCTTATCGGGTTTGTCCGTTGGGCGCACATGTGGATCATCAACATGGTATCGTGACAGGTTTTGCTATCAACAAGGGTGTGGATTTGTGGTTTACACCGAATGAGGATGGCAAGGTACACTTGGAGTCACGCACCTTTGATGGTATTGTTGATTTTGACATCACTAAAGGAACGCTGGTAAGAGAGATGCACTGGGGCGACTATGCCAGAGGTGCCAAATACGCACTGAAGAAACGCTTTGACCTGAAGAAGGGTATCAATGGCGTGGTACAGGGTTCGTTGCCAGTAGGAGGATTGTCATCCAGTGCTGCCGTACTTATCGCCTATGTAATGGCTTTTGCCAAGGCAAATGATATCATGCTTCAGCCTTTTGAGGTGGTGAAGATTGCTTCGGAGGCGGAGCGAGAGTATATCGGACTGAACAATGGTCTGCTCGACCAGGCGTGCATCGCCTTGGGCAAGAAGGATGGTCTGCTGTTTCTGGATTGTGATTCGGACGATTATCGCATCATCAGAAGAAATCCGGAGATGAAGGATTTCGAGATTGGCATCTTCTTCTCGGGACTGACGAGAAGTCTGGTGAATAGTGATTACAATCTTCGTGTATATGAGTGCAAGACAGCTGCTTGGAATGTGTTGGCGTATCAGAACCAGCCATTGAAGGAGTTTAACAAGACTTTCCTGAGAGATATTCCTAAGGAGTCGTATGAGGCATGTAAAGACAGGATGCCAGCCCGCTTTGCCCGCAGAGCCGAGCATTTCTATTCGGAGTATCGCAGGGTAAGACAGGGTGTGACGGCTTGGGAGACAGGTAATCTGGAACTTTTTGGAAAATTGTGCTTTGACTCTTGCGAGTCTTCTATCCATAACTATGAGTGTGGTTCGCCTGAGTTGATAGCCATCTATGAGATTATGCGCAGTTTGGAGGGCATATATGGTGGCAGATTCTCGGGCGCAGGATTTAAAGGCGCTTGCATCGCCTTGGTGGATCCTGCTTGTAAGGAGAACGTAGAGAAGGAGTTGACCCGTCAATATCTGGAAAAGTTCCCTGAGTATGAGAAGACATTCAAGGTGTTCTGGGTGAAGCCGGATGACGGAGCGAGATTCGTGGAATAGTTTACAATTTATAGTTTACAGTTTATAATTTATAGGGCTTTTTAGCATTATACTGGATATGAAGAATATTGTGATAGCGGCAGGATATGCCACAAGATTGGGGGAGTTGACAAAGAACTTTCCAAAGCCATTGTTGAAGATCGGTGAGAATACGATATTGGGAAGAATGCTCGATGATATTGATAAGATTCCGGAGATTGATGAGCACATCATCATCACGAACCATAAGTTTGCCGGTATTTTTGAGGAGTGGGCATCAAAACAGAGTTATACGAAGCCTGTTACGATAGTGGATGACGGTACGGAGACGAATGACACAAGACTGGGTGCCGTGTGTGATTTACTGTTTGCGATGGACAAGTTGAAGATTGATGATGACATATTGGTGGTAGCAGCTGATAACATCCTCTTCTTCAGTTTCCAGGAGTTTGTGGATTTTGCCAAGGCAAAGGGTACTTCATGTATCATGTGTCATGAGCAGCCTAGTATCGAGAAGCTGCAGCGTACAGGTGTGATTGTTCTGGATGATAGCGACAAGGTATTGAATATGGAGGAGAAGCCTCAGGAGCCAAAGAGCCATTGGGCTGTGCCACCATTCTATATCTACTTGAAAAAGGATTTGGATAAGGTAAGACATTCTGTAGAGAACGGTTGTGGCAAGGATGCCCCTGGCAATCTTGCGCATTATATGGTGGAACAGGTGGATATGCATGCCTGGAAAATGTCAGCAGGACGATTTGATATCGGAAGTCTTGATACGTATAAAGAGGCTTGTGAGAAGTTCGGGAAATAGGTCTCTCCTGCAAAGAGAGCTCCAAATCTCTCACCAAGCCTCTCTCATGCCCGAAGAGAGAGAATGAAACCGCCCTCCTATGCTCAGAATCGTTTCGCTCTAAGGTTGGCGGACCATCAAAGGTCTTCGCCATGGTTGTACGGGATGGGACCGTCTGGGGCATGTAAGGAGCATATCTTTTGTAAATCGTCTACTTGCAAAGATGTGATTAATGAAAATCTAAAGGGTGGGATTCTTTTCCCAGAAATATACCGAATCCAAAGCTGGATTTGCCTCAAAAAGTATTTGAGGAATAAAATAATAGACGTTTTTTAAAATAATAATAGTAATGAGCAAAGATTTTAATATGGATAATGTCTTAGAACAATTGGGTCACAAAAGAAGGACTGTGAAAGATTTAGCTCAGTTCTTGGAAAATAAATGTGATGAGACTCCTAATTATACATTTTTGTTGGGCTCCGGATGTTCTGTTACGTCCGGTGTAAATACCGGTCAAAAGTTGATAGAGGAATGGAAACAGTCCATCTATGAGGCAGAGCATGAGACTGATGAAAGTTATCAACATTTTTGGGAACATCAATATTCTTGGTATGATGAAAGAAATCCATATTCATCTTTATTTGAGAAAAAATATGATTTACCTCGTCAACGAAGAATTTTTGTTGAGCGTGAAATAGCAGGAAAGACCCCCTCTATAGGCTATGCCTATCTTGTAAAAATAATCGAAAAACATTTCATCAATACCATTTTTACAACGAATTTTGATGATTTGTTAAATGAGGCATTTTATCGATATTCAAAAGAACGCCCAATTGTTTGTGCTCATGACTCTTCAATATCCAGTATAACAGTAACATCTAAGCGACCTAAAATTATAAAACTTCATGGAGATTATCTCTTTGATGACATTAAAAGTACGTTGCGTGAAACGGAATCTCTTAATGATAACATGAAGAATAAATTTATAGAATTTGCAAAAGATCATGGTTTGATTGTAGTTGGCTATGCAGGAAACGATCGCTCCATTATGGATATATTAAATATGCTTCTTCAGAAAGAAGATTATTTTAAGTATGGTATCTATTGGTGTATCCGTAAAGGTGATAAATCGATAAGTGAGGAATTGAGAAAATTACTTTGGAAAGACCGGGTCTATTTTGTAGAAATAGAGGGCTTTGATGAGTTAATGGCTTCTTTGAATGATACGTTGAATAAGGGAGAATTGCCAGTTGATGATGATTTGTTAAGCAGTCGTCGCCAAAAACAATTAATTACGGATATGATAAGCAATAAGTATTTTGATGAGAAAACTAATACAGATGTGCTTATATCCCGTGACATAAAGAAGTTACGTTTGATAGTAAGACGTCATATCATAGATGATGTATTTGATGTTCTCAAAAGTAGTACATCTAATAATGATAATCCTCATAAGAAGAATCTTTTGGAGCCAATGGTGGACGAAGAACGGAAGAAATTGGATTATTTCTATCATTTGGTGATGGATGACAATAATGAAAAAGCATTAGAAGAAATAGAAAATGAGAATGTTGATGCTTTGCGTAAATCAACTTATAATTTTAATCTGATGTCATTAAAGGCTGATATCTATGGTAAAAGGGCTAATGAAGAAGCATTTGTAAAGGTTAAGGAAATATATTCTCAACTTATCTCTTTAAATCCTGGTAGGGAAGAAACCTATATTGATGCTTATAACAAGTTGGTTGATACGGACTATGCTTTACCATTTGTTGATGAAGCAATTAAACAATTTCCTAATGATAGTACATTGTATAATCTGAAAACAAAATATATATATGGGAATAGGATAGATACTGTGCAAACTGTTGATTCTGATGTCTTTACAGAATTGAAACAGTGTATTGATATGAGTTTGAAATTGTTTGATAGTCCAACAAATGAAGCTTGGGTAAATCTATGTAGATATTATTCGTTATTTTATTTTAATGATTCGGAGCGTAAATGCAAAATGATAAAAGAAGTCTTTGAAAAATATTCTATTTTAAAGACTTCAATCTTGGCTCAAGCATACAAATTCTTTTATAAGGACATAGGAATTGATGCAAAAGACTGCGTTGATAAATTAAACGAGTTGTTAAGCTATGCCGATAAAGCTGATGATTGGGTTTTTTATGAAGAGGTTGTTTCTGCCTTGTTAAGTGTCTATGAGGATCAGGATGATAAAAAAGCAATGCTACAATTGCTATCAGAGTATGAGGCTGTTTATAAGCCTTCTGATAGCTTTCTTTATGTGAAGGCCAAATATCTAGAAAATGTCTTGGATAAATATAAAGAAGCAAAGGAATTGATAAAAAACAATATACAAAAATCCAGACGTTGGAAGATTTTGATGTTGCATTATTATTGTGATGTGCGAGATAAGGATAATGCGAAGAGAATTTTGGATAAATATTTTGAAAAAGACTTAAAATGTCAATTGTCATATCATAGTACATTTAATGATGATGAGGAGGTTGTTCGTATCGTTGACTTGTATGCTCAAAACCATAGTCTTGATGTTCAACAAATTTCATCAAAATCTTGTAGTTTGATTAGAATGGGGCAATATGAAAAGGCTTATTTTTTTATGAAACAGTATTATGAGCAGGCATATATGCAGCGTGAAGGAGTTATTTGTATTAATTATTATCTAGCTTTGGAAAAATATAAGAAACCAAATGATTTTGAAGCTAAAATAAAAAACAAGATGATAGATGGACATATGAATTATACTCCAGCGGAAATGGCTGCAGCCTATGCGCTATTGAATGATAAAGCTAAGTGTTTTTCATACTTGAAAAAAGTTGTGGAAAAGCATGAATTAATGAAGTTTGATATCAAAGAATGGCCTGTGTTTGTTAAATATCATAATGATCCAAATTTCAAAGAAATTACTGATACAAGTAATCTAGAATTGTAGTTCTAGCCAAAATGAGCATATAAATTTCTGAATGGAAGGGTCAATCTTTTGGGAAAATGCTTTAGATAGCTTGTCGAGGCTGAAAAATGCCTAAAATAATAATATATGATTGATACATCTTCTTTTTTCGTATTCCTGAGATATTGCCTTGGAGGTAAGAGTGATGTGAGTGAGATGATTGCTGGCATGGATTGGCAGCAACAGTATTCCTTTGCTTCTAAGCAAGCAATATTGGGGCTTTGTTTTGATGGTATCGAGCGACTGAGTAAGGAGTATTCTGAAGAGTTGAAACAGAACCCGATAGAGAGAGAGCTGATGATGACTTGGATGGGAGCTGTACAACAAATTCACCGGCAAAACATGAAGGTGAATGTGGTTGCAAACAAGTTCTATTCCATGCTTAGAGAAGATTGATTATCAGAGGAGAAGATGATAGCTCCGAGGATGAAAAGCGAGAAAAGTTGTTGTTAGTAGAGATACTGAATGGTGGCAACATCGGACAGTACTTCACCAAATATGGGCACTTCTTTTGGAGGTTACGACACAAATAAGATAAACATATTACATATTTACAACACAAACTATTACTAATGGAAAAAAGAAAAGAAAGAATAGACAACTTAGAGGAAACTCCTCATTCACATCTCCCCTATACTGATTTCGGAGACTCTATAATTAGTGATAAACAACAAATGAAGAAGAAAGTTTTTGTGAGCGGGTGTTATGACCTGCTGCATTCCGGTCATGTTGAGTTTTTCCAGCAGGCATCACGGTATGGTGACCTGTATGTGGGTATCGGATCGGATGCTACTTATCTGGAGTATAAGCATCGCAAGCCTATGTTTCCGCAGGAGGAAAGGCTATTCATGGTCAAGAATATCAAGGCGGTGAAGGATGCGTATATCAATGAGGGAAGCGGAGTGATCGACTTCCTGCCAACTCTTGATAAGGTGAAACCGGATGTGTTTGTGGTGAACGCTGAAGGTGGGTCTGATGAGAAACGTAGGATTTGTAAGGAAAGGGGCATCGAATATGTCGAACTCCAGCGCACGCCTCATACAGGTTTGAAGGCGCGGTCTTCTTCTGACTTGAAGAAGGCGTTGTCGAATGTATCTGATAATTCGGCACAGGAAGTGAGGATTCCTACCCGTCTGGATCTGGCTGGTACTTGGATTGACCAGCCTTATGTGAGCATGTATCATCCGGGATGGGCGATTACCATCTCGCTGGAACCGACCTTTGAGGTGCGCGACCGCTGCGGTCTGTCTACCTCTACCCGTAAGATGATTCAGAAGATATGGCCGGTGAAGTTGCCGAAGATGGATCCGGAGATGCTCGCCCGACTGGTATTCTGCTTCGAGAATAATCCGGAGCGTCACGATGGTATCATCTCAGGTGCTCAGGATTCTATCGGTATCTGTGTTCCCGGTCTGGTGCGTCATTATTATGACAACAATTTCTGGCCGGAGAAGATTGAAAGTACGCAGGATGAGATGACCCTCCGTTTCCTGGAAGACCATCTGGTGATGATTCCGATGGAACCGAGAAGACCGGGATGCAGTGTGGTGGAAGGTAAGGATATCACGCCTGAGAAGGTGAAGGCGCTGGCTGATGCAGCTGATGCCTGCTGGAAGGCGATTCTGGCGCACGACCTCGATGCCTTTGCTGCAGCATACAGGGCATCTTTCGAAGCCCAGATTGCGATGTTTCCGGGTATGGTGAATCCGTCTATCAACGGTGTGATAGAACCGGAAGCGAGTGTGCAGCCAATGATTGACCGCTACAGCAGCATGGAGGAGGTTCTGGCATGGAAGATGCCGGGAGCCGGTGGTGGCGGTTATCTGGCACTGGTAGTAAAGGACAGTCTTAAATTTGCTGAGAATCATGACGAAGCCATCCATCTTCAGATACGAAGGGCATAACTATCTGGTG
>OGZU01000079.1_pt1 | contig 31593 bp, 27 predicted proteins | sample 1576871 | NCBI WGS metagenome assembly OGZU01 (sample SAMEA3541580, study PRJEB24748) | human gut metagenome | biome: human gut; feature: human-associated habitat; material: faeces | place: China | collected 2012
CCATCTGCAGGAGCTGATTCTCGACGGCAAGAGCGTGCGTCTCTCTGACCTCGGACTGTTCTCCATCGGTATGAGCTCCAAGGCGGAGGATACCAAGGAGAAGGTGACAGCTGCCAGCGTGGAAGGCGTGCACCTGATTGTGAGAAACACGAAGAGCTGGAGCAATGCCGAGCTGCGCAAGAAGTGTAAGATTCAGGAGTACGGCGGCTATATCGGCACCGACGAGGAGGGCACCACAGGTGGTGGTGACACAACTCAGGGCGGCGGCTCTGACACCAGCCAGGGCGGCTCAGGTACTACCGGTGGCGGAACCCAAGAAGGCGGCGGAGGCGGCTCTCAGGATAGCGGCGACGGGCTTGAATAAAACCCTCGCCTGAGGGCAAAACCCGCAGGAGTGCCTAACGGGGGTGCGCCTCTCCCTAACGCCTGACGGAAGCTAGCGCATCCCCCACTAAGTCAACATTCAACACTCAACATTCAACATTAAACTAAAGATTATGAAAGCAAATACTTGGAAAACAATTTTGCAGATTGCAATCTCCGTCCTTACAGCCATCGCTACTACGCTCGGAGTTACCAGCTGCACTCTTTAAAGGTAAAAAAGTAAAAAGGTAAAAAGGTAAAAAAGCCTTAGCCCCTTCGCGCCCCCGTCCCCAGCGATTCCATAGCTGGTCCCCTCAAGTCTTAAAAAATAGCCCTCGGTGCATAACGCATCGGGGGCTTTTTTATTTTAGGTCTTAAGATGTGCCAAATCCCGTTGGCATGACGTTTAACACATGAGAATCTCGTTTATTTTCCATAATCATTGTACATCATGATCAGGCAAGCAGCACTCCAGCTGAAGTGGGAAGCCTGCATTGGCTTGCCGGTATGCGTGTCATAATTCTCATAGATTGGGGTACCTGCCGAAATGCCCTGCAAATTGCGGAACACTTGGTCGGTATAGGCATCTGCCTTCTTCTTCTCACCATAGTTGCGATAGCCCTTGATGCCATAATAGGTCTGGTCGAGCCAGATAGGACCGCGCCAGTAACCCTGTGGATTGTACTTCGGATTATCGGCTGCTATCGTCGGGAATGGGATGAAGGTAGAGAACTTCTTCTTGTTGTCTAACAACTTTCTTGCCTTGGCAAACTGCTTAGGCGTTGCTATGTTCGCCCAGAAAGGAATATAGCCCTCACAACCAGCCTCACGTACAAAACTTCTGTCGGCATCCAAACGGCGGTCGTAGAAGAAGCCATCTTTCTGGTCAAAGAAATAATCGGCAACCAGTCCACGATAGTCAGGCAAGTCGAAAGGCTCGCCCAGCAATCCGGCAAATTTCTTGAGCAAGGTATACTCCAGCGAGAGATAAGCATTCAGGTCAACACTCTCCTGATCAGTACTCCATGCATCCTTGCCGTTCTGCAACATCTTGGTGCCGTCGAAACGGATGGCATTATCCATACCGCTCTCCCAGGCAGCTGCCTCCAGCGTGCCATCAACCGAGCCGAACTCACAGATGTGGTTCTTGTCGTGATCTCTCTTCTCATACCACCACTTGTGATATTTCAGAAGCTTCGGATACATCTCCTTTACGAAAGCCAGATCCTGGGTATGCTCGTAAATCTCGTTCACAGCCCAGGCTGCCAGAGGAGGCTTACTGTCGCGGTAGTTGTTCTCAGAAGCATCCGGATAGATGCAGTCGATAATCATGCCGTCTGGCTGCTGGTAGTCGAACATCACGCGGATGTTATCTTTCGCCAACTCCGGGAAGAAGGAAGCCATACCGGCAGAGAAACGCCAGCAGTCCCATGCCCAGCAACCTACGAAATAGCCTACAGCATGACTAGGCACGATGCCGTCATGATACAGGGCACCTCGCTTGGCACGCCAGTTGGAAAGCAGGGTGACGATGGATTTCGCAGCCACCCGGTTGTATTCTGCAGGCATATCATCACGGATTACCTTCTTCAGATAACCGTTCCAGCGCTTCTCGTTTGCATCGAGTGCAACCTTCGGGTTGGCAAGCAGACTGGCTGTATGCACATGCTGAACCGAAGCCTCGGTATCCTGCTCTACCAGCGAAATGGCGATGGTGAGCTGCTCTACACCTCCTGGCACGGTAGCCAGATAGTTATGGTCGGTATCAGTCACCTTAACCTCCTGAGGGAAGTCGATGATGACACGTTCACCATAGAAGTCTCCGATGGTAACACGGTTCTTGTAACGTGATACATTGGCACGGGTACTGATGCTGTCGGCAGTAAACGTGAACGGAACCTTGGATGGATTGGTAACTGTAAGCAACGCCGTACGGGCATCTACAAACTGCAGACTCTCATAGAAATCGGCACCATCCTTCTTCAGACTCATTCTGATTTCACCCGGATAATAGCTCTGTTCCTGCACGGTACCATCAATGAGAGATACCAGCGAACGGGCATACCAGTTGCGGTAATAGATACTGAAAGGTCCGCAGAAACCTGCGGTAGGTTTCTCCTTCTCTGAGAGGGTGAAACCCATCCATGAACCCATATCCGTGAAGCATCCGTTCTGACGGCGGGGAGCACCCGGTGTCAGCTGGATGTCAAGAATATCCTTATACTCCTGACGGGTGGTCTGTGCCATGCCGTCCATAGACAGCATGGCAAGCCCCATAGTCAATATAGCTATAGACTTAGTCTTCATATCGTTTATTTTAAGTTCTTAATAGTAAAGCTATAGCTCCACTCCTTTGGTGTGATGGTATATTCCGGATGCACCATAGCGCCCCAGGTATTATCGCCACCAACACCCATCTGCAAATGGTCGATGTTCACCCAGACCATGTCCTTCTTGTCTACACAGCCGCCATGACGGTGCTCGATGGTAGAAGGAACATAGAGGAGATCATCCTGTGGGAAGTTCCAGGCACTTACGCTCAATGGCTCAGCACCTTCCACCCTGATACCGGCTCCAGCCTTCGAAGCGAGGGTGAACCAGCGTACATCACACTTGTTGGCGGTTTCCTGTGCTCTTACGTATGGATGATACTGCTCCCAAACGCTGGCAGAATACTTACCGATGAGGTAACCGCTCTTACGGTCAGCATAGTTCTCCTGCGGACCTCTACCCAACCAGGTCATCTGGTCGTAGTCGCCCTTCAGAATCATGCGCATACCGAGACGAGGCATCTCCGGCAGCGCCTTGTTGCCAGGCATGAAGTGCATGTTCACCTCTACATTTCCATTGGCAAGCATCTGATAGGTAATCTGCACCTGAGATTCCTGCTCAGGCATATCGAAGTCTGCCATGACGGTAGCCTTCCGGTTGTCTGCCTGGGTCTTGATGCTCTTCAGTACCATCTTCTTTCCTGCCTCACGCCAGGTAGCGCAGCGTTCCTGAGTGCCGTTAGCCACATCGTTGTCGGTAATACCGCGCCAGAAGTTTGGCTGCAAACCAGCCAGCAGCATTTCCTTGCCGTCATATTTCAGTGAGGTCATCTCGCCGGTCTTCTTAGAGAAGCTGATGCTGAAATCCCGGGTCTTTCCCTGGATGATGATGGCATCTTCTGTCTCGGTCTTCTCTATCTGTCCGCTTACCTGTTCCTGAGCCTTTTCCAGTCGTACAGGCAGCTGCATCTGCTCGATGGCTACCTCATGACCTGCAGGAACGGCTCCGGTAGCCTGCTTGCTGAAGGCGCGCAGGGTGAGGAAGTATTCCTTGTTGTCGGCAGCAGGAAGAGTGCCCATCGGTATCTCCATCTCCTTCGTCTGATGAGGCAGGAGGGTTGGGAAGTTCATCTTGCCGCTTCTGATGGTTTCGCCGTTTGCCTCTACTGCCCAGAAGAGTTGATAATTGTCAAGCGTGGTATAGTCGAATCGGTTGGTTACCTTGATGCGGTTCTGCATGAAGGCTGCTGGCTCGAAGGCGATGTTCTGGTAAACTTTCTTCACCTCCCAGATATGTGGATGCAGCGAGCGGTCGGCTGCTACAAGTCCGTTGGCACAGAAGTTGGAATCGTTTACTACGCCTACGAATCCCATATCGCCACCATAAGCCCAGTATTTGTGTCCCTTGTCATCGGTCTTGGCGATGGTCTGGTCTACCCAGTCCCAGATGAAACCACCCTGCAACTGGTCGTATTTGTAAATCAGCTCCCAGTAATCCTTGAGATTACCCTCGCTGTTACCCATGGCATGGGCGTATTCGCAGAGAATCAGCGGACGCTCATCACGCTGGTTGACATGGCGGCGCAAAGACCAGATGCGGGCATACATCGGACAGTAGATATCCGACTTGGCGTAGTAACCGCCGCCCTCATACTGTACCGGACGGGTTGGATCCATCGCCTTGCTCATATCATAGAGTTTCTCGAAGCTCTTGCCATATCCGCTCTCGTTACCCATAGACCAGATGATGATGGCGGTATGGTTGCGGTCGCGCTTAATCATACGGTACATGCGGTCGTGGAAAGCAGGATACCAGTCTTCTCTGTCTGCCAGCTGCTTATATTCTGTATCCAGGATACCATGACACTCGATGTTCGCCTCGCCCACCATGTAGAGACCATACTTATCGCAGAGCTGATACCACTCTGAATAGTTTGGATAGTGAGAGGTACGCACGGCATTGATGTTGAACTGCTTCATCATCTTCACATCCTTCACCATCTCACCGATGCTGAGGGTTCTGCCGTGTACGGCATTGTGCTCCTGTCGGTTCACACCCTTGATGGTGATGGCAACACCGTTTACCAGAAGCTGTCCGTTCTTCATTTCGACGGTACGGAAGCCGAAAGGCTGAGCCACACTCTCCTCTACTCTACCATTCCTGTCGGTAGTATTGATGACGAGTGTGTAGAGATAAGGGCTCTCGGCACTCCAAGGCTGCACATTCTTCAACAGCTTTTCGAAATGAATCAAGGTATCAGCAGGTGAGGTGATGCTCTGGATTTGTTTGAAGAGAGATTTACCTGTTGACGAAAGCACTTTCACCTCAACCTTCTGACCCTTCTGTGGATTGAGCATATTCACATCGAGTGTGAAATTGCCATCCTTATATTGATTGATTAGTTTATTTCCCAATACGTAGTCGTTCATTCTGCTCTTAGGACGAGCCTGGATGAACACATTGCGTTCGATGCCGCTATACTTCCAGTAGTCCTGGTCTTCCAGATAACTTCCGTCGCTGAAGCGGAACACCTTCATGGCAAGGCGGTTCTTGCCCTTCTTCAGGAACTTGGAGATATTGAAGTGGGCAGGCAGACGGCTATCTTCACTATAACCCACCATCTTGCCGTTAATCCAGAGATAGAAGGCAGATTCTACGCCTTCGAAATCCATGATCACATCCATGCCCTTCCAGTTTTCAGGCACGGTAAATTCGTGTACATAATGTCCTACAGGGTTGTAATCCTGTGGCACAAAAGGAGGATTTGCCTTGAAAGGATAGGTTACATCGGTGTAGATTGGCGCATCGAAGCCCTGCAACTCCCAGCTGCCAGGCACATTGATGTTCTGCCAATCGTTTACATTATAGGATGTCTTGAAGAAATCGGTCAAGGCAAGACTCGGATTCTTCACCAGTTTGAATTTCCATACACCATCCAGCGAGCGGCGGCGCTCATTCTGGGTGTTCAACTGGAAACGGCGGGCGTCATCCATCTTCAACTGTGCCAAGGCTCCGTTCTCACTTGTAAAAGGCAAGTAATGAGCGGTCATCGGCATACGGTTGATATGGGTCACGGTGGCGTCCTGCCAAGGGTCTGAAGCTGCTGGCTGCTTGCCATCCTGAGCCGCAAGGGCTACTGAGGTATGGGCACAGCACAGGCTCAGACATATCATGAATGAACTGAAAATATGTCTCATACGGGTTTGGTTTAAAACTGCTTTTAGTTATTTCTACAAAGAACAGAAGAAGGTAACCAGGAAGGGTACAGAAAAGTCGACACAGAAACCATGGAAGATGGAAACGATGATGAAACTCTCGCCCGAATATCGGGTGATGATAGGCAACGTTGTATCCATGGTCGTGGCTCCACCTACACTGATAGGTGCCAGTTTGCCGAAGTATTTTGCCAGCAGCGGAGCACACAACAGGGTGAGAATCTCGCGGCAGATGTTGGCAAGAAGGGCGATGGTTCCCAGTTCGGCGCCCCGGTATTCGGTGATGAAGATACTCGAAAGAGAGTAATATCCGAATCCTGAACCGATTGCCAGACAATCGGTAAGCTGGCGGTGGCTCAAGAGGAGAGATACGGCGGCACAACCAGCCAGCGTACCCAGAATGGTCATCACAGGGAGCATCATCAGACGGGGATTCACCTTCTTGAAACTCTTCAGCACAGAGGTATCACAACCGATGCTGATACCTACGCAGAACATCAGGCAGCAGAGTGCATAATAGCTCACATCGCTATCCAGAAGACCTGCCGGAATCACATCACACAAGCCTACGATGATACCCAGAACAAAGAAGCTTACGATAATTAAACTGCCTTTCATGCCTTGCCTCCTTTCCCGGTTTCAACGTGAGCCGACGATTTAGCCTGCTTTGCTGTAACATACTTCCACAATGCCCAAGCAAAGAGTGCACTACCCAGACTGCCTCCCAAGGTCAGGGCTATCGCCTCAAGTCCCAGGGTCTGAAGACCACTGATGATACGAGGGTTAGAACCTACCTCGATACCGAGCAGGAACAGGAGTACCCATATCAGCGCCGTGATGATACGGCCGATAAAACTCATTTTCTTGTTGCGGAGCAGATAGCCGGTACCTATTCCGCATAGCATAATCATTACTATCTTGAGCATTGTTTCTTGTTTTTCTTCTTTATTTTATTGTTCGTTTTTATGAATTACCTTACCATAAAAAACGGATTCCCGATCGTATTATTGCTTAATAGACCGAGAATCCTGATGATATTTATAAGTAATCTTCAATGGTTACTCGCCCCTATTACTTAGCCAGACTGTTTGAGTTCAACTCTGTAAGAGGAGTTGGATAGAACAGCTTGCTCTTGTCGAATCCTGTACGGCCGGCAGCAGTCAGCGCCTCAGCAGTCTTGCCCCAACGGCGCAGGTCATACCAACGCAAGTTCTCCAATGGGAACTCAATCATACGCTCGTGCTCAATCTGAGCCTGAACCTCAACCTGTGTTGTACCGGTCATGGCTGGCATATTGCCGTGAACTCTTCTCACATCGTTGATCAGCGGAATAGCCTCTCCGGTACGTCCTAAATCATTGAGAGCCTCAGCCTTCATCAGAAGAACGTTGGCATAACGCATCAGAGGAATGTTCACGTCGGTATGTTTCTGTGACAAAGCTGCATAGGTAGGTGGCATGAACTTGCGGAAAGAAGGACGGTCGTAAGCCTCATCTACCTCCATATTTTCCTTAATCCAAGTATCCCAATCGTAACCATAAACCTTACCGGTTCCATCGTTAAAGTAAGGATCCTGGAAGAAGACTGAAGCATAAAGTCGGGCATCATACAAGCCATTGTTCAACTTACCTTCCTTCTTAAACTCGTTCATCAAAGTCTGAGATGGAGCAATCTCATCCCATCCCCAGAACTCAGCTGTACCTATCCAACGGTGCAAATAGGTACGATACCATGCACCACTCGTGCTGCTCAAAGAGAACTGGAGTTCGAAGATAGACTCCTTACAGTTCTTGTTGGTACCATCGAACATACTCTTGAAATTGCTTTCAAGTTCATATCCCTTGACCTCATCGAAAGCCTTTACAGCCTCGTTCAGGTACTCAGTCTTCTTCTCTGGCTGTTCTGAAGCCATGGTGAGATAGGCAAAACCGAGGTAAGCATAAGCTGAACCTGAAGTAGCACGACCGAGATTACTATCAGGACGCTTCTGAGGTAAATCAGCACCAGCCTTCTGCAGGTCATCCACGATGAAGTTCCAGCTTTCAGGACGCTCAGACATAGCCTTATCAAACAGTGCCATAGAAGTGACATAGACATCGCGGTTTACAATCTTCTCCCAGTTGAGCAACAGCTGCATGTGGTAGAAAGCGCGCATGAAACGAGCCTCAGCCACGATTTCTGATCTATCCTTAGCATCAATCTGCGCATCGGTCATGGCACTGACCTTAGTCATTACCTGGTTGGCGAAGCTGATGCCATGATAGTAATACCACCAGTAAGAGGTAAACTGAGAGTTACCATTGGTATAGGTAAAGTCTCCCAACTGAATCCAGTTTGGATAGTTCTGAGCATCAGAACCCATCTCTACATCATCCTGGCGATAAGCCTCTACAGGCCATTTTACCTCAGGGAAGTTGTCCTCTGAACCATAATACATCTGTGAGTAAACAGCAGCCATAGCCGACTCAGCGTCGTCTTTATCACGCCAGAAATTCAGAGTAGTCAACTCGTCTGGCGAAGTCTTTGTAAGAAAGTCATCACAAGAAGTGAGTGACAGTGCAAGGCAAATGCCTGCTATATATTTTAATGCTTTCATAATGATTTCTCCTTAGTTATTTATTTAAAAAGATACCTGTGCACCTACGGTGTAAGAGCGAGAGAACGGATAGGTAAAGCGGTCTACACCACTGTTCAAAACGCCCTGTGAGAACTCTGGGTTAGCACCAGAATAGCCTGTGATGGTGAACACATTTTCTGCACTCACGTAGAAACGGATGCGGTCGCAGTAAATATGCTTAGACAATGCCTTTGGCAAGGTATAGCCCAACTGTACCTGGCGCAGACGTACGAAATCGCCGTTCTCCAGGAAGCGAGTTGACTCGCGGGTGTTCTGGTTAGGGTCACCATAGATGGCACGTGGCACATCGGTCTTAGTGTTGGTAGGAGTCCAGGCATTGAGGGTTGTCTTGAGGAAGTTAGAAGCTGAGTTCATACCCTCGTAGTAGTAGCGGATACCATTATAAATCTTGTTGCCGAAGGCACTACCGATGACTGCAGAGAAGTCGAAACCCTTGTAGCTGGCACCGAGGTTGAGGTTAGCCTCTACCTTGGCAATACCCGTACCAGAGTAAGTCTTGTCGTCCTCATCAATAACACCGTCGCCGTTCATATCCTTGAAACGTACATCACCAGGCTGAGCATTTGGCTGAAGGAGTTCGCCCTTGCTGTTCTTATGAGCCTGAACCTCTTCAAGACTCTGGAAGATGCCGTCTGCCTGATAGAGATAGAAAGCACCGATTGGCTTGCCTACCTTGGTCTGGGTTGGGAAGTGCTCTGTGCCATACTTCAAACCTACGCCGTAGATTGTCTGGTCTTCGTTGGCAAGAGCTACCACCTTGTTGGCAATGGTACTGATGTTGAAACCAACGTTATATTCGAAATCATTGATCTTATCGTTCCAGTTCAACTCCAACTCAAAGCCCTGGTTGCGCATCTTACCTACGTTCAAGGTAGGGTTGTCAAGACCTGCAGAAGGAGCGATTCTACGGGTAATCAGAAGATCGCGTGTCTCGTTGAGATAGTAGTTGACATTACCATTCAGGTGATTACCGAAGAGACCGAAGTCGAAACCGATGTTCTTGGTATCTGTGGTTTCCCACTTCAATGGAAGATTTTCCAATGTACGAGCGATGCTACCGGTCCAAGGGTTTGAACCTGCACCCTGTACATAACCCATGTACATATCGTTGTAGCTGGCAATTCTAGTCAGGAAGTCGTATTTGCCGAGCGCATTCTCGTTACCGAGCTGACCCCAGCTGGCACGGAACTTCAAGTTGCTGACAACAGAGTTTTTTGGGAAGAAAGGCTCCTCGCTGATTCTCCAACCAACAGCTACTGATGGGAAGAAACCCCAACGGTTATCTGAACTAAACTTAGAAGATCCATCCTCACGGAAGGTAAACTGGAAGAGGTAACGGTCGTTGAAATTGTAGTTAATACGACCGAAGAATGACACACGGTTATACTCCCAGTAAGAACCTGTACCATAGTAAGTACCACCTACACCACCACTGATGGTTGGGAAGTTAGGATCGAGGAAGCCGGCTGGCTTATCGCTGGTACTGAGCTGACCATTGATTACCTCGTTTACATTGGTCTTACCCTCTACAGAAACTGATTCCCAGTTGTATTTAATCATATTGAGAGAGGTACCGAGCATGGCATTGATGCTGTGCTTCTGAATCTGCTTGTTGAAAGAAAGTACGTTCTCAAACACCTGCTCCTGCCAGTATGCACGATACTCATAGCTGTTTGGATACTTATTCTGACTCTTAGGGTCAGCAATATAATCAGGATAATGAGAGTTATCTATCTCATGCTCACCACGATAACCGTAGCTAGTCTTGAAGTTGAGCCATGGGAAGAAGTTGAATGTCAAGGCAGCATTGGCTGTTGTATGATACTTCTTGTAAGTATTCTTCTTGTAATGGTCGTCGGCTACAACGTTACGGTTGTTTGGAATGCCATCAAAGTTGGTCAAACCGAAACCATATTTCTCATTCTCATTATAAATAGGTACGAGAGGAGAAATCATATAAGCCTCCTTCAAAGAATACTGTGGCTGATGACCCTTTGTATACTTGAAGTCTACATTGGCATCGAGGTCGATGATACCCTTGGTTGCATGTACCTTCATACGTGCGATGTCATGGCGCTCACTGTTACCGATAAAGATACCTTTCTCGTCAGCATGGTTGTAAGATACAGAGTACTGACCCTTTTCTGCACCACCGCGCAAACTTACCATATAGCTCTGAGCCAGACCCTTGCGCTGGATTGCATCCTGCCAGTCGGTGTTTACCCCTGTCTCATGAGTTATATATGCAGGAAGTTTTCTACCGGCATTCTCGTACATCATCTTATGTACCTTCTTATAGCCTTCAGCATCCAGGAGGTCTAGGTCCTTAGATACCTGAGTAAAGCTGAGGTAAGAACTGAAATCAACCTTAGTTTCACCCTTCTTACCATTCTTGGTTGTAATCAGAACCACACCGTTGGCAGCTACAGAACCGTAGATGGCTGCGGCAGCACCATCCTTCAGAATCTCCATAGACTCGATGTCCTGAGGGTTCACGCTGTTGATATCGCCAGGGAAACCATCCACAATATAAAGAGGTTCGTTATCGCCGAATGTCTTGATACCACGAATCTTGATGCTCACACCGGCACCGGCATTACCACCACTCTTCAGGATGTTCACACCGGCTACCTTACCCTGCAAAGCCTCAGCTGGGTTGGTAGTAGTGCGCTTAGCCATCTCCTTGGTATTGACAGAAGAAAGAGCTCCGGTCATATCGCTACGCTTCATGGTACCATAACCTACTACTACCACTTCGCTCAGCGCCTGTGTGTCCTCGCTCATGGCGATGTTCATGTTTTCTGAAGCCTTCACCTCGCGGTCTACGAAACCGAGGTAAGAAACCTTCACCTTAGCGCCCTTGGCTGCATTGATGGTGAATCGGCCGTCTATATCGGTTACTGCGAGTTCATCGGTACCAACTACAGAAACAGTAGCACCAATGACAGGCTCCCCGTTGTCGTCCTTCACAACACCCTGCATCTTGTGCTTGTTGCTCTGCTGAGGAGCGGCTGCCGCATGTTTCTCAGAAACAACGATAGATTTCTGTGAAACCACAGAGTATTTCAAGTTGCGTCCTTTCAAGGCTGCATCGAGTACAGATGTTACAGGAACGCCACTCTTCCTGATGGTGATATCCTTGCGATGGTCAATGATATCACTCTTGTAAGAAAACCTGTAGGATGTCTGGTTTTCGATTGTACTGAACACCTGCTTCAAAGAGGCATTCACAACATTGACAGTTACTTTCTGCTGTGCCGATGCTCCCAAGAGAGGAAGGCACGTCAGGATGAAGATCATCAAACTTTTCAAGTAATTGCGTCTGATCATAATGCTTACGTTTAGTTATACAAATAAGTTTTAATTAACCTATGTTTTTAGGTTTTGTCACAAGGTAATACAAACGTTTTCATAAAAAGTACCAAAGAATCTTTATCATTAACTCTCTTTAACACGAAGTCGTGTTTCCTATTCCATTTTTCTTTGTACTTTAGCACCCCGAAAAGAAAAAGGATATAAAATATGAGCAACGGATTATTACTTTGGATAGACGACGAGATAGAACTTCTCAAGGCACACATCATCTTTCTGGAAAAGAAAGGATACGAGGTGCAGACGGTAAGCAACGGCCCTGATGCCATTGAACTTTGCCGCCAGCAAACCTTCGACCTCATCCTGCTCGATGAGATGATGCCGGGACTCAGCGGACTGGAAACCCTGCTACGCATCAAGGACATCCAGCCTGCCACACCGGTAGTGATGTGCACCAAGAGCGAAGAAGAAAACATCATGGACCAGGCAATCGGTTCAAAGATAGCCGACTATCTGATCAAACCCGTAAACCCGAACCAGATTCTGCTCTCGCTCAAGAAGAACATCCACCGCAAAGACATCGTGGCGGAGGTGACGCAGAGCGGATACCAGCAGGACTACCAGCAGATAGCCATGCAGATGATGGAATGCAGAAGTGCGGAAGACTGGATGGAGATTTACAGGCGACTGGTTAGCTGGGAACTGAAGCTGAGCGATACGGCAAGTCCGATGGCAGAGATGCTGGGCATGCAGAAGGAAGAGGCTAACCAGGGGTTCGCCAAATACATAGCCAAGAACTATCTCGACTGGGTAAGTCCCGACAACAGAGACCGCCATCTGATGAGTCCCGACATCTTCAAGCGCAAGATATTCCCGCTGCTCGATGAGGGCAAGAAGGTGTTCCTGATAGTGATAGATAACTTCCGCTATGACCAGTGGCGCATGCTGGCAGAAGACATCGGCGACCTGTTCGACATCGACGAGCAGCTCTACATGAGCATTCTTCCTACCGCCACGCAATATGCGCGCAACGCCATCTTCAGCGGTCTGATGCCGAACAAGATAGCCGAAATGTTCCCTGACCTCTGGGTAGATGAGGACGAGGAGGAAGGCAAGAACCTCAACGAGGCGCCACTGATACAGACCCAGATAGAGCGATTCAGAAAGCACTATACCTTCAGTTACCACAAGGTAAACGATTCGCAGGGTGCCGACCGCTTCCTGGAGCATTACAACGAGTGCCGCAACTACGATTTGAACGTGCTGGTGATTAACTTCATCGACATGCTCTCTCACGCGCGCACCGAATCTAAGATGGTGCGCGAACTTGCCAACAACGAGAGTGCCTACCGCAGCATCACGCAGAGCTGGCTCCGCCATTCGGTTCTCTCAGAGCTCTTCAAGCTCCTTTCGCAGAGCGATTATCAGGTAGTGCTCACCACCGACCACGGCAGCATCAGGGCATCGAAACCTATCAAGATAGTAGGCGACCGCAATACGAACACCAACCTGCGCTACAAGCTGGGCAAGAATCTGGCTTACCAGAGCAAGGAAGTGTTCACCATCAAGGAGCCTCAGCGTGCCCAGTTGCCGGCACCTAACCTGAGTACCTCGTATGTATTTGCCACGGGCGACAGTTTCTTCGCCTATCCGAATAATTACAACTATTATGTGCAATACTACAAGGATACCTTCCAGCACGGCGGCATCTCGATGGAGGAAATGCTCATTCCGCTCATCACGCTGACACCGAGAAAAAGGTAATGATTGTCAGTTAATAGTTAATAGTTGATAGTTAACAGTTGATAGTTAATAGTTGATAGTTAACAGTTTATAGAAAACATATATGAAGATAAAAATTGACTCATTAGACACGATCCATGAAGCAGCCAAGGAATTTCTGCAGAACATGGGCGACGGCAAGGTCTTTGCCTTCTATGGCAAGATGGGAGCCGGAAAGACTACATTTGTTAAAGCCATTTGCGAAGAACTGGGCGTAGAAGATGTCATCACATCTCCTACCTTCGCCCTCGTAAACGAATATACAGCGGGCGACGGCTCACCTGTCTACCACTTCGATTTCTACCGCATCAAGAAACTCGATGAGGTTTACGATATGGGCTACGAAGATTATTTCTACAGCGGTAACCTCTGCTTCCTGGAGTGGCCGGAACTGATAGAAGACCTGCTGCCGGAAGACTGCACCAAAGTGACTATCACCGCCGAAGAAGACGGAACCAGAAGCGTAGAATGGTAAGTCACCGACAGCCCCGAAAATGCGTCCCGACGCAGACTTTACTACGTCCCGACGCAGTTCTCATTACGTCCCGACGTAGCAGAGTCTGCGTCGGGACGTATTTTTATCCCCCTCGTGGCGCAGTTTGAAAGGCTGAAAAAAGAACAAAAAAAGCATCTGGCTGAGAATATGTTTTCTCAAGCCAGATGCTTTTATCATTTCCTATCCGGGCTGATTACAGGAGAGCCTGGAACTTCTCGGTAAGGGTTGCCTTAGAGGCTGCGCCAACAAACTTGTCTACCAGCTGGCCACCCTTGAAGAAGAGGATGGTAGGGATATTACGAACACCAAACTCCATAGCGATGTCGTCGTTCTCCTCTACATCACACTTGCCTACTACCAACTTGCCGTCAAACTCCTCAGCAAGTTCTGATACGATAGGAGCAATCTGGCGGCAAGGACCGCACCATGTTGCCCACAAATCTACTACCAATGGCAGTTCGCCATTCTTGTAGCTCTCGAAATTCTCGGTTGTAATTGTTACTTCCATTTTCCTAAATTTTTTATATATTAAAACTAAAATTATCTCTAATTGATCTGATAGCTCATCTTAGGATGCTGCTCGATATACTGGATGAGGGCATGGCCCACGCCTACCGTATGCTCACGGGCACGCATCAGCAGATAGGTATTGCTGTCTACATCATGTATCTGGAAAAAGAGCTGCGCCTTGCCCTCGTCATTCTCCAGAATGGTCTGCAGGTCACTAACCATCGTTTCATCTATCGCATCGCTCTCCACATTGATGGTGAAGCGGTCGATGCGGTTCTCCTTGACCGTCTGCAGATACTCCACATTGCCTATCTGGAAATCGAGATAGTTGGCATTGCCGTAACGGGAAACGCACTTGGCGGTAATGTAGATGGTGCTGCCTTCAACCATGATGCCGCGCCACTTGCCCCAGTCTTCGCCAAAGAGAGCCAGCTCGCCTGAGCCCTCAAAGTCTTCGAGCGTAACGAAACCGCACGGCTTGCCCGTCTTGGTAAACTTCGACTTCACACCCGTAATGATGCCGCCCAGCACCACATCCTCCTTCTTTGCCAGCTCCTGCTTGTCGCCCAGTTCTGAGCAATGAGTATTGCAGAGGGAGTTGAGGATGATGCTGTACTCATCGAGCGGATGGGCAGAAAGATAGATGCCCACAAGCTCGCGCTCACGGTTCAGACGTTCGATGGTACTCCAGCTCTCTGCATCAGGAATAGGCGGCGTAGCTATCTCTATCGCCTCGGTATCGCCAAAGAGTGAGGTGGCAGCCTCGTGCTGTTCCTGCTGGAAGAGCTGACCGTAGCGCACCAGCGTATCGAGGAAGGTTTCGCCCTTGTTGTTCTTGCCGAAGAACTGTTCGCGACGGATGCCGAAGCTGTCGAAACCGCCACTCAGCGCCAAGGTTTCGAAAGCCTTGCGGTTCACGCTGGAGTAATCTACACGCTCGGCAAAATCGAAGATGCTCTTATAAAGTCCGTTCTTCAGTCGCTCTGCCACGATGGCATCGGCTGCCGGAGCACCCATACCCTTGATGGCTGAAAGACCGAAACGTATCTCTCCATGCTCGTTCACACCGAACACGCGGTAACTCTCGTTCACATCCGGACCCAAGGTCTTGATGCCCATCGACTGGCACTCCTCCATCAGCTTGGTGATTTCGGTAATCTGTGCAAAGCGTCGGGTCATCAGCGCCGCCATATATTCGGCAGGATAGTGCGCCTTGAGATAGGCAGTCTGGTAGGCTACCCATGAATAACAGGTGGCATGAGACTTGTTAAAGGCGTAGGAAGCAAATTTCTCCCAGTCGCCCCATATCTTTTCCAGCACCTTCGGGTCGTGGCCGTTCTCCTGCCCCTGCTTGATAAACTTAGGCTTCATCGCATCTACGATAGCCTTTTTCTTCTTACCCATCGCCTTACGCAGGGCATCTGACTCGCCTCGGGTGAAGCTGGCAAGCTGACGGGAGAGAAGCATCACCTGCTCCTGATAGACCGTAATGCCGTAGGTATCCTTCAGATACTTCTCCATACACGGGATATCGTAGGTAATCGCCTGTTTGCCGTTCTTGCGGGCAATGAAATCAGGGATATAATCCATAGGTCCCGGACGGTAGAGGGCGTTCATGGCGATGAGGTCCTCGAACACCGTAGGCTTCAGCTCACGGAGATACTTCTGCATACCCGGCGACTCGAACTGGAAGGTTCCGATGGTCTGACCGCGCTGATAGAGCTGATAGGTCAGTTCGTCATCGATAGGGATGGTATCGAGGTCAACGACATCGCCCGTAGTCTGCTTGATAACCTTGCATGCCTCCTTCATCTCGGAGAGGGTCTTCAAGCCCAGGAAGTCCATTTTGATAAGACCGGTGGTCTCGATGACATGGCCGTCGTACTGTGTTACCGCCGTCTTCAGTCCCGGGAAATCAGGGTCATCGGCAGTAGATACAGGCACCCAGCTGCTGATAGGGTCGCGGCAGATGATGAATCCGCAGGCATGGATACCCGTGCCTCGGATGGTTCCCTCGAGCATCTTGGCATACTTGATGGTATTGCTTTCGCGCGGATCGTTGGAGAACTCAGCCTCGCGCAGCTCTGGGGTATATTTGATGGCATTGGTCAGGTTCATCTTGGCACCGTCAGGCAAACGGTCTGGGATAGCCTTACAGAGTGCATTCGCCTTATCCAACGGCAGTTTCTCGACACGCGCCACATCCTTGATGGAGTTCTTCGTCGCCATGGAACCGTAAGTAATGATATGGGCACAGTTCTCATGACCGTACTTATCCATTACCCATCTCAGCACCTTGCCTCGGCCGTCATCATCAAAGTCGGTATCAATATCCGGAAGGTTCACACGGTCTGGGTTCAGGAAACGCTCAAACAGGAGGTCATATTTCAATGGGTCAATCTTGGTAATGCCCAAGCAGTAAGCCACCACCGAACCTGCCGCAGATCCACGTCCCGGGCCCACCATCACGCCGAGTTCCTCGCGCGCCGCCCTGATGAAGTCTGACACGATGAGGAAGTAGCCCGGGAAACCCATGGTCTTCATCACGTGGAGCTCGAAGTTTACGTGCTCGTCTACATTCTCGGGCAGCGGGTCGCCATAAAGCTTTTTGGCTCCCTCGTAAGCAAGGTGGCGCAGATATTCTGCCTCAAACTTGATACGGTATATCTTATCGTAACCGCCCAATCGGTCGATTACCTTCTGACCTTCCTCTGGTGGCAGCGGGTTCTTGCCGTTCTCATCAGAGGTAAACTCCTTGTAGAGGTCTTCTTCTGATACCTTCTGGCGCAACTGCTCCTCGGTACCGAAACTCTCCGGAATCGGGAAGAAAGGCATGATAGGACCATGGTCGATGCTGTAGATTTCTACCTTATCTAATACTTCGAGGGTATTGGAAAGTGCTTCGGGAATATCCGAGAACACATCGTTCATCTCCTGGCGGGTCTTGAACCATTCCTGCTTGGAATAGCGCATACGGTTAGGGTCGTCGAGATCCTTGCCGGTAGCGATACAGAGCAGATGGTCGTGGGCCTCGGCAGTCTCCTTATCCTCGAAGTGGCAGTCGTTGGTGCACACCAGCTTGATGTTAAACTCCCTTGCCATCTTGATGAGTTCCTTGTTGGCACGCTGCTGCAACTCGTAAGCCTCGCGGTTGGCAAGCAGACTGGGATCATCAGGCACTTTATGTCGCTGGAGCTCGAGATAGTAATCATCGCCAAAGAGGTTGTGGTACCACTGGCAAGCCTCACGGGCTCCTTCCAGGTCACCATGCAGAATCTTGGATGGCACCTCGCCTGCAATACATGCCGAACAGACGATGAGGTCTTCGTGATACTTCTCCAGATCGGCACGGTCGGTTCGTGGGCGCATGTAGTAACCATCCACCCACGAATTGCTCACCAGCTTGATGAGGTTCTTGTATCCATTATAATTCTTGGCAAGTACAATGAGGTGATAACCGCTCATATCGCCCTTATCCTTCTCTCGGTCGGCCTTGGTTCGGTGTGCCACATACATCTCGCAGCCTATGATAGGCTTGAAAGGTTCGAGTCCCTCCTTCTTGCGGTCTTTATTAATCTTGCCGCAATAGTCGGTGAGTTCCTTGATGCCAAACATCACACCGTGGTCGGTTACCGCCATACCCTTCATGCCGTCCTTGATGGCCTTATCTACCAGATGTGGTATCTTCGACTGGCCGTCGAGGATGGAGTATTGGGTGTGTACATGCAAATGAACAAAATCTTCCATTATCTGTTTAAAATTCGAATTTTGACAACAAAGTTACGGCGAAATATTGAAAAAGCCAAAAGAAATATGCGAAAATATTGAAAAAGGTAAAAGAAACCCACAAAAAATTTGCAAAAGTGATAAAAATGCCGTACCTTTGCACCAATAAAAACTTAATCCTACTATATGGGACAGAAAATAAAGAAATTAAAAAAGATAAGATTGCACCGCGAAGGTACCGATCAGCTGGTAACCGGAACGATAGCGTTAGTAGTCATTGCGGCTATATTGTGGACAACCTTAGACAACAAGATTCCGTTCTGGGCTTTTGTTGTTGTGTTCGGTACGGTATATGGTATCGTGCTCAACTTCTACCGTTGTCCTATCAGATACCTCAACGTAGAGGATACTTCGAAACTGGTAGTAGCACCAGCCGACGGAAAGATTGTGGTGATAGAAGAGGTGGAGAATGCTCCCTACTTCGGTGACCGCCGCCTGATGATTTCCATCTTCATGAGCCTCTGGAATGTTCATGCCAACTGGTTCCCGGTAGACGGAAAGGTAAAATTCGTGAAGCATGTGGACGGCAACTACCACAAGGCATGGCTGCCTAAGGCTAGCGAGGAAAACGAGCATGCCGACGTGATGATTACCACACCTGAGGGAGTGGATGTACTCTGCCGACAGATTGCCGGTGCAGTGGCACGCCGCATCGTAACCTATGCCAAGGAAGGGGAAGAATGCTTCATCGACGAGCACCTGGGATTCATCAAGCTGGGTTCACGCGTGGATGTCTACCTGCCTGTAGGTACAGAAGTATGCGTAAAGATGGGACAGTCAACTACTGGCGACCAGACCATCATCGCTAAATTGAAATAACATATTGACAGATAGAGGGCAAGCCGGAACATACTTCCGGCTTTCACTCTATCATAATATACTGTAAAGAAATGAGTATCAAGAAACATATTCCAAACACGATAACCTGCTGCAACCTGGTTTCGGGCTGCATCGCAACATCGTTTGCCTTCGGCGGGAACCCAAAGATGGCATTGTTATGGATTATCATCGGAGCCGTATTCGACTTCTTTGACGGCATGAGCGCCCGCCTGCTGCACGTTTCATCGCCAATAGGCAAGGAGCTCGATTCGCTGGCAGATGACGTAACCTTCGGTGTGGCTCCTGCCACCATCGTATTCTCACAACTCTTTGTGATGGAATATCCGGGTTTTCTGGAGCCTTTGCGCCCATGGCTGCCTTACGCAGCCTTCATCATCGCAGCCTTCTCGGCATTGCGACTGGCTAAGTTTAATCTTGATGAGCGCCAGACTACCTCTTTCATCGGTGTTCCTACACCAGCCAACGCCCTGTTCTGGGGTTCGCTGATTGTGTTCAATCCAAGCTGGCTAGAAGGATATGCGTGGTCGGTATTCATCATTCTGGCTCTGATTCTCATCACCAGCTATCTGCTGGTTTGCGAGATGCCTCTTTTCGCCTTGAAGTTCAAACAGTGGAGTTTCAAGGGCAATGAGGTGAAATATGGCTTTGCTGCGCTCACCCTCATCATCCTCGCTACTTCGGTAGCACTCGATGGTCTGACCGGTTTTCTCACTGGCTGGTGGCTTGTCATCGTGGCATACGTCATCATCTCGGCGATTATTTATCTGAAGAAGAAGTAGAAGAAATTCCCTTTATGGGGACATTTGGGTATTTAGGTTTATAAAAAATGCGGCTAGATGTGAATCCAGTCGCATTTGCTTTTTTCTTTCTGTTGAGAGAGATGATTAGTTGTGTACGAGCGTACCAATCTCCTCACCATCCATCACCTTCTTGAGGTTACCTACAACATCCATATTGAACACGTAGATAGGAAGGTTGTTTTCCTTACACATGGTGGTAGCAGTCAAATCCATTACCTTCAAGCCCTTGGTATAAATCTCATCATAGGTAATGTCCTTGAACTTTGTAGCTGTAGGATCCTTCTCTGGGTCGGCGGTATAGATGCCGTCTACACGGGTACCCTTGAGCATCACGTCAGCCTCGATTTCGATACCGCGGAGAGAAGAACCGGTATCGGTAGTGAAGTATGGACTGCCTGTACCTGCAGAGAAGATGCAGATATAGCCTGCCTCCATCGCCTCAATCGCCTTCCACTTGGTGTAGAATTCGCCGATAGGCTCCATGCGGATGGCAGTAAGCACCTTGTTCTTAACGCCCAAGGCTCCGAGTGCGCTGCTCAATGCCAGGGAATTGATAACGGTAGCACACATACCCATCTGGTCGCCCTTGACACGGTCGAAACCCTTCTGGCTTCCGCTCAAACCTCGGAAGATGTTACCACCACCTATCACAATGCCTATCTGAACGCCCATCTCATGGACCTCCTTAATCTGCTTAGCATAATCACTCAGGCGCTCTGGGTCGATGCCGAAGCTCTGCTTGCCCATCAGACTCTCGCCGCTCAATTTCAAAAGAATTCTTTTAAACTTTGCCATTTTATTTTAATTTACAATTTACAGTTAACAGTTTATAGGGCGTAGCCTCCTATAAACCATTAACTATTAACTATTAACTAGAAACTTAATTTCTCCGAACGCATACGAGCGTATTACTCCCTTCTTGTCATGAAGGATGAGATGACCATCGTCCTCCACCTCTACGAAGGCGCCCTCGAACTTACCGTCCTTATCCTCATACCAGTGATAGCCCTTGCGACGGTAGAGAGAAAGATGATAGAGTCCCGACACATCCAAATAGTCGGCACGACGCAGAAGTTCATAGTATTTGCAGAAAGCCTCAATCACCTTCTGCAGCACCTCTTCCCTATCCACCTCATGGCCCAGAATCTGAGCCAGAGATACAGGGTTGGGCGCATCGCTGTGGAACTCAGTCTGATTGACATCAATGCCGATACCGAAGATGCAGCGCTTGATGCCCTTGGAGTCGATGGCAGTCTCTATCAGCGTGCCACTGATTTTCTTGTCATACCAGTACACATCATTAGGCCATTTCAGCGTAATGCCGTCCGTATAGGAATCAAGAGCGTCCTTCACGGCGAGCGCACCAGCCTCGGAAAGGAGGAACTGCTGGCGCAAAGGTACCCACTTAGGACACATCATTATACTGAAGAGGAGGTTCTTGCCCGGCTCGCTCTCCCAGGTATGCACGCCCTGTCCCCTGCCTGCTGTCTGATAGTCAGCAATGGCAATGGTTAGCGCATCTTCATCATAAGTACCCAAATTCTTCAGGAAGGCATTCGTGGAATCCACTTCCTTTAATCGTATAATCTTCTTTTCCATGTCTATATAATAATGTATAGCGATACACAACGGGTTGTCAAATCAGCAACGGGTTGAAGGCATCCACAAGATGCTCGATGCGTTTCACCTGATGGCCTACCCCTACCACGGTAACAACATCAAAGCGCAGCTCCCTATCTACCTTCTGTTCCTTGACGTAAGTATTGGCGGCTATTGCCAGATTACGCATCTTCTTGGCATCTACGGCTTCCTCGGGCTGCTGGTATTCTTCACCCGAACGGGTCTTTACTTCTACCACAACCAGCGTCTTTCCATCCGGCGAAACGGCAAGGATATCCAAATCCCGCTTGCCGGCTCTCCAGTCTCTGTCGATAACGACATAGCCTTCATTCTCGAGATAGAGAGTAGCCTCGTCTTCTCCCCATTTTCCTAATTCATTATGCTCTGCCATAGTCTATTTCCTTTATTTTGCATCAAAAGATGCATTTACCTTGCAAAAATAACAAAAAAAGTCCACACTTCAAACTTTTTTATGTAATTTTGCACGAAAAACAATGGAAGATAATAAGAATAAAGACGAAGCATACATGCGCCGTGCCCTAATGGAGGCTCAGGCGGCATTCGATGAAGACGAGATTCCGGTAGGCGCCATCATCGTTTGTAAAGACCGGATCATATCGCGTGCCCACAATCTTACGGAGATGCTGACCGATGTTACGGCTCATGCCGAAATGCAGGCAATCACTTCGGGAGCCAACATGCTGGGAGGAAAATACCTGAAAGACTGTACCCTCTACGTTACGGTAGAACCCTGCGTGATGTGCGCCGGAGCGCTGGGATGGGCACAGATCAGCCGCGTGGTATATGGTGCCAGCGACGAGAAAAGGGGGTATACAAAATATGCGCCCGATGCACTGCATCCTAAGACGACAGTTACATCGGGCGTATTGGAAGATGAGTGCCGCGCACTCATGCAGGATTTCTTTCAGAGAAAGAGATAATTACTTAACAAGCACTACAAGATACTTGCTGGTGCTCCAGAAAATCTGTGGATTGGTGATGCGGAGCGTATACTGCTTGTTGGCATCACGTACCAATGCATAAGAGCTGGATGGGTGGGTAGTGAGCAACTTAGCCGACTTTGACATCAACTTGATTTCAGAAATGTTGCGGATATCAACCTTGGTGAAATAACTCTTGTTGAAATTACCGGTCATTACCTTACCACCTTCCATGATATGCTGCTCCTTCAACTCCTTCTTGGTACCGAATACGTACCAGGCAGTGTTGAGCTGCTTGTCCTGTGCATTGATTGTCTCTGTCTTCTGGCTGCTTTCAGTAGTAAGACGAGAGGTCTTGGTATTCAGATTGTTGATAGTCTCGTCGAGCGCTGCAATATGAATATCCTTCTTATCTAACTCCTCGCGAAGCGCCTGGAGTTCCTTATCCTTCTGTGCAATCTGCTCCTGAAGGTTTGCGATGGTCTTCTTCAACTGGTCAGCCTGCAAAGAGCTGTTAGCCATCTGCTTCTGCAGTTTAGCCAGGAGTTCGCGGTTCTGCTGCATACGGGTAGCGATGAACTGAACATCCTCCTTGAGCTGCTGTCTCTTGTTGGCACCCTCACCGTTCTTCAGAATAGTTACTCTGTGTTCAGCCTCACTAATCTGGTTCAAACCGTCCTGGATTTCATTCAATGTACCCATCATATCGTTAATTTCGCTATCTTTCTGAGCGATGATACTGTTTAGCGAATCATTCTGCTGATTTGCCAAATCCTGGGTGTTGTTCTTGCCGTTGTTGCAACTGGTCAAACAAAAAGCAGCTAAACATGCCGCAAATAATAGCTTTTTCATAATCATTTTCCTTTTTAATGTTTGATTTAAAAAATTATCTTTTCGCGTAAAACGCGTCGCTTCCTATACTTTATTCATTACTTTCTTCATCCCTGCGAGCCCCGTTTTTCTTCTGCCGGCGCTCTTCACGCTTCTTTTCCTTCATCTCCTCCTTGAGCTGTTTAGGATCTTTTCCTGCCAATACGATGACAAATTCGCCCCTTGGTTCTGTCTCCTCAAAATGAGCGATAACCTCGGCAAGCGTACCCCTCACACTCTCCTCGTGGAGTTTGGATATTTCACGACAACAGCTCACCTGTCTGTCATCCCCGAAAACCTCGGCAAACTGCTGCAAGGTTTTCACCACACGATAAGGCGACTCATAGAAAATCATGGTGCGCACCTCATCCTTCAATGATTCTAGATAGGTCTGTCTGCCCTTTTTCTGCGGAATGAATCCTTCGAAGCAGAAACGGTCGCATGGCAAACCCGATGAAACGATGGCCGGTATGCATGCCGTAGGTCCAGGCAAAGTCTGCACCGTGATGCCTGCCTTGGCTGCCTCGCGGGCTAGGTAAAAACCAGGATCGCTGATACCCGGTGTTCCGGCATCGCTGATCAAGGCGATGGTTTCGCCACCCTTCAGTCGCTCTACGATGGCAGAAGATGTGCCATGTTCGTTAAACTTATGGTGAGCCACTAATCGATTTCTGATATCGAAATGCTTCAGCAGAACACTCGATGTTCGAGTGTCCTCAGCGAGTACCAAATCCGCTTCTTTCAGTATGCGAATGGCTCGCATTGTCATGTCCTCCATGTTACCAACTGGAGTCGGAACGATGTATAATGTGCCCATACTGACCGCAAATGTAGTTAATTAATCTTTCATAGCAAAAAAAAACTGCGTTTCTTTGCATTTTTTAAAACCTTATTATTAATTTTGCCCCCGAAATGACAGAAAATCTAATTGGGGAGGCGCACCGTCCCGGAAGAATTGAAGTGGTGTGCGGATCGATGTTCTCCGGAAAAACAGAGGAATTGATCCGAAGAATGAAGCGTGCAAAGTTCGCCAAGCAGAAGGTGGAAATCTTTAAGCCGGCGCTTGACACTCGTTACTCCGAGGAAGATGTAGTGAGCCATGATCAGAACTCTATCCGGTCTACTCCTATTGAGTCCTCTGGATCGATACTGCTATTGGCTTCTGATATCGACGTGGTGGGTATCGATGAAGCCCAGTTCCTGGACAATGGGCTCGTGGAGGTTTGCAACGAACTCGCCAACCGTGGCGTGAGAGTCATCGTGGCAGGACTCGATATGGACTTCAAGGGAGTTCCCTTCGGTCCGATTCCTGCTCTCTGTGCCATCGCCGACGAGGTGACCAAGGTTCATGCCATCTGCGTGAAGTGCGGTTCGGTTGCCTATGTGAGCCACCGGTTGGTCAATAACGACAAGCGGGTGCTTCTGGGCGAGAAAGATGAATACGAGCCACTCTGCAGAGAATGCTACCAGAAGGCGATTCTTAATGAAAAATTATAACAAAAGGAACAGTTATGGGAAAGGAGATTACATTTGATAAATTTATAAGATGGGCGGGTGTTACCCTCATCGTACTGGCCGTGCTCTACATGACCAACTATCTGAGCAGTGTACTGCTGCCATTCTTCATTGCATGGTTTTTCGCTTACCTGCTCTATCCGGTCGTGAAGTTTATCGAAAACAAACTCCACGTCAGAATACGTGCGCTGTCTATCCTCATCGCCATGGGAACGGCTATCGCTGTTATAGGAGGCGTGCTGTGGCTCATCATCCCTCCGATGATTGACCAGTTTGACAAACTCGGTGAGGTGTTGACACGATGGCTGCATCAGACGACTCATACCAACAACCTGACGGCGCTGATCAAAGACTGGCTGCAGGCCAACCAGGAACAGATAGAGCATTTTCTGAAAAGCAAGGACTTCAGCGATGCCATCAAGACCACCATGCCTAAGGTCTTCTCGGTAGTCAGCCAAACGGCAACGGTACTGATGAGTATCGTGGCATCGATGATTACCTTATTATATATGTTCTTCATCCTGCTCGATTATGAGACGCTGACAGCCAACTGGGTGAGAATCTTCCCCAAGAAGAACCGTCCGTTCTGGAGTGCGCTGATGAAGGATGTGGAGCGCGAGCTCAATAACTATATCCGTGGTCAGGGACTGGTAGCGCTCTGTATGGGCATCATGTTCTGCATCGGTTTTACCATCATCGGTTTCCCGATGGCGATAGGTCTGGGCATTCTCATCGGCATCATGGACCTGGTTCCATACCTCCATACCTTCGCCCTCATCCCTACGGCATTCCTTGCCATGCTGAAGGCTGCCGACACAGGTCAGAACTTCTGGCTGGTATTCGGTCTGGCTGTTCTGGTGTTCTGTGTGGTACAGGTCATCACCGACATGGTAGTTACCCCGAAGATTATGGGTAAGGCGATGGGATTGAACCCAGCCATTCTCCTCTTGAGTCTCTCGGTTTGGGGTGCACTTCTGGGCTTCCTGGGATTGATTGTAGCCCTTCCGCTCACAACGCTCATCATAGCCTACTGGCAGCGGTATGTAACGAAAGAGAAGCCGCAATATCATGAAGAAACGGGCGAAAATGTCCCGATTTCGGATAAAAATGAAGAAAATCAGTAAAAATATGGCAAAATATTTGGTTATTTCAGATTTTTGCCGTACCTTTGCACTCGCTTTTGAAACATAAAGCAGAAGATTGACTCGCTAGCTCAGCTGGTAGAGCACAACACTTTTAATGTTGGGGTCATGGGTTCGAGCCCCATGCGAGTCACAGATCTTCAAAAAAAGGCTTTCCATTACGGAAAGCCTTTTTTTTGTTATATCCTATTACTGAATAATGCAGAAATTCCTTTTTAAAACATTTCAGCCTTAGCCTCTACCTTCTTCTCAACATCATCCGGAAGCTGAGGGAAGAAATCATAGCCGGTAATACGCTCCACTTCATCTACTGAATTTACAAATTCCGTCTTCTTTCTGCCTTTCTGCGACTGGTTACGGCAGATAAAGCCGATGGCCTGCGGATTCTTGCCCGTATGAAGAACCACCTTGAAGAAGGCATCAGGCACTACCACCTTGTTCTTGCCCAACTTGCGATGCTCCTTATTCAGAAATATCGGTCCGCAGACAATATAAACCTTGCCATACTGCTTCGCCCAGTTGCGGCACTGCTGCTCTATCGTGTTCCATACCCCCGCATTCAGACTGTGGTTCTGCGGACACATATTGGTCATCAGGAAACATTCATCCATCGCCTGCTGACTCCATTTGTTGTCACCAGCCGGACACATGTGTCCCCTGTCCAATCCACTGTTATAATAATCCGCCAAAGTACCCACGGGTGCCGGCATCTCCTCATCATCAGCAAACTTACCGCGCGGCAACTTACCTGATGCATGCTCCCCCGTCAGCACCCAGGCTACCCAATTCGGCTGTCGCGTATCATGATTATAAGATACCGTATAAGCCAACCGATGCTTGATGGTCTCAGATACCTTTACCTCAGATACCGGAATCTCCAGCCCTTGCGCCTCCAGATTCGCACCCTCTCCAGCAGTTTCCTGCTTGTTCTCTGCAGACGGTTCATCGCCCACAGCATCAGCAGCCTCCTGCATATTCTCCTTTACAACAAGTGCCTGATCTTCTGTTGCCAACGAAGAAACCTTCGGCAAGACAGAAAACGCCACAACTGCGGCTATCGCCAACAGCCAAATCTTAAATGTACCTACTTTCTTTTTCATATCATATTCATCATTAATTCATTTTCCGTAAAATTCAGAGTCTACACGATTCATTCCGCTTTTAGGTGAATAATCCCTAAAATCTCCACAAAAGTAGTATTTTTATGCGAAAAAGAGAAAGAAAATCATAAATTTCTTGCGCATTTCAAAATAAAACACTAACTTTGCATCGCTATGTAGGACAAACCTAGACATAACACAGTAAAAAGCTCAAACAACTAAGAACTGAAAGTCAGAGGTTACAATACATTGGCAAAAGTGCTCTATGAAATGGACAAGTGAAGTGCATTAACAGAGATTAACTAAAAGTGATGCAAGTTTCCCACCTTTTCTTGTTTTATACAAGGACTGAAGAGCCTCGGGCAACCATATCGGGGTACATTTAGGCTGAGAAATATGAGAAAATAAGAATCAAAACATAATAGCAAAATGAAAAAAATCAAATTATTCTCAATTGTAGCTGCCTTCGTTGCAGCTTTCGCATTCACTTCTTGTAATACAGACGACAGCGATGGCTTCCAGTGGCCAACGCCTCAGGAGTCTCAGGCTCTCTTCAGCCAGATTCAGGGTATGCACAATGGTGGAATCCTCTTCCCTGGCAGCGTAGGCACTACAGATGCAGAGAAGTTTGACAAGGATTCAGTTACCACTTATTGCTATGTAACTCCTAGCGACAGTATGCTCACTGTTAGGCAGGTAGAGGTGAGCAAGTTTGCAAAGTACTTCAGCGATGCCACACTGAAAGCTGAGGTAGAGAAGTTGCCTGCACAGGACTTAAAGATTAAGTTGGTGCCTTACAATGCAGCTCAGCAGATGTTTATCACTGCTACTCAAGACATAACTTACACCAATGCTGATGGCAAGAAGGTGCAGATTCAGTTCTATAGCGGCTTGAGCAACTATAGCTTGGCTTACATCGGCACAAAGAAGACCAACAACAAGAAGGAGCTCGGTGTATATATCACACCAGGCAGAGTGCTCGTAGATGGTCAGACTAAGGCAAATGCTCTCAAGTCATACGTTTACGGTGGTTATCTACAGGCTTACTACGCTATGCTCGAGATGGAACTCTAAGCCCATCTAAGAGCTAAGTTGCACAAGGAGCAGTAATCCTTATATATCAAGTAAGAAACTTACACTTACAAATATATATATGTTAATACTCTCTTAAAAATTAAACAAAAAAAGAAAACTATTAGAGGCGCAGTCTTCGTGAGAAGGTTGCGCCTTGTTGCATATATACAAAGAAATGCCTGCAAATGTAGCCGCAGATGATAAAATGCAGGATTAACCATTTTTCGACAAATACCCGAAAACGCATCACTGAAGGGAACAAATCGTTAATAAGGGTGTCTACTTGCTAGGAAGAAGACAGAGTTTTTACCATTTTCTCACGGTAAACGACAAGGGTCTATATGCCACGAAGAAAAGGTGGCGTATAGACCCTTGGTTATATGGTGATATTTGTCATCAATATCTCCGCTATTATTTTTTTATGTGTTGTTCAGATTCTTAATGATTTCCAAAGGTAGCTGGGTAGCTTTGGCAACCTGTTCGGCAGAAAGTCCCATTGTCAGCAAACGTTGTGCTGTTTCTGTATTGGCCTCATGCTTGCCTTCTGCTCTACCTTTCTCCATGCCTTTTTCCATACCTTCTTCCATACCTTCTTCCATTCCTTTCTGGTATCTGTCATCCAGAAGGGTTCTTTCAACACTTACCGAATCCCAAAACTTGTCATAGGCTCTGAGTTCGGCATCAGTAAAACCGGAAACTTCAAGATCTTCTACGGCTTTTCCAATCTCCGGATCATTGAGCAGGTCGGCAGGAATCTCCTTCGTGTTGGAATTGATTTCTGTCAGGAAACGGAGCCACAAGACCATCATGCGCTTATCGGCAATGGAATGAGGAGTGAACTTAGGGAGTTCTATGAAGGTGAAATGCAAGCCCTCGATGACCTTATTGCTATCCTTATCATGCACGATGCGGTAGTTGTGGATGAAATCCGGAGTATCATGCGCAAAGATATCATTCACAAGATTCAGGGAATATACTGGTTGAAGTTCGCTGTATTTGCCTCCCTTTTTTGCCTGGCTTACATAGAGTTTGGATGCATTGAACAGTACTCGCTGCTGGAAAGCGTCGGACCATTCCATCTGCATTTCCACGCAGAACTTCCTGCCTCTGACATCGGTGCAGAGTACATCCACTATGGTGTTCTTGCCCCCTTCGAGCTGGGGCACAAGTTCTGTAGGCAGATACTTTATCTCGTGTATCTGCTCTTCTTCGCTGAGTGGCAGGAGGGCGTTCAGAAGACTGATCAGTCTTTTAGGATGATTGCCGAATATCTTCTTGAACGTAAGGTCTGCCTTAGGATCTAAGTACTTCATAACCATCTGTTTTAAAATTCTATAGCGCAAAGTTACGGTTTTATTTTCATATCTGCAAGAGTTTTCTAGGAAAAGTTTCTGAAAAAGTTAGAGAATGGTGAATGTTGAGAGGTAAATGATGAGTGTTGAGCCCACTTTAAAAAGGGGCTCAATTTTTTATTTTAAACTAATATCGATTCTAAAAAATCAGCAGGAGTCTGCACATTTTCTGCAAAATCCCTAAAGTCCTTTACATTTCTTGTTACTATCACATCTACTTGATGGAGCAAAGCAGACTCATATTGCACGCTATCCTCAAAATCTTTACGCTCAAATGATAGACACTTCTTTATAATCTCCTTATCCACATCCGTTATTTCACAAAGAGACGCAAGACCTAACATAGATTGATACAACTCTTCCCGAGAATAAGATTTGCGCAAGATAAAAAATGCATTGACAAATGTAATAGCAGAAACATAAAGTTGAATTTTTCCCTTATGGGCTAGGTCAAAAATAACGGCAGCGGGATAATAAAAATCACCTGCTGATCATAGAAGTCTATGACTATATTGGTATCTAAGAATACTTTCATTTGTATTTTTCTTCTAAAGATTCATACAATGAGTCATCTATCGCATCTGAAACTTGCTTACGATTCTTAAGCGTCATCTTAAGTATTTCGGGCGAAAGCTGATAGTTAGCCCACGCATTCTCTTGCTTCTTTACAGTTGTAACAGACTTAGCATTAGCTGACTCCAACAGACGTTCGGCCAACCAACGCTCATTACTTGCTGTCAAAGAAAGGGACTGCAAGAAACTCCACAATTTATAAATAGCTAATGTTGTCATATCATACATATTTATATCATTCCAAATGCAAAACTACAACTTTTATTTAAAACAGCCAAGAATTTTCTAGGATTTTTAAAGGTAAAAAAGTAAAAAGGTAAAAAAGTAAAGATTTTGCTATCCCCAATACAATCTGATAACTTTTTCTAAAACTTTTCGACCTGTACAGTTGAAATTACCCACACGCCCTGGGCTAGGAGCTTACATGCGAACTTGAATGCATACTTTTGCACGCAAGCGTATGCAGCAGAATATTCAAGTGGCTCAGTCAGTTTACTCAAGTGGTTCAATCAGCTTACTCAAGTGGCTCAATCAGACTACTCAAGTGGCTCAATCAGCGAGTACAGCCGTCTGCGTAACCCAGTTCAGCCATATCCTTAACCCGATGCAGCCGTCTGCGTAACCCGATACAGTCGAATCCTTAACCCGACGCAGTCACATCAGTTGGTAAACGGAAGTGCATCGTTTGTTTACCTCATTTGAGTGCTCAATGACTACCAGGGCAAATAAGCCTTTCTTTCTGGAGGAGGGTAAAAAAGAGAAGCATCACCTGCCCGAACACATCACCTTTACCCTGCACGACCGTCGCACTTCTGGCGAAACTGCGGAGGGTGCAGAAGTGAGCAGCGAACTGAGAGGACAGCGGAGCAAACTGAAACTCCGGCTGCAATACAATTATGATGTGAGCGAGAAGAAGGCTGACCAGCTGAGCGGCTATCTCAGGTTAGATATGATTGGCGACCTGGAGGACTTCTTCATGCGAAAGGATTATTACATAGCCAACTGCAGGCGTTCGAACAAGAAGATGAACATGGGTGGCTATATGACCACAGCCTTGATAGGTTTCTTTAAGGATCATGGTGTAGAAGGATTATAAAAAATATAAAGCTTATGAATTATCCCCAACGTATGTACAGCAAGACCGAGCTGGGTCTGCTCTATTTTCCCGACACAACCGACGGGGCGACAGCGCGCTGTCATATCATGGGATGGATTAAGCGTTGCGAGCCCCTCTGGAACGAGCTGCAGCGTTTAGGCTACCAGGAGCATAGCCAGTATTTCCCTCCCCGCCAGGTATTCACCATCTTCGAATACCTGGGCGAGCCGGGGGCATAAAGAAAAAGGGGGTGTGTCATAAGTCTATGGCGCACCCTTTTCGTTTTTTCTCCTTTTCC
>OGZU01000083.1_pt1 | contig 31102 bp, 28 predicted proteins | sample 1576871 | NCBI WGS metagenome assembly OGZU01 (sample SAMEA3541580, study PRJEB24748) | human gut metagenome | biome: human gut; feature: human-associated habitat; material: faeces | place: China | collected 2012
TCTGGCGCTGCTCCTCAGAACCGAACTCATAGAGTGTATCGATACAGCTCTGGAGGCTCCATACGTTCTGGAAGCCGGCATCGGCAGCAGAGATAACCTCTGACAACATAGAGAACACCACGTTGGGGATGTTCAGACCGTTGTAGCGACGAGGCATAGAGATGCCCCAGAGTCCGGCCTTGCGTGTAGCGTCGAGGTTCTCGAAGGTCTTGCTGGCATACACCATGCGACCGTCAACGAGGTGTGGACCCTCAAGGTCTACATCCTCAGAGTTAGGCTCGATAATGTTAGCAGCCACATCACCGGTGATATCCAGGATGCGCTTGTAGTTCTCGATGGCGTCCTCGTAGTTGACGGGGGCGTCAGCAAACTGGTCTTTGTCTGCATAGTCGCGCTCCTTGAGCTCAACGATGCGCTTCATCAGAGGATGGTTCAGGTGGAACGCGATCTCTGGATGGTCTGTATAATAATTAGCCATAATCTTATATTAGCCCCACCCCGACCCTCCCCAAGGGAGGGAGTAGAAAATGAAGGCTGTTTATTTGTTTTTTATTCTATTGTCTATCTCTCTTAGCACATTCTCGATTTCCTGGAGTACCTGTTTATTGGAAAAGCGTATTACCTCATAGCCTCTCTGCTCGAGCCATTCGCTCCGCAAACTGTCATCGGCCGCCTGGCGCGGCTCTGCATGGTAAGCGCCATCTATTTCAATTACAAGTTTCTTCTCAACACAGGCAAAATCGACAATGTAATCGCCTATGATATGCTGCCGGCGAAAATGGTAACCACAGCTGCTGGTTCTTCTCAGATAGTTCCACAGCAAGGATTCACACGGAGTCAAGTGGCGACGGTTCTCCTTGGCAAAGGCCTTCAATATGGGATAAAGGCAGGGAGAAGCATCTTGAAATCCATAAACTGTATCACCTTTTTTCATCAACAACACCCATCCCCCCTTTGATACCCTCCCTTTGGGGAGGGACAGGGAGGGGCTTTACTTAGAATTTTGTTTGTAATACTTGATGAGTTTGGGCACTACCTCTTCCACGTTACCCACGATGACATAGTCGGCAATCTTGTTGATGGGAGCCTCGGGGTCGTTGTTGATAGAGATGATGATGCCTGAGTCCTGCATACCGGCAATGTGCTGAATCTGACCGGAAATACCACAGGCGATATATACCTTGGGATGAACGGTGACACCGGTCTGACCAATCTGGCGGTCGTGGTCTACCCATCCGGCATCGACAGCGGCACGGCTGGCACCTACCTCACCATGCAGCTCCTTGGCCAGTTGGAAGAGCTGGTCGAAGGCTTCCTTGCTACCTACACCGTAACCACCGGCTACCACGATGGGGGCACCCTTGAGGTTGTGCTTGGCAGCCTCGACATGACGGTCGAGAACCTTGACTACGTAGGCCTCGTCAGAGACATACTTGCTCACCTCGGGATAGACAACCTCACCCTTGGCGTTGCCCTCGTAGAGAGCTTTCTGCATCACGCCAGAGCGTACGGTGGCCATCTGAGGACGGTGGTCGGGATTGACGATGGTGGCCACGATGTTACCACCAAAGGCAGGACGAATCTGATACAACAGATTGTCGTAGTGCTTGCCGCTCTTCTTGTCGTCATAGTCACCAATCTCGAGCTGGGTACAGTCGGCTGTAAGACCCGATGTGAGTGATGAGCTCACGCGGGGACCCAGGTCGCGGCCAATCACGGTTGCACCCATCAGAGCTATCTGTGGCTGCTCCTCCTTGAAGAGGTTGACCATGATATCGGTATGGGGAGCCGAGGTGTAGGGGAAGAGACCCTCACCGTCGAACACGAACAACTTGTCAACGCCGTAGGGAAGAATCTGGTCTTCCACCTGGCCCTTGACGCCGGTACCGGCAACGACAGCGTGGAGCTCCACACCCAGTTCGTTGGCCAGTTTGCGGCCTTTAGTAAGCAATTCCTGAGAAACCTCGGCAACCTGTGTGCCTTCGACTTCGCAATATACAAATACGTTGTTCATATCCTTAACCTATAATCTTTTCGTCCAACAATTCCTTTACCAGACCCTCGACGTCGGCGTCGCTCGCTGTAAGGGTCTTGCTTTCCTTGGCCTGGAACACGATGTTCTTTACAGCCTTTACCTTGGTGGGTGAGCCAGCCAGACCACACTGTTCGGGGTCGCCATCGACGTCGGCTACCGACCACTGATTGAGGGTCAGATAGGGGCGCTCGTCATAGAGAGCAGACCAGGGCTCGTCGCCCTTGCGCTCCATAGGACAGGTGGCATACTTGTACTTCATCACCAGCTTGGCATTGCAGGGGCGGCAGGGAGCAGCGCTTCCGTTGACCGTTACCACTACAGGCAGAGGAGCCTCGACTGTCTCCACGCCACCGTCGATGTGACGACGGATGGTGGCCTTGCCGTCTTCTACCTTGATGATTTCCTCTGCATAGGTCACCTGGTTGAGACCCAGCTTCTGGGCTACCTGAGGACCTACCTGGGCGGTATCACCGTCGATGGCCTGACGACCTCCGATAACGATATCTACATTGCCTATCTTCTTGATGGCTGTAGCCAGTGCATAAGAGGTAGCCAGGGTATCGGCGCCGGCAAACAGACGGTCGGTAAGCAGCCATCCGGTATCGGTGCCACGATAGAGGCCCTGACGGATTATCTCGCCGGCACGGGGAGGACCCATGGTGAGCACACCAACGGTGCTGCCGGGATTCTGCTCTTTCAGACGCAGAGCCTGCTCAAGGGCGTTCAAGTCTTCGGGGTTGAAGATAGCGGGCAACGCGGCACGGTTTACAGTGCCTTCTGCGGTCATCGCGTCTTTGCCCACATTTCTTGTGTCTGGTACCTGCTTTGCAAGTACAACAATGTTCAAACTCATAAAAAATATATTTAATTATATTGATTTTAATGCAAATACGGCGCAAAATTACAAATATTTTACAGCTTATGCAAATTAAAGAGAAAAAATTTGCACAGTCTTACGCAAACTGTGCACAAAGCGCAACTTTTGTGCAGTTTTTAGATAGCATCTCGGCGATGAGAGTCCGAAGCTGCACCATCAGCGCCACGCTATATATTTAATAAGGTGTAATCACGGCGATTGACCCGACGACCTGGCAGCGGCGCGCGGAGGGAGCGGCGATGCCCTCTGCCCGCACCGCACCCGCCTCCACGCGGTGGCTCACCCTCGCAAATACTGCCGAGGACCACACCATCCTCGTGGGGAAGCACGAAATAAGAATTGCGAAGCATGAAACGATGACGGCAAATCTGGATATACTCGTTTCGTGCCTTGATTTCAACTTTAAGATGGCTGCATCCATAATTACATGCCTCTGAGGAAACCTTACATCAAGCGCCACCCCACTCTCCCCGCCCTCCACCTCCACGGCCTGGAGCACGGCAACAGCCACGATGGATGCCCAGAAGCAGGAGAAAACCACCTAAATGGTGGTGCTGACAAGGGGTTCGCCACTTTTTGTCAGCAAGCCAATGGAAATTATAGAAAAATAATTTGCCATATCAGAATAAATGACGAAATTTGCAATAGTTATTGCCGTGTGCATAATGAATGACACACAGCGGTATCAGACAGAGACAATGTCTTACTTGAACAGAATATTATAACAAGATGTGTATACCATCAATGCCTTGCGAGATTTTCCACCTACCCGCAAGGCTGTCATCGGGCAACAGTGGCAAACGGCTATTCATCATGCTTGCCGCAATCGTCTGCACCATCGCGTGCATGGCACAGCCGGCCACACCCGCACATCACTACGACTTCAGAAAGTGGTTTCGCACATTGGCACAAAACCGCGTGGAGTACAACCGCTACAATGACAGAATCTTCCAGATACGCGATCACGACCAATGGACGAGGTTTCTACAGGTGCGGGCAAGGAAGAACCATGAGATAAACCTGTCTAACAGGCTGATTATCGACAGCATCAACCACGCCGTGACCGTCGGCGAGGTGCTCAACGACCGCAGCCTCTACAGCGAATTCATCAGAGCTTTCACCCTGGAATATCTGAGAGCCGGCAAGGCCGACCCCTTCAACACGCTCACCCTCTGCGACGCCATGCAACGCTACAGCGACCACCAACCCGACAGCCTGCGCATGGACAACTGGCTGCACCTGTGGCGAGGAGTGGCTTATTACCATATCTACAGTCTCGACAACGACACCACCACGCTGCGCACGTCCTACAACCACTTCAGAGCGGTGCTCGGCAAGGAGAGCGAGCGTTTTCCCGACTACAAGCCGTGTCGTGTCACAGCCCTCAACAACCTGTCGAGCTTTGCTTGGGTCAACAGCAAGATAATGACCGTAAGGCAGTTGCGCACGACCATGCGCACCATGCGCCTCATGCTCAACGACACGACCATCCACATCTCTCCGAGTCAGATGGCGAGGCTGAAGAACAAGGCAGAAAGGATGGACGAGCTGCTGGTACGCAACGTGTATCTCTACGACAGCACCATGATGAAGCGCCAGGAGGCCACATGGCTTATGACCAAGCTGGTAAAGGGCTACAAGAAAAAGAAAAACATGGACGACGAGCAGTATATGAACATGCTACTCATGCAGGTAAGGCTCCAACAAATCACCGCAAAGGAAGCTCTCGACGCCTACAAGAGCCGGTATACCCGCAACTGGAACCTGATAAAGGGGATAAGGCTCAACAACGAAGAGTTCACAGACTTCATCCAGCAGTATTACTCGATACTCTACCTCAACGACATTGCCGATATCCCCTACAGAGAGAAGCGCCGTACGGTCAAACTGCTGTGCGGACATATTGTAACGGCGTTCAGAAACCGCCACGATGACCAGCACTCCACCCAGTTTGTAAAGATGCTCAAGACACTGGTCGTCTACGAGCGCATCACGCGATACCTGAAGCCCGAAGAGAGGGTCGCCTTCCTCGAAGAGCTCATCGTGACCACCGACTTGCCCACCTATGCCCACTCGATGCACGTGGCAGAGATAGCCACGACCATCATCAGCGCCATGGTGAAGGAAGAACCGCAGCTGCTGGTAGGCTATCTGGGCTGTCAGAACGCACGCAGCGTGACCAAGCACAAGAAGCTGTTTGTGGAATACATGCGCAGGGCGGCAGAGTTTCACGACCTGGGCAAGATTATCATGGTTCCCGTGGTCAACAACGACTTCAGACCGCTCACCGATATGGAGCGCAAGATTATACAGGGGCATCCGCGTCGCGGACTGCGGTTTCTGGAGCTCGACCCACGACTGGCGCCATTCCACGACGCCATTCTGGGCCACCACAAGTGGTACAACGGCAAGGGAGGTTACCCTGCAGACTTCGACAACACCCGCTCGCCTTACCGCCTGCTCATCGACATACTCACCCTGAGCGACTGCCTGCAGGCAGCCACAGAGCGCATAGGCCGCAACTACAAGAACCCGAAGACATTCAACACCGTAATCAACGAGTTCCGCCACGATGCCGGCACCCGATACACCCCCCAGGTGGTAGAGTTTATAGACCGTCATCCGGAGTTGGCTCACCGGCTCAACTGGCTGCTCACCGACGGCTGGATGGACATCTACTATAGGATATACAGCAAGTATATCGACCGCCCCATGAGCAAGTAGCGCGCCATCGGTCCGCGCCCTCACCACGCGGATGGCCGACGAGAGAGCGGGGATGGTGATTTGTCACATAATTTTAACGGAAAAGAGACAAGGAAGAACCCGAAAATTCATACTTTTGCACTATATATAACAGGTGGCATACTCCTATCGTGCGCCACCATCAAAAAGACAACTGATATGGAAGAAAACAAAGCTCGAATTATGGTCGTCGACGACGAACAGGACCTCTGCGAGATTCTGAAGTTCAATCTTGAGACCGAGGGGTACCAAGTAGCCACCGCATACTCGGCAGAAGAGGCGTTGGAGAAGAATCTGGCGCGCTTCGACCTGCTGCTTCTCGACGTGATGATGGGCGGCATGGATGGGTTTGCAATGGCAGAGAGGCTGAAGTCCAACCCCGAGACAGCCCACGTACCCATCATCTTCCTCACCGCCAAGACCGATGAAAACGACAAAGTCAACGGACTCAATCTGGGTGCCGACGACTATATCGCCAAGCCATTCTCCATACGCGAAGTGATGGCACGCGTAAGGGCGGTGCTCCGCCGCTCGGGCGAAAAGAGCGTAGGACAGCAGATACTGAAGTTCCGCGGGCTCGAGGTCAACCTCGACAAGAAGACCGTGAGCATCGACGGCGAAGACATCCCCTTCAGCAAGACCGAGTTTGAACTCCTGGCGCTGCTGTTGCGTGAGCGTGGCCATGTCTTCTCCCGCCAGGAACTCATCAACCGCATCTGGCCCAAAGACGTGCTGGTGCTCGACCGCACAGTCGATGTCAACATCACCCGCATGCGCAAGAAGATTAAGGACTATGCCCACCACATCGTGACAAGGCTGGGTTACGGCTATTTCTTTGAAGAGTAACACTATGAGGAGACCCACGGTAGGACAGAAGTTGTTTGTAGGCGTCATCGCCGTGTTTCTGGTCTTCGCCAGCACGTTCATCGTGTATCAGCAGGCGAGGGAGAAACAGTTCAAGATAGACGCGCTCAACATCAGGCTGCAGGACTTCAACGACCGCATGGCCGACGAAATCCACGACGGTGTCATCGCCACCGAGCGGGAGTACAGCGACTATGTGCGCCGGCACCATGCACCGGGACTGAGAGTGACCCTCATCCGTCCGTCGGGCGTAGTAATCTATGACAACTGGTCCAAGCGTAAAGCCCACATTGGCAACCACGCCTCGCGCCCTGAAGTCAAACAGGCGCTCGAGCATGGCACGGGCTCTACCGTCGAACGCAGCAGCAACACGATGAAGGGCTACTTTTTCTACTCGGCGTCTTACTACCCCGACGACAGCCTCATCGTGCGCAGCGCTTTGCCCTACAACCACGACCTGGCCAAATCGCTCCAGGCAGACCAGCATTACCTGTGGTTTGCATTGGCTGCAATCTTCATATTGGTCATCATACTCTACCACTTCGCACACAGGCTGGGCAAGAACATATCCAAACTGCGCGCCTTTGCCATCAGGGCGGGTCACAACGAGTCGCTGGAGACCGAGGAGCTCATCAACTTCCCCAACGACGAACTGGGAGAGATAGCCGAGAAAATCATCAAGATATACAAACAGCTGCAGAGCACGCGCCGGGAGCAGGATGTGCTCAAGCGGCAGCTCACCCAAAACATTGCCCACGAGCTCAAGACTCCTGTGGCAAGCATCCAGGGCTATCTGGAGACCATCCTTGACAACCCCAATGTCGACGATGCCATGCGTCAGCAGTTTCTGGAGCGCTGTTATGCCCAGAGCCAACGCCTCACGTCACTACTGCAAGACATATCGACGCTCAACAAGATGGACGACGGCGTCCAGATGATGGACTTTACCGATGTCGACGTGGCACAGCTCGTGGCGGGCATCGCCAAGACCACCGCCCTGCAACTGGAGCAGAAGGGCATGAAGGCAGTCGTAGACTTGCCCGAACGGCTCGTCATCCACGGCAACCAGAGTCTGCTCTACAGCATCTTCCGCAACCTCACCGACAACGCCATAGCCTATGCCGGCGAGGGCACCACCATCCAGCTGAGCGCCCACGACGAGGGCAGCCAGTGGCGGTTTGTCTTCAGCGACAACGGAGTGGGCATCGAGCCTCAGCATCTGTCACGCATATTCGAGCGCTTCTACCGAGTAGACAAGGGGCGCAGCCGGAAGATGGGCGGTACAGGGCTCGGACTCGCCATCGTCAAGAACGCCGTGGGGCTGCACGGTGGCTCCATCACTGCCACGTGCCCCGCTGAAGGTGGAATGAGATTTGAATTTACCCTGAACAAGTAACAATACAAGAACAAACGACATGAAGACTATTACCGCAACACCCCTACAGTCGCGCGAGATAGCCCGACTCATCATGGTGGCCATGAACTACGAGTGCTGTCAGTACTTCGCCGGCGACAACCATACGCTCGACGAGTTTGAAGACATGATGACCGCTCTGGTAGAACGCACCGACAGTCAGTACAGTCATCTCAACACACTGGTAGCCCTCGACGGCGACGACATCGCCGGCATCTGCGTGAGCTATGATGGCGGACAGCTGCACCAATTGCGCCAGGCGTTCATCGGAGAAGCTCTCCACCGCTTTGGCCGTGACTTCTCTGCCATCGACGACGAAACCCAGGCTGGCGAACTCTATATCGACAGCATCTGTGTGAAGCCCGAGTACCGCGGCAAGGGCATTGCCTCGCAGCTCATCGAGGCTACCATAGACAAGGCACGCACCCTGGGACTGCCGGCAGTAGGTCTGCTTGTAGACAAGGGCAACCCCAAGGCAGAAAAGCTATACTCACGCATAGGTTTTGTGCATGTTGACGACTCTGCTTGGGGCGGACACGCCATGAAGCACATGCAATACAAGCTGTAAGGCCATCCCGGCTGGCGGGGAGATGCCCCCGGCGACGCTGGAGCAAAACTATACGACACAGAAGACTATCTATACGAGATGGGGGAAAACCACTGGCATTGTGCCTTTGGTTTTCCCCCATTTTCTGTTGATTGCTGTCCAGACTGTGATGGACGCTGGAACGGTCCTGACTATGGGCAGGACCTGTGCGGTCATTTCTGCGTTTTTTCCCAGTCCTCCCACTCTCGCATAGCCTGTTGCCAGTCGGTCTGCTCGCCGCTTTCCACTGCCTGGCGCTGGCGTTCAGCCTCATCGCGGGCACGGTCGCGGGCACGCTTGGCCTTCATGTTGGCAATAGTGGCGTCGTCGAGTATCTGAATGGCACCACGGTCGAGCGCGGCCTGCAGTTCGTCTTCGCCGAAAGCGCGGCCAGGCTCGTTGAAGTCAGAGATGTTGAACTCGTAATTGACTCTGAGCTCATGCCTTACCTGCTTCTGCTGGGCGCGGTTACCTGCGTTCTTCAGTCTGAGCAGTTTGGCTATTTGAATGATTTCAGTCTGTGAGAATTTGTTTCTTCCCATGCTTCGTTCTACTTATTTCAGTTCCAGTTCTATCACCTTGTCTATCTCGGTGGGCACCTCGTTGAGCAACAGAGTGATGCCGTCGCCGCTCTTGGCCATCTTGACAGGCCTACGGGTGACGAAATCGACAGCGCTCTTTATCTTCTTGTTGCCAGTGGGGAGGAAGAGACCCTTGTCCTTGAGGTCGAGGATGTGCACATAGAGCTTATTGCCCTTCTGGGTGGTCACGCCCCAATTATGGGGAGCCACGATGCCTGCACGGCAACCATAGATGGTCTCGCCGTAGGTCTTCATCCACTCACCCATTTCGGCCAGACGACTCACGGCCACCTCCGGGAGATTGCCGTCGGGCTGAGGGCCGATGTTCATGAGCAGGTTGGCGTTCTTGCCGGCAGCGCGGACGAGATACTGCACCAGTGTCTTCTTGTTCTTATAGTTCTGGTCGGTAATCTTATAACCCCACATACCATTCATAGTCTCGCAGGTCTCGAGGGGCAGACGGCTGATGTCCTGGCCAGAGAGTCCGGCGGTGTTCTCACCAGGCAGGTCGCGCTCGAAGATTTGCATATCCTCACCATCGAAAGGAGTGACGTGGTGGTTGTTGCCGACGAGACAGGCGGGCTGCAGACCGTGGATGAGTGCATACTGCTCGGGCAGCTGCCAGTCGAAATTGGGGTCTTCATTGTGGTCCCACCATCCGTCAAACCAGATGGCACCAATCTTGCCATAATTGGTAAGCAGCTCGGTCAGCTGGTTGTTCATAAACTGGTAATAGCTCTTCCAGTCGCCCTTGGCGCTGGGTCGTCCGGTACCTCTTCCAGTGCGTCCCCAGGGGTAGTCCTCGCGATACCAGTCCAGATGCGAGTAGTAGAGATGGAGAGCGATGCCCTGGCGATGACACTCGTCGGCGAGTTCCTTGAGGATGTCGCGCTTGAAGGGAGTGCCGTCTACAATATTATAATTGCTGTACTTGGTCTTGAACATAGAGAAACCCTCGTGATGACGAGTGGTGAAGCAGATGTACTTGGCACCCGACGCCTTGATAGCGCTGACCCACTTGGCAGCGTCAAACTCAGCGGGGTAGAAACCTTTGGCGAGCTTCTCATACTCATGATAGTTCAGGTTCTTGTTGGTCATAGTCCACTCGCCAGTGGCAAGCATACTGTAGAGCCCCCAGTGGAGGAAGACACCAAAGCCCATGTCGCGGAATTCCTTTCTGGCCTGCAGATTGTCTTCGGTGGGTTCATACTTGGCGCTTGCCGATGTGGCAGTAAGCAGCAGTGCTGTCAGCGCGATAGCTACTCTCTTGAAGTTAGGCATTTTCATGTAATTTTTAATTATAGTTTGTGTCATTTCTGTGACTTCTCCTGTGCGCCCCACCCCGTTGCGCGGCGACGGAGCCATGCTTGCGGGCGCGGGCCAGGGGCTTGGCGGGCGACCGACTGTTGCCGGCAGAGCCACGGGGCGGCTCATTCCGCCACTCCTTACCGATGCTCTCCGGGCCACGGTTTCCTCTTCTGAGCGAGAGGCATGGGGCTGGTTTGGGAATTCAAAAATACACTCTTTATCTGTAACCTGCAAGTTTTTAGGTTAAAATTCTTCCCATGGAGGAAAAAAATAGGGCAAACGCGATGTAGTTCAGAAAAAAACATATACATTTGCCAAGATTTATAATCAACATCATCTAACTTGTCATGAACACAGAACAATTATCGCCTGCCAAGAAGACCATCGTGGGTGTGCAGTTTCTCTTCGTAGCCTTTGGTGCTACGGTGCTGGTACCCCTTCTTATTGGCATCAATCCCGCCACGGCACTCTTCACCGCCGGTGTGGGCACCCTCATCTTCCATGTTGTCACCAAGGGGCGCGTGCCTATCTTCTTGGGCAGCTCGTTTGCCTTTATCGCCCCTATCATAGCCGCCACCCAGCAGTGGGGACTCCCCGGAACCATCGCCGGACTCACCAGCGTGTCGCTTGTCTACTTTGTGATGAGCGCTCTGGTCAAGTGGCAGGGCCGCAAACTGCTCGACAGGCTCTTTCCGCCGGTGGTGATAGGCCCCGTCATCATCCTCATCGGCCTCTCGCTCTCAGGCAGTGCCGTCAACATGGCCAAAGACCACTGGCTACTCGCCTTCGTATCGCTTATCACCGCCATACTGGTGCTCACGCTCTGCCGCGGACTGATGAAGCTGGTGCCCATACTCTCGGGCGTGGCAGTGGGATATATCGTGGCGGTGTGCATGGGCGAGGTCGACTTCACGGGCGTGGCCAATGCCTCGTGGATAGCCATGCCGGTGGCTTTTGACACCATCACCCACTTCAGCTGGAGCCCCTTCCTCTACATGATGCCCGTAGCCATAGCGCCGGTGATAGAGCATATCGGCGACGTCTATGTGGTGAGCGCCGTGGCAGACAAGGATTTCGTCAAAGACCCTGGTCTCCACCGCACCATGCTTGGCGACGGTCTCGCCTGTCTGTGCTCCGCGTTTCTTGGAGGTCCTCCCGAGACCACCTATTCGGAAGTGACAGGAGCCATGTCTATCACCAAGGTGACCAGCCCGGCCGTGATACGCATCTCTGCCCTTACCGCCATCTGCTTCTCTGTCGTGGGCAAGCTCAGCGCGCTGCTCCAGTCTATCCCCCAAGCCGTGCTGGGCGGCATCATGCTGCTGCTCTTCGGCACCATAGCCAGCGTGGGCGTGCAGAACCTGATGCAGCACCGCGTGGACATGAACGACACGCGCAACGTGATAATCATCTCCGTGATGCTCACTATGGGTCTCGGCGGCGCCGTGCTCTCCGGAGGCTCGTTTGCCATCTCGGGCATAGGTCTGTCGGCGGTCATCGGCGTGGTGCTCAATCTGGTACTGCCCAAGACCAAGGCAGAGGAAAAGTAGACCATCCAGGCACAGACCATGACGGCCCACACCCCCTCATACACCCACCCCACCACCGCAGCGGCAAGGACTGCGGTGATGGCGGGCAGGTAGGCTAATCCTAACAATTAAAGTATATCAATCCATTAACGTTTAACTAAAAACAATGAGTACACTGACTATTGCAATCATCATCGTTTTTGTGTTCGGCTATCTGCTTATCGCGCTCGAGAGCCTGACACGTGTCAACAAGGCAGCCATAGCGCTGCTTATGTTTGTGGCATGCTGGACGCTGTTCATGATAGACCCGGCAGCCTACATCAACGGATGCGGCCCCGACATCGCCAACCAGGTGAGCGCCGTCATCGAGCACCATCTGGGCAGCACCTCTACCACCCTGTTCTTCCTCATGGGAGCGATGACCATCGTCGAGGTGGTCGACCAGAACGGTGGCTTCAACTGGGTGCGCGGCGTGATGCAGACCCGCAGCAAGAGAGCGCTGCTATGGCGCATCAGCATCGCCACATTCTTCCTATCAGCCATACTGGACAACCTCACCACCAGCATCGTCATGGTGATGATACTGCGCAAGCTGGTCGAAGACCGCCCCACGCGCATCATCTACGCCTCGATGGTCATCATAGCCGCCAACTCGGGCGGCGCGTTCTCGCCCATAGGCGACGTGACCACCATCATGCTCTGGAACAAGGGCGTGGTGACAGCCCTCGGCGTAATCAGCGAACTGCTCATACCCTCGCTCATCTCGATGGTGGTGCCCGCATTGATCCTGCAGTTTACCCTCAAGGGCACGCTGGCCGAGGCTGACGACAGCACCAAGACCGAGACCGCAGAGCTCGACTTCACCGAGTCGCAGCGCCGCATCGTGTTCTATGTGGGCGTAGGCGGACTCATCTTCGTGCCCATCTTCAAGGCCATCACCCATCTGCCTCCCTTTGTGGGCATCTTGCTCGTACTGGGCACCCTGTGGACCGTCACCGAGGTCTTCTACCGCCATCTGCGCCAGCAGAGCGACCGCTCGAGCATGCAGAAGCGTGTGGCTACGCTGCTCTCGCGCATCGACCTCTCTACCATACTCTTCTTCCTGGGCATCCTCATGGCTGTGGCCTGTCTCGAGCAGACCGGCGTGCTGGTAGCCTTGGGCGAGACGCTCAACGACGTATTCCAGGGCAACCACTATCTCGTCACCGGCGTGATAGGCGTGCTGTCGAGCATTGTCGACAATGTGCCCCTCGTGGCAGGATGTATGGGCATGTATCCCGTGGCACCCACAGGCGACATGGCAGTCGACGGCATCTTCTGGCAGCTGCTGGCCTACTGTGCCGGAGTGGGCGGCTCGATGCTCATCATCGGTTCGGCAGCAGGCGTAGTGGTCATGGGCCTCGAGCGCATCTCCTTCGGATGGTACATGCGCCGCATCACATGGATAGCCTTTGTGGGCTATATCGCCGGCATCATGGCCTATGCCCTCATCCGCACCTTCATCATGCCCGTGGCGCTCTAAGCCACTGGAGCGGTTTTCCATACTACGGCAGCGCCTGTCAGCGCCGCCCTCATGACCCCAGCCGGGGCATCCTTGACCAAGCAGGATGCCCCGGCTGTCTGTTTGGCAGATTTGGCTGGCAGCGGCGTGGGCTGGGAGGGCATCGACAGCGGCATCGCCATCAGAAATGTCCGCGCCGGAGCCGACTCTGGCGGCGAGGAGGTCGCCTGGGCTGGCTCGTATCAATAGGCACGAGCCCACGTATCATACGTTACGAGCTCACGTGCCTTATGTCACGAGCCTTCGTGTCATACGATACGAGCCTCGAGAGTCAACCGCGGCGGGCGCAAAGCAGCTCACTATGAGCGCGATGGCGAATGGAGAAGGAAGTCAACACGATTGGTTCTTCCGGGGAGGCAGACCGTCTGCGCGTCGGGGCACCCCGTGATAGCCGATAGGCTGTCATGAAAGACGGGAAGACGCACTCGCCACAGCCATCATCGGCGACGGGAAGAATAGCGGGGATGAAACGTGCGGGGAGAGCAGCCGGGGGGAAAGCCTGAAGCAAAAAAATCCAGGGGAACGGCTCTTCCCCTGGATATCTCTCGTGGCGGTATGCCCGAGAGCAATGGTATGGCGTCTATGCGTTGACTTTGGCAAGATACTGGTCCATGAGCCACTGCTTCTGTTCAGGGATAGTCATGTGGCTGTTGTCCAGAAGTATGGCATCGTCGGCCTGGCGCAGTGGAGATACCTCGCGGTGGGAGTCGATGTAGTCGCGCTCCTGCACATTCTTAAGGATATCGTCGTAGTCGGCCTCCATACCCTTGGCCTTGAGCTCATCGTAACGGCGCTGGGCACGCACCTCGGCCGAGGCGGTGACAAAAATCTTGAGCTCGGCATCGGGGAAGACGGTGGTGCCTATGTCGCGGCCGTCCATCACGATGCCCTTGTCGCGGCCCATAGCCTGCTGCTGCTCGACCATGGCTGAGCGCACAAAGGCGAGCGTGGCCACGGGGCTCACATGCGAACTCACCTCGATAGAACGTATCTCGCGCTCTACCAGAGAGCCGTTGAGATAGGTGTCGGGGCGGCCTGTCTCGGCGTTGAACTTGAAGGTAATCTGTATCTGCGGCATCAGCTGCTGCAGGCGCTCGCTGTCTATGCTGCCGTCGGCACCGAAGAGTCCCGCACGGAGGGCATAGAGGGTCACGGCACGATACATGGCGCCCGTATCGACATAGACATAACCTATCTCGCGAGCCAGGTCTTTGGCCATGGTACTCTTGCCACACGACGAGTGGCCGTCGATGGCTATCACAATTTTCTTCATATATATAATATTATAATGTATAAGCTGCATTGATGACGAGCGACGAGCTCGACACATGATACTTGCCATAGGCGACGCCTATCTTGAACCGCTCGAGCGACAGTCCGGCACCCAAGGACAGTCCGGCGCCGTGGCTGCTCTCTTCGTCGTCGCCGCTCACTATCTTCATCTCGTTGGCACGGCGCATATTGTAGCCAGCTGCCACGTAGATGTTGTCGGAGAGCAACACGTCGACGCCCAAGACCCAGTGGTAGATGAACTTGTAGTTCCAATGGTTCATGTCGACCATCGTGGCAGAGATGCGGAAAGGCGTATGCTCGATGCGCTTGCTGGCTCCGAGCTGCACATCGATGGGCATCGACTCATAGTCGTCGTTGTAGGCTTTGAGCTGACCTCCCAGGTTCTTGGCGACCAGCGACAGCGACCACTCCCGGTCGGCGTCGTAATAGTTGAGACCCAGGTCAAATCCAGCCGCAATGGAGTTGTAGTCGCCGATATACGACGTCACCATGCGGGCGGTGATGCCTCCCGCCAGGCGGTCGGTAAGCAGATAGGCAAAGGTGGCGGAGAGGGCAAGGTCCTTGGCGGAGAACTCGCCAGTCTGCACGTTGCTCGCATCGGTGCGCCGCATCGTGCCATAGTTGATGTACTGCGCCCCGAAACCCAGTGACGCGCGGTCCGCCAATACCAAGGAGTAAGATGCACTGAGCATATTGGCACCCGACATGTAGTTCATATAGTTGAAACCGATGGTCTTGTCGCTCACCGATGAAAGCAGGGCGGGATTATGGAAGGCAAGAGAGGCATCGTCGTCGGTCAGCGTGATGTTGTCGCCACCCAACGCCGCAGCATGCGCACTCACTGGCAGTCGCAGAAAGTTGTATGCTGTCTGGCTCTCCTGTGCCCGGCATGACAGAGCTAACAGTAAAAGCAGGAGAGTAAATGTACTTTTTTTCATCTATTTACCTGATTATTTCGCAAAGTTACGAGTTTTTTCAAAAAACTGAGTTAAATTTGCATATGAATTAATGCAGACGACACAAAATAATTGCCGACAATGGACAAAGCATCTCATACCAACTCTGGCGACATCGACAGCAAGCGCCTTCCGAGCTTCCTGCTGGGTGTGGTGCTTGCCCTGTCCATCCTCTACGTCGCCCTCGAGTACACCTCTATATCCCAGCCCTACCCGACCGACGACTCGCTCGACGAGATGGTGCAGGACATAGACATGCAGACTCCCGCCACCCAGCCAGACATGATGGCTGCCACCCAGCCCGACAAGCCGGTGACCACACAGGTCAAGGCGGTAGACAAGGAGGTGGACTCGCAGACCAAAGAGACCACAGACAACAGCGCCGAGGGGCCCACCTTAGTGACAGGCGGCGACGAGGCTCTCACGGACAAGGCCCATGTGAGCGAGGCCATACCCCAGACTCCTGCCGACGACAAGCCCATCCACTTCAGGGTGGTCGAGCAGATTCCACAGTTTGAGGGCGGCATGGAGGCGTTCACCAAATGGCTCACGCAGAACCTCTGCTATCCCGCCGAAGCCCAGCGGGGCGGCATACAGGGCAAGGTGGTGGTGTCGTTTATCATCAACCGCGACGGCAGCATCTCCTCGCCCAAGATAGAGCAGTCGGTACATCCGCTGCTGGACCGCGAGGCGATGCGCGTGGTCAAGATGATGCCACGATGGCAGCCCGGCAAGGAGAACGACAAGCCCTGCCGCACGCTATTCGCCATCCCCATAGTGTTTCAGTTGTAGAATCCCTAAAACAAGATAATTATGATGACAGCCGACGAAATTCTTGCCAAGTTCAATGAATTCCTTGAGCATCTGCCTTATGACAGAAAACCGTTTAGTCTTTATGAACCCGTCAAGTATGTACTCTCTCTGGGTGGCAAACGCATCCGTCCCACGCTCATGCTGCTGGCGTACAATCTCTACAAGGACGACCCAGAGTCTATCCTTATGCCCGCCTGCGCCCTGGAGACCTACCACAACTATACACTGCTCCACGACGACCTGATGGACAATGCCGACCTGCGCCGCGGTCACATGACCGTGCACCGCCGTTGGGACGCCAACACCGCCATACTCAGCGGAGACTCCATGCTGGTGCTCGCCTATCAGCGCATGGCCCAGTGCCGTCGCGACAAGCTGGCCGACGTGCTCAACCTCTTCACCGAGACGGCTCTGGAGATAGGCGAAGGTCAGCAGTATGACATGGAGTTCGAGCAGCGCAATGATGTAACCGAGACAGAGTACATCGAAATGATACGCCTGAAGACCAGCGTGCTGCTGGCGTGCGCGCTGAAGATTGGCGCGCTGCTTGCCGACGCTCCCGAGGCCGACTGCGACAACCTCTACCGCTTCGGCGAAAAGATAGGACTGGCCTTCCAGCTGCAGGACGATTTCCTCGATGTCTATGGCGATACCAAGGTATTCGGCAAGGCTATCGGCGGCGACATCCTCGCCGGCAAGAAGACCTTCATGCTCATCAATGCCCTCGCCCATGCCAACGACAGCCAACGCAAGGAACTCGAGCAGTGGCTCGCCATCAATGACAGGCCAAAGGAGAAGATTGAGGCTGTGACCAGACTGTACAACGAGATTGGCATCGATAGAATGGCTACCGAGAAGATAGCCTTCTACTTCACTGAGAGTCATCGCTATCTCGAGGCTGTAAACGTAGACGAGTCGCGCAAGATAGAACTGAGACGCTATGCCGAACGAATGATGAAACGCCAGTACTGATGACAACATTCATAGACACACATACGCATCTCGACGGCGAAGAGTTTGTCACAGACAGACCCGAGGTCATCGCCCGGGCCAAGGCGGCAGGCGTAGGCAGCGTCTTCATTCCCGCCATCGACGTGAAGAGCGTCGCCACGGTGCTCGATGTCTGCCACCAATACCCCGGCTACGCCTATCCCATGATAGGTCTGCATCCCGAAGAGGTGCGCGAAGACTGGGCAGACCAGCTCGACACGATGCAGACGATGCTCGACGCCGACCGCAACGGCAAGCAGGAGTTTATAGCCATCGGCGAAGTGGGTCTCGACTACTACTGGTCGCGCGAATATGAACGCGAGCAGTTGCTTGCCTTTGAGCGGCAGGTGCAATGGGCAATAGAGTATCGGCTGCCACTGATGATACACTGCCGAAAGGGGCAGAACGAGATGGTAAAGCTACTGCGCAAGTATGAGCAGGAACTGGTGGGCGGCGTATTCCACTGCTTTACCGGCAACCAGAACGAAGCCCAGGAGCTCCTCGGCTTCGAGCGGTTCAGCCTGGGCATAGGCGGTGTGCTCACCTTCAAGAGCAGCCATCTCCGCGATGACCTCCCCGCCGTCGTGCCGCTCAGCCGCATCGTCCTCGAGACCGACAGCCCCTATATGGCGCCCGTCCCCCATCGCGGAAAGCGCAACGAGAGTGCCTATGTGGCCGACGTGATGCGCTGCCTGGCCGCCAGCTACGGCGTGAGCGACGACGAGGTGGCCCAGCAGACCAACAGGAATGTAGAACGTATCTTCGGCATAAAATAGGGTAAATATAAAAAAACTGAAGACAAAAGCCACGATTACCAAAGTTTTTTCGTACTTTTGCAAGATCTAAGAGGAGAGATGCTCGAGTGGCTTAAGAGGCACGCCTGGAAAGCGTGTATACGCCAAAAGCGTATCGGGGGTTCGAATCCCCCTCTCTCCGCCAAAGGGTCCTGCAGACTACATGTTTGCAGGACCCTTTTCTGGTTTTATTTAGAGCCTTATAACCAACCGCAACTTCTTCAAATCCCCATACGAGCAGATATGGGCTCACTTTTTTGCCAGCTTTTCATTTATACCTCGCAGATATGGTTTTTTGCTTTCTTTTACTATTTCCATAGTATTTTATTTTCTCTAACTTTATCATTCAGATCTTTGAGAGTGTTTATCAACTCTTCAAATGATACCGACTCACCATAAATCATGTGCAACCGCATATTCTCATAGTCGGCTTTCCATTGTTCAATGACAGAAGTAGGGGGAATGATATTGAGTGTTGCCGGATAAAGAGTATCATAATCGAATCCACGCAAACCGATGAATGTACGTCGGTGTTCTACCACCTGACGGTAAAGGTCTGCATCGTTGATGGCTCGTTCTGCTATTGGAGTTTTCAACATCTGTCCGATGTCGTACATGTGCCGCGACATTCGCTCTACTCTGATTAAATCCTTTGGCTTGGCAAATTCTTCATGAAGCAGGAATACCTTTTCAAGAAAAGTGCGTTCGGGAAGCACGGCACGTACCATGAACTTTTGTTCAGCAAAAGGTGCTTTCGGATATATCTGGTTTATCATTGAATCAAGCGCAATCTCACTTACAGGCTCATTCATTGACCTTCCGCTGACTTCCACTTTTACTTTTGGCAGGACATATTGATTGCCGTCCATACCATCGAAAGACAATACTGAATCATAATTGATGTTTATGATTTCCGGGTCGGTGGTGGTGACAGGAGTTATATCCACATTCACCTTAAACTTTTCTCTTGATATGCCGTTTTGGTATAACCGCTCTGCCAAATCGTGTTGCATGGTTTCACGGACAAAGGCACAGGCTGCACGGCGCAACTTGTCACTGATTTGCGTTTTGGATAATGTCCCGCTGAAACCAAGATATTCTCGGTCGATGGCAATGTCTATATCCTCTGAAAAGCGGTCAATCAAATGCCAGCACTTACTCAGCGATGTCCCGCCTTTGAAAGACAGATGATTGGCATACGGCAAACTGAACATGGCGCGTAGGACTGCCGTCACCCACCAATCCTTTTCAATGACCTCACGTTGTCTTATATTCAGCTCTGTGGAAACACGGTCAAGTATATCCACACGGTCTTCCTTTGACAAATCAATGAATTTCATCGCTGCAATATTGTTTTTATCCATGTCGGGGCAAGCACTATATCGTGATTGAAATCCTGTTCCGAAACATGTTCTGTTATCATTTTTTTTATTATTTCCTTTTGGCTTTCTGTTATGGTTTTCTCGCCAATCTCACGCATGGCGAGAACAGCCAGTTGCATCAGTCGGGATTGATAAGCGAAATTCCCCAAGTCGTTACTATGCCGGAATGTGATACTCTTTCCCTCTCCAAACTTCATCTGCCGGGCAGAACCATCTGTTATGTAAATGATATTAGTTGGAACCTGCGTGGATAGCCCTAATTTGTTAAGCGCATAAATTCCTGTCGGAATGACACGCGCATTGTCCCGTTGCGCTATTTTTAAGGCAATGGCATCTAAGGACGGTTCTCGTAGCGTACCATCCCACTTGTCATATGCAGGTATATAGTAAATGCCTTTTGCAAAGCGGCACAATTTCCCATTGCGGCACAAACGGCTTAATCCCGACCGTACTGCATCGGGTGTACCACATGTTGTGAAGTCGTCAGGGATAAATATTGTCCCCTCCTTAGCATGTTCCACAATATCGTACATCGCCTTGTAAGAACTGGTTGCTCCCATAATTGCAATTTTGCCACAAAGTTAATGTTTTTTTGTGTTATCCCATAATTTCACATGGAATTTATTTACTCTATCTTCTGATAATACGAATTTTCATGATTTATTCATCTATCATAGCTCTTTCATGGGAATAAATCAAAGTGTTATTATCCACAAAATAAATCGTTTAAACTACCCCTTCCCCAAGATAGGTTGTGCTCTGTTTCGCGTGACAAAGTAGTTTCAACAAACTTCCACAATTGAATCATAAAAAAGAGTACCTTTTACATATAGTTCAGACTAATTTGTTAGTTGTATTCATGAGGGGGGCAAACCTACACCTTTTTACGACACCGATAACTCATCTTATGATGGGGGCGTTTGAACCGAACCCATAAACTTGGGTCATTGTGGCTATGTCAAAAATTCATTCAATCTGCCGTTTTTGTGGTAAAACAAAAGTTAAATTCGTTAAATCTTCACTTTTTTAGATAACCCAATCATTAGTCTCTACCATAACACCAGAATAATTTGTTTCTTATTTAATGATAATATAAATATTCAAATCCGGGAAGTCTTTAGTGCTGTATCTGACAAATCGGAAGAAAGTCAGATTCAGTACAGCATAACTCCTTGGAAATCTTGCATTATTCAGAGGGCTGAGACGATGGCTGTGCAAACGTTTGCATAACTTTTTCCCCATATTTTCCATTTTCCCTAATATAGCGTAATGCAAAAATACATATATTTGCAGTCGGAAAAAGACACAAAGAACGAGGATTGTCTTGGTTCAGCATAATGTGCAGGACCTGCTCTACTAACTTAAAAAGTAGCAAATCTATTAATAACGCAATAATTCTGAAAAGATGAAAAAGTCAACTAAAAGCCTATTTGCCCTTCTGTTGATGCTTGGGGCAATGTTGGAGATGAAGGCGGCAGATGTGTATCTGCTTACAAACCAAACAATCAACGGTATCGATGGTAAGTATGAAGTGCCAAGCAACCATAAACTTGCTCAGAACACTTCAGGCAGCAATGTGTATTCCCTTAAAATCACTTCCATGCCCGAAACGGGATTCTGGTTCCGTATCGGAGTGTCGGGATGGACTAATCAGATGCAGCCTACAGTCAATGATGATCCGCTGACGATAAATGAGGAAGGAACACAAAATCCCACCTCTTATTCTATAAAAAGCGACTGTTATGGAAGCAGCAATGCCTGGCAAGTAAGCTATACGGCGGGCGAATATGAATATCTCACGGTTAATGTGGACATCACAGAAGGCGCGACGCGCCGCGTATGGATAGAAGGAAAGAAAACTTCCACAGGAGGAAGCGGTGGGCCTGCAACAGATGTAGAACCGGGTTACTATCTCGTGGGCAATTTCTTCTCGCCATGTAATAGAGGTGGAGAATATAATCCGGGAGGCGACGGCGCAACGATAGACTATAAAAACCATGTGTATTTCAAATTCGAACCGCAAAAAGACAAGAGCTATTCGTTCAGCATCCCGGCATGCCTCACGGCACATGCACAGATTCTTGCCGTTGACGAGTATGACAATAAGAAGGTTTACGGACCGGGCGAGGTATTCAACCTGCACGGTGCAAAGGATTATTCCTTCGCATGCCCGCTTAAAAACGAAGCCGTGCCATCAGAGACAAAGAAACTTGTCGGTTCTGATATAATAGCAGAGGGCGACAACTACTGGAATCTCGTGACCCGCAATGACGGAGAGACAGACGACGATGGCATGTATACCTTCAGCTTTACGCTTGACAAAGACGGAAACCCCTCCGACTGGCAGGTGAAGCATGATGCCAATACACGTGTGACTTATTTTATTGACAACATGAAAGGAGCTACGGCGCAGCCGCTCTATGACACTCGTACAGGTGGCGAGGGACCATTCAGCGACAAGATGGAAACTCCGCTCTATTTTGATAGTTTCAACAGCTATTGGGCAATCGATTATATTGTGAATGACGTATTCACTTCAGAGATACTTAATCAGGCAAAAAAGGCAACGCCGGATATTCATGAAACAAAGAGCGTAAAAAACAGTTCCGGAACTCACGATAAACTATTCTTCCTCGGCAACGGAGGTGTTGACTACAATTCTACCAGCGAGTATCCTGGCAAGGTATGGGCTAACCAGAAACCTTTCACCCTTCATCTGCAGGGTATAAAGAGAATACACTATAATCCTAACAAAGGAGACAACCGTTTGTCAATGCAAGACGGCAGTTATGGTCTGTCGGGCAGTATAGAGGTAATCAACGGCAATGCTGACGATGCTGAGTCCCTGATAAATACCATGTCTATGATAGGCGATGCCGTGGAAGGAACTTATGATGCAAAAACGGGCGAATGGCAGTATACTTCTAAAGCAGGAGACATGAAGTATGATGACAACGAGCATTGCTTCTCGCTGACGATATCTACTGTAGACGCAAAATACGCCAAATCGCATTTCAGGTTTGTTGCCAACCATGACGCAGGCCAGAACTGGGGCGAGACGGACAACAATATTTCAAGCAATAAAGGATTCGCAAGACCCACTTATGATAATGCCGCTGATGCAGACAACCACTCTTGTATGCCTGACGATGCGAACGACGTGCAGTTCCGTAAAACGGCGAGAGAGGATGAGGAGGGCTTCGGAAGCACAACTCCTAATCAGAAGGATATCCTCTGGAACCGTCCCGCAGGAATATGGACGATAAGGTTCTACCCAGAGCTCGACAAGGATGGTAAAGACATCTCTCGCTATACCATATCAGAAACAAAAGTCATCAAGATGCCTTTCACCTATTGTGTAGGGAAGTTTATCCGTACATACAGCAACAATGTGGCAATGGTACCTGTCGACGACAACGTGAAAGTGTATGAGGCATATCGCTACAAAAAACCGGAGAATGCAGGAGACCCACTTTCACAGCGTATGGGTACGGTTTATCTTCGTCAGCTCAAGTATATTCCGGCAAATATGGGAGTGGTACTCGTAGGGGAAGTACCTAAGGGAGAATCCTTTTCCGACGGCAACAAACTGGATTTCTCCTTGATGGAAGCACCGGCTGAAATGCCGTTAGAAGGTGATAATTACACGGCAGTGTGGACAAAGGCAGACAAGTATGTCAATGACGAATGGAACAACTATCTCAAGCCGACAGTCACGGCTATCGACAATCTCGGAAATGCTGATACCGATGCTAATGGAAAAATACTCCACCGTTTCTTCGGCCTTGCAAACTTCCATTCCACAAACTATTACAAGGAGAATCAGACCGGAGACGACTATATCGGTTTCTTCCGCCTTACGCAGAATGGTAAAAGCGATGCCAACAAGGCTTACCTGAGTATTCCGGCAAATGCTGTTGTAGACGGTGGGGTAGGAAAGATGTTCGGGTATATCGATTTTAACGGACAGTTTCTCGGAAATGAGACGGACCAGAACAATCAGTCGCTTGCCAAGATGGCTATTGTCTTCGATGACGAAGATAATGGCGGAAGCACTACTTCTATAACAGAAGTCAAGCCGAATAGTACAGACGGCAACGCATCGTTCTATACCCTTCAGGGAGTAAAGGTGTCACGTCCTGTCAAAGGAGTGTATATTCATAATGGAAAGAAATTTATCAAATAAGAAACCAAGGAAATATGAAAAGATATATTAAGCCGGAAGTCAAGGTGTATAAAGTTAGAATCGAGTCTCTTCTTTGTGGAAGCGAAGGTGGACAGATAGGATGTGGGTTTGCCCCAAAACGTGACTTTTCTCTCTGTGATGAGGAAAATGGTGACGGACATACTGGTCGCGGCGATTTTTGGAATGACTAAGACTTTGAAGATTGAATGAAATATTCTGAATAAATGTAGTTTTAGTTGCGTTAAGCAATCCGGTTAGTAGTGAGACAATCTGTAAGTAGCTTTAGTGGATATTATCCCTAAAAGCTCTTGCAGAATGTCTCTTTTTCGTTAGAAAAAGTGTGTATTTAGTTGATTATTCGTTAGAGAGAAAGTTTGTCATACGGCATGCCGGTATACAAATTCAGCCACCATCTTCTTGCCGTCCTTGTCCATTTGGCGCATACGGCGGTAAAGTGGAAGACAAACATTGATGACTTTGTCAAGTGAAAGCGCATAAAAAGCCTTGTTTGCGTAATAAATGCCTCCGAAAGGAGTGATTTTCTCAGATTTTATATTTACCTTTGCCATATGTCAGATATTCTTTATTATAAGTCTGCTAATTTAAGGGGTTAAAGGAACTGCTTTATCAGCTTATGCTTGACGACGACCGCCTTGTGGCTGTCAATGCGCTTTGGACGTTTACCCATTTCGCTGTCGACGACAATGTTTGGCTGTTTGCCGACCCCAAGTCGCCCTATGCAATAAGGGCGCAGTGCATCAAGCTTGCCTACGAGCAGATGAAATACTGGTCCGAATTGCTTGATGAACTGCGCCAGACACTTGACTTGATTAGCTGCGAACCGCTTTCGCCAGGGCTGCGCTCAGCTTGGAAGCAGGTGATGAAGAAAATTTTATCCTGTAACGTATATTGAGACACCTAATGCGTATCTTTGCATTTGAATTAATTATACTACTATTATGGAAGAATCAAGGAAACTCTATTATGGATTTATACCGAGAGTACTTAACGAGGAACTCTTGTCATTTCTATGTAACAAGCATAAGGGCGAAATAGGACTTGGAGTTAAGAAGAATTGTCCTCGTCTGCGCATACGCTATGTTATTGACAAGAACAGATTCGGTTATGCCGACTTTGGTGACTTCTTCTTTTGGGAAGATGGCGGTCTGTATGTTTGGCAACAGAGTGAAGAATTTGAAGAAGACCATAATCCTGACATTGTAGAAGACTACTTCGGACATTCTTGTGAAGGACGTGGCTATACGTTGCGTTCTATCTTTGCAGGAATAGACACAGGTTATGATGACAGCAATGGTAGTAGGATGTTCACTGGCGATGTTGTGCTGGTAAAAGAACCTAATGGATACGAAATGGGAGCTTTATGTCTTGCCTCGCCATGTGGTTTAATCAGTGATGGGTTCTATGGCTTTCCTTTGGACAATCACAGTTTGACGTTGGATATGTGTAAGGATGAAGGTTATAATCTTGAGCGTATCGGAACTATATTTTATCAACTCGACCCTTGCGAAGAACCTGTTTCTATATGGGAGCAGGCATTGACCTTCAACAATACTTACCGTGATAAAGAGGAAGAATCCGTCTTACGTACTATGGCAAGATACACGCCAAACTTTGATAAGGAAGTATGGAAATACTTGGGACTTGAGATACTTGGAATCGAGGAGTTTAATTGGAAGTAATCAAATAAACATTAAGTAGATGAAAGATTATATTGTATTTATACAAGACCTTTTAATAGGTAGAAATGAAGAGTTTGATAATGCAGACAAAAAACGCATCAGACTTATTAGACATAAGGACAATAGAAAAGAGAAATTAATTGACGGAAAGAAATATTCCAACTCACTTTTCGATTTGTATCTTAATGAGCATGACGTGTTCCTTAGTTATCAAAGTGAGCAAGTTGAAAAACGTTTCAAGGATGTTGACTATATTGTTTCGTTTATTGGCGAAGAAGGTATATCGTCTCGATTTGTTGGAGTCTTTAAAAATAATGGCGTATTGAAAGAAATAGAAGACTATAATGGAGAAGTGCAAGCCAAGTTTGATTTCTCTGAACTTGATGGCTTCCAACTACTTAAAGAAAGAATCGTAATAGAATGGAATAATCCTGTAAGTTGGCTTCAAGGGTTTAACAATAAAATGAAAGTAATAAGAATCGATCGTGGGCTACAAGAGAATAATATTCCTGTCTTTACCAGTTTTGAGGATGTAGTTCTTAATTATAATCAACTTAAAATGATCTTTAAATCAAACAATAAGGAGTGGAAGGCCAAGTTGGAAAGTTGTAATTGTATCTATCTTATCCTTGACAAATTAACTGGTAAACAATATGTGGGTTCTACATATAATACTAAAGGCATTTGGGGACGTTGGGAGATATATGCTAATACAGGGCATGGGTTTGATAAAGATTTACAAGAGCTTATCAATAACGATGCCACTTATGCGCAAAAGTATTTTCAATGGTGTATATTAGAAACATTGCCATTGAAGATATTGGAAGAGCATGCTATAGATAGGGAGTCGCTCTATAAACGCAAGTTTGGAACACGTGAGTTTGGCTACAATAACAATTAAGCCTATGTCACTCATACAAAAGTATATTTGGGTAATTAAGACCATTCATCGTTCTGGGCGCATTACATTGAAAGATCTCAATGAAAAGTGGCGTCAGAATATAGACCTTAGCCGTGGTGAGAACTTGCCACGGCAAACATTTGATCGTTGGAAAGGCGGTATCCTTGATATGTTCGGCATTGTGATTGATTGTGAACAACATGGCAGATACCATTATTATATAGCCAATCCCGAAGTATTAAATGAAGGGGAATTGCGTACATGGCTTCTTGAAACCTACGGCACGGCAGAAACATTATCAAGCAGCATATCTATCCATGATAGAATACTGACAGAAGATATTCCTTCAAGCCAAGACTTTCTTGCAACAATACTTGAAGCGATGAAGTCAAATGTAGTTCTACAGATGACGTTTCGTTCTTTTTCGATGCAAGAGGCAAAGACGTTTCTTGTTGAACCGTACTGTGTGAAAATGTCCGCACAGCGTTGGTATATGTTAGCAAGAAATATAGACTATAACTACTTGCGTTTGTATTCTCTTGATAGAATAGAAGGTGTTAACTTAACAGATGCTCATTTTGTTTTGCCAAAAGATTTTTGTGCAAAAGAATATTTTGCAGAATACTTTGGAATTGTATTGGATGAATCTGCTCCGCTTCAGAGAATAGTGTTAAGGGCAGATAAATATCATCAGCACTATATGCGCACATTGCCGTTGCATCACTCGCAAAAAGAAATCAATGCATGTGATGATTATGCCGATTTTGAATTAACATTGCGTCCAACCTACGACTTTTATATGAAACTAATGAGTTTCGGCAATATGATAAAAGTGTTAGAGCCCAAAAGTCTTCAGGAGAAGATATGTATATGGTTGGATAAAACAATAGAGGTTTACAAATAAAGATAGTTCTACAAGTATGGAATCAAGGTTATTTCAAGTCTTAAAGGCTTTCAAAGGCGCTGATGGTTGTGAAGCGAACCTGTTTAAAGAGTTTAAGAAAATAGCTGAAGCTGCATTCTTCTCGGGCTATTTTCTTATTAATGGCGGTTGTAAGGATGCGTATAGACTAAAGTTGACCTGCATCGAATTCTATTACCATGAGGATGATGGCAATATTAAAGATGAAAAAAAATATCTGAAAGGGAAAGATGAATTTGGTTATGCTTTAGGTGCTGTATGTCCAAATCCATCGGGCGTTGATGTTTTGTTTGATGACCCACAAAAGAAATATCATGCGTCTTTCTTGATTAGAGGCTATAAAGCTATAGAGCCTGGTAAAAAGGAATGGGAGAATAATGAAAAAAGAAAAGATTGGGCTCCTCATGATCTTTGGTATGATTTATTTGGTGGAGCAAATATGCTAAGCAATGGTAAGTTTTGTATAGAATGGATAGATGAGCCTGATGAAACATCAGGCTATGCAGAACCTATGCAGCGAATCAATATAAACGACAACAGATTATGGGGATTTAAACGAGTTGAAAAGCTATGATAACAGAACAATATAAAGACAAAGTGTTTTTTTCACAGTTGCTACGTACTGATTATCCCAATATCTATAAGGATGTTTGTGAAATTCTGGATGCTAATAACGTAGCGCATGAAACACTTCCTTTAACTAAGGATTATTGGTGTCGTGATTATATGCCGATACCATTTGCATGTGATAGTTTCTCCCAATTTGTCTACAATCCCGACTATCTAAGAGGAAAGGAAAATTATATTACTGACGTAGATAAAGTAATGAAGAAGATTGATAGAACTAATTTAATCGTTAATCATTCTTCTTTGGTTATAGATGGTGGAAATATTGTTGTTGGCGAAATAGAACAACCAAATTTTTACACCACGAAATCTTTTATTGTAATGACAGACAAGGTGATGATAGAAAACGAAGGATTATCTCAAAACGAGATAGAATCTCAAATTCGGGATTCTTTCAAACCTAAAGAATCTAATTCAATTATTGATGATATAATTATAGTATGGCTACCATGGGATAAAAAGGATGTTTGTGGGCATACGGATGGAATATTAAGATTTGTCAGCGCACAAAAAGATGGCAAACCTGTAGTGTTAACTAATCTTTCTGTATATGATGATGGTATTGCGACTCAAATGCGTAATATCTTGATGGAACATTTTTATGTTATAGAGTTGAATCTTTCTGAATATAACGAATTAAGTTGGGCATATATCAACGCTCTTCAGACGCGTGATGTTATTATTGTTCCAGGAATTGGCAATACAAAACTTGATAATGAAGCAATGAGTCATTTTATTGCTTTATATCCAGATTATAGAGGAAGAATTTATCAAGTTCAGATGAAAGAATTTATCGAGAAATGGGGTGGAGCTTTGAATTGTTGTTCATGGACAATTAGTGAAGATATGTCCAAATTGCATCACGATATAGAGAATGACAAAAGATATAATTCTATTATAGAGAAGTATCAGAAAGACTCTAATAGTGTATGCTTTGATGAAATCCGATTCCTTGGTGACTATTATCCTAAAAAACTAGAGAATGATAATAGGGATTTGGATCGTTTGTATTATGGTTTTTAATCTGGGAGCTTTCGGAAGATGTATCGGCATAACATTCGTTGATTCCAAGCATATTGTTTCTTTGATAACAAGCCAAAGGCATTGCAAGGATACTGCATCGAAGACACGAAGCAACTTACATTGTTCTAAGAACAGAATAATCTCTTTCGATGCTTTTTATATAGCCCATGTCTGATGGCATGGGAAGAGAATTCATGTATCTGTCTTCACATGCAACTAATCGCTATTTTATCCCGAATTGGGGTATTCTTATAAAATATGCCGATGGCTTTGATAAACACAGACATAACAAAATATTACTAGTTTAAGAATATTGTGATTTTATACTCTCTCCTCCATGTATTTCTCCGGGTCGCGCAAAAAATCCATAAGATTTATAATATATACGCCGTCTTCATTCATGTAGGTAGGTTGTAGCCCATTTACAATTACGATTCTGCGAAATCCGTCGCGAAGTTTACGTAGTGAGGTCAGTTCTTGATTTCGTTTTTCTTCTGTTTCCATCGCATAGGCCGATTGGATGTATACTCGCTCATAGCCACGGTTGCAGACGAAATCGATTTCCAAAGTCTTGCGCTGACGGGATCCATCCTCGATTTTCACTTCGGTAAACACCTGTCCTACATCCACCTTCATTCCAATAGCACGAAGCTCGTTGTAGAGCATATTCTCCATCATATGCGTTGGTTCTACTTGCCGAAATCCTAATCGGGCATTTCTCAGTCCCAAATCCTCAAAGTAATACTTAAACGGCGAATCTATGTATTTTCTTCCTTTAATGTCATAACGAGTAACACGTTCCAACACGAACGCATCCTCCATATATTCCAAGTAGAGACGTATAGTATCCACCGAAATGCTACTATGCTTTACACTTTTAAAAGTGTCTGCAATCTTTGGAGGATTGGTCAGACCACCCACACATGATGCCATGATGTCCACTAGTTCTGACAAATCGCTATCTTGACGAACTTCATATCGCTCTTTTATGTCACGCAAATAAGTATGCTCCATCTGCTGTTCCAGATAACTCACCTTCTTGTTGACATCGTTTTCTAAAACGACCTGTGGCAATCCTCCATAGAGCATATATTCACGAATCATATCTTGCGAATAGTCATCACGGAAATCTGCTATTTCTCTGAAGGTCAATGGGCGCACGTGTATTTCATCTCCTCGTCCACGAAACTCAGTGATTACATCCTTAGACAGGAATTTTGCATTAGAGCCAGTAACAAACACATCCACATTGCTTATGCTTAGGAATGAGTTCAATACATCCTCAAACTCGCTGACCATCTGTACTTCATCCAGCATAACATAATATTGACCGTCTGATGAAAGACGGCTATCTATGTATTGAAGTAATGCGTCGGGGTCTCTCAAACTTTTATTCAGTCGGTTCTCCAAATTTACCCCTATGATATGGTCTTCTTTCACTCCTTGTTTTATGAGGTAGTTCTTGAAAAGGGTGAACAACAGGTATGACTTGCCGCATCTGCGCATTCCTGTTATCACTTTTATCAACCCATTCCCACAACTGTGGATAAGTAGATCCAGATATTTATCTCTACGGATTTCCATATTTCTATTCGTTTATTTTGTGTAAATACACATTATTAGCGACCACAAAGTTAGCTTTATTCCTTTGTACACGCAAATTTCAAGGCAAGAAAATGAGTCAATGGTCACATTTTTAACTCTTACAAGGCAGTTTTTCCTTCATATAACGCCGATAGACATTATCAATAGTTGGGGCATCTCTAAGATGTATGCCACCCAAATTGTCAAGAATGTCAATGGCGAAAACTTCACTATGGCGGCACTTGTTATGCAAGTGAATGGCTTCCAATTTCAAGGCAAGGTATATATTGCTTTGGATGAAGGTTCTGACTACTATCGTATCTTTGGAGAGAAGGACGGAACGACTAAAGAATATCATCATAATATAGCTTTTGATGAACTTGGCGATGTACTTGACTCAATGATAGAGACTGGAGGTATGACCAAGGAAGAAT
>OGZU01000084.1_pt1:0-25000 | contig 30697 bp, 41 predicted proteins | sample 1576871 | NCBI WGS metagenome assembly OGZU01 (sample SAMEA3541580, study PRJEB24748) | human gut metagenome | biome: human gut; feature: human-associated habitat; material: faeces | place: China | collected 2012
TGTAGCTAAAGTTCTGGGCTAATTCGTTAGCTTTGAATTAAAAAGGGCGCTTCGGCGCCCTTTTTGCTGTCTATGATTTGGTGATAAGCCGCGATGGTATAAATATTCATAAAGTGCGCCGCCAGGGATAATTAATAAACAGTCTATTGTAATCATAACTATTCTCATTTAAACTTTGTGCATAAATTGAACGGGAGTTTATATGTACGTTTGTTTGTGCAATGGCGTAAGCGATAAAAAAATCCGTCAGGTTGTGCGTCAATTTCAACCGCAATCTTTTCAACAATTACGCAAGTTTATTCCCGTTGGAAATCAATGCGGTAAGTGCGTCCGCGCGGCACGTGAAGTGATGGAAGATGAATTAACCAGCATGCCGGAATTCAAAGAAATCGCCTGATCGCGACTCTTCTCTTTTTGACATCCTTATAGCCCGGACTACGCTTCAATAAGTGGAAGCGGAGGGACTTTATAATGAAAGGTGATGTCAAAATCATAAGTTATCTCAATAAATTATTGGGAAACGAACTGGTTGCTATTAACCAGTATTTTCTTCATGCAAGAATGTTCAAGAACTGGGGCCTGATGCGCCTCAACGATATTGAATATCATGAATCTATCGATGAGATGAAACACGCCGATAAGTACATCGAGCGTATTTTGTTTCTTGAAGGGCTGCCTAACCTGCAGGATCTTGGCAAACTTGGCATCGGTGAGGATGTCGAAGAGATGCTGCAGTCTGACTTACGGCTGGAGCTCGAAGGCGCGCAAAACCTGCGTGAGGCAATCGCCTATGCCGACAGCGTTCATGATTATGTCAGTCGCGATATGATGATTGAAATCCTTGCCGATGAGGAAGGCCATATTGACTGGCTGGAAACCGAGTTAGATCTGATCGGCAAAATCGGTCTGCAAAATTACCTTCAATCGCAGATCAAAGTGTCAGACTAGCGAACGTCTGCCACCCGCACCAAAAACCCGCTGCAGTCAGAAATGGCCCAAACGGCAGCGGGTTGTTCAAACCCCATCGTTGTTGCTTACTCCTCCTGAACAACGCCAATGTCATCCATGTCATCCCGGCAAGCAGCGATGCGGCCAACACCAGCTGCGGCAACCTCTGCCAGCCGTGCCAGGCGCCGAGGGCGGCAAGATATTTAATGTCGCCGTATCCTAATCCCTCATAGCCGCGAAACACCCTATATAGCCAGTAGAGCAGGGCAAAAATGAGATAGCCTGCAATTGCCCCCCAGACGGCATCCTCTAGCCGCTGCGGCGCCAGACACAGGTAAAAAACAAAACCGCTCCACAGCAGGGGACAGGTGAGGTTGTCAGGAAGAAGACCGCGAAGCAGGTCCTGCCGGCATAACGCCAGGGTTAATCCACAATAACAAACTAAGAAGGGGAGGACGGTAAGCATGGAACACTCCTGTTCGGGGATAATGCGCTCACTTTGCTTATCGTCGCGCGTTAGCGCAACGCGCATTTGTGTAAGATGGATGGCTGCTTCCTGACTTATTTATCGTGTTATTGCATTGCCGAACGCCTGGGCGAGAAGACGCGCAAATTGTGGTGATGATTTTCTAATCAGCACTTGCGTCGCGCCTGAATTTGCGTATAATGCGCGGGCCTGTCAAAATTGACGGCCGGTTCGATATGAGCCCTGGTAGCGCAGTTTGCTACCTAACAATGTTCCCAATCGGGGAACTCTGTAAGAACGGTTACACTCTCCCATCAATCGTAATGGGTATGAGGAGTAATCATTTCGTCTATAAAATAATTGGAGCTCTGGTCTCATGCAGAACCAAAGAATCCGTATCCGTCTTAAAGCGTTTGATCATCGTCTGATCGATCAATCAACCGCGGAAATCGTCGAGACTGCTAAGCGCACTGGTGCGCAAGTCCGTGGTCCGATCCCGCTGCCGACCCGCAAAGAGCGTTTCACCGTTCTGATCTCTCCGCACGTCAACAAAGATGCGCGTGATCAGTACGAGATTCGTACTCACAAGCGTCTGGTTGACATCGTTGAGCCAACTGAAAAAACCGTTGATGCTCTGATGCGTCTGGACCTGGCTGCCGGTGTAGACGTGCAGATCAGCCTGGGTTAATCAGGTCATCGAGCGATTGAGAGGTTGATACAATGATTGGTTTAGTCGGTAAAAAAGTGGGTATGACCCGCATCTTCACTGAAGATGGCGTCTCTATCCCAGTAACCGTTATCGAAGTTGAAGCAAACCGCGTTACTCAGGTCAAAGATCTGGCTAACGATGGCTATCGCGCTATTCAGGTTACCACTGGTGCTAAAAAAGCTAACCGTGTAACTAAGCCGGAAGCTGGTCACTTTGCTAAAGCTGGCGTAGAAGCTGGCCGCGGCCTGTGGGAGTTCCGTCTGGCAGATGGTGAAGAATACACCGTTGGTCAGAACATTAGCGTTGAACTGTTTGCTGACGTTAAAAAAGTTGACGTAACCGGTACCTCTAAAGGTAAAGGTTTCGCTGGTACCGTTAAGCGCTGGAACTTCCGTACCCAGGACGCTACCCACGGTAACTCCTTGTCTCACCGCGTTCCGGGTTCTATCGGTCAGAACCAGACTCCGGGCAAAGTGTTCAAAGGCAAGAAAATGGCAGGTCAGCTGGGCAACGAACGCGTTACTGTTCAGAGCCTGGACGTAGTACGTGTTGACGCTGAGCGCAACCTGCTGCTGGTTAAAGGTGGTGTTCCGGGTGCAACCGGCTGCGACCTGATCGTTAAACCAGCTGTGAAGGCGTAAGGGGATAGCAATGGAATTAGTATTGAAAGACGCGCAGAGCGCGCTGACTGTTTCCGAAACTACCTTCGGTCGTGATTTCAACGAAGCGCTGGTTCACCAGGTTGTTGTTGCTTATGCAGCTGGTGCGCGTCAGGGTACTCGTGCTCAGAAGACTCGTGCTGAAGTAACTGGTTCAGGCAAAAAGCCATGGCGCCAGAAAGGTACCGGCCGTGCGCGTTCAGGTTCTATCAAGAGCCCGATCTGGCGTTCCGGTGGCGTAACCTTCGCTGCTCGTCCGCAGGACCACAGTCAAAAAGTTAACAAGAAGATGTACCGCGGCGCGCTGAAAAGCATTCTGTCCGAACTGGTACGTCAGGATCGTCTGATCGTTGTCGAGAAGTTCTCTGTAGAAGCGCCTAAAACTAAGCTGCTGGCTCAGAAACTGAAAGACATGGCTCTGGAAGATGTGCTGATCATCACCGGTGAGCTGGACGAGAACCTGTTCCTGGCCGCACGTAACCTGCACAAGGTTGACGTACGCGATGCGACTGGTATCGACCCGGTTAGCCTGATCGCCTTCGACAAAGTCGTAATGACTGCTGATGCTGTTAAGCAAGTTGAGGAGATGCTGGCATGATTCGTGAAGAACGTCTGCTGAAGGTGCTGCGCGCACCGCACGTTTCTGAAAAAGCGTCTACTGCGATGGAAAAAACCAACACCATCGTTCTCAAAGTTGCTAAAGACGCGACCAAAGCAGAAATCAAAGCTGCTGTGCAGAAACTGTTTGAAGTCGAAGTCGAAGTCGTTAACACCCTGGTAGTTAAAGGGAAAGTTAAACGTCACGGACAGCGTATCGGTCGTCGTAGCGACTGGAAAAAAGCTTACGTCACCCTGAAGGAAGGCCAGAATCTGGACTTCGTCGGCGGCGCTGAGTAAGTCGGAGGAGTAATACAATGGCAGTTGTTAAATGTAAACCGACATCTCCGGGTCGTCGCCACGTTGTTAAAGTGGTCAACCCAGAGCTGCACAAGGGCAAACCTTTTGCTCCGCTGGTTGAAAAAAACAGCAAATCCGGCGGTCGTAACAACAATGGCCGTATCACCACTCGTCATATCGGTGGTGGTCACAAGCAGGCTTACCGTATTGTTGACTTCAAACGCAACAAAGATGGTATCCCGGCAGTTGTTGAACGTCTTGAGTACGATCCGAACCGTTCCGCGAACATCGCGCTGGTTCTGTACAAAGACGGTGAGCGCCGTTACATTCTGGCCCCGAAAGGCCTGAAAGCTGGCGACCAGATTCAGTCTGGCGTTGATGCTGCAATCAAAGCAGGCAACACCCTGCCGATGCGCAATATCCCGGTTGGTTCTACCGTTCATAACGTAGAAATGAAACCAGGTAAAGGCGGTCAGCTGGCTCGTTCCGCTGGTACTTACGTTCAGATCGTTGCTCGTGACGGTGCTTATGTCACCCTGCGTCTGCGTTCTGGTGAAATGCGTAAAGTCGAAGCAGACTGCCGCGCTACTCTGGGCGAAGTTGGCAATGCTGAGCATATGCTGCGCGTTCTGGGTAAAGCAGGTGCTGCACGCTGGCGTGGTGTTCGTCCTACCGTTCGCGGTACTGCGATGAACCCAGTCGATCACCCACATGGTGGTGGTGAAGGTCGTAACTTTGGTAAGCACCCGGTATCCCCGTGGGGCCTGCAGACCAAAGGTAAGAAGACCCGCAGCAACAAGCGTACTGATAAATTCATCGTACGTCGCCGTAGCAAATAATTTTAGAGGATAAGCCATGCCACGTTCTCTCAAGAAAGGTCCTTTTATTGACCTGCACTTGCTGAAGAAGGTAGAGAAAGCGGTGGAAAGCGGAGACAAGAAGCCCCTGCGCACTTGGTCCCGTCGTTCAACGATCTTTCCTAACATGATCGGTTTGACCATCGCTGTCCATAATGGTCGTCAGCACGTTCCAGTCTTTGTTTCCGACGAAATGGTTGGTCACAAACTGGGTGAATTCGCACCGACTCGTACTTATCGCGGCCACGCTGCTGATAAAAAAGCGAAGAAGAAATAAGGTAGGAGGAAGAGATGGAAACTTTAGCTCAACATCGCCATGCTCGTTCTTCTGCTCAGAAGGTTCGCCTTGTAGCTGACCTGATTCGCGGTAAGAAAGTGTCGCAGGCCCTGGATATTCTGACCTACACCAACAAAAAAGCTGCTGTACTGGTCAAGAAGGTACTGGAATCTGCCATTGCTAACGCTGAACACAACGATGGCGCTGACATTGATGATCTGAAAGTTGCGAAAATTTTCGTAGACGAAGGCCCGAGCATGAAGCGCATTATGCCGCGTGCTAAAGGTCGTGCAGATCGCATCCTGAAGCGCACCAGCCACATCACTGTGGTTGTGTCCGATCGCTGAGACTCTGGAGACTAGCAATGGGTCAGAAAGTACATCCTAATGGTATTCGCCTGGGTATTGTCAAACCATGGAACTCTACCTGGTTCGCGAACACCAAAGAATTCGCTGACAACCTGGACAGCGATTTTAAAGTACGTCAGTTCTTAACTAAAGAGCTGGCTAAAGCGTCTGTATCTCGCATCGTTATCGAGCGTCCGGCTAAGAGCATCCGTGTGACCATTCACACTGCTCGCCCGGGTATCGTTATCGGTAAGAAAGGCGAAGACGTAGAAAAACTGCGCAAGGTCGTAGCGGATATCGCTGGCGTTCCTGCACAGATCAATATTGCCGAAGTTCGTAAGCCTGAACTGGACGCTAAATTGGTTGCTGACAGCATCACTTCTCAGCTGGAACGTCGCGTTATGTTCCGTCGTGCTATGAAGCGTGCTGTACAGAACGCAATGCGTCTGGGCGCTAAAGGTATCAAAGTTGAAGTTAGCGGCCGTCTGGGCGGCGCGGAAATCGCACGTACCGAATGGTACCGTGAAGGTCGCGTACCGCTGCACACTCTGCGTGCTGACATCGACTACAACACCTCTGAAGCGCACACCACTTACGGTGTAATCGGCGTTAAGGTATGGATCTTCAAAGGTGAGATCCTGGGTGGTATGGCTGCTGTTGAACAACCGGAACCGGCTGCTCAACCTAAAAAGCAGCAGCGTAAAGGCCGTAAATAAGGAGCGTCGCTGATGTTACAACCAAAGCGTACAAAATTCCGTAAAGTGCACAAAGGCCGCAACCGTGGTCTGGCGCAGGGTACGGATGTTAGCTTCGGCACTTTCGGTCTGAAAGCTGTTGGCCGTGGTCGTCTGACTGCACGTCAGATCGAAGCAGCACGTCGTGCTATGACCCGTGCAGTTAAGCGTCAAGGTAAGATCTGGATCCGTGTATTCCCGGACAAACCGATCACCGAGAAGCCGCTGGAAGTTCGTATGGGTAAAGGTAAAGGTAACGTGGAGTACTGGGTTGCCTTGATTCAGCCGGGTAAAGTCCTTTATGAAATGGACGGCGTACCGGAAGAGCTGGCCCGTGAAGCATTCGGCCTGGCAGCAGCGAAACTGCCGATCAAAACCACCTTTGTAACTAAGACGGTGATGTAATGAAAGCAAAAGAGCTGCGTGAAAAAAGCGTTGAAGAGCTGAACGCTGAGCTGCTGAACCTGCTGCGTGAGCAGTTCAACCTGCGTATGCAGGCTGCAAGTGGCCAGCTGCAACAGACTCATCTGCTGAAGCAAGTGCGTCGTGATGTTGCACGCGTTAAGACTTTACTGACTCAGAAGGCGGGTGCGTAATGACCGATAAAATCCGTACTCTGCAAGGTCGCGTAGTTAGCGACAAAATGGAGAAATCCATTGTTGTTGCTATCGAACGTTTTGTGAAACACCCGATCTACGGTAAATTCATCAAACGTACGACCAAACTGCACGTACATGACGAGAACAACGAATGTGGTATCGGCGACAAGGTTGAAATCCGTGAATGCCGTCCACTGTCCAAGACTAAGTCCTGGACGCTGGTTCGCGTTGTAGAGAAAGCGGTTCTGTAATAGAGTACGCATTCTCAATACGAATAAACGGCTCAGCGATGGGCCGTTTATTTTTTCTACCCATATTGCAGAAGCGGTGTTATAATGCCGCGCCCTCGATATGGGGCTTTTTAACGACCCAGCTTTTGGGTCCCAGTAGTAGTTGACATTAGCGGAGCACTAAAATGATCCAAGAACAGACTATGCTGAACGTCGCCGACAACTCCGGTGCACGTCGCGTAATGTGTATCAAGGTTCTGGGTGGCTCGCACCGTCGCTACGCAGGCGTAGGCGACATCATCAAGATCACCATCAAAGAAGCAATTCCGCGTGGTAAGGTCAAGAAAGGTGATGTGCTGAAGGCGGTAGTGGTGCGCACCAAGAAGGGTGTTCGTCGCCCGGACGGTTCTGTCATTCGCTTCGATGGTAATGCATGCGTTATTTTAAACAATAACAGCGAGCAACCTATCGGTACGCGTATTTTTGGGCCGGTAACTCGTGAACTTCGTAACGAGAAGTTCATGAAAATTATCTCTCTGGCACCAGAAGTACTCTAAGGAGCGAATCATGGCAGCGAAAATCCGTCGTGATGACGAAGTTATCGTGTTAACCGGTAAAGATAAAGGTAAACGCGGTAAAGTTAAAAATGTCCTGTCTTCCGGCAAGGTCATTGTTGAAGGTATCAACCTGGTTAAGAAACATCAGAAGCCGGTTCCGGCCCTGAACCAACCAGGCGGCATCGTAGAGAAAGAAGCAGCTATTCAAGTCTCTAACCTTGCTATCTTCAACGCGGCAACCGGCAAGGCTGACCGTGTAGGCTTTAGATTCGAAGACGGCAAAAAAGTCCGTTTCTTCAAATCTAATAGCGAAACTATCAAGTAATTTGGAGTAGTACGATGGCGAAACTGCATGATTACTACAAAGACGAAGTAGTCGCTAAACTCATGACTGAGTTTAACTACAATTCTGTCATGCAAGTCCCTCGGGTCGAGAAGATCACCCTGAACATGGGTGTTGGTGAAGCGATCGCTGACAAGAAACTGCTGGATAACGCAGCAGCTGACCTGACAGCAATCTCCGGTCAAAAACCGCTGATCACCAAAGCACGCAAATCAGTTGCAGGCTTCAAAATCCGTCAGGGCTATCCGATCGGCTGTAAAGTAACTCTGCGCGGCGAGCGCATGTGGGAGTTCTTTGAGCGCCTGATCACTATTGCTGTACCGCGTATCCGTGACTTCCGTGGCTTGTCCGCTAAGTCTTTCGACGGTCGTGGTAACTACAGCATGGGTGTCCGTGAGCAGATCATCTTCCCAGAAATCGACTACGATAAAGTCGACCGCGTTCGTGGTTTGGATATTACCATTACCACTACTGCGAAATCTGATGAAGAAGGCCGCGCTCTGCTGGCTGCCTTTGACTTCCCGTTCCGCAAGTAAGGTAGGGTTACTTAATGGCTAAGCAATCAATGAAAGCACGCGAAGTAAAGCGCGTGGCTTTAGCTGATAAATTCTTCGCTAAACGCGCTGAACTGAAAGCTATCATCTCTGATGTGAACGCAACCGACGAAGATCGTTGGAACGCTGTTCTCAAGCTGCAGACTCTGCCGCGTGATTCCAGCCCGTCTCGTCAGCGTAATCGCTGCCGTCAAACAGGTCGTCCGCATGGTTTCCTGCGGAAGTTCGGGTTGAGCCGTATCAAGGTCCGTGAAGCCGCTATGCGCGGTGAAATCCCGGGTCTGAAAAAGGCTAGCTGGTAATTGTCACCAATTGAATCACGGGAGTAAAGACAGATGAGCATGCAAGATCCGATCGCGGATATGCTGACCCGTATCCGTAACGGTCAGGCCGCGAATAAAGCTGCGGTCACCATGCCTTCCTCCAAGCTGAAAGTGGCAATTGCCAACGTGCTGAAGGAAGAAGGCTTTATTGAAGATTTTAAAGTTGAAGGCGACATCAAGCCGGAACTGGAACTGACTCTTAAGTATTTCCAGGGTAAAGCTGTTGTAGAAAGCATTCAGCGTGTCAGCCGCCCAGGTCTGCGCATCTACAAACGTAAAGATGAGCTGCCGAAAGTTATGGCGGGTCTGGGTATCGCAGTTGTTTCTACCTCTAAAGGTGTTATGACTGATCGTGCAGCGCGCCAAGCTGGTCTTGGTGGCGAAATTATCTGCTACGTAGCCTAATCGGAGGAAAAAATGTCTCGTGTTGCTAAAGCACCGGTCGTTGTTCCTGCCGGCGTTGACGTTAAAGTCAACGGTCAGGTTATTACGATCAAAGGTAAAAATGGCGAGCTGACTCGTACTCTCAACGATGCTGTTGAAGTTAAACATGCAGATAATGCACTGACCTTCGGTCCGCGTGATGGTTACGTAGACGGATGGGCTCAGGCTGGTACCGCGCGTGCCCTGCTGAACTCAATGGTTATCGGTGTTACCGAAGGCTTCACTAAAAAGCTTCAGCTGGTTGGTGTAGGCTATCGTGCAGCGGTCAAAGGGGATGTAGTAAACCTGGCTTTAGGTTTCTCTCATCCTGTTGAGCATAAACTGCCGGCCGGTATCACTGCAGAATGCCCGACTCAAACTGAAATCGTGCTGAAAGGCGCTGATAAGCAGGTGATCGGTCAGGTTGCAGCAGATCTGCGCGCCTACCGTCGTCCTGAGCCTTACAAAGGCAAGGGTGTTCGTTACGCCGACGAAGTCGTGCGTACCAAAGAGGCTAAGAAGAAGTAAGGTAACACTATGGATAAGAAATCTGCTCGTATCCGTCGTGCGACCCGCGCACGCCGCAAGCTCCAGGAGCTGGGTGCAACTCGCCTGGTGGTACATCGTACCCCGCGTCATATTTACGCACAGGTAATTGCTCCGAATGGTTCTGAAGTTCTGGTAGCTGCTTCTACTGTAGAAAAAGCTATCTCTGAACAACTGAAGTACACCGGTAACAAAGACGCGGCTGCAGCTGTGGGTAAAGCTGTTGCTGAACGCGCTCTGGAAAAAGGCATCAAAGATGTTTCCTTTGACCGTTCCGGGTTCCAATATCATGGTCGTGTCCAGGCACTGGCAGATGCTGCCCGTGAAGCTGGCCTTCAGTTCTAAGGTAGAGGTGTAAGATGGCTCACATCGAAAAACAAGCTGGCGAACTGCAGGAAAAGCTGATCGCGGTAAACCGCGTATCTAAAACCGTTAAAGGTGGTCGTATTTTCTCCTTCACAGCTCTGACTGTAGTTGGTGACGGTAACGGTCGCGTAGGTTTTGGTTACGGTAAAGCGCGTGAAGTTCCAGCAGCGATCCAGAAAGCGATGGAAAAAGCCCGTCGCAATATGATTAACGTCGCGCTGAATACTGGCACCCTGCAGCACCCGGTTAAGGGTACTCACACGGGTTCTCGTGTATTCATGCAGCCGGCTTCCGAAGGTACCGGTATCATCGCCGGTGGTGCAATGCGCGCCGTTCTGGAAGTCGCTGGGGTTCGTAACGTTCTGGCTAAAGCATATGGTTCCACCAACCCGATCAACGTGGTTCGTGCAACTATTGATGGCCTGGAAAATATGAAGTCTCCAGATATGGTCGCTGCCAAGCGTGGTAAATCCGTTGAAGAAATTCTGGGGAAATAAACCATGGCAAAGACTATTAAAATTACTCAAACCCGCAGTGCAATCGGTCGTTTGCCGAAACACAAGGCAACGCTGCTTGGCCTGGGTCTGCGTCGTATTGGTCACACCGTAGAGCGCGAGGATACTCCTGCTGTTCGTGGTATGGTCAACGCGGTTTCCTTCATGGTTAAAGTTGAGGAGTAAGAGATGCGTTTAAATACTCTGTCTCCGGCCGAAGGCTCCAAAAAGGCGGGTAAACGCCTGGGTCGTGGTATCGGTTCTGGCCTCGGTAAAACCGGTGGTCGTGGTCACAAAGGTCAGAACTCTCGTTCTGGCGGTGGCGTACGTCGCGGTTTCGAGGGTGGTCAGATGCCACTGTACCGTCGTCTGCCGAAATTCGGCTTCACTTCTCGTAAAGCAATGATCACTGCAGAAGTTCGTCTGTCTGATCTGGCTCACGTAGAAGGCGATGTGGTAGACCTGAACACGCTGAAAGCGGCTAACATTATCGGTATCCAGATCGAGTTCGCGAAAGTGATCCTGTCTGGTGAGGTAACTCGTCCGGTAACTGTTCGTGGCCTGCGCGTGACTAAAGGCGCTCGTGCTGCTATCGAAGCTGCTGGCGGTAAAATTGAGGAATAAGTAGCAGATGGCTAAACAACCGGGATTAGATTTTCAAAGTGCCAAAGGTGGAATTGGCGAACTGAAACGCAGACTTTTGTTTGTTATCGGTGCGCTGATTGTGTTCCGTATTGGCTCTTTTATTCCGATCCCTGGTATTGATGCCACTGTACTTGCCAAACTGCTTGAGCAACAGCGAGGCACCATCATTGAAATGTTTAACATGTTCTCTGGTGGTGCTCTCAGCCGTGCTTCTATCTTTGCTCTGGGGATCATGCCGTATATTTCGGCGTCGATCATTGTCCAGCTGCTGACCGTTGTTTATCAACCGCTGGCAGAACTGAAGAAAGAAGGGGAGTCTGGTCGTCGTAAGATCAGCCAGTACACCCGCTACGGTACTCTGGTGCTGGCTATATTCCAGTCGATCGGTATTGCTACCGGTCTGCCGAATATGCCTGGTATGCAGGGCCTGGTGATTAATCCGGGCTTTGCATTCTATTTCACCGCTGTTGTTAGTCTGGTCACAGGGACTATGTTCCTGATGTGGCTCGGCGAACAGATCACCGAACGCGGTATCGGAAACGGTATCTCGATCCTGATCTTCGCCGGGATCGTTGCGGGACTCCCGCCGGCCATCGCCCATACTATCGAGCAAGCGCGTCAAGGCGACCTGCACTTCCTCCTGTTGCTGTTGGTTGCAGTATTAGTATTTGCAGTGACCTTCTTCGTTGTATTCGTTGAACGTGGTCAACGCCGCATTGTGGTAAACTACGCTAAGCGTCAACAGGGTCGTCGTGTCTATGCTGCACAGAGCACACATTTACCGCTGAAAGTGAATATGGCGGGGGTAATCCCGGCAATCTTCGCTTCCAGTATTATTCTGTTCCCGGCAACCATCACGTCATGGTTCGGGGGCGGTACTGGTTGGAACTGGCTGACAACAATTTCGCTGTATTTGCAGCCTGGGCAACCGCTTTATGTGTTACTCTATGCGTCTGCAATCATCTTCTTCTGTTTCTTCTACACGGCGTTGGTTTTCAACCCGCGTGAAACAGCAGATAACCTGAAGAAGTCCGGTGCATTTGTACCAGGAATTCGTCCGGGAGAACAAACGGCGAAGTATATCGATAAAGTAATGACCCGCCTGACTCTGGTCGGTGCGTTGTATATCACTTTTATCTGCCTGATCCCGGAGTTCATGCGTGATGCAATGAAAGTGCCGTTCTACTTCGGTGGAACCTCGCTGCTTATTGTTGTCGTCGTGATTATGGACTTTATGGCTCAAGTGCAAACTCTGATGATGTCTAGTCAGTATGAGTCTGCATTGAAGAAGGCGAACCTGAAAGGCTACGGCCGCTAACTGGTCGCCCGAGAAGTTACGGAGAGTAAAAATGAAAGTTCGTGCTTCCGTCAAGAAATTATGCCGTAACTGCAAAATCGTTAAGCGTGATGGTGTCATCCGTGTGATTTGCAGTGCCGAGCCAAAGCATAAACAGCGCCAAGGCTGATTTATTCGCATATTTTTCTTGCAAAGTTGGGTTGAGCTGGCTAGATTAGCCAGCCAATCTTTTGTATGTCTGTACGTTTCCATTTGAGTATCCTGAAAACGGGCTTTTCAGCATGGTACGTACATATTAAATAGTAGGAGTGCATAGTGGCCCGTATAGCAGGCATTAACATTCCTGATCAGAAACATACCGTAATTGCTTTAACTGCAATTTTTGGTATCGGCAAGACCCGCTCTAAAGCCATCTGCGCTGAAACGGGTATCGCTGAAAATGTTAAGATCAGTGAGCTGTCTGAAGAACAGATTGATTCTCTGCGTGAAGCAGTAGGTAAATTTGTCGTTGAAGGTGATCTGCGCCGTGAAATCACCCTGAGCATCAAGCGTCTGATGGACCTTGGTTGCTACCGTGGTTTACGCCATCGTCGTGGTCTTCCGGTTCGCGGTCAGCGTACTAAGACCAACGCACGTACCCGTAAGGGTCCGCGTAAACCGATCAAGAAATAATCGGGGTGATTGAATAATGGCAAAGGCACCAGTTCGTGCACGTAAGCGTGTAAGAAAACAAGTCTCTGATGGCGTGGCTCATATCCATGCTTCTTTTAACAACACCATCGTTACCATCACTGATCGTCAGGGTAACGCGCTGGGTTGGGCAACAGCCGGTGGTTCCGGTTTCCGTGGTTCTCGCAAATCCACTCCGTTTGCAGCTCAGGTTGCAGCAGAGCGTTGCGCAGAAGCCGTAAAAGAATACGGCATCAAGAATCTGGAAGTTATGGTTAAAGGTCCGGGTCCAGGTCGCGAATCTACTATTCGTGCACTGAACGCCGCTGGTTTCCGCATCACTAATATTACTGATGTGACTCCGATCCCTCATAACGGTTGTCGTCCGCCGAAAAAACGTCGCGTATAACGCCTCGTTTCTAGGATTGTTGGAGAAAGAAAATGGCAAGATATTTGGGTCCTAAGCTCAAGCTGAGCCGTCGTGAGGGCACTGACTTATTCCTTAAGTCTGGCGTTCGCGCGATCGATACCAAGTGTAAAATTGAACAAGCTCCTGGCCAGCACGGTGCGCGTAAGCCGCGTCTGTCTGACTATGGTGTGCAGTTGCGTGAAAAGCAAAAAGTTCGCCGTATGTACGGTGTGCTGGAGCGTCAGTTCCGTAACTACTATAAAGAAGCAGCACGTCTGAAAGGCAACACCGGTGAAAACCTGTTGGCTCTGCTGGAAGGTCGTCTGGACAACGTTGTATACCGTATGGGCTTCGGCGCCACTCGTGCTGAAGCACGCCAGCTGGTTAGCCACAAGGCTATCATGGTAAACGGTCGTGTTGTTAACATCGCTTCTTATCAGGTAAAAGCGAATGACGTTGTTAGCATCCGTGAGAAAGCGAAAAAGCAATCTCGCGTGAAAGCCGCTCTGGAGCTGGCTGAGCAGCGTGAAAAGCCAACCTGGCTGGAAGTTGATGCTGGCAAGATGGAAGGTACGTTCAAGCGTCAGCCGGAGCGTTCTGATCTGTCTGCGGACATTAACGAACACCTGATCGTCGAGCTTTACTCCAAGTAAAGCTTAGTACCAAAGAGAGGACACAATGCAGGGTTCTGTGACAGAGTTTCTAAAACCGCGCCTGGTCGATATCGAGCAAGTGAGTTCGACGCACGCCAAGGTGACCCTTGAGCCTTTAGAGCGTGGCTTCGGCCATACTCTGGGTAACGCACTGCGCCGTATTCTGCTCTCATCGATGCCGGGTTGCGCGGTGACCGAGGTTGAGATTGATGGTGTACTGCACGAGTACAGCACCAAAGAAGGCGTTCAGGAAGACATCCTTGAAATCCTGCTCAACCTGAAAGGGCTGGCGGTGAGAGTTCAGGGTAAAGATGAAGTCATCCTTACTTTGAATAAATCTGGCATTGGCCCTGTGACTGCAGCCGACATTACCCACGACGGTGATGTCGAAATCGTCAAGCCGCAGCACGTGATCTGCCACCTGACCGATGAGAACGCATCTATTAGCATGCGCATCAAAGTTCAGCGCGGTCGCGGTTATGTGCCGGCTTCTGCCCGAATTCATTCGGAAGAAGATGAGCGCCCAATCGGCCGTCTGCTGGTCGACGCCTGCTACAGCCCTGTAGAGCGTATTGCCTACAATGTTGAAGCCGCGCGTGTTGAGCAGCGTACCGACCTGGACAAGCTGGTCATCGAAATGGAAACCAACGGCACAATCGATCCTGAAGAGGCGATTCGTCGTGCGGCAACCATTCTGGCTGAACAACTGGAAGCTTTCGTTGACTTACGTGATGTACGTCAGCCGGAAGTGAAAGAAGAGAAACCAGAGTTCGATCCGATCCTGCTGCGCCCTGTTGACGATCTGGAATTGACTGTCCGCTCTGCTAACTGCCTCAAGGCAGAAGCTATCCACTATATCGGTGATCTGGTACAGCGTACCGAGGTTGAGTTGCTGAAAACGCCGAACCTGGGTAAAAAATCTCTTACCGAGATTAAAGACGTGCTGGCTTCACGTGGTCTGTCTCTGGGCATGCGCCTGGAAAACTGGCCGCCGGCAAGCATTGCTGACGAGTAACCGGATCACAGGTTAAGGTTTTACTGAGAAGGATAAGGTCATGCGCCATCGTAAGAGTGGTCGTCAACTGAACCGCAACAGCAGCCATCGCCAGGCTATGTTCCGTAACATGGCAGGTTCGCTGGTTCGTCATGAGATCATCAAGACGACCCTGCCGAAAGCGAAAGAACTGCGTCGCGTAGTTGAGCCGCTGATTACTCTTGCCAAGACTGATAGCGTTGCTAATCGTCGTCTGGCATTCGCCCGCACTCGTAATAACGAGATCGTGGCAAAACTGTTTAACGAGCTGGGCCCGCGTTTCGCGAGCCGCGCCGGTGGTTACACTCGCATTCTGAAGTGTGGCTTCCGTGCAGGCGACAACGCGCCGATGGCATACATCGAGCTGGTTGATCGTGCTGAGCTGAAAGCAGAAGCTGCTGCAGAGTAATCTGTAGTAACGTAAAAAAACCCGCCCCGGCGGGTTTTTTTATATCCACCGCAATCCCACTTCACTACACTATCTGTACTCTTTTTGTTCATCCCTGGGAGCCGTATAATGTGGTTACTGGACCAGTGGGCAGAACGCCACATCCTCGACGCACAGTCTAAAGGCGAGTTTGATAATCTGACCGGCAGCGGCGAACCGCTGGCGCTGGATGATGATTCACACGTGCCCCCTGAACTGCGCGCCGGTTATCGCTTATTAAAAAATGCCGGCTGTTTGCCACCGGAGCTTGAGTTACGTAGAGATGCCATGGCGTTGAGCGACTTACTCAAGACCGTAGAGCATGATGATCCGCGGTATGCCGAGTTAAACCGTCGCTTGACTCTGTTTGAACTGAAATTACGTCAGGCGGGTATGAATACCGATTTTCTACGCGGTGATTATGCCGACAGACTGTGGCACAAAATTAACGAGGAGTAGCTATGTATCGGATTGGCGAACTGGCCAAATTGGCTGATGTCACCCCGGATACCATCCGCTATTACGAAAAGCAGCAAATGATGGATCATGATATTCGTACTGAAGGCGGTTTTCGCCTCTATTCGGATAACGATCTGCAGCGGCTGCGCTTTATCCGTTATGCCAGGCAATTAGGCTTCACTCTGGAGTCGATCCGCGAATTATTATCGATCCGCATCGATCCAGAACATCATACTTGTCAGGAGTCTAAAGGGATCGTCCAGGCCCGCCTGAGTGAAGTCGAAGCGCGTATCAAAGAATTGGAAACGATGCGGCGTTCTTTACAGCGGCTGAATGATGCCTGCTGCGGCACGGCGCACAGTAGCGTTTACTGCTCGATACTCGAAGCCTTAGAACAAGGCGCCAGCGGTAGCCATGCCGGGCGTTGATTTTTTCCGCGCGCGGATCTACACTCGCGCCGAATTCATACATTGACTGGAGTTACTATGAGTCGCTATCAGCATACCAAAGGGCAAATTAAAGATAATGCGATTGAGGCATTACTGCATGACCCATTATTCAGACTGCGGGTTGAGAAAAATAAGAAAGGGAAAGGAAGCTATCAACGTAAAGACAAACATGCAGGGCGGAATGACCGGGAGGCCAGTGGCAAGCAAGCGAATCGCTTTTTTACCACTGGCCTTCTGCTTTCTGTGTGCTGATTAAGAACGGTTGTTTTGTTCTTTTAACAGATCGCGAATTTCACTCAGTAGCACTTCTTCTTTGCTCGGTGCCGGAGCGGCAGGCGCTTCTTCTTTCTTACGGTTCAGTTTATTCATCAGTTTGATCGCCATGAAAATCGCGAAGGCAACGATGATGAAATCGAAGACGTTCTGAATAAACACACCATAATGCATGACAACGGCTGGGACATCCCCCTGCGCATCGCGTAGCGTAACGGCGAACTGTTTAAAGTCGATCCCGCCAATGAGCAAACCCAGCGGAGGCATAATAATATCGGCCACTAAAGACGATACAATTTTACCAAATGCTGCACCAATGATGACACCCACTGCCAAATCGACAACATTCCCGCGCATCGCGAATTCGCGGAATTCTTTTAACATACCCATTTTACTCTCCTTGAGCCAGCTGACATTGATAAGTTTATCAAATGTATTTCCATTTTCCATTGCTGTTGAATAATTGCTGGAAAATATTATCCATTGATAAATAAGGGATAATAAAAAGGCGTCTGCGCGACGCCCATTGTAATTACAGGAAGAACGGACTCGGCTGGAATAGTCTCTCAACATCGGAGATAAATTTCTTGTCGGTCAGGAACATAATTACGTGGTCGCCTTGCTCAATACGTAAATTATTATTGGCGATCATTACGTCATTCCCGCGCACCACCGCGCCAATAATCGTGCCTGGCGGCAGCTTAATTTCATCAATTGAACGGCCGACTACCCGCGAGGTGCTTTCATCGCCATGCGCGACGGCCTCAATGGCTTCGGCAACGCCGCGGCGTAGCGACGAAACACCGACAATATCAGCTTTACGTACGTGGCTCAGCAAGGCAGAAATCGTGGCTTGTTGCGGTGATATCGCAATATCGATCACGCTTCCCTGAACCAGATCGACATATGCGCGACGTTGGATCAGCACCATGACCTTCTTCGCGCCCATCCGCTTGGCTAGCATTGCCGACATGATATTGGCTTCGTCATCGTTGGTGACGGCAATAAAGAGATCGACTTGATCGATATGCTCTTCCGCCAGTAACTCTTGATCCGATGCATCGCCATAAAAGACGATCGTATTCTGCAGCTTTTCGGCAAGTTCAGCGGCACGCTGTTGATCGCGCTCGATCAACTTTACGCTGTAGTCTTTCTCCAGCCTGTGAGCGAGGCCCGCGCCGATGTTGCCGCCGCCGACCAGCATAATGCGTTTGTAGGGTTTCTCCAGACGTTGGAGTTCGCTCATTACCGCGCGAATATGTTGCGACGCGGCGATAAAGAAGACTTCGTCGCCCGCTTCTACGATGGTTGATCCCTGCGGGCGAATCGGTCGATCGTGGCGGAAAATTGCCGCAACGCGCGTGTCGATGTGCGGCATATGTTCGCGCATCGTGGAAAGCGCATTACCGACCAGCGGGCCGCCATAATAAGCCTTCACAACGGCCAGGCTTACTTTTCCTTCGGCGAAGTTCACTACCTGCAGCGCGCCCGGATATTCGATCAGGCGGTAGATATTATCGATGACTAACTGCTCCGGAGCGATCAGATGGTCAATTGGCACCGCTTCTGAATGGAAAAGCTTATCGGCATCACGAACGTAATCGGGCGAACGAATACGGGCGATACGATTCGGTGTATTAAACAGCGAATAGGCGACCTGGCAGGCTACCATGTTGGTCTCATCCGAACTGGTTACGGCGACCAGCATATCGGCATCATCGGCGCCAGCTTCGCGCAGCACGCGTGGATGCGAACCGTGGCCCTGAACGACGCGGAGATCGAACTTATCCTGCAGGCCGCGCAGACGGTCGCCGTTGGTATCGACAAGGGTAATATCGTTGTTTTCGCCAACGAGATTTTCCGCCAGCGTGCCGCCTACCTGTCCGGCGCCAAGAATAATAATCTTCATTAGCAGTGACCCATTAATTGCGCTTTTTGATTAGCTTAGCGTAAAAGAAGCCATCGCCTTCTTCCGCCCCAGGCAGATTTTGCTGACCCGGGGTTTCCGGCGTTCCCGTCTCATGGAGTTCGGCATCTTGGGTACGGGTCAGGAAAGCGGCGATTTGTTGGCTGTTCTCTTCCGGCAAAATAGAGCATGTCGCATAGACCAGCGTACCGCCAGGCTTAAGATAAGCCCAGGTGGCATCGAGAATTTCTGCCTGTAATTGTGCCAGCTCGGCGATATCGCGATCCCGGCGCAGCCATTTAATATCCGGATGGCGACGGATAACGCCGGTGGCCGAACATGGCGCATCAAGCAAAATACGGTCGAACTGCTCATCGCCGCACCACTGTTCAGGATAGCGACCATCGCCCTGTTTTACTTCTGCTTTCATACCCAGACGTTTCAGGTTGTCATAGACACGGGACAGGCGCTGCTGGTCGATGTCGACCGCCATCAGACTCGCCTGCGGCGCGACTTCCAGAATATGCGTCGTCTTGCCGCCCGGCGCCGCGCAGAGATCGAGAATGCGCTCGCCGTTTGCCGGTTGCAAGTAGCGCATGCAGCCCTGGGCTGAGGCGTCCTGAACGGTTACCCAGCCTTTATCAAATCCTGGTAACGCATGGACCGGGGCTGGGGTCGCAAGACGGACGGCATCCGGATAGTCCGGGTGAGTGAAACCCTGTAAACCAGCGTCTTCCAGCAGTGCGAGCCATTCATCTCGCGAATGATGATTGCGATTCACACGCAGCCACATTGGCGGACGTAGATTATTGGCTGACACAATATCCTGCCATTGTTGCGGCCAGGCCTGCTGCAGACGTTTAAGCAGCCATTTAGGATGGAGATAACGGTTCTCGTGCTGGGCGAATTCGGCCAGCAGCTCTTCCTGCTGGCGCTGAAACTGGCGTAATACGCCATTGATAAGCCCTTTAAGCTGCGGACGTTTAATTGCCACCGCGCCTTCCACCGTTTCCGCCAGCGCGGCGTGCGGGGGAATTCGCGTATAAAGTAGCTGATACAGGCCGACCATGATCAGGAAATGTACGGTACGTTGTTTGCCGGTCATTGGGCGGGCCATCAGCTTACCGATCAGCCACTCGAGTTGGCTGAGGGTACGCAAGACGCCGAAGCATAGCTCCTGCAGCAGCGCTTTGTCTTTCTCACTCACTTTTTGCTGCAGCGGCGGCAGAACATTGCTTAAAGACTGGCCTTTCTCTACGACCTGCTCAATAGCCTGGGCTGCCAGGCTGCGTAAATTACTATTCTTTTTCATAAGCGCAAAAATAAAAATGCCCGGCGAACCCGGGCTTTAGAAGAGAAGTGCGTCAGGCAAGACGGTTTCCGGGGATAAACCATTCCCGGCGAGAGTTCAGTAAATCCTGGGCACTCATCGCTTTTTTCCCTGCCGGCTGCAGCGATTCCAGATTCAGAATCCCGTTGCCGGTGGCGACCTGGATCCCTTGCTTGGTTGCTGCGACGATCGTACCTGGCTCAGCGTTGGCGGACTCCGTAATAACGGATGCGCGCCATACCTTCACCGGTTGTTCATCGATTTCCAGCCAGCTCATCGGCCAGGGATTAAATGCGCGGATGCAGCGTTCGAGCTGTTCTGCGGAAAGCGACCAATCAATACGGGCCTCTTCCTTACTCAGCTTCTCGGCGTAGCTGACCCGCGATTCGTCCTGAACTTCAGGCTCTGCGCTACCATCCGCCAGCTGCGCTAAGGTCGCCAGTAGACCCTCTGGTCCAAGGTTGGCCAGTTTATCGTACAGGCTGCCGCTGGTATCTTCCGCGGTAATCGGGCAGGAGAGTTTATACAGCATGTCACCGGTATCAAGACCGACGTCCATCTGCATGATGGTGACACCGGTTTCGGCATCGCCAGCCCATAGCGAACGCTGAATCGGCGCTGCGCCACGCCAGCGAGGAAGCAGGGAGCCGTGAACGTTAATGCAGCCCAAACGCGGCATTTCAAGAACCGCTTTCGGCAGGATCAGTCCATAAGCCACGACGACCATAACATCGGCGTTAAGGTCGGCAACTAATTGCTGATTTTCCTGCGGACGTAGGGAAGATGGCTGGAAGACCGGTAGATTATTGGCTTCAGCCAGCACTTTTACCGGGCTCGGCATCAATTTTTTGCCGCGACCAGCAGGGCGGTCGGGCTGAGTAAATACGCCGACAACCTGATGTTCAGACGACAACAGCGCGTCAAGGTGACGCGCTGCAAAGTCGGGGGTTCCGGCGAAAATGATACGTAGTGTTTGTGACACGTTAATCCTTGTTATCAGGCACGGGCGCGTAAACGATCCAGTTTTTCAACTTTCTGGCGGATGCGCTGCTGTTTGAGCGGCGACAGATAGTCAATGAACAGCTTACCGACCAGGTGATCCATTTCATGCTGGATACAAATAGCCAACAAGCCATCAGCTTCCAGTTCGAAAGTCTTACCTTCACGGTCCAGCGCGCGGATTTTTACGGTTTCGGCTCGTGGAACCAGCGCACGTTGTTCCGGAATCGACAAACAACCTTCTTCAATGCCGGTTTCGCCGTCTTTTTCGAGTAGCTCTGGGTTGATGAGCACCAGACGCTCTTCACGGTTTTCCGAGACATCGATAACGATAATGCGCTGATGGATATCCACCTGCGTGGCGGCCAGACCAATACCTTCTTCAGCGTACATCGTGTCGAACATATCATCGACGATACGCTGAATTTCTGCATTCACTTCTTTGACCGGCTCGGCGACTTTGCGAAGGCGCTCGTCCGGAATATGTAACACTTGCAAAACTGCCATAAAGATCCAGAGTCGTATTCAGTAGTTGATAAGATTATTACCTCTATTCTAGACAAAACCCCCTCTAATTGACAGTCTCGCTAACCAATCACAAGGATTGGCTGAGCCGCTAATGGCAGGGGGGAACGGATGACGCCCACAGAGATTTGGTTGCGCCTGATGCGGGTGAATAACCTGTACGGCGATGAAATGGTATTGATTGCACGACGGCTAGGATGTGCAGGCCAGCTGAATACTGAAACGTTGCGGGCTGCGGGTTTAACTAAAGCGCAGGCAACACAGTTTCTTGCCCTCAACCAACAGCAAATTGATGTTTCACTGCACTGGTTAGAGCAACCAGAACATCATCTGATCACGGCGGATCACGCGCTCTATCCGCCGCAGCTGCGCGCTATCGATGATTATCCCGGCGCGCTGCTGGTCTGCGGTAACGTCGAGCTCCTGTGTAGCCGGCAGCTGGCTATCATTGGGAGCCGTGCACACTCGTGGTACGGCGCGCGGTGGGGAAAAGCATTCAGTGAAGCGCTTGCTCAGTATGGCTTGACCCTTACCAGTGGTCTGGCGTTGGGGATTGATGGCATCGCCCACCGCGGGGCATTGGCGGCAAAGGGAAAAACCATCGCCGTATTAGGCAACGGTCTCTCTGATATCTACCCGCACCGGCATCGGGCTTTAGCAAAGCAGATCGTGGAAAGCGGCGGCGCGCTACTTTCCGAATTTCCTCTCTCTGCGCTACCGTTACCAGGGAATTTCCCGCGCCGCAACCGGATTATCAGCGGGTTAAGCGCTGGGGTTCTGGTGATAGAGGCCGCCTTGAAAAGCGGTTCTCTGGTAACTGTCCGTTGCGCGCTGGAGCAGGGGAGAGATGTTTTTGCCCTGCCTGGGCCAATTGGCAATCCTGGCTCTGAAGGGCCGCACTGGCTAATAAAGCAGGGAGCAGTTCCCGTTACCGTGCCGGAAGAGATCCTTGAGTATTGGCAATATGAGCTTTCAGTGCGGGAAGAGACCGCTGATTTGCTAAATAATTACGCAGATCAGCCTCCTGTAGCATTGCCATTTCCAGAGCTCCTGGCTAACGTAGGAGATGAGGTAACACCTGTTGACGTTGTCGCTGAACGTGCCGGCCAATCTGTGCCAGTAACCGTAGCCCAGCTACTTGAACTGGAGTTAGCAGGCTGGATCGCAGCTGTACCCGGCGGCTATGTCCGATTAAGGAGGGCAAGCCATGTTCGACGTACTCATGTATTTGTTTGAGACTTATATCCATAACGAAGCAGAAATGCGCGTGGATCAGGACAAACTGACGCGGGATCTGACCGATGCAGGTTTTGAGCGGGAAGATATCTATAACGCGTTAATGTGGCTCGAGAAACTGGCTGATTATCAGGAAGGTCTCGTTGAACCCATGCAGCTCGCCTCCGACCCGCTCTCTCTTCGGGTATACACCGATGAAGAGTGCCAGCGTCTGGATGCCAGCTGTCGAGGATTTTTACTCTTCCTCGAGCAGATCCAGGTGTTGAACCTCGAAACGCGAGAAATGGTGATAGAGCGCGTACTGGCGCTGGATACGGCAGAGTTTGAACTGGAAGACCTGAAATGGGTGATCCTGATGGTTCTGTTTAATATTCCAGGCTGTGAAAACGCCTATCAGCAAATGGAAGAATTACTCTTCGAAGTAAATGAAGGTATGCTGCATTAATCTTATTGCAGCAACATCGAGTTGTTATGACCAAATCAGCACTGTTTTCGGTGCGTAAAAACGAGCCCTGCCCGCAGTGCGGGGCCGAACTGGTGATTCGTTCCGGGAAACATGGCCCGTTTCTCGGCTGTTCTCAATATCCGGACTGTGACTATGTCCGTCCCCTGAAAAGTCAGGCGGACGGCCATATCGTCAAGGTGCTGGAGGGGCAAGAGTGCCCATCTTGCGGCGCTGTCATGGTGTTACGCCAGGGGCGTTTTGGTATGTTCATCGGCTGCAGTCGCTATCCCGAATGCGAACATACCGAGCTGATTGATAAACCTGATGAGACCGCTATCGCATGTCCGCAATGCGGACAGGGTCATCTGGTGCAGCGTCGCTCCCGTTTCGGTAAAACCTTTCATTCCTGCGATCGCTACCCTGATTGCCAGTTCGTAATTAATTTTAAACCGGTGGCGGGCGAATGCCCTGAATGCCATTACCCGCTATTAATAGAAAAGAAAACGGCGCAGGGTGTTAAACGCTTTTGCGCCAGTAAACAATGTGGAAAGCCGATCCCGGCGGAACAAATAAGTGAATAAAAACCTGCCCTCAGAGACCGTCGCCCAGGCTGTCGCGGTACTGAATAATGAACATGTCATCGCCTATCCAACCGAAGCTGTGTTTGGCGTCGGTTGCGATCCGGATAGCGAAACGGCCGTGATGCGCCTACTGGCGTTAAAGCAACGCCCCGTGGAAAAGGGGCTGATACTTATCGCCGCCAGTTTTGACCAACTGAAACCGTATATTGATGATTCCCGATTAAGCGACGCGCAGAGAGCGGTTATCTTTGCCAGTTGGCCTGGGCCGGTGACGTTTGTGTTCCCGGCGCGTCCGGATACGCCACGCTGGCTGACGGGGCGCTTTGATTCGCTTGCCGTGCGCGTTACCGATCACCCACTGGTAATTGAATTATGTGAAGCCTACGGAAAGCCGCTGGTCTCGACGAGCGCCAACTTAACCGGTCAGCCGCCGTGCCGGACTACTGCTGAAGTACGCGCCCAGTTTGGCGATAGTTTCCCGGTGGTGGATGGCGCAACGGGCGGGCGGCAAAACCCATCTGAAATTCGTGATGCCCTGACGGGTGAACAGTTCCGCCAGGGGTAATTAATGGAAACTTATGCCGTTTTTGGTAACCCTATAGCCCATAGCAAGTCGCCTTCTATTCATCAGCTGTTTGCCAAACAGTTAGATATTGCGCACCCCTATGGTCGGGTACTGGCGCCATTGGATGATTTTGTGAATACCCTGGATGCTTTCTTCAACACGGGCGGTAAGGGCGCTAACGTGACCGTCCCTTTCAAAGAAGAAGCGTTTGCCCGCGCCGACGAACTCACTGAGCGCGCTGCGCTAGCCGGCGCGGTCAATACGTTAAAGCGTCTTGAGGATGGTCGTCTGCTTGGCGACAATACGGATGGCATTGGGTTATTAAGCGACTTAGAGCGTCTGGGCTTTATCAAGCCTGGTATGAGGATTTTATTGATTGGCGCAGGCGGCGCATCTCGCGGCGTATTGTTACCGCTGCTCTCTTTAGATTGCGCGGTCACCATCGTTAACCGTACTTTTTCCCGCGCTCATGAGCTGGCAACGCTATTTGCTCATACCGGCAGCGTTAGCGCGTTATCGCTGGATAAACTGGAAGGCCATCAGTTCGATCTCATTATTAACGCGACGTCCAGCGGAATAAGCGGCGATATCCCGGCAATACCTTCCTCGTTAATTCATGCCGATGTTTACTGCTATGACATGTTTTATCAGAAAGGAAATACGCCATTTCTGCATTGGTGCCAACAGTATGGCGCTAAAAAAATGGCAGATGGATTAGGTATGCTGGTGGCTCAGGCCGCACATGCTGTTCTGCTGTGGCACGGTAGACT
>OGZU01000084.1_pt1:27500-30697 | contig 30697 bp, 41 predicted proteins | sample 1576871 | NCBI WGS metagenome assembly OGZU01 (sample SAMEA3541580, study PRJEB24748) | human gut metagenome | biome: human gut; feature: human-associated habitat; material: faeces | place: China | collected 2012
CAAGTCATCATGGCCCTTACGAGTAGGGCTACACACGTGCTACAATGGCATATACAAAGAGAAGCGACCTCGCGAGAGCAAGCGGACCTCATAAAGTATGTCGTAGTCCGGATTGGAGTCTGCAACTCGACTCCATGAAGTCGGAATCGCTAGTAATCGTAGATCAGAATGCTACGGTGAATACGTTCCCGGGCCTTGTACACACCGCCCGTCACACCATGGGAGTGGGTTGCAAAAGAAGTAGGTAGCTTAACCTTCGGGAGGGCGCTTACCACTTTGTGATTCATGACTGGGGTGAAGTCGTAACAAGGTAACCGTAGGGGAACCTGCGGTTGGATCACCTCCTTACCTTAAAGAACCTGCCTTTGTAGTGCTCACACAGATTGTCTGATGAAAGTAGAGAAGCAAGGCGTCTTGCGATTGAGACTTCAGTGTCCCCTTCGTCTAGAGGCCCAGGACACCGCCCTTTCACGGCGGTAACAGGGGTTCGAATCCCCTAGGGGACGCCACTTGCTGGTTCGTGAGTGAAAGACGCGTGCCGATATATCTCAAAACTCATCTTCGGGTGACGTTTGAGATATTTGCTCTTTAAAAATCTGGATCAAGCTGAAAATTGAAACGACACACAGTTAATGTGTGTTCGAGTCTCTCAAATTTTCGCGACACGTGGGTGTTTTACGAAACATCTTCGGGTTGTGAGGTTAAGCGACTAAGCGTACACGGTGGATGCCCTGGCAGTCAGAGGCGATGAAGGACGTGCTAATCTGCGAAAAGCGTCGGTAAGGTGATATGAACCGTTACAGCCGGCGATGTCCGAATGGGGAAACCCAGTGTGATTCGTCACACTATCGTTAACTGAATACATAGGTTAACGAGGCGAACCGGGGGAACTGAAACATCTAAGTACCCCGAGGAAAAGAAATCAACCGAGATTCCCCCAGTAGCGGCGAGCGAACGGGGAGCAGCCCAGAGTCTGAATCAGCTTGTGTGTTAGTGGAACGGTCTGGAAAGTCCGACGGTACAGGGTGATAGTCCCGTACACCAAAATGCACAGGCTGTGAACTCGAAGAGTAGGGCGGGACACGTGGTATCCTGTCTGAATATGGGGGGACCATCCTCCAAGGCTAAATACTCCTGACTGACCGATAGTGAACCAGTACCGTGAGGGAAAGGCGAAAAGAACCCCGGCGAGGGGAGTGAAAAAGAACCTGAAACCGTGTACGTACAAGCAGTGGGAGCACCTTCGGGTGTGACTGCGTACCTTTTGTATAATGGGTCAGCGACTTATATTCTGTAGCAAGGTTAACCGTATAGGGGAGCCGCAGGGAAACCGAGTCTTAACTGGGCGTTAAGTTGCAGGGTATAGACCCGAAACCCGGTGATCTAGCCATGGGCAGGTTGAAGGTTGGGTAACACTAACTGGAGGACCGAACCGACTAATGTTGAAAAATTAGCGGATGACTTGTGGCTGGGGGTGAAAGGCCAATCAAACCGGGAGATAGCTGGTTCTCCCCGAAAGCTATTTAGGTAGCGCCTCGTGAACTCATCTTCGGGGGTAGAGCACTGTTTCGGCTAGGGGGTCATCCCGACTTACCAACCCGATGCAAACTACGAATACCGAAGAATGTTATCACGGGAGACACACGGCGGGTGCTAACGTCCGTCGTGAAGAGGGAAACAACCCAGACCGCCAGCTAAGGTCCCAAAGTCACAGTTAAGTGGGAAACGATGTGGGAAGGCACAGACAGCCAGGATGTTGGCTTAGAAGCAGCCATCATTTAAAGAAAGCGTAATAGCTCACTGGTCGAGTCGGCCTGCGCGGAAGATGTAACGGGGCTAAACTGTGCACCGAAGCTGCGGCAGCGACACGATGTGTTGTTGGGTAGGGGAGCGTTCTGTAAGCCTGCGAAGGTGGCCTGTGAGGGTTGCTGGAGGTATCAGAAGTGCGAATGCTGACATAAGTAACGATAATGCGGGTGAAAAGCCCGCACGCCGGAAGACCAAGGGTTCCTGTCCAACGTTAATCGGGGCAGGGTGAGTCGACCCCTAAGGCGAGGCCGAAAGGCGTAGTCGATGGGAAACAGGTTAATATTCCTGTACTTGGTGTTACTGCGAAGGGGGGACGGAGAAGGCTATGTTAGCCGGGCGACGGTTGTCCCGGTTTAAGCATGTAGGCGGAGGTTCCAGGTAAATCCGGTACCTTTTAACGCTGAGGTGTGATGACGAGGCACTACGGTGCTGAAGTAACAAATGCCCTGCTTCCAGGAAAAGCCTCTAAGCATCAGGTAACATTGAATCGTACCCCAAACCGACACAGGTGGTCAGGTAGAGAATACCAAGGCGCTTGAGAGAACTCGGGTGAAGGAACTAGGCAAAATGGTGCCGTAACTTCGGGAGAAGGCACGCTGATATGTAGGTGAAGCCCCTGCGGGTGGAGCTGAAATCAGTCGAAGATACCAGCTGGCTGCAACTGTTTATTAAAAACACAGCACTGTGCAAACACGAAAGTGGACGTATACGGTGTGACGCCTGCCCGGTGCCGGAAGGTTAATTGATGGGGTTATCCGTAAGGAGAAGCTCTTGATCGAAGCCCCGGTAAACGGCGGCCGTAACTATAACGGTCCTAAGGTAGCGAAATTCCTTGTCGGGTAAGTTCCGACCTGCACGAATGGCGTAATGATGGCCAGGCTGTCTCCACCCGAGACTCAGTGAAATTGAACTCGCTGTGAAGATGCAGTGTACCCGCGGCAAGACGGAAAGACCCCGTGAACCTTTACTATAGCTTGACACTGAACATTGAGCCTTGATGTGTAGGATAGGTGGGAGGCTTTGAAGCGTGGACGCCAGTCTGCGTGGAGCCAACCTTGAAATACCACCCTTTAATGTTTGATGTTCTAACGTTGGCCCCTTATCGGGGTTGCGGACAGTGTCTGGTGGGTAGTTTGACTGGGGCGGTCTCCTCCCAAAGAGTAACGGAGGAGCACGAAGGTTAGCTAATCCTGGTCGGACATCAGGAGGTTAGTGCAATGGCATAAGCTAGCTTGACTGCGAGCGTGACGGCGCGAGCAGGTGCGAAAGCAGGTCATAGTGATCCGGTGGTTCTGAATGGAAGGGCCATCGCTCAACGGATAAAAGGTACTCCGGGGATAACAGGCTGATACCGCCCAAGAGTTCATATCGACGGCGGTGTTTGGCAC
>OGZU01000091.1_pt1 | contig 29162 bp, 18 predicted proteins | sample 1576871 | NCBI WGS metagenome assembly OGZU01 (sample SAMEA3541580, study PRJEB24748) | human gut metagenome | biome: human gut; feature: human-associated habitat; material: faeces | place: China | collected 2012
CATTTAAATTTCTCCCTCTCATTTGACCAAAATGGACAATACGCCATATTGTGCTCTCAATCCCTTCTTAAATTAATTATAATATAGTCTTTAACCCAGAATTTTTTATAACTGTAATATTTGTAAGCTCATTTTGGAAAGCTTTAAGTAAAGCCTTTTCTAAAACTTTTTCGTGATCAAAATTCTCAACGTTTTTACATACAGCAAAAACTTTATTAGTCTCTCCCATAACATTTTTATAAGTTAATGTAACATTCGGTTTTTCATATAATACATCAACAATTTTTATACCCCATGATAAACAAGCAAAATCTCCATCTTTTTTTAAGAAACTTAAATCTTTTAATTTTTTAGTTTCTTGTCACAGTTATCGGTGGCCACTTATTGCTGTAACTGCCTGTAAAATTACGATAAAAAACAATATGCTCCAATTTTTGACCTCACATGAATGTGTGAAAATGACGGAATACTGTGGTATAGTCTTAGTTGCTGGTTTTTATCGTTGTCAAAGTTGATGATTAGTATGGTCGTGGCGAGCCTTTTAATGGCATTCGCCACGACCATGACATGCATAGCTAATACTTACGACGGCGGTCGAAAATGTCTATCTTTATATCCTTGATGATATAGTCTTTCAAGAGATTGGCCACACCATATGGAGTGATGTCATCGGGCTGGTTATAGCAAAAATCATCGTCATCGACAGTGTATGGAGGTACAAATGTCACTACGATACTTGCTGTATTTACCGCACACGCTGTGTCAGACCTTACGGGGGTGCATTCCATACTGCGTAGCCAGGCTCCGCATAGGTAGGTTTTCCCCTTTGGGTCTATATAGGGGGATGTGCCCTCCGACTCACAATCTTTCAGGGGCATTTCCCATATATACTTATTGATTAGCACCCCAAACTTCTTGCCGATAAAATAGCTGCGCTGGTCGTAGAAATTCTGTTTTAGAAAGGCTATCGTATCTCCTCGAAACTCTTTCAATGGGTGGTAGATATAACTCTGTGCGCATACCTTAGACAGCCCTGCTATGAAGGCTATGAGCAATAATAACTTTTTCATTCTTGGCATATTTTAGTGCTTATGTATTTTGCATTGGCTTTCTTGTAAGCCCCGTATGAAGTATGATGAGTTTCAATATCTCCACCGGCATCTTTCTCATTTTTAATTTTCGTAAGGCAAACACCAGTATCAAAATATTGTAAGATAGCGGCAAGTCGGAAATAGTGCTTCATAAATTGTTGCATTAAAATTATTAGATGGTAAATTGTTTTTGCTAACCTTAATTCCGCAACACTATTGTAAATTAAACATTTTAAGCACCTGAGCAACAAAAAGTTGCCCAGGATTTTGCCATGTCGAAGAATTCACTTATCTTAGTGCTGCAAAACAAACAAGGGAATCCGACGATAGACATGACAAAAATACAAATTAATTCTGAGGAACTCACTCCTTTTGGAGGAATATTTTCAATCATGGAGCAATTTGACTCCACATTGTCTTCTGTAATCGACTCAACCCTCGGTCTAAGGTGTAGATTGTTCCATTTCATGGCACGTTTTCTCGCCATGACAGAGCTTAAGTAAACTTAGCTCTGCTCATCTGGCTTAACGAAAACGTTCGTTTCCAACAGAAGGACACGCTGAAGAGGTTCTTTGAGAGATTTGAACAGAACGGTCTTACTATCAATTATTTCAGAGCTGATTGCGGGTCATGTTCCGAGGAAATCATAATATGCTACTTTAACGGGGACGTATCTCGAATGGCACCCAAAATAGGAACCGCCGTATGCGGAACCGCATGTACGGTGGTGTGAGAGGTCGGAAAACGAAAGTAGGAAGAAAACTACTTCGTTTTCCTCCTACTCGATTTATTGTTTCCATTACATTCCCGACGGTGGAGATGATAGATAGGACGGTGGAGATGATGGATAGGATGACGGAGATGACCCCGGCTTACTTGGTGACCACCTTGATGATGCACTTGGGTTCACGCCCGGCTTCCTTGGCATACTTGACATAAGTCGCAGTACCCTTGTCCTTGATAATCGTCACCGAATCAATCTTGGAGGATGGCGTCTTCTTCATTTCCGAATAAGGCACTATCTTGCCATTGATGACGCAGAGCACATCCTCCTTCTTGTCTACACTTGTGCTCTGGGTTGTATTCACCGTGACGCTGTTGCCGTCAACTTTCGTCACGGTCGTAACCGTCTTCACGTCACTTATGGTTCTGCCTTTGGTCTTATAGTCGGAAGTGACGATGACGTGAATGTTGCGCACTGGCTCTATCGAGTATTTCACGATGGTCTTGCCATTGAGTTGCCTGCCGTCAAAGTTTTCCACCTGATGTCCATCTATCACATAGACCGGCTTTTTAATTTTCTTCGCACTCATGGTTGCGACAGAGAGTACTGCTACGAGCAGTAAGATAATCGTTCTTTTCATTTTGATATGATTTAGAAGTTTATGGATTGCGATATCAATTCTATGGATGACTCGCCCGAGCCCCGCCTGAGCATATACGAGTTGGAGTTACCGTTGTCTGACACGGTACTGACCTTGAACTCGTCGTCGTGAGAAGAGATGACGATATCATCGGGCACCACGTCGGCCAGCAGAGCCACCGCCTCCAGCAGTTCTGGGGTACTGATGCGCTCGGTCTGCTTTTCCTGCGCTCTGCCAGCAGACTTGGCGGGTTTGGGAGCCGTCTCTGCGCGAGGTTCTACCTTCTGGGTCGGCACATCGGGCGTAGTCTCCACTACGCGCTTGATCTCAGCCTGCCGCCTGACCTCAGCCACAGGCTTCTGAGCCATCTCCCCGCTATTCCTCATCATGGGGATAGCGATTACCATGACCGCTACGACACAGGCAGCCACCGCCCAAATCCACAGAGTTGCGCTCTTGGCTTTCTTTCGGGGAACCTGAGCCAGCATGGCGTCCTTTTCATCCTCACTGAAGTCATAGACATCGGTAGAGAAGCTGTCAAACAGATCCTTATACACCATCCACTCTTCGGGGATAGCCTCAGCCGTGCAGAAGTAGTCCGACAGCAGCTGTTCTTCCGACTCCGTTGTCAGTCCTTGGACAAACCTTTCAAGAAGTTTTCCTATGTTTTCCTTAGTCTGTATCATAACTCTGTCCATTTCATTAGTTGTACGAGCGCCATCCGAGCCTTGCTTATCATGCCCCGGACCGACGACTCCGACGTTCCCATTATCTTGGCGATATCCGCATACTGCATATTCTCCACATTGCGCATCCTGAGCAATGCCCGTTGCTTGTCTGTGAGCGCTCGGACGCTACGTTGCAGCCGTTGCCGTCCCTCCCGTTCCTCCAGCTGTATCTCTGGATTGGCGTGCGAAGCCACCTCCCATGCCCCATCGATAGAGACAGTCTGCCGCTTGTCGCGCAGCATGTTGAGCGATACGTTCCGGCAGACCACGGCAGCCATATTCCTCATCTTCGAGGCTTCTGCCACACGGTCTCTGACTACCCACAGCTTCACAAGAGTCTCCTGGACGGCATCCTCTGCGTCGTCTGCGTCGTTCAGATAGTGCCTTGCCTGCTTCAGCAGATTGCTGCGCAGACCCTCTACACCATGTATGAACTCTTGTATATCCATCGTCGCTAAGATTTGTTACTACTATAATAACACAAAAAGCCTGGTTTCGCTACCAGAGCAACCAGACTTTTTCTTTATAGTTGTCTACTAAGCCAACCAGATGGTCAAGCATAGCATTATAGATGCGACGATAAACCGCAGAAAACGTCGCAAGATTTGCGACAAAGTTAATAAATAAATGTCGCAACCACAAACAAAAGCAGGGAATTTAGATATAAAAAGACAACAGTACGACTCAGACGACTCGCAACCGATGACAGCGCTGCGGGCATTACCATTAGCGGCGCCGTGACCACCATGGGCGGCTCGTAACTTATGACACGAGACCTCGTGCCTTATGATACGTAGGCTCGTAACTTATGATACGTGGGCTCGTATCATAAGGCACGAACCGGCAACCGCCATGAATACACATATTATCAATGGCTTACACGATATTCAGCTACAACCCACAGCGATGCAGCACTATGCTCCATGACGGCGTCTGCCTTTCCTGCTGCTGCAAGCATAGACTAAGGAAAAGTGATTACTACTTTTACCGCCGCGAGCATTAACCAAGGCAAAACGATTACGACGCTTACCGCTACAATTACGGACAAAAAAAAGATGCTTGCTGCCCGCTTGGCTGCAAACATCTATGCTATAGTCTACCCCTCTACCCTGCTCCACCGCCTGCCTGACAGCGGAGGGCGCAAAGGGTGATTATCTCTTCATATACTCAGTGGGAGTGGTGCCATACGCCTTGGAGAAGCACTTGGAGAAGTAACTGCTGTTGGAGAAGCCCACTGTATACATCACCTCCGACACGCTGAACTTGCCCTCCTTGAGCATGAGCGCCGCCTTGTGCATGCGTATGTCGCGGATATACTCCACGGGCGTCTTGCCGGTCATCGCCTTGAGCTTGCGGTAGAGCTGCTTGCCACCCATGCCCACGATTTCCTGCAGGGTGGTGACGTTGAAGTCTGAGTCTATCATGTGGGCTTCTATCGCCTCGGTGATTTCCTTGAGCAGACGCTGGTCCGCGGGGCTCAACTCGGGTTCCTCGATTTCCACCTTTTCTGCCTGGATGCCCAGATAGCTGTTGGTGAGGTCGAGTATCTCATCAAAAGAGCGATGACCCACCGCGCGCTTCAGGTCTTCGGCCAGTCGGTTGAAGAAACTCATACGTGCGTCGACCTGCTCGAGTATCTCCGCCTTCTGGCGGCGCTCCTCTGCCAGTCGCTTTCTGACCCACACAAACTTGAAGCTACCCCAGGCGATGGCGGCAGCCAGCAGGATGTAGACGAGTTTGGCCCAGAGCGAGAGATACCATGGTGGCAGTATCGATATGTCGAGCCTGTAGACCTCGTCGCCGATATTGCCCTCACCGTCAACGGCATGCACCGTGAGATGATAGCTACCATGGGGCAGGCCGTTGTAACTTATGTCCAGATTGCGATGCGTCATATACTGCCAGTCGTGGTCGCTGCCCTCGAGGCGATAGGCATAGACCGCCGAGGGATGGTCTGAGAAGGGCAGGTCGGTAAGCTGCAGCGTGAAGTTGTTCTCGTCGCTCTCTATCACCAGTCTGTCCATGGTGCGCGGAGCCTGCTCGAGGGTTTTCACACGACCGTCGTCGCTGCCGGCTGCCCGACCGTCGGCCATAGCCCCCTGCAGCTGGCGGCCGTTGACCATCACGCCAGCGAGCATGAGCCTCCGGGGATGGGCGCTCGCTGTGGGCGCGTCGGCATTGAGCGTCACATAGCCGTCATTGCCACCCATCACCACCTGGCGCTGCGTGGGCGAATAGTAGATGGTCATGGGCGTGATGTCCTGGGGTATCTTGAATCTGAAACTCTTGCCGTCGAGGCCGATGACACAGCACTCCTGGCCGCTCACCACCCAGGTGTGCCCGTCGACATCGCTCATACATGCCACCTTGCCGCCTATCTGCCACTCGCGGGGCTTTACGGGCCATGTGGCTTTGCCCTCCATGACATAGCATCTCACCTTGTCATTGCTGCCCATCCACACATTGCCACGGGCATCGGCCATGAGATAGCTGACCACATCGTCCGCGGGCACAGCCTCGACCTTCATGGTCTTGGGATTGATGCGGTCTACATGGTTGCCGGTCGAAGCCCATACCATGCCCTGCGCGTCGGTCACCAGCTGGCCCACATGCAGCGCCGAGAGGGCATTGGCGCCATGGTCGGCAAGATGCACATCGGCCACGAGCGTAGCCGTAGCCGACGGCGATGAAGCCGTGGCTGCAGTGACGGTCTGCACGAGCCGCTGGCGGTCTACGACGAAGATGCCGCCCATGTATGACGCCATCCACATGCGTCCCTGCCGGTCTTGGAGTATATCATAAGCCCACGCTGTGGAGTATCTGCGCGTGGGGTCGTAGACGATGAAGTTGCGCATCTGGCCCGAGCGGCTGTCATAGAGGTTGATGCCGTGGTCGGTACACACCCAGACGCCACCCTCGCGGTCTTGATAGATTTTGCGCACGCGGTTGTGGCTCAGCGGGTACTGGCTGTTGTTCTGCCGATACCATGCCTTGCCCTGTCTTATCACGCCATTGCTGCCACCCATCCACCATTCGCCGTCGCGCGTTTGGCAGAGAGCGTGCAGACAGTTGCCCTCGTTAGACAGGGTAGCCTTGTAGAGCGGAGTATATATATAATAGGTATGGGACGACAGGCGCGACAGCCCGTTGTCGGTTCCTATCCACACATTCTGCCACTTGTCGACATAGCATGCCCACACGATGTTGTTGGGGATGGACGAGGCGTCGTGGGAGTCGTGCTGATAGTGGCTGATGGTACCACTGGCAGCCAGGGAGAAGAGTCCGTCGTCGGTGCCGATATACAGGGTGCCGTTGGCAGCAAGGGCAAAGCACTTGATGGAGTGACCGTTGAGGGCATCGATACGGGTAAACGACTTCAACTGCAGGTCGGCGCGGTAGAGGGCGCCCTCGGTGCCTATCCAGTAGCAGCGGCGGTGGGCATCGTAGGCCAGAGCGTTGACCAGCGGCTGAGTGCCCTGGCAGAAGGCTATCTGCCTACGGCCGAGATAGAGTCCGGAGATGGTGCCCTTGAGCAGCCCTCTCCGCGTGGGAAGCAGGGCGTAGACATCGCTGCCATAGCCGTCGCTGCCATGACGCAGGTCGATGACGCGCAGCTCGGCGGGAGTCTTGCGGGTAGTGGTAGTGCCCGCAGCAGTGGCGGTACTGGGTCTATAGGTATAGGTGTCGAGGTCGAAGGCCTGCAGACCGTTGCCGGTGGCAAGATAGAGCATATTGGACTGCTGCGCCAGAGCATTTACGCGCGTATTGGCCACCATACAGTCGCCGAAATGGCGATAGCCGTGGTACCCGTCGTAGCTGAAGAGTCCGGCATCGGTACCTATCCACATCAGGCCCTGACTGTCCTGCATGATGGCGTAGATGGTCTGCGCTCCGTCGAGCGTGATGTTGGTAAAGCGTTGTGCATGGAGCGCACAACAGATGATGTGCATGAATATAAACATGCCAATATGTCTGATAGTCTGCTTCATATACGACAAAAATACGCATTAAAAAGCACACTGGCAAACATATTGGCAAGAAAAAATCAACCGACTCTCAAAGTAACGGTTTTCTCGATATTGCGGGCGGCGCTTCTGACCCTCACAGTGACCTCGCCCGCCTGCTTCAGGCTCTGGACGATGAGCACCAGCTTGCCCGAGAAGAGCCGCATGCGGGGCTGGGTAAACGACTCGAGCGAGGTGGCATCGCCGTTGCATGCCGCCTTGAACTCTCCGGCGCCGCTGACCTCGAAGGTGAGCTCGTCGTCGGCAAGCGGACACTCGTTGCCATCGGCATCGAGCATGCTGACCGTGATGAAGGCCAGGTCGTGACCGTCGGCATTGAGGGAGGCATCATGGTTGTGGTCGCAGCCCTCGACCAAGCACGCCACGCCGGTAGAAACGTGGTCGGGGCAGTCTACCTCGAGGCGTATCTGCGATGGCTCTCCGGCTGTACGGCGATAGTCTTCGCCCACCTTTTCTCCATACTGGTTGTAGGTGACCACGCGTATCTCGCCGGGTTCGTATCTCACGTCGTTCCATCTGAGGCGGTAACGGTCGAGACGGCTTGACGGGTCCTTGCGCACACGACCCTGACTCTTGCCGTTGACGAAGAGCTCGCCCTCGACGCCGTCGGTGTAGCAGTATACGGGTGTCAGCTCTCCCTCACGCCCGCTCCAGTTCCAGTGGGGCAGCAGATGGGTGGTGTGTATACGCCCATTCCAGTGGGCACGATACATGTAATAGCGGTCTTTGGGCAGTCCAGCCAGGTCGCAGATACCAAAATAGCTGCTGCGCGAAGGCCAGTAGGTGTCATAGGGCGTGGGCTCGCCCAGATAGTCGTAGCCCGTCCACACAAACTCGCCGATAACCCAGCTGTGGTCGTCCTGCATCTGCCAGTCGTCGTCGGGCAGATTGCTCCACGAGCAATACTCTGTGTCGTAACTCGAACACTGGCCGTCGGGATAGGGATTGTTGTTGTGCGCCCCTACCCTTACCGGGAACTTGTATACTCCGCGCGAGCTCACGGTCGATGCCGTCTCAGACCCGAGCAGAAAGCCCTGGGGCAACTGTTCCATATTCTTATAATACTTGTGAACGCGGTAGTTGAAACCCGGCACATCCATCACCTGGGCGAAACCTGAGGCCAAGGCTTCTTCGGCCCGGTCCATGCCCTGGGTGACAGGGCGCGAGGGGTCGTACTGGTGGCAGAGGTCCTGCAGACGGCGGGCGATGGCAACGCCCTCTTTACTCCACTGCTCGGGTATCTCGTTGCCTATACTCCACATGATGATGCTGGGGTGGTTGCGGTGGTGCTTCACCAGATTGGTGATATCTCTGTCGCCCCACTCCTCGAAGAATCGGGCGTAGCCGTTCTTGCACTTGGGATAGACCCACATGTCGAAGCTCTCGGCCATAACCATCATGCCGAGCGAGTCGCAGAGCTCCATCTGCATGGTAGAAGGCATGTTGTGGGCTGTGCGGATGGCGTCGCAACCCATGGCCTTCATCATCTTAATCTGGCGGATGAGGGCAGCCTTGTTTTCGGCAGCGCCGAGGGGTCCGAGGTCGTGGTGGAGACACACTCCTTTAATCTTACGGCTCACGCCATTGAGCTGGAAGCCGTGTTCGCGGCTCACCGAGATGGTGCGTATGCCGGTCTTGACGGTCTGCACATCGACCAGGCGGCGCCCCTCATAGCGGGCGAGGCTAAGCCGATAGAGCGTGGGCGACTCGGGCGACCAGAGTCGGGGCTCGGCCACACGGAGCGTGGTCTGGAACTGGGGGGCGTTGCCCTGCAGCGTGTCGGCAGCCACCACCCTACCCTCAGCATCGGCCAGAGAGACCACGGTGTAGCCACGCTTGCCCATATTGCCTTGAAGCAGAGCACTCACCTCGACCTGGGCCTCATCGCGGGTGGCACTGAGGGTGCGCACATAGGTGTCCCAGGGAGAGAAGGCGGCATCGCCATAGAGCTCGACATGGACCGGACGGTAGAGACCACCACCAGGATACCAGCGCGAGCTCTCTTCGCGGTTGTTGAGATGCACCTCGACAAGATTGTCCTTGGAGCCAAACTTGACAAAGGATGTGATGTCGATGCGGAAGGCGTTGTAGCCATAGGCCCAGCGGCCTGCCTCACGCCCATTGACGCTCACCACGGGTTCGCTCATGGCTCCGTCGAACACCAGTACGGCGCGCTTGTAGCCCTTGGGCAACGCCAGACGCATGCGGTAATATCCCTCACCTATCCAGGGCAGCGCGCCCGAGCGGCCCGACTTCTCGGTCTTCTCGGTCTCGCCATTCTGCTCGATGGCGACCATCTGCAGGTCCCACTTCTTGTCGAAAGGCCCCGATATAGCCCAATCGTGGGGCACCCGGACGGGTCGCCACGACTGGCCGTCGCGTGAGAAATCCCAGTCGGGGAGGTTGATAACACGGCTTACCTGGGCCCGGCACCCCATAGAGAGGGCTAACATAAGTGTGGAAGCCAGCAGCATGGCTTTTGCTATTATATTTTTCATTGTTGTCTGTAATTGTTAGTCGGTTGTTGTATTATTCGTATTTCCAGGTCATGGCGTTGAGGTCGGCGCGGTAGAGGGCGCCCTCGGTGCCGTTGACATCGTCCTTGAACCAGATGTTCCAGTTGCCGTCGGCTGTAGACAGCTTGAAGAGGTCTGAAGGGTCCGAACCGTAGTTGGCCTGTTGGTCATTCTTGCTCTCACCCACGTAAACAGTCACCACTACCGAGGCGCCGATGAGGGGTTCACCATTTTGTGCATCTGTCACTTTACCCTGGATGGTTCGAGTCTGTGCCAAGACTGGCAGACAGCCCATGAGCAACAATACCACGAGAAGATAGCTTCTCTTCAGTTGTCTTAAGATTGCGTACATTTTAGTTACTATGTTAGGTTGTTGGTTTTTAACTATGCAAAAGTAGCCAATAGGGTAAAAATAACAAGACATATATCAGACAAAGATAAAAATAAAAAGGACACAAGTGGTCATTTCGCGCGTTTTTGTCCGTTTTATTGCCAATATGACCGATATGTTGCCAAGAAAGACGGCCTCTTTTATCCACAATCAGACAGATAAACGACTGGGGGTTATCTTTTTTCCGACTTCAAAGTATGAAATGACAAATTCAAGACGCCAATGATATAATTCGTGATGTGCATTACACGTATCGTCCCATGAATGACAAAAATATCATACGAGAAAAAACGGAGCGAAACCAACGCTATTTTTGTAATAATGTGTAAATTTGTCGGCAAGCAGCTTACTGCCTACTCAGATAAAGCCATAATCATGACAGACATAAAGGATAAGAAGATTGCCATATTCGGCATCAGCCGGCTGCGCATGGGAACCGACGGCAAGGGCATCACCACCCTGGTCGCAATGATGGGCTGCCCGCTGAAGTGCAGGTATTGCCTCAACGACCGCTGCCACTACGATGTGGGCGGCAACGGCGACGGCAGCGACGGCCACACCCTGACGCCCGGCATACACTGGGTCACGCCACTGGAACTCTACGAGATGGTGAAGATGGACAATATCTACTTCCAGACCACGGGCGGAGGCATCTGCTTCGGTGGCGGCGAGCCCACGACGCAGCACGCGTTCATCACAGCCTTCATCCCGCTCTGCCCCAGCCACTGGAGGTTCACGATAGAAAGTTCGCTGTGCTGCACCACCGATGCTATAGAGGCACTGGCGCCCCATATCGACGAGTGGATAGTCGATGTCAAGGATATGAACAGCTATATCTACAGGGAATACACCTCCGCCGAACCGGTAGTCAAGGAGCGGCTCGCCGAACTCATGAAGCTGGTGCCCGAAGAGAAGATTAGGGTCAAGGTGCCGCTCATCCCCGACTTCAACACCGATGCCGACGTAGTGCGGAGCGTCGACGAGCTACGGGCGATGGGCTTGACGCATATAGAGAGGACCGAATACATCGTCAAGCCATCCAGATAGCATATATATAATTAAGGTATAGACAGAGGGAGGATAGCTCCGCATCGACCGGCAGCCCCTCTATACGCAGACCGCCGCTGAAGTTGGCCCTCGGGCTTGTCTTCAGCGGCGGTCTGTTAGTATTTTTGGGCGGGAAGGTCATCTCGGCGGGCATAGAGGTCATCTCGGCGGGCGTGGAGACAATCTCGACGGGCGTGGAGACATCACCCAGCGAAGCCGCGATGCAGCCCACCCTCGCTTCAGCGCTTCAGCGCCTCGAGGATATGGTCTCTACACTGCTCCATTATCCACTTGGGCGTGCTCGTTGCCCCACATATACCGATGGTCTTGACTCCGTCGAGCCAGTGCAGGTCTATCTCCGACGGCTGCTCGATGTGGTGGCTGTTGGCGTTGACGCGCAGACACTCATTGAAGAGCACCTTGCCGTTGCTGCTCTTGTGGCCGCTCACAAAGAGTATCATATCGTGGCGGGCGGCAAAGGCGGCAATGTTGGGCATACGGTTGGCAACCTGGCGGCAGATGGTGTCAAAGCTGCGGAAGGTGGCTTGGGGAGAGATATGCGCCTGGATGTAGGCTATAAGGGCATGAAACTCGTCAAGCGACTTGGTTGTCTGCGAGTAGAGGTAAATGTCGCGGTCGAAACAGAGATGGCTGGCATCATCGAGGTTTTCGACCACGATGGCGTTGCCATCAGTCTGACCCACGAGACCCAAAACCTCGGCATGGCCGTTCTTGCCAAAGATGACAATCTGTGCATGGGGATTGTCGTCATACTGGCGCTTGATGCGGCGTTGGAGCTGGAGCACCACAGGACAAGTGGCATCGATGATTTCTATATGATTACGCTCGGCGGTGGCATAAGTAGCTGGCGGCTCGCCATGCGCACGCAGCAGCACCTTGACATCGTGGAGCTGAGACAATTGGCTGTGGTCTATAGTCTGCAGTCCCTGCAGATGGAGACGCTCTACCTCCATGCCGTTGTGCACGATATCACCCAGGCAGTAGAGCGTATCGCTGCGTGAGAGTTCTTCTTCGGCTTTGCTGATGGCGGTAGTCACTCCGAAGCAAAATCCGCTACCGCTGTCTATTTCTATCTGTATCATCAGGATAAGGGTCTATCGTTTTACATCTACGGCTATCACCACCTTGGCATTGTCGGGGTCGTTGGTAATCATCAGTATGCGTGGACGAGTACGCACCTTGTTCAGCGCCGATGCCACGGCGGTCACGCGCAGACGAGCCGACGCGCCGGGAGCTATCTTGCGGGTCGAGAGCGACACCTCCAGTCCGGCGGTAAACATCTGTATGTTGCGTATCTCGAGGTCGGTGCGTCCGTTGTTGGTGATGATAATCTCGCCGCGCTTCTTCTTTTTACCGGCAAAGCTGCCCAGGTCGAGGTAGGTGGCAGAGAGGCTCATCTTGGGGGCATACTGACGGGTGGCGTCGGTGATATTCTTGAACGAGGGCAGCAGCACCGCCGACACCTCGATGGCTTTGTCGGCAGAGACGCGCTCACCGGGATTGCTGCCCAGGTAGATGGTGGTCTGGGTGAGTCCGAAGTCGCGCAACTTGTCTGACAGCAGCGTGAGGGTCACCACTCCGGGACGCCCGGCGGCTATCGTCGACGGCGACACTTGTGCCTCGAGGTAGTTGGGCAGGTGCATCACCTGCGGGCTCACTGCCTTGGAGGTGGGGTTGAGGATATTGATGCGGAAGAAGGGTCGCTCGCCACGGTTGACGTCATCATATTCCACGTCGGTCTTGTCGACACGCAGGTCGCCGAGCTCGAGGGGGAAGTCGCCGGTATAGTCGATGACCTCTTCCACGACCACGCCACGCAGGGTGAGATACACGGGCTTATTGCCGCCATCGACATAGAGCGCCAGCTCTTTCTGGAAGTGTCCCAACTGACGGGCGTCATAGACAGCGCTTACTTTGAAGGTCTTGCCGTTGGCTATGGCCTGGCTGGGGTAACTTGCCACTGTGCATCCGCAACTGCTGCGCACCTTGGCGATGGTGATGGGACGCCCGCTCTGGTTGCGGGCCTCAAACTGTACGGTCACGGGGCGGCGATACTGCACCTGTCCGCAGTCGATGGTGGGTTGGGCTACTGTTATCTTCTGTGCCATAAGCGCCATCGGCGCCACACACAGCGTGAAGAGGGTCATCACCAGACGGTGAGAGTGTGAGGATAGGTTCATTATGGTCATATTATGGATTTACGTGGATGATTTCACCGGCAACACGACCGGCAAAGGATGGACTGTAGGCACACTGCACGGTGCACTGACCTGCCCGGTAGTCGCCGGCACGGTCTACATAGTAGGAGGTCTCGATGACATGGGTGCCCTTGCCCATCCGGTCGAAATAATAGGATGTGCGGCAGTCGCGCGGAGCCTCATAGCAACCCTGACGATAACCGCTCAACTGGACGACGGGCTCCAGACAGGCTGCGCGCTTGTCGGTGACTTCGACAAAGTCGTAGTCGCGGTCGGCGCGGATGATGATGCGCACGGTGACCTTGTCACCCACGCCGAGGTGGGTGCCTCCGATAACCTGGCGCTCGATGCTGAAACCTTCACCAGCCTTCTCTATCTTGTCGGATGGCAGCATCATCGAGGCATAGACGGCGCCCCAACAGGTGTGGGGCTGCTGCTTGGTGATGGCTATCGAGTTGACGGCGCCGTCGGCCTGCCAGGTCTGCGCGCCGATCATCGGCACGCTGGTGTCGGCTTCCATTGGCTTGCCGTCGATGGTGATGCGTGTGCCTGTGGCTGGCGCGAGGGTCGAGCCGTTGTCCTTGAGGAAAGCATAGATGGCGTTTACGCTGTTTATCGGTGTGTCCCAAGCCGTCGTACGCTTCTCCTGCAAGAGCCACTGCCGCATCTCGTCGATGCAGACGCTGTCTTGGGGAGCGAGCAGACCCATTGCCTCGATGGTGGCTACCTGTGTGGGGATGCGGTAGCTGCACCAGGAGTAGCCGGCAAGCGGAGTATCGTAGTAGCGACCCATGCCGTCCTTGTAGACGGTAAACTCGCGCGCACTCTTCAGGCACTCCCTGGCCTTGGCATCACGGCCGTAGAGGGCGAGCACCACGGCGCTCTGCGCCTTGTCGGCGATGGTCGCCACGTGCTTCTGCTTCTCCATGATATCGAGCAGATAGTCGATGGTGGGAGTAGCCTTGCGCCCGGCGAGTGCCGAGGCGTAGAGATAGCGTGTCTCGATATAGTCGAGGCGGTCGGTCGTATGGTTCTTGGGGTCACGTTTCTTCATTTCCTCCACGCGCTGTGCCATCACTCTTTCCAGTGCTGTCAGTGCGTTGTCCAGGATATTCTGCGTGGCGGTCTGCTTGCCGACGATGCGGTCGAGCCTTGCCAGCGTCTCTGCCACGGCGGCAGTCATAAAGACGTTGCCTCTCATGCCTTTCCACCATGCCAACGTACCGTCTTCGTCCTGCAGGTCACCGAGGCGACGCAGGATAGACGACTGCGAAGCAGCCAGCTGGTTGGCATCGAGGTATCGGGCCAGACTACGCATACGCTGGGTGTCGCGGGCAGCATCCATGAGCCACGGGGTTTCAGCCAGAACGGTCTGCTTCAGACTCTCGTTCTTTTCCAGCACGCCTGTGAGCGACTCATCGGGGCGCTGCTGCCAGAGGTTTATGGCTTGGGCGATGGCGGGCGAGCTGCCAATGATGTGCTGGGCTATGGCGTTGGCATAGTAGGCGGTGACGAGACTCATGGCGTTGTCGCCCGAGGGGTTGGCCATCGATGGCAGAGCCTGTATCATGAGCCATGCGGGGTTGTCGGTATATTCTATAGTGGTATGCGTGCGCGTGGCGCCGGCGGAGTATAGGGATGTCAGGTCTATGGTGTGGGTGCCGGTGCCCGAGAGGGTAAACGGACGGGTGTTGACCACCTGCTCACGGTCGGGCAATACGGGCAGATAGTGCTGTTCGCCATCGGCAAAGTCGCTGCCGGTAGCCATAGCCTTGCACACCACAAGTGTCTCGTCGGTAGAGAGGTCGAAGGCGAAACAGAGGGTAGCCGCAGCGTTGGCATCGACATCAAAGTTCTGCTGACGCGCCACGAGGGTACGACTGCCGTCGGCGGTGGTGAGCTCCAGACGCAGTCGGCCGCTCTGGCGATGGTCCGAGGCATTGGTCACACGCACGGCAATGGTGGCATGGTCACCATTGCGAACAAAGCGGGGCATATTGGGCTGCACCATCACCTTCTTCTGTGCCACGGCAAGGGCATCGATGGTGGCAGCATTGAGGTTGCGGTCGTGTACGAGCCCCTTGAACTTCCACGTGGTCACCGACTCGGGCAGACGGAAGCTGATGGCGATGTCGCCCTTGGCATCGGTCTGCAGGGAGGGATAGAAGAAGGCGGTCTCGTTGAAGTTCTCGCGCAGAGAGGCCCACTCGGGCGCCGTCTCTGTCTCGGTGGCCGACGGCTCGGGCGTCGCCGCATCAGACGCCAGTTCGTCCTTGACCATATTGGCACGGGTCGACTCGGCGCTGGCTACTCCCCTCACAAAGAGCTCCCTGCCTGCAGATGCCGAACCGGCATACATGGGGCCTGCGGTGCGATAGAGGAACCGGCAGGGCCACGCCGTAAGTTGCGAGAGCGACAGGTCGGGCTCTACCAGCATCTTGGTCTCGAGATAACTGTACAGACCGATACTTCGGCTGTAGGGTATGCGCCAGTCGGCATTGTAGAGCCGGCTTGCGCCATACTCGTTGTAGAAGCGCCAGTCATGGGCATAAATGGCATCGAGCGAATGGTCGTAGAGCGAGGCTATGAGCTGGGCGTCGGCGGGCTTGCCGTCGGGGCGGGTCACGTGGAGGGTCCACGTTTCCTGCTGTCCAGGCACGAGGCGGTCGCGGAAGGTGGTCCAGCGTGCCACAAGCCGCTTGTCGGGCATAGGCCGCATGATGCGCTGGGTGTGTATGTAGCGGCGGCCGTCCTTGACCCAAGCATAGGTGAGGGTGAGGGCGTCGCCATAGTCATCGCGGTAGGTGAAGTCGCGCAGATGGAGCTGGCCCTTGAGGTGGAGCGAGCCGCTCTCTATTACGCGGTCGTCGGCAAAGAGACTGTAGACGACGTACTGTTCGGGGGCAGAAGAGCCAAGTTGCAGCCTTACCTTGTCCTTGCCCTTGAAGCGGGTGCCGCTCAGATAGAACCAGTCGGGGGTATCGATGGGGGCACGGCTGTCGGTAGCGCTGAAGAGTACAAACGGGTGTACGAGGGTGTCGCTGTCACACACGGCGGTGAGCACATGGCGGCCGCTCTTCAGCCCCTTGAGGAGGGCTCTTAGGTCTACCGCCTCGTTGGCCTTGGCGGTATAGCTATGCTTGCCGAGGGTATAGCTCACGGTGCCTTCGATTTTCTGACCGGCGCTGTTGCGGTAGTCAAATCGTATGGAGCCGATGCTGTCGCGCTCTATCTGGTCTGCCATGTCGCAGCTGAGCACTGTAGGACGCGTACCAAGGGCTACAGAGGTCTGGGCGTCGTGGCTCTCTCCGGCGGCATCGGTGACGGTGGCGCTGACATCAAAGGAGTAGAAGACCTGACGGTCGTAGTCGGCATCATCGACTGTGAGGGGCAGACGCAGACCGAAGCGGCCCTGACTGTCGGTGACCGCAGCGGGCAACTGCTCGACATGGCTGTCACCGCGACCGAAACGCCACCACCACAGTCCTATCCGGCGTGTAGACTTGGCGCTCACCTTGGCGTGCTGCACAGGCACTCCGGCATAGGTCATCACCCTACCGGTGAGCAGGAGCGTGTCGCCTGCCTCGTAACGGGTGCGTATCGTGTCCCATTCTATCTTGAACGTAGGACGCTTGTATTCCTCGACCCTGAAACTGGTGCTGAGCGAATAGGGCATGTCGCTGTCTATGTAGTATCTACCGGTGAGGCCGGTGGCGGGCAGCACAAACTGGCTGTGGGCGGTGCCATAGCTGTCGGTGGTTACCTTGTGCTCGGCTATCACCCGACAGTTGGCGTCGTGCAGACGTAGGGTGAGGTCGCGACCTGTGATGGCGTCGCCTTGGGTGGCGCTGCTCCTGTAGGCTCCCACCACAGCCACCTGTACGGTCTGACCGGGACGATAGATGCTGCGGTCGGTGAAGAAACTGAACCGCTCTTCTGCCTTGGACTTTAGGTATGAGAGCATCGACCATGTCTGACCAAACGGACTGTTGATGTCCATGCCCGAAGTAGCACGCATATAGCTGTCTGCCCACTTGCCCGTGCAGAGCGCCTCGCCCTTGCGGTTGACGCGGATGACGGTGTCCTGGTCACAGCGGCGCATGTCGCGTCTGATGATGATGGATGCCTCGGGCATGGGGTTACCCGTTGTGGCGTTTACCACTACCAGCCTCATATTGGCAGTGCCCTTAACCGACTGGCTCTGTACCATCAGGAGCAGGTCGCTTACGGAGAGAAGGGCATACTGGGGCTTCACGCCCTTGACATCGGCCTGCACCTCGACCAGATAACTGCCCAAGGGCAGCGGGGCGAGCGTGGCAGAGTCGGAGAGCAGCTTATAGTCGGCATGGCCGATATACTTGCGCACCACCGTCTGCACGGGTGTCTTGCCAGCGTCTTGTCTGAGCGTCTCCACCAGTTTGTCTTTCTGTTGCAGAGTCTCGCTACTGATGTCGGCATAGGGCTTGCTGAGCCGATAGACATTGAGGGTGAGCTGGCGGATATTGCGTATCGAGTTGATATGTATCTTGCGCTCCTTGCCGGGCAGCATCTGCCGCTCCTGGAGACTGATGTTGAACTGGGGCGCGGTGAGATCGGTGCGCTTGTTGCGCAGGATATTCATGCGGGGCCATGCTCCCCACTTGGCTATTGCCCAGTCTATGTATCTAATGCGGCGCTCTACGATGTCTTTAGCGTCTTCATCCATAGCCTCATAGTGGTCTATGGCCAGCTCGCCACACTCGTCGAGGTCTTGGTATACATTGATGAGCGAGTCTATGGCGTGCTGGTAGTGCTGCTTGCCGCTGCGGGTGTAGAGCCAGTCGCTGTGGTTCTCGCGCAGGTCGAGGCAGGCGGCAAGACAGGCGACGCGGCGATTGCCGTGGGCTTCGTAGTAGCGGTTGAGCAGCCCATACTCCTTGGCCTCACCAGCCACAACGTGGAGCAGGTCGCCTCCGAACGCCTTGCTCATATCCCGACGCTCCACGGCAGGCTCGTAGGTCTTGGCCTGGGTCTTGGCGAGCAGGTCGGGGTCCTTGAGGGCGCGGGCAAAGCAGTCGCGGCTCTTCTGCTGATAGGCGTTGCGGTTTATGCCTCTCTGCTGCATGGCGTAGAGCTTGCCCAGGGCGGTGGCATAGACGGCGCGCAGCACGGGCGACTTGGCGCGCTGCTCGGCGGCAGCCATCTGCGCAGCCACGGCGTCGAGCGAATCGGGCGATATCTGGATGGTCAACCCTCCACGGGCTATCTGTGCCTTGACCAGATGGCCGTAGGCTTTCTCGGCAGTGGCGCGCACGATAATCTTGTCGAGCACGGCGATGGCAGTGCGTGGCTGCCATGCGGCGGCAGCCTTGTCGTAGCGCTGCCAGAGCGAGGTGTAGGTGTCGGCAGCCGATGCCCGCACCACGGCGATGAGCATCAGAGTGAATAATATGACCGATTTTTTCATTATTGTCAGTTCTGTAGTTACTATATCGCAAAATTAGTAAAAATTGGTGGTCACTACAAGAATATTTATATAAATGTCATTAAAAAAGCTCATTGTTTGTCATTTTGTCTTGACCGCTACCCCGCCCGACTCTATCTGGCTCGCGGGCGCAGCCATCCACAGGCTGGGACTGCTCGGAGAGAGCGCCGCGACGATGCGTAAAACAATCCCCGCAGCCGACTGCCGACTGCGGGGATTTTGCGATATGGGCTATACTCACTGCCCTACTTGGCGGCGCGGTACTGATACCGTCCTCCGGTGATGTCCTGAAGACTGAGGTGGCGATAGAGGATGTCGTACATCTCGGTGGGCTGACTGCCCAGACGGAAGTGGACGCCATGGTCTTCATAGATGAAGCAGATATCGCCATTGCCATCGAGCGCCATGGATGAATAGGCCGAATAGCCATCGGTAATCTCGTGGCGCTGCCATCCTTCTGCCCAGCGGTCGGGCGTGGCCCAACTGTCGGCTGTGTCGAAGGCTTTCCAGTAGATAGAGACATGGCTGCGGCGCTCAAGGTTGGTGGGATGGTTGCCAGGGGTGCCACGGGGCACCGACTGGAGAGCCACATAGACGCGGCGGCCGTCGGCATCGAGGGCTGGGATGAAGAGTATCTCGCCATTGCAGTTGTTGTTGATGGTGGCTGTACCGCCGTCGTGCTTCTCCGAGGCTACAGGCTCTGCCCAACTGCCGTCCTGGCATTGGCGGTCGGCGTAGGTGAAGATGTTGAACCATCGGCCGTCCTGACCGCTGCGACGACAACTGAGCAGCACGCGACCGTCGGGCAGCTCTTCTATCTTGGCTTCATCGCCCTGGGGGGCTGGACGGGCGTCGGCACCGCCGAGGGGTACCCATGTGTGGCCGAAGTCATCGGAGTAGACGGCCAGACTGCCCTCATTGGTCACCACGGCAGAATAGAGACGGTAGTAGGTGCCATGCTTGACGAGTCGGCTCTGGCAGATGCGGCCGCTGGTGAAGAAGAGGCGGAAGATATTTCCATGACCGCGATAGAGGTCATAAATCTGCGAGGTCACATCGCCACCGTTCCAGGTGTAGCCGTCGTCGAGGCTGTAGTAGCGGCCTACCTTGAGTACCTTGGAGTAGTCGCCGGGAACATCTACACGCGACCTGCCGTAGCCCACCTCGCCCGAGCCGGTCATAATGAGCATGCGGCCCGTCTCGCGGTCGCGCACCACGGCGGCATCGCCATGACTCTGGTCGAAGTTGCCGCTGCCAAATCCCATGACGGCGCAGCGGGGAGCGGTCCAGGTCTGTCCGCCATCATTGCTGTGGCGTACCTCGATGCTGATGTTGCCCACCGAACCTACATCGCCCCAACTGGTGGCGTCGGTCACGCCCGAGCGGTTGTCGGAGAAGGCTATGACGTGGTTGTCATACGCCACGATGGCGGGAATGCGGTAGTACTTGTGGCTGGCGGTGTCGGTCTTCCACAGCGTGGTCTGTGCGCACGCGGCAGTGGCGACGACGGCCATGCCAAAGGTTGTAAGGATTGTCTTCATAATTAGTCTTTACTATATTTGTGATTATTGTTCTGGGTGCAGGGGGCAGCCCGGTGCCGGCAGCGGGTTCAACTGAGGCTGTCGAAGTAACGGACCACGGGCAGCAGGAACGGCGAGAGATACTGGACGACCCTGTCGCCACGGTAGGCGATGCGCCCGCTGCTCCACGCCACATAGACGCGGCGGCGTGCACGAGTGAGGGCTACATAGAGCTTGCGACGGTCTTCGGCGCATTGGGCTTCGTCGTCGCGGGTGAAGTAGTTGGGGTAACGGCCGTCGACGACATCAAAGACGATGACATTGTCGAACTCGAGGCCCTTGGCCTTGTGGATGGTGGAGACGAAGATGCGCTCGTCGAGGACATCTGAGCCGCAGAGGTCTGACTCTTTGAGGGTGTTGGTCTCCATGAGGTGGCGCTGCAGCTGCTCGGCAAGCGACGGCGCGAGGCTGCTGTCCACGATGTCGTGGGCGATATAGCTGAGCACATAGTCTATCTTGTGGGGCTGGGCATGGTCGCCGCCCATCTGGCGCAGGTAGTCGTAGACGGCACGCATCTGGCCGACCATGGCAGGACTGTCGCCAGCCGGCGCATGGTCATAGAGCTGCTCACGGGCACGGACATAGAGGTCGCGGTAGTTGCGGCGCAGCATGTCGGCAGCCCTGCGGGTGGCGGCACGGTCAAGAAACTCCTGCTGCTCGGGGATGACCTCGCGGCAACGACGGTAGAGGTGGGCCATGACGCGGCAGGTGTCTTCGACATCGACATCGGCAAGGTGGGCATTGTCTTCGCTGAGTCCGAAGAGATGCTGGCGGCGGAAGAAGTCAAGCCGGTAGCTCACCAGCTCGGGATGGAGCAGGCGCAGGAGCTTGAGGGTGTCGATGCAGCGGTCGTGAGCAGGAAGGGCGACATCGGGGAGATAGCGGCTGAGGTTGTGGACGAGGATTTGGTAGTCGTACTCGACATTGTGACCCACCAGACGGCAGTCGCCGATGTAGTCGACAAACTGGCGCAGTGCCTCGGCATGGCCGACAAGGGTGGCGTGGCGCCGCTCTTCGATAATGGGGTTGGGGATGTCACCGAGCATCTCGGGGATGGGGCGCTCGGTCTGGATATGCACCACAAAGGAGGAGTCCTCGACCATGCGGCCATGCTGCATCTTGACAGCGGCTATCTGCAGGATGTCGTCGTCGAAGACGCTGAGTCCGGTGGTCTCGGTATCGAAGACCACCACGGGAGCGTCGGCGTCGACGGCAGCCACAAAGTCCTGCACGTAGGTGGTGGAGTCGTAGAGCAGAAAATCGGAGGGCAGGAGGGCGCGGTTGAGCATCTTGCGCATAAACTCGCGGGCAGAGGCGGGAGCGGCAAAGACGCCCAATCCATAGAGCAAGCGTGCCCATGCCATGAAGTTGGTCTCTGAAGCAAGCACATTGAGATGGGCGAGCATGGTCTTGACTTGGACTGAGGCAAAAATATCTGTTCCCGACACCTGGAAGAAGGGCATATCGAGGGCATGGAGTGCCTCGCCCACCTTGTCGGCATCATAGTTGGAGTTGACCACGATGGCGGTGGTCTCACGATTGTCGGCAAGGGCGAGGCTGCGGGCAAGGGCAGCCACATCGTGATACTCGCTGTCGATGAGGGGCGACTCGATGAGCCGCATCTCGGCACAGTCGGCGGCGGCGCTGGGCTGGGCTGTGGGCAGCAGAGCCCGGTCTACGCCCAAGACTTCGGCAGCATAGTGATTGGTCATGGCAAGGAGCGACGCCGGCGAACGGTGGTTGATGTTGAGGTGGTAGATATGGTCGCCACAGCGCTGGCGCAGCAGGGCAAGGGTGTCGCTCTTGGCGCCCATAAAGGAGAAGATGGCCTGCTGGGCATCGCCGAGATACATCACCATGCCCTCGCCACGGGTGACGGCGGTATCGGTGATGAGGTCGATGATGGCCATCTGCATGGCGTTGAGGTCCTGAACCTCATCGACCTGTATCCAGCGGTAGCGGGGATAGTCGCTGTCGGCAGTGAGGGCGTCGTAGGTGAGCAGGAGCAGGTCCTCAAAGTCGATGAGCTTGTTCTGACGGCAGTAGGCGGTGTAGGCGTGGGCATAGCGCATCTTGCGCAGGGTGTTGGCGGCAAGGGCTTGGGTACCCACATCGAAGGCGTCGCTGCGGATGAAGTCGCGATAGTCGTCGGTGTGGTCGTAGATATGTATCATGGCGTCGGGGGTAAACTCGCGACGCTCGGCACGGCAGATGGCTTTGAGGGCGCGCACATCGTCGGCACTGACACAGTCGGGATGGAGCCTCAGCCCACGCGGATGATGATGGATAATCTGGTGCATGAAGTGGGCAAACTGAATAATCTCAGCATACTCGCGACGGCGGTTGTGGCGCTGCTTGATGGCACTTTCTTCCTCGTTCTGGTAACGGGCAAGGATGTTCAGGGCATCGTCGTCGTCGATGACCGAGGTCTCTGCCTCGACAAGGTGGTGCTCAAAGAGGAAGCGGGAACAGAATCTATGGATGTTGCCGACATAGAGCTGGCTGAGGTCGGCACCCTCGATGTACTGGGCGATGCGCTCGCGCATGCCGCGGGCAGCGCGGTTGGTAAAGGTGAGGCAGAGCATGTCGCCATAGGCGATGCCCTGGTCGTGGGCACGACGGATGCGCTCGGTAAGTATCTGGGTCTTGCCGCAGCCAGGGGGCGCCAGCACCAGGTGGTAACCGCCTAACGGGGTTTCTATCACGCGCAGCTGACTTGCATCGGGCTGCCAGGCAGGGGACATAGATTGTGTCATAGTTGTATGAATCTGCAAAAAAATATCCATAACCGCCACATGCGCTGTGACTATGACGGTCATGGATAAGGATTATATCAGGTTGTGGGGTGTGATGGGCAGCGTGGAGGGCGAAGGGACTACGCCGACATCAGTACTTGTCGGGCGAGTTGCCATAAGGGATGCGGCGCGGAGCCTTGAGGGCTACTCTCGTGGTGGTCTCCATTTTTATGCAGTTACGCCCTTGAAAGCTCATCGTAGTGAGCTTTCCCTCTATGAGCAGTTGCAGCCAGGCTGCTGCCTTTGAGGATATGCGGTGCTCTTCCATATAGTAGTGGGTGGCCTGTTCGGGATGGTTCTTGTTTTTATACTCCCAAGCCTCACCGTTGGCAAGTTGGTCGCGGTCGCATATATAGACCGTGCTGAATTCACGGCCGTCGGCGAGGGTGTGGTTGATGAGCTTGAGGACATATATGCCATCCACAAAAGACCTGATATTTTTGTCGGTCGCCATGAGCTGCTTGTATGCCGAACTGTAAGGTCTGAAGTCGCGGGGGACCCAGAAGATGTCTGTCACCTTGTTCGGACCATGAGCATAGCTGTTGGTGCATATCACAATGTAGTTGCCATCGCCAGCATCGAGCTGCTTGATAATGCGGTCTTTCATCCAGGAGATGTACAACCGCTGCTGGTCTGTCATTTCCTGGGCAGATTGTGTCAAGGGAGTGGTCTTCTGGACCGGCTTGGGAGTAGCTACTGGCGCCGGTGCCGCTTGGGGAGTTGGCTTGGGGGTAGCCACGGGCACCGTAGTAGCGGGCGTGGTAGGCGTAGAGGGCTGATAGCCTATCCGCTGCTTAATCTCTTCGACGGTGGCATCATAACTGATGTAGGAGCCATCGTCGCAAGGCTTCAGCGAGAAGTCGAGGATGGTGGAACCGGGCGTGTTGAGGGCTTCGCCATTGGCGGTATTGGTCACGAGGACATTGAGATAATAGTGGTGGTCGCCCTCGGGCCAATTGCCTGTGTCGTAGTTGACAAAGAGGGTGTAGTCCAGATAGGTATCGATGTCGTGGCTGGGCATCAGGGCACCGTCGCAGCGGTAGATGACCTCGGGGTCGTCGCCCGCCACATCACTGTCGAGGGTAACCTCGCCGGTGAGGCTCACGCTGCGGCGCTTCATGCCGCTCACGGTAAGATAGAGGTGGACCTTCATGCCTCGCTGGCCGTCCAGGATGACATCGTGCTCTACCCAGGCACGGGAAATCTTAGCATAGCGCCGGACCGCAGCGCTGGCGCTCATGGTCACAAGCAGGGCGACCATGAGCAGCATGCCAGTGCGGACGGCAAAGGATAAGGAAGAGGTGTTCATATCGTCAACGATTGAAGCCTGCCCCGCATCAGGCCTTCTTGGTGGTGCGGGTGGCTATGATGAAATAGGTAATAAGCAAGAGGTATGCAGCCAGAGACAGGAGCTCGCTGAGGTGGTTGGCCCACCAGGCGTCGTAGTTGAACTCGATGCCGCCAAACTTGAGCAGAGCGCTCACTACGCCCATCAGGGCACCACCGGCGATAAATCCGCTGGCAAGAAGGGTACCCTTCTCGCCACGGGCCTTGTTGACCTCAGCATCCTGCGAACGGGTGGTGACAAACCAGTTGACGGCGCCACCCACGAGGAGGGGGATATTGAGTTCCATGGGGATAAACATACCCAGGGCAAAGGCAAGGGCTGAAATCTTGCAACGGTCGAGAACGAGGGCGATGACGGCGCCGATGCCATAGAGCAACCAGGGCGCACCCTGACCGTTCATGAGCGGAGCGATGACGGCTGCCATGGCGTTGGCCTGGGGTGCGGCGAGCTTGCCGCTCTGGAAGCCGTAGGTCTTGTTGAGCACGATCATCACGCCGGCTACAGTGGCTGCCGACACGATGGTGCCGAGGAATTTCCAGGTCTCCTGCTTCTTGGGAGTGGTACCCAACCAGTAACCTATCTTGAGGTCGGTGACAAAGCTGCCTGCCATAGAGAGGGCGGTACATACCACGGCACCCATAAGGAGGGCTGCGAGCATACCAGCATTGCCCTTGAGACCCACAGCCACCATCACTACCGAGGCGAGGATGAGGGTCATGAGCGTCATGCCCGATACGGGGTTGCTACCCACGATGGCTATGGCATTGGCTGCCACAGTGGTGAAGAGGAAGGCTATCACGGCAACCAGCAGGATGGCTACCACGGCATGGGTGAGGTTGAAGTCCATCACGCCGGCATAGAAGAAGGCGAAGGTAACCATAAGGGTGAGCACCGAGCCGATGGCGATAATCTTGAACGAGATGTCGCGCTGGGTGCGCACTACCTCTTCGGCGCCAGCGCCCTTGCCCTTCATCTCACGGGCGGCAAGGCCGACGGCACTCTTGATGATGCCCCAGCTCTTGATGATGCCTATCACGCCAGCCATGGCGATGCCACCGATACCGATGGAACGGCCGTAGGCCTTGAAGATGGCCTCGGGAGTCATTTCACCCACAGGGATTGCGATATTGGGATCCCACTGGTTGAGGACGGTGTTGGGGAAAAGCAAGGCCATACCCGGAACGATAAGCCACCACACGGCAAGCGAACCGAAGCAGATGATGGCGGCATAGCGCAGACCGATGATGTAGCCCAGACCAAGGACGGCAGCACCGGTGTTGACCTTGAAGACGAGCTTGGCATGGTCGGCAAGCTGCTGACCCCATGTCACTACACGCGAGGTGAAGTTCTCGTTCCACAGACCAAAGGTGGCGACGATGAAGTCGTAGAGTCCACCGATGAGACCAGCTACGAGCAGGGGCTTGGCCTGGCTGCCTCCCTTGGCACCCGACACGAGCACCTGGGTGGTGGCAGTGGCTTCGGGGAAGGGATATTTGCCGTGCATATCCTTGACGAAATACTTGCGGAAAGGTATGAGGAAGAGAATGCCGAGGATACCACCCAGCGACGAAGCGATGAATACGCGCAGGAAGTCGGCCTGGAGGTCAAGCATATAGATGGCGGGCATCACAAAGATGGCTCCGGCTACCACAGCACCCGAACAGGCTCCGATACTCTGGATGATAACATTCTCGCCCATGGCGTTGCGGCGCTTGGTGGCCGACGACAAACCGATGGCGATGATGGCGATAGGGATGGCGGCCTCGAATACCTGACCTACCTTCAATCCCAGATAGGCGGCAGCAGCCGAGAACAGTACTACCATCAACAATCCCCACGTCACACTCCATGCTGTGACTTCGGGAATGGTCTTTTCGGGACCCATAATGGGCTTGTACTCCTCGCCGTCGTGAAGTTCACGAAAAGCGTTGTCGGGCAGCTGCACCGCGTCTTTCTCTTTTTCTGTCATTGTAGTATATATTAGTAATGTTTTAACTGATACAAAATTAATGGAAACTGAAGAGAAAACAAAACAATCTGCTGTTTTTATTTCCGAGACACCGCCTACCTTCACGGCGATAGCCGTAGAGGTAATGCAAACCGAGCGAAATACAAAACAATCTTCTGTTTTTTACATTTCCTCTCACTTCCCCTGCCCTATCTTCATCATGAAGGGTGTGGCGGGCAGTCCTGTCGAACCAAAGAGGTTGGCGTCTTCGGGATTGTTTTCCCAGCCGTAGGTCACCGTGGTCACTGCGAGGTTGGGAGTGGTGAGCAGGCGCACGCTGTCGGTGCCTGCTATCTCGGCCTTGACACAGTGGCGCTTGCCCTGGGCGTCGATGACAGCAAATCCGCAGAGATAACCATAGCGGTGATGGCACTGCAACCCCTGGGATACATGGCTGAAGGTGACCAGGATGGTGCCGTCGCTCTGGCGAGTCACGCCGGTGACACGAGGACTCTGGCAGACGAGGTCGCTATGGCCATAGTCGTTGTGCAGGGCATGGAGGGCAAGGCGGCGGGCTACGGTATGCTTGTCGAGGGGATGTTCGTCGATGGGATTGCCCACGTCGATAGTCACCGCCTGACCCGTATGGGCAAGGGAGAGGGCTGAAGTCTGGGCATCGCGCAGTCCGGCAAGGTCGTTCTTGGGCGTGGCGATGAAGTTGGGCAACTGCACCCAGTAGAATGGCAGCTCCGGACGCTGACGAGCCTGTCGCCAGCCGTCAATCATGGCTGGGAAGAGGTCGTAGTATTCGCCGGGGCGCTCGGTATTGGCTTCGCCCTGATACCAGACGATGCCCTTGACGGGATAGGGAGCCACGGGGGCGACCATACCATTATATATACGTGAGGGGAAGTCGTTGGAGAAGTAGCTGCGGAAACCGCTGTTGTCCTTCTCTACCGACACGCAGTAGCTCCAGGGATGATTGAGGATAGAGAGGCGACGGCTGCCCACCTGGACATAGAAGAGGCTGGCAGAGCCATAGCATCCGCCACCGTCGTGGTCGTCGATAATCTTGACCGTCAGCTCGTTGTCGCCGGCATGGAGCACACCGGCAGGTATCTGGTAGCGACGCTTGACGGCATAGCCACGGGTGGCGCCCACACGGTGGCCGTTGACCCAGGTCACATCGGCATCGTCGATGAAACCGAGGGAGAGCAGAGCCTCGCGGCCGGCAAGGGTGTCGGGCACGGTGAACTTAGCAGTGGTCCAGACCACGCCATCCATCCGGGCGAGAGGCGCGTCGGCCCACAGACCGGGCATGGCGAGGGGCTGCCAGTGACTCTTGTCGTAAGAGGGGGCATACCAGCCTTCGGTTTCGCCACGGTCGGCAGCCACCTCACGCTCGAAGCGGGCGTCGTTGGCAAGGCCGCGCAGCTCGTTGGCACGGAAGTCGTCGGAGCGGAGCTGCTCCATGAGCTGGGTATACTTGGGGAAACGGTCTATCGACCCCATGGTCATCCAGCTCTCAATCTGGGTGCCGCCCCAACTGGCGTTGACGATGCCCACAGGACAGTCGAGCGCCGCATTGAGCTCTTTGGCGAAGAGGTAGCCCACAGCGGTGAAGCAGTCGGCAGCCTCGGGGGTGGTCACAGCCCAGTGGCCACTCACATCGTCGGCAGGACGGCTCGCCAGGGCGTGGTTGATTTCAAAGAGGCGTATGTTGGCATTGGTGGCATGGCTAATCTCGTCGTCGGCACGGTCTATGCTGCGCAGACGGAAGTCCATATTGGACTGGCCACTGGTCATCCACACCTCGCCAGCGAGGATGTCGGTCACGGAGAGGCTTTCCTTGCCGGCTGAGACTGTGAGGGTGTGAGGTCCGGCGGCGCTGATGGCGGGGAGATAGAGACTCCAGCTGCCGTCCTTGCCGGTGCGCACGGTAGCCTTGTGTCCGGCGAGGGTAGCTGTAACCTTCTGACCCGGGACAGCCCATCCCCAAACGTGTACGGGCTCGCCGCGCTGTATCACCATGTGGTCTGAAATGATGGCGGGCAAACGGAGTTGCGCCATAGCGCCCAAGGCAAAAGCCATGAGCAGGAGTGTCAATGTGTAGATTCTTTGTTTCATGACAGTGAATAAGTTTAACAACTCAATAAGTAGGTTTATGGTCATTGTGACTACAAATTTACACATTTTTAGCGGTTAAAACGCCATCCCCCGCCATGTTTTTGCATATTGGGATGAAATTGGTAGGCAACGGGAGGATGGTTGCGTCGCAGGAGACGACACGGCGTGGCGCGGAAGGGAAGACGGGGAGCGAGGAGACCACACCGCCAACTTCGTATCATAAGGCACGAGCCCTCGTAACATAAGGCACGTGACCACGTAACATAAGTCACGAGCTCACGTATCATAAGGTACGAGCCAGCCGACAGGGTCACGGTGGTGGTAAAGTGAAAACCGCCACCCTGGGTAAGCGACCAACTAATATAGCTACTCTGTAAGAGTTTCGCTTAGCCATAGGCGTTACTTGTAATGTGTTTTCCTTAATCCTTGAATATACCACCACAAAAAGATACAAAAAGATTTGTGGCTTTTCAGGGCTTCGCCCTATGCGTCCGTGTGTGTCGGGAGATATCTCGAGAG
>OGZU01000096.1_pt1 | contig 27763 bp, 23 predicted proteins | sample 1576871 | NCBI WGS metagenome assembly OGZU01 (sample SAMEA3541580, study PRJEB24748) | human gut metagenome | biome: human gut; feature: human-associated habitat; material: faeces | place: China | collected 2012
AAGTATGCACTAAATTAATTCCGCCAACAGGTTTTAAAAGAATTTAGTGAAGAAAAATCTAACGATTATAAGAATATTATAAATGCTCGAGTAGATAAAGAACAGATTCTTGCTGCTATGTCTACTCTTAATACTGCAAGAAATGAAGTAGCTCATGGGGGTAATATGGCATTGTCAATAGCTGATATTTGTAATCATTTTGAAAAGGCTGTTTGTGTTCTTGAAGAACTGGATAATTTATTTATAGCCAAAAACTAATTATAAAAGAATAATAATGCAAGACTACGGATTAGTGTCGATCATCACTCCCACTTGGGCGTGTGCTGCTTTTATAGCAGAAACAATCATGAGTATTCAATGTCAGACTTACCAGAACTGGGAACTTCTTATTCAAGACGACTGTTCTAAGGACAATACGTTGGAGGTTGTTAAGCCGTTTATGGAGACTGACAACCGTATTAAGTATGAATGCAATCCTAAGAACGCTGGGGCTGCAATAACTCGAAACAATGCTTTGCGTAGGACAAAGGGTATGTGGATTGCTTTCCTTGACTCGGATGACTTGTGGAGTGAGGATAAATTGGAGAAGCAACTGAGATTTATGGTAAAGAATGGTTATCATTTCTCGTATACCGGTTATGAGGAGATGGATGAAGACTCGAATATTACTGGTGTAAGACTTTCGGGTCCTCAGCATGTGACAAAGTTGGGTATGTTCAGCTTCTGTTGGCCGGGATGCTTGACGGTGATGTATGATAGAGAGCATATTGGATTGCTACAGATTGCTGATATCAAGAAGAATAACGACTATGCCATGTGGCTTAAGGTGATACAGAAGGCAGACTGTTATCTGCTGGACGAATGTCTTGCAAGATACAGACGTGGCAGAAAGGGCAGTGTGTCTACTCATGGATATGGCACAATGATACGTTGGCATTACAAATTATGGCATGAGGCTATGGGCATGAATGCTGTGGCAAGTCTGTTTTGGACGGGAATGAATTTGGTTTGTGGCGTATACAAGAAATTGCGATATGTAAAACACGTTGCCATAGAAGATGAAACATGTTGAGGATATTCTATTTAAGTTGATAGCCGCAGGACTTGGTACCTGTGACAGAGCCAGTTTGCCGAAGGATGTGGATTGGAGAAGTGTTTTTAAGTTGGCAAACCAACAAGGTGTTGGAGCAGTCTGTTTGGATGGAATGCAAAAATTAAATTGGAATATTGCTGAACCAAAAACTATAAAAATCCAATGGATAGGCACAGCCTTGAAGCAAAAACAGCAATATAATGCTCAATGGCAAGCAGCGGTATCGTTAGCGAAAATATGGCATGATATTGGTTTGCAAATCTATGTGATGAAAGGATTTGTGTTAGCTGAAATGTATCCTCGTCCAGCAAGTAGATATTCATGTGACATGGATTGTTTTTTAATGAAACGGCATGAATGGAATGGTGAAAAAGGGGACGAAGTTGTAGAATACAAAGGCATTGAAATTGACAGAAGTTATTACAAAAATTCCAAGTTTTGTTTTAAGGGATTGACGGTTGAAAACCATCGGTATCTCTTGCCTATTAAGGGCTCATCAAAGGCTAAACGACTTGAGCGATGGTTACGGACACAAATAGAGACAGCAGAACCAGTATGTATAGGAAACACATTTCTGCAAACACCATCAGCGTTGTTTAATTCCGTATATATATTGGCCCATGTGCAGGAACATTTTTTTGAGGAAGGAATATCCTTAAAGCACGTATGCGATTGGGCTATGGTGCTGAATACTTATGCTAATAAATTAGATTGGGAGCAATGGAAACACATTTGCAAGGACTATGGAATGTTGTCGTTTGGTTGCGCCATGAGCCGTTTGGCTAATAAAATATGTGGAGTAAAAATTCCTTTTGAATGCGAATGGGATGATGAGACTGACAGCCGATTGCTTGATGACATACTTTATAGGACAAAAAGTGATAGCGTTCAGCGCTCAAACTGGCAAGTGAGGATTGACTTGGTGAAAAGCATATTCAAAAATCGTTGGAAATATAGAATGTTCTCCAATACAAACTTCCTTATGTTTTGCGGAAGACGCGTATGGGGGTATTTGTTTGACAAGAATTTAGACTAAAACTTTTATGAAACTCAAAAGACTCTTTGATATTGTTGCATCCTTTTTGGGATTGCTTTTAATTTGGTGGATATTCCCTATAGTAGCGTTTTTAATCCATAAGAAGATGCCGGGTGGTCCGGCTTTCTTTTGTCAGAAGCGTGTTGGCAAGGATGGTAAGTTGTTTACCTGTCATAAGTTCCGCTCTATGACGGTGAAGCATAGTGGCTCTTCTGTGTCAGTAGCTGGTGATAGCAGAATTACTCCGTTTGGGGCTAAACTGCGCCATTATAAGATTGATGAGTTGCCTGAGCTGTGGGATGTATTGATTGGTAATATGAGTTTTGTGGGTCCGCGTCCTGATGTGCCAGGATATGCTGACAAATTGCAAGGTGACGACCGAGATGTGTTGAAGTTGCGTCCAGGCATTACAGGACCAGCTACTCTGAAGTATCGATTGGAGGATGAGATGATTTCGGAATACGTGGCTAAGTGTCAGGCAGAAGGTGACAAACGCCCGATGCAGGAGATTGCTACGGAGTATAACGATAACGTAATCTATCCTGATAAAGTACGCCTAAACTGTTATTATTACCGTCACTACTCATTCTGGAAGGACATAGAAATGATATTTGCCACTGTGCTCGGTTTTAAGGTGAAGTTTGCTGGTGAGGAAGTGTAAATGCTTTCTTGTCATAATCATTTTGTCGCATAACAGCAACGACGCTGGCGTCTAAGAAAATGAATTGTCAGCTATGTCCAATATGCTTGCCCATTGCAAATATTTGATGTTCACAAAAAGAAATTTGGATGATTGCTTTGTGGATAGTTGGAATAGTAGTATATTTGTCGGGAATTAGCTCCTCTTGGTTTTACGGTAATGCGACGGCGGCAAGAGTTATTACATATTAATCTCATATATCTATGCGCACAAATAGCTTTGACTTTGAAAGAGCTCTGAAGAAGATGGAGAGGTTGCGAAAGAACAATCGTTCGCAAGAGGAAATTATTGATGACCTGAAGAGTGAATTGGCCACAATAAATGAACTCTCTCTGCTTACGCATGCGATGAGATTGATTGTGGAACTTGATTGCCGAAAGTCTTCCGAACTATATATAAATGTGGAGTCTCCCATGAAACAGGCGCTCTATCTGATAGATGTCTATTATTCTATTGCGGACAGAGATGGGATAGAGGATATAACCGAAGCCAAATGGGATGTAATCTCGCAGTTGCTGGATGAGATGGAAATGGCTTATTTCAAGGCAGTGGGGTTCCCGAATGACGGAGATGTATTTCATGATGAGCGAGACGAGAAACTCGAAGTTCAGCTGTCTTCGTTCCTTTTCTATTTCAGCAATGGCAAGTTGTGCTATGAGGAACAGACGCTTGATAGGTTGATGCGTAGCTGCAAACCTTATGATAATGTGATACGAAATCAATTTGGATTTGGTGTTGATGATGCGGTAAAATTTGTTCTACATGTTCGTGACCTGAACAACAGGAAATATACAGAAACGATATATAAAGGAAGCAAGTATCACTATTATAGTCAGCATCCCGAAGAATGGACTAAACTTGTATCTGGATACATGGATCGAGGAATTGATCCCTGGGATTGGGCAAATCAGCCTGAATTGAAAGGTGCGTTTGATTTCCTTCTGATTAATCCGGGAGAGATATGTATGCACGACAGAGAAGAAGTGGAAAGTGTAGACATTGACCGAGGTTGTCTGCAACATATAATTAATTTTCTTCTATATGACCCTCAGCGGGCGATAGATGCAGGGACTGTATATTATGCAGATAAGCGTCTCTCGGAAGAGATGCCGCTGTTCAAAGTGGGCGACAGGTATATATGCCCCATCACTAAATTTCTGATAGAAGCATTGTATTATCGACTGTCGGCAGAACTGCAAAGGAGTGTCACCAAATATAATGAAAGGAAAGGCGAGGCATTTGAGACCAAGGTGTTGGACGTCTTCCAACGATTCTTTCCGAGCAAAACGCGTTTTTATTCGAGTTATACGATAGATAGAGTATGCGAGAATGATTTGTTGATCAAGTTTGGCACCACCTGGATTGTTGTGGAATGCAAAAATTGTGGTTTCCGTGCCCCCTTCAGGGATGCAGAGCGGGGCTATGATCGTATAAAAACAGACTTTGCCAAGGCAGTCCAATATGGCTATGACCAATGTAAACGTATAGAAGATGCTCTCTGTAGTGGAAACGCTGTTGATCTATATGATGCAAAGCATATTGGCAAACTGTTGTGCCATGTCGCGCCCCAAGAGATTGGTGATGTGTGGTCTGTGGTAGTGACAGATTACAACTATGGGCCTATTCAAACGGATTTGTCTAAGTTGCTCAACAAGGAACCTGACGACCTTTACCCATTGTCAATAGGTATCGATGATTTGGAAACATTCTTAATTCTGATGAAACGGTTGTGGAAAGGAGTTGCTCCATATCGATTCATCGAATATCTTGATTATCGAGAACGCTATCAGGAGCATGTAAAATGTTTTGATGAATTGGAACTTGCGGGCCTTTATCTTTGTGATAGAGACCAGTTCAAGAAGTTTGCTGATGTTGACTCTACGGTCATTACTACTCCCGAAATGGGGGAGATCTTTGATGCTTACTATCGTGTAGGCTTCGGTTTTCCTAATGAACTAAATTTCGAGGTCAAACGTCATTATCGACTACCGAAGTATTCTAAAACGTATGTGATGGATGATCTGGCTGAACTGCGTCAGGAGTATGGCGTCAATGCCAGGGATAATCATTAGCGTGTTTTTCATATCCATTTGTCACATTTATCTTGTTAGTGATATATAAGTGGTATTTTCTATGTAGAGTTTCATAGACAGACGTTTTACTAATAGGTTGTTGCTCTATAAGCTGTTAACCATATCAGTCCTTTACTTTTTTCTTACGTCCTGATGTGTCAGCATAGTATTCGGGCGTTGTCTATATACAGTTATAATCTTCTAAGGGAATAGATTTCTTTGGTATTTTTCCAAAGATTTTTATCTGTGTCATTGTATTGCCTTATACTCATAGCAATGCCTCTCCTGCAATAGTTGAGGAGGGCATATCTGTTTATGCAAGAGAATTGGGCAATGTATAACGTGCTGGATTCCATTTCGTATCGTAAGCAATTGTCTGTCAAAGACAATAATAATATATAATCAGAAGAAAAACATTAATTAATTTCTATTATGGAAAGGAAAACTATTTACTTGTGCCTTGCCCACATGAGTGAGGCTGGTTTGGAACAGAAATATGTGAAGGAGGCTTTCGACACCAATTGGGTGGTGCCGATGGGTCCGAACGTGAATGCGTTTGAGAAAGACTTGGAGGCTTTTGCCAATAGCAAAAGCGATGGCACCGAAGCGCTTGACCGCAAGGTGGTGTGCCTCTCGGCTGGTACGGCTGCCGTACACCTGGCGCTGATAGGCTGTGGCGTGAAGGCTGGCGACGAGGTGCTGGTGCAGAGCTTCACCTTCTGTGCTTCTTCGCATCCTATTACTTATCTGGGTGCCAAACCCGTGTTTGTGGGTTCTGAGGGTGAGACATGGAATATGGATCCTGCGTTGCTCGAGAAGGCCATTCTGGACCGCAAAGCGAAGACGGGCAAGCTGCCTAAGGCTATTGTGCCCGTGGCTCTCTATGGTATGCCTTACCGTATCGACGAGATTATGGCTATTGCCGACAAGTATGGAATCCCCGTGGTAGAGGATGCCGCCGAGGGTATGGGCTCTCGTTTCAATGGTCAGGTGCTTGGTACGTTCGGCAAGTATGGTGTCCTGTCATTCAATGGTAACAAGATGATAACTACCTCTGGTGGTGGCGCGCTTATCTGTCGCAATGCGGAGGATGCCAACGAGGTGATGTGGTATGCTACCCAGGCTCGTGACGCTTATCCCTATTATCAGCACACGGCTATCGGCTACAACTATCGTATGTCTAACGTGTGTGCCGGTATCGGTCGTGGGCAGATGACTGTGGTCAATGACCATATAGCCCATCATAAACATGTGCAATCACTCTATGAGGAACTTCTAAAGGACGTACCAGGTGTACATATCCACAAGCAGCCTGCCGACAAACGCTATGATGCCAACTTCTGGCTCTGCGCTGCCACTTTGGATGCAGATGTGAAGATACAAGGACAGGAGAATGCCTACAAAGAGGTCATCAAGACTGCCGTAGGTGGCGCTGCCGGTGTTATCCATGCTGTCGATTCGGCTGTGACCGACTGCCAACCCAATGAGAATGTAGAGGCGCTGCGTGTATTCATGCTCGCCAAGAAGGTGGAGTGCCGTCCTGTATGGAAGCCTATGCACAAGCAGCCTGTCTATGCCAATGCGCCTGTATATACAAATGGTGTGGAGGAGGAACTCTTCAAGGTGGGATTCTGCCTGCCCGCTGGCCCTTATGTCACCGACGAGGATGTGCGTTACATCGTGGAGTGCATCAAGGAGGCTATCGTTGGCTAAGGTGTGTATTATAATAAGGTGGGCGGCGATGCTTTCGTCGCCCTTTTGAAGAATAATGAAAAAGTTGGTTTGGGAAATCTTCGCTTTCTGCAGGTTTCTTCTGATTCTGCGGCGAGCGAACAGATTGCCCAACGATTGAAGAACATGGAGATAGACAAAGACTTGTTGAGCCATCTCGTCGACATGGCCAAGGCCAGTCTGCGTCTGCGCCATAGCCATGACTTGCGTACCTCACAGGCTGACAATAGTCAGCGGATGCTTTGTGCCTTGCTGCCTGGTACCGACGTGCCCATCCATCGCCACCCGCAGAGTACGGAAACGGTGGTGGTGTTGTGTGGCAAGTTGGTGGAGGTCATCTATGATGATGGTGGGCGCGAGGTGGAGCGCATCAGCCTTGACCCTCTGGCGGGTAAGTATGGATGTGTGGTGCCGAAGGGGGCTTGGCATACGGTGGAGGTGCTTGAACCATCGGTCATCTTTGAAGCCAAAGACGGTGGATATGGCGTCGATGGTAGTGAGGTGCGGAGTGGGGTGAAGGACAAAATGGCTTTCTCCAACTGCCTCGGCGACCTGAAGAAGAATGTAGAATATCTCATCGGCATGGAGCGCCAGCAGGGTGCTGTGGATGTGTCGCCTGAGTATATCGCCCGCGTGCTGAATGTGCCTGTGGAGGATGTCATACGGGTGATGGAGGAGATGGCGTAGGCTGTTTCGGTTCTTTGTCTGCGGTGGAGATGCTGTTATAGCAGTCCGCATAGGGGATATGTGGCTATAGGAGAAATGCTGCAGCGATACTATGCAGAAGGCGGATGTGCAAGATGGTGAGTCTTGGGCATCCGCCTTCAGCGCTTGTCAGGGGATGAGTGGGTTGATAGTGACATTATACGAATTTTATATGGGAAATATAGCCTCCATTTCGGAAGATTGATGGTAACGCCTTCGGCTAATCGCAACTCCTGTAGAGTTGCTAAGAGGGTGGGGGATGATACCCAGGGTAGAGGCGCTGCGCACCTCAACCCTGGGCTGGGAAATCGCAACTCCTACAAAGTTGCCAAGGACAAACGAGCTGGGAAATCCACCGATGCCGGCACGCACTCGACGGCAACATACAGCAAATCCATCGTGGATGGCACGCCCACAACGGCAACTCTAAAAGAACATTAAACAAGCATTTTTCCGTAAAATGTGGATTAAAATTCCGTAAAATATGGATTTTAATTCCGTGGTTTGTGAATTTTATGAGAGGAAGCAACAAACACGACAAGGCTGGTGTCATGAGGATAAGAACGATAATACCCCATGGCATGCCATGAGGTATTATTATAAGGTTCTCCGTATGAAGTTTTAACCCAAAGTACATCGTGGACGGTACGCACCCAATGGCAATATGTAGGAAATCCATCGTGGATGGTACGCACCCAACTGCAACTCTGTAAGAGTTGCGATTCCACAGCCCAGGGTTGCGGGCATGGCCCGCTACCCCGGATACAGATACACCCACTAACATAGCAACGCTGTAAGTGTTGCATTTCTTTTATGTATACATAGGGTAGAGACGCTGCGCATCTCAACTCTGGGGGAGGTACAATATCAATTGTCGGCGTGGGCCTTGAGCCACTCGAGGCGACGCTGATCGGGCAGGTGCTTTACCTGGAAGCCTTCAAACTTGGCCTTGAATCCTTCGCCGTCGGGGCAGGCGGTGGCAAGACCCACCTGTACCGGCGTGTTGTCCTGCATCCAGCAGTTGCGCATCATGGTGTAGGTCTTGTCGTCAAAGGAATAGAATATCTCGATGGCGTCGAGACGGCGCACGGCCTTGATCCACACGTGGTCGACGGGGCGGTTGAGGGCGATGACGCTCCAGTCGCTGGTATGATGGGTGACGACAGTGCTGAGATTGTACTTGCCGTCGACATACTCGATACCGGCCTTGAGCCAGTTTTCCTTGTCGATGCGAATCATCAGACCTGCCTGGTCAAAGCGCACCTTGTAGTCGCCGGAGATCTTGACCTTGGCCTCAAACTCACCCCCATAGGTGGCATAATAGAATGGTGCATCATCGACGGTGAATCCATAATGCGAAATGCGCCAATAGTCGCAATGACCGGGTACATCCATGACCAGGGTGTTGCCCTTGATGTCATAACTTGCTGGTTCGTTGAACCATGTCATCTTGTTCAGACTCTGTGCGCCAGCTGTCATAGCCATAACAGCAAACACGGTGATTGCCAATAGTTTTTTCATATCATTTGTTGTATCAATCCAGTAATCCCAGTTGTTTGGCTTTGTGGCAAGCCTCGACCATATTAGATGCCTGCAGCTTGTTGATGATGTTCTGGCGGTGACGGTCTACCGTGTTCTTGCTGATATCCAGACAGACGCTGATGGCCTTGCTCGAGCGTCCCTCATTGACCAGATGCATGATGGTAATCTCTCTCGCGCTGAGCAGTTGCTTCTCGTCGATGTCTATCTGCCGTTCCTCGCCGCTGAGAGAGTTGCGCATCAGGGCAAGATGGCTGGTCTTGGGGGCAAGGTTGAAGAGACAGATGGCATAGCACACGCCACGCAGACCATGGCCCTTGAAGTAGAATATGCGGTGGCGGGTAGGGAGATATCTGCCGTGACTGTCGCACATGCGCATGGTGTTTTCGAGATACCAGTCGAAGGCCCGGTCCGAGTGTGAGGTGCTCACAAACTGATAGTAGACCAGTTCCAGCAGATGGCGGCGGCGCTGGTCGTCGGGGTGGATGCGGCTCAGTATCTTCTCTTCCCAGATGGTGTCTATCTTCTCATAGCTGCCCGCAGGCTCGAAGCCCAGGATATCGCTGGTCTTGCCATAGTATATATGGCTCTTGTCGGTGCGGAGATTGCTCAATACGGCAATCGAGTTTTCGCACATCGCATACGATTTGGCGATGAAGCGGAGCTGCAGTTCCTCATCTTCATCCAGACAGCCGTCCATCTGTTGGCGCAGCCGTTCGTCGAGTTTATCATTGATGGCTATCATTGTCTCTGGCTTTTGCCTACAAAATTAGAATATAACAAGGATAACAACAAATGACAATCAGAAAAAGTGGCTGCCAATGGTCATTTATCAGTAGCAGAGGGGGTGCTGCCGACCACAGAAGGCTGCCAAGACGAAAACCGACATAGGGCTTCTGCCACACCGACAGCCACCATTACATCTCTACTGCCACCTTAAAAGACAGTTTGTGCTTTGCATTACTTATGGACAACTCTGCATTGAATATGGACAACTCTGCTACATGTATATCCAACTCTGCAATAATAATGACTGCCATGGTAAAGATTATGACGCTTTCGGGAAATGGCGTGACCGTATTGGGGGGTTGGCGTGACCGCATTGGCTGCTGTGGCGATGGTCATGGCGGACTCGTAACGGTTGAAACGGGAGCGCGCGTCGGTTGGCACGAGAGCACGTACCGTACGATACGTGGGCACGTGACTTACGATACGCGGCGGCAATGGTGGCCAGCGCATGGACAATGGTGGTCGGCGCATGGGCAACGGCGGTCTGCGCGACGGCGGAGGGGAGTCGTGGGAGAACGGAGAAAACTCGCGCGGCGGCGGAGGGGAGTAATGGGAGAACGGAGAAAACTCGCGCGGCGGCGGAGGGGACTAATGGGAGAACAGAGAGGACTCGCGGCTGCTGAGAGGACTAATGGGGACGGCGGCTGGGACTCGCGGGGCGGCAATGAGGACTCGCGGGACGGCGATGGGCAAGAAACGGCAGAGCCACGGCTCCAGCTGGATACACAGGTATCTGCTGGGGCCGTGGCTCTGCCATGACGGATGACAATCAGAACATGCGCGCTACGCGCTCGATGCTCTCTGCCAGACGGTCTATCTCTTCACAGGTGTTGTAGAGGCCGAAGGAGGCGCGCACGGTGCCGAGGATGCCCAGATGGTCGATGAGGGGCTGGGCGCAGTGGTGGCCGGTGCGCACGGCGATACCCAGGCGGTCGAGCAGGGTACCCATGTCCATGGGGTGGATGTCGCCGACGAGGAAGCTGATGACGGCGTCCTTGCGGTCGGAGGTTCCGAAGATGCGCATGCCGGGTATGGCGCCGAGGCGGTCCATGGCGTAGCTGGTGAGTCGGTGCTCGTGGGCGCTGATGTTGTCCATGCCCAGCCGTTCGATGTAGTCGATGGCTGTGGCCAGACCGTGGGTGGCGATATAGTCGGGGGTGCCAGCCTCAAACTTGAGAGGCGGGCGCTCGAAGGTGGTATGCTCGAAGCTGACGTGCTCTATCATCTCGCCACCGCCCTGATAGGGAGGCAGGCGGTCGAGCCACTCTTCCTTGCCATAGAGCACACCGACGCCTGTGGGGCCGTACATCTTGTGGCCGCTGAAGGCGAAGAAGTCGCAGTCTATCTGCTTCACATCGACGGGGATGTGGGGTGCGCTCTGGGCGCCGTCGACCATCACGGGCACATTGTGGGCATGGGCGATGCTTACCATCTGCTCTACGGGATTGACGGTGCCGAGGACATTGCTGACATGGCAGATGCTGACGATGCGGGTGCGCGGGGTGAAGAGGCGCTCATACTCATCGAGGAGCAGCTCGCCGCGCTCGTTGATGGGTATGACCTTGACCACGATGCCGCGCTTGCGTGCCTGGAGCTGCCAGGGCACGATGTTGGAGTGGTGCTCCATGACGGAGACGATGACCTCGTCGCCCTCGGTCATGCAGGCTTCGGCGAAGGATGATGCCACGAGATTGAGGCCCTCGGTGGTGCCCCGGGTGAAGACTATCTCTGAGGTGGAGCGGGCGTTGATGAAGCGTTGCACGGTCTCGCGGGCTGCCTCGTGGAGCTCGGTGGCCTGCTGGGAGAGCCAGTGTACGCCTCGGTGTACGTTAGAATTGACATTGAGATACTCGTCGCGCATGGCGTCGAGTACGCACAGCGGCTTCTGGGTGGTGGCGCCGTTGTCGAGATAAATCAGGGGTTTGTCGTAGATGGTGCGCGAGAGGATGGGGAAATCGGCGCGCACCTGATCGATATCATACATAGGCTTAATGACAAAGTTTACATCCCTCACACTTGTTGAGTTCTCCGCGGAAGCGCTTCTCTACGAGGTAGTGCAGCCGGTCCTTGAGGGGTTCGAGGCGGATGGTGTCGATAACCTCATTGATAAAGGCAAACTCGAGCAGCAGCCGTGCCTCGTCGAGGCTGATGCCGCGCTGGCGCATATAGAAGAGGGCGGCATCGTTGAGCTGGCCGACGGTGCTGCCATGGGCGCACTTGACATCGTCGGCATAGATTTCGAGCATGGGCTGGGTGTACATGCGGGCGGTACGCGAGGCGCAGAGGTTCTGGTTGGTTTCCTGCGAGGAGGTCTTCTGGGCTCCGTGGCGCACGAGCACGCGACCGGCAAAGGCTCCGACAGCGTCGCCGTCGAGCACGTACTTGTAGAGCTCGTTGCTGGTGCAGTGGGGCACCTGGTGGTCTATGAGCGTATTGTTGTCCACGCGCTGTGTCTTGTCGGCGATGACGCATCCGTTGCAGCAGCACTCGGCTCCCTCGCCTCTGAAGGTGAGGTCGAGGCGGTTGACGGTGGTGCCGTTGTGGAGGGTGATGACGTTGTGGTTGACGCGGCTGTTGGCCTGCTGCTCGATAAAGACGTTGCTGGTGCGGGTGTTGCGTATGTGGGTCTCTTCCATGCAGTAGAGGTCGAGGCTGGCGTTGTCGCCCACGTATGCCTCGATGACCTGGGTGGCGAGGAAGCGGCGGTCGTCGGCTGCGTGGTCGCAGAAGAGGAACCGTGCCTCGGCGCCCTGCTCTACGACGATGAGCACGCGGCGGTTGACCATGAGGTCGACGTCGGAGCGCAGGATGTTGATAATCTGCACGGTGCGATCCATGCGCACATGGCGTGGCACATAGATGAAGAGTCCGTCCTGGGCAAGCATGGTGTTGAGCGCCACGAGGGCGTCGGCTCCGGTCTGGGCGAGGCGTCCGTAGTAGGGCTCTACGAGCTGGGGCTGCGTGGCTGCCACCCGGCAGAGGCTGTCGACGATGACTCCCTCGGGCAGATGAGCCTGGGGCAGCTGGCGGGTGTAGAAGCTGTCGTTGACCACGAAGTAGAGCGAGGTGCTGAGATTGGGCACATCGCAGCGGAAGGCGTCGTAGGGGTTGACGGGGATGTCGAAGCGGTTGAGGTTGAGCCCGTAGTCGGGCTCGAAGAGCTTGGCCACGTCGGTATACTTATATCGCTCTACCTTGCGCGTGGGGAAGCCCATACGCCTAAAGTCGGCGAAGGCCTGCTCGCGCAATGCGTTCATCACCGGCGCCGAGTGGGCGTTGATGATACCCGAGCTCTGGGTATAGAGATCGATATACTGTTGTTCGCTGTTCATATCTATATATATAATAAGGTGGAGCGGAGGCTTACTCGTTGGCCTCGGCCTTAATCCAGTCGTAGCCGCGCTGCTCTATCTCCTTGGCGAGTTCGGGTCCGGCGGTCTTGACGATGCGTCCGCGGTAGAGCACATGGACCACGCTGGGCTTGATCATATCGAGCAGACGCTCGTAGTGGGTGATGACGATGGCGGAGGTCTCGGGGGTGTGCATCTTGTTGACACCATCGGCCACGATGCGCATGGCGTCGACATCCAGACCGGAGTCGGTCTCGTCGAGGATGCTCAGCCGTGGCTCGAGCATGGCCATCTGGAAGATCTCGTTGCGCTTCTTCTCGCCGCCAGAGAAGCCCTCGTTGACGCTGCGGTGGGAGAGCTTGCTGTCGAGCTCTACTATCTGTCGCTTCTCGCGCATGAGCTTGATAAACTCACTGGCGTTGAGCGGCTCCAGACCCTGGTACTCGCGCTTGGCATTGACGGCGGCCTTCATGAAGTTGGTCATCGACACGCCGGGTATCTCGACGGGATACTGGAAGGAGAGGAAGAGTCCCTCGCGGGCGCGGTCTTCGGGCTTCATGTCCAGGAGGTTCTTGCCGTTGAAGATGGCTTCGCCCTCGGTGACGGTGTAGAGCGGGTTGCCGGTAAGGACGGCGCTGAGCGTGGACTTGCCCGAACCGTTGGGGCCCATGATGGCATGGATCTCACCGTCGCCGATGGTGAGATTGATGCCTCTTAATATCTCTTTGCCTGCTATGGTAGCATGCAGATTTCTTACCTCTAACATATATGTAATGGTTTATGGTGAATTAATACAAATCTAACAGCCCCTGCAACAGTCCGCGCACATCGTCGCTGTCGAAACGGAAGGGGAAGTCAATCTTGAGTCCCACGGTCAACACGTGACGGTGGGGCTGTCCATGACAGTAGGCTGAAACGGTGTGGGAACGGCTGTCGGAGTAATCGACATGATAATGGGAGCCAAGTCCCAGGCGGTAACTGTACTCTGCCTGGAGGGCTATGTGGGAGAAAAGATAGATGTCGGCGCCGACGACGGGGCCCATGCTGAATCGGGGCATGCGCACCACACCTCGGGCACGGTAGGAATAGTTGAGAGAGCCGATCCGGGTCTCCATATCCATGCCGCCGCGCTCTGCCGACGGTGCCCAGAGCACATCGAAGCCGGCATAGGGCTGCACGTGCCACAGGGGCGAAGCCGGGCGCCAGCGGGCACCAAGGGAGAGCTGGCTGAGATCGTAGGAGGCGTCGCCCTTGAGCATCGTAATCTCTTCGTGCTCATATCCGGCCTTGACGCTGAGGGGAAAATAGATGGGCAGAAGGTACTCGACATGAAGCCGGGTGACCAGACCCGACTGGGAAGTGGAGCCCGAACGATAGAGGGGTACATCGCCACCCGAGGCGGAGCCACTGACAAGGGCGTTGCCACCAATGTGGGCGTCGACAGACCAGCGGGGGCTGTCGTCGTCCTGGGCCTGCACCGAGGCAACCAGAACCAGCATCAATAGGGTAATAATCTGTCGCATAACGGTCTAACCTACGGTTCCTTCGAGTGATACACTGAGTAGTTTCTGAGCCTCAACGGCAAACTCCATGGGCAGCTTGTTGAGCACCTCTTTGGCATAGCCGTTGACGATAAGACCTACGGCCTGCTCGGTGGGTATACCTCGCTGATTGCAGTAGAACAACTGGTCTTCCGAAATCTTGGAGGTGGTAGCCTCGTGCTCCACGATGGCTGTGTCGTTGTGGATATCCATATAGGGGAAGGTGTGGGCTCCGCAGTCGGAACCCAGCAGCAACGAGTCGCAGGAACTGTAGTTGCGGGCGTTGTCTGCATTGCTGGTGGCGCGCACCAGTCCGCGGTAGGAGTTCTGGCTGTGTCCGGCAGAGATACCCTTGGAGATGATGGTGCTCTTGGTGTTCTTGCCCATGTGTATCATCTTGGTACCGGTGTCGGCCTCCTGATAGTGGTTGGTGACGGCAACCGAATAGAACTCGGCCTGCGAACCATCGCCACGGAGGACGCAGGAAGGATATTTCCATGTGATGGCCGAGCCAGTCTCGACCTGGGTCCAGCTGAGCTTGGAGTTGTTGCCCCGCAGGTCGCCTCGCTTGGTCACGAGGTTGAGCACGCCGCCCTTGCCGTGCTCGTCGCCGGGGTACCAGTTCTGCACGGTGGAATACTTGACCTCGGCGTTGTCCTTGACGATAATCTCGACGATGGCAGCATGGAGCTGGTTCTCGTCGCGCATGGGTGCGGTGCAGCCCTCGAGGTAGGACACGTAGCTGTCGTCTTCGGCTACGATGAGCGTGCGCTCAAACTGGCCCGTGTTGCGGGCGTTGATGCGGAAGTAGCTGCTCAGCTCCATCGGGCAGCGCACGCCCTTGGGGATATAGACGAACGAGCCGTCGCTGAAGACGGCACTGTTGAGTGCTGCAAAGAAATTGTCGCGGTAGGGAACGACCGAGCCCAGGTACTCGCGCACCAACTGGGGATGCTCCTTGACGGCTTCGCCGATGCTGCAGAAGATGACTCCCTTCTCGCGGAGCTGCTCCTTGAAGGTGGTCTTCACCGACACGGAGTCCATGATGGCGTCGACGGCGGTGCCGCTGAGCGCGAGCCGTTCTTCGAGGGGTATGCCGAGCTTGTCGAAGGTCTTCTCGAGCTCGGGGTCTATCTTGTTGTCCTTGGGCTTCTTGGCGAGCGGGTCGGCATAATAGGAGATGGCCTGGTAGTCTATCTCCGGCAAATGCACGTGGCCCCACGTGGGCTGGGGCTGGGTGAGCCAGTAACGGAAGGCCTTCAGGCGGAAGTCGAGCAGCCACTCGGGCTCTCCCTTCTTCTGCGAGATAAGGCGCACCACATCCTCGTTGAGTCCCTTATCGATAATATCTGTATGCACATTGGTGGTAAACCCGAACTCGTACTTCTGGTCGGCCACCTGTCTTACAAACTCATTTTTCTCTTTGTCTGCCATTGATTTAATGTGTCATGACATATGAGCGAACGGGCTGGATACACATCTCCCCGATACACTCTGTCGTATTAACCATGATAGTGACACCCTCTTCTACGAACAGGATGCCACTACCTATATTTCCGCTTATAGCCTTATTAAGTCAATAGTATGGCTATCCTGCCGGACTTAGAGCTTCTGCTCTACCTCTATCTCGGTGAAGGTCTCGAGGATGTCGCCCTCGAGGATGTCATTGTAGTTGACCAGACTGATACCACACTCCATACCTGTGGGTACCTCCTTCACATCGTCCTTATAGCGCTTGAGCGAGTCGATAGGAGCGGTCTTGACCACGATACCATCGCGGATGACGCGCGCCTTGTCCTTGCTGTGTACCTTGCCTTCGGTAACGAGACATCCGGCAACGGCACCCACCTTGGAAATCTTGTAGACCTGGCGCACCTCTACCTGTCCGGTGATGATTTCCTTCTTCACCTTGTCGAGCATACCCTCCATGGCAGAGGTTACGTCGTCGATGGCGTCGTAGATGACGGAGTAGGTATTGATTTCTACGCCTTCCTGGTCGGCGAGCTTGCGCGCGGCAGCCGAAGGACGTACCTGGAAGCCCACGATGATGGCGTCGGACGCGTCGGCGAGGGTAACATCGCTCTCCGAAATCTGGCCCACAGCCTTGTGGATGACGTTGACATTGATCTTCTCTGTAGAGAGCTTGATGAACGAGTCGCTGAGAGCCTCGATACTACCGTCGGTATCACCCTTGACGATGATGTTGAGCTCCTTGAACGAGCCGAGGGCAATGCGGTGGGAGATGTCGTCGAGGGAGAGTCGCTTCTGGGTGCGCAGACCCTGCTCGCGCTGCAGCTGCTCGCGCTTGTTGGCTATCTCGCGCACCTCCTGCTCGGTATCGAGCACGTGGAAGGCATCGCCGGCAGTGGGAGCGCCGTTGAGACCCAGGATGATGGCGGGCTCGGCGGGCTTGGCACTGTCGATGCGCTGGTTGCGCTCATTGAACATGGCCTTGATGCGTCCCCAGCTGGTGCCGGCTATCACGTAGTCGCCCACCTTGAGGGTACCGTTGCCAATCAGCACGGTGCTGACATAGCCGCGGCCCTTGTCGAGCGACGACTCGATGATGGTTCCCACAGCCTTGCGGTTGGGGTTGGCCTTGAGGTCGAGCATGTCGGCCTCGAGCAGCACCTTCTCCATCAGTTCGTCGACACCGATGCCCTTCTTGGCACTAATCTCCTGGCACTGATACTTGCCACCCCACTCTTCGACCAGCAGGTTCATGTTGGCGAGGTCCTCGCGTATCTTGTCGGGGTTGGCTCCGGGCTTGTCTATCTTGTTGATGGCAAACACCATGGGCACGCCGGCAGCCTGGGCATGGGCGATGGCCTCCTTGGTGGTGGGCATCACAGAGTCGTCGGCAGCGATGATGATGATGGCGATATCGGTAACCTGGGCACCACGGGCACGCATGGCGGTAAACGCCTCGTGGCCAGGGGTATCGAGGAAGGTCACCTTGCGGCCGTTCTTCATCGTCACGCTATAGGCGCCGATGTGCTGGGTGATACCTCCAGCCTCGCCGGCAATCACGTTGGTGTTGCGGATATGGTCGAGCAGCGAGGTCTTACCGTGGTCTACGTGGCCCATCACGGTAACGATTGGCGCACGCGACACGAGGTCGGCTTCATCGTCTTCCTCTACGCTCACGGCTTCCTGAACCTCAGCACTCACATACTCGGTCTTGAAACCGAACTCCTCGGCCACCAGGTTGATGGTCTCGGCGTCGAGGCGCTGGTTGATAGACACCATGATGCCTACGCCCATGAGGGTAGAGATGACCTGGGTGACGCTCACGTCCATCATCGTGGCGAGCTCGCTCACGGTAACAAACTCGGTGAGCTTGAGCGTCTTGCTTTCTTTGCGCTCGGCCTTTGCCTCCTGGGAGAGCTTCTCCTGGACGGCCTCTCGCTTCTCCTTGCGGTACTTGGCGCCCTTCTTGTTCTGGTTCTTGTTGGTAAGGCGGGCAAGCGTCTCTTTCACCTGGCGTGCTACGGCTTCGTCGTCTACCTCGAGAGGCTTCTGGTTGCGCTTGCGGTTCTTGCCATTCTTGCCGTTGCCACCGTTGTTGGCATTGTTGGCGTTGTTGGCATTGGGGTTATTGTTGTTGCCGTTACCGTTCTTCTTCTTGTTGCGGCCGTTGTTGCTCTCAGCCTCGGCGTTGATATCCACGCGCTCCTTTCCTATGCGCTGGCGCTTCTTCTTCTCGCCGTTCTTGGCCTGTGCCTTTTCCTCACGCTCCTTTCGCTTTTCCTCCTTGCTCTTCTTCTTGGGTCGGGTGCTCTGGTTGATGGCGTCAAGGTCTATCTTGCCCAGCACATTGACCTTGGGGGCATTGGGGTTCTTGGCTTCGGTGGGGAGCTTGAAGACTCCGGCTGTGGCAGGAGCCTTCTCGGCAGGAGCCTTCTCCTGGGCAGGGGCCTCGGGAGCCTTCTCGGCCACGGGGGCTGCGGCGGGCTTCTCTTCCTTCTTCTCTGCCACGGGTGCAGCCACAGGCTTCTCGGCCTTGGGGGCCTCCTTGGCTACGGGCTTTTCCTCCTTGGGTGCTTCCACCTTGGGCTCGGCTTTCTTCTCTTCCGGTTTCTGACTTACGGCAGCGGTCTTACTCTCGGTATTGTCGGAGGCAGGAGTAGCAGCTGGCGCGGGTGACTTTGGCTTCTTATTGAGGCTGTCAAGGTCTATCTTGCCAATCACATTAAAGGTCTGCGACTTGGTCTTCGGCTGTGCTTCGGCGGTCTGCTTCTTGTCCTCGGCAGCCTGCTTCTTCTCTTCGGCAGCCTGCTTCTTGTCCTGTTGCTTCTTGTGGGACATCAGTTCTGCCTTGTTTCTTACATCAGCATCTTGCTTGAACGCTTCGAGAAGAGCATTGTACTGCTCGTCGTTCAGCTTGAAGCTGGGCTCTGACTTCACTTCGCCCAGTTCTTTTCTCTTCTCCAAGAACTCCACTGCCGTCTGGAGTCCGATGTTCAGTTCTCTTAATGCTTTATTTAATCTGATACTCATTAATTACCTCTTCCTTTCTCTTAATTGTTGTCTATTATTGTTCAAATTCAGCACGCAGCACATCGAGCATGTGGTCGACGGTCTCTTCTTCGAGGTCGGCCTTCTCGATAAGCATCTCGCGTGGAGCCGAGATTACCTGCTTGGCTGTGTCGAGTCCGAGCGCCTTGACAGCGTCGATAACCCACTGGTCGATTTCGTCGGAGAACTCGTCCAGATAGATGTCTTCCTCGACCTCGTTGCCTGTAACGTCACGGAATACGTCGATGGTGTACTCGGTGAGCAGCGAAGCCAGCTTAATGTTCATACCGCCACGACCGATAGCCAGGCTGACCTCCTCGGGCTGGAGATAGACCTCGGCCTTGTGCTCTTCCTCGTTCACGCTGATGCTGTTGATACGTGCAGGACTCAGCGCACGCTGGATATAGAGCTTGGTATTGGCGGTCCAGTTGATGACGTCGATGTTCTCGTTGCCCAACTCATGCACGATGCCATGCACGCGGCTTCCCTTGACTCCCACGCAGGCTCCTACGGGGTCGATGCGGTCGTCGAAGCTCTCAACGGCAACCTTGGCGCGCTCGCCGGGCATACGGGCAATCTTCTTGATGACAATCAGACCATCGGCTATCTCGGGCACCTCGGCCTCGAGCAATCGCTCCAGGAACTTGGGGCTGGTACGGCTCAGGATGATCTTGGGGTTGTTGTTGTCATTGGTCACGCGCTCTATCACGGCACGAATGGTCTCGCCCTTGCGGTACACATCGGAGGGTATCTGCTCTGCCTTGGGCAGGATGAGCTCGTTGTTCTCGTCATCGACAAGAAGTACCTCACGCTTCCATATCTGGTAAACTTCGGCAGAGATAACCTGGCCCTCGCGGTCCTTATATTTATTATAGAGCGAGTCGTGCTCCAGCTCCAGTATCTTGGACGCCAGGGTCTGGCGGAGGGTGAGGATGGCGCGGCGGCCGAACTTGGCAAAGTTCACGCTCTCCGAAACGTCCTCGCCCACCTCGTAGTCGGGCTCAATCTTGCGGGCGTCGGTCAGGCTGATTTCCTTATTCTCGTCCTGCACCTCACCGTCGTTAACGACCACGCGGTTGCGATAGATTTCGAAGTCGCCCTTGTCGGGGTTGACAATCACGTCGAAGTTCTCGTCGCTGCCGTAAATCTTGGCCAACACGTTGCGGAAGCTCTCTTCAAGCACGCTCACCAGTGTGGTGCGGTCTATGTTCTTAGTATCCTTAAACTCCTTGAAGGTATCAATCATACTGATTGTCACCTCGTTTGTTTTCTTTGCTGCCATAGCTTATTTGAAACTTATTAAGTATTTAGTATATTTCACCTTATCCATCTGATAGTGGTGGTCGACATCCATGAGCTGGGGGCGCTTCTTGCCCTCTACCTTTACCTTCTCGCTCACGCTGACCACAAAGTCGTTGCCGTCAACGCTCTTCAGCGTGCCGCGCACCTTGATACCGTCGGCATCGAGCACCTCGACCTCTTCGCCAATGAAGTTGATGTATTGCTGGGGAACCTTGAAAGGCTGGCCCAGGCCGGCTGAACCCACCTCAAGCTCGTAGTCTTCTTCATCACGGCTCAGATGGTCTTCGATAAACCTGCTCAGCTCTACGCAGTCTTCAATCCACACGCCATCGGCATGGTCGATTTCGACTACGATACGGTTGTCTGTACTAATCTCTACATCCACGAGGAAATACTCCTTATCCTTAAGCCATTCCTCTACTACGCTTTTTACAACGTTTTTATCTATCATACGGTTATTATTAAAAAATGAGGAACTCCGGTTGGAGTCCCTCATTCCACTGAACGATGCAAAGTTACGCATATTTTCCCAACTCTGCAAATGTTTTCGCTTGTTTTTCACCAAGATGCCTTATATTTCACCATCTCGGGGCCGAAGGAGAGTATCTCGGCACCGGCGGCGGTAAGGGTGGATGGTGCGGGGATGACGTTGCTACTTCACCTCCCAGATGTCGTTGGTTTCAAGCAGTTCCTCAAAGTTGTGGTAAGGCTTCTGGGCCTTGACTTCTTCCACCTGCTGGTTGACGCAGCTGTCGTAGGTAGGTGCCTCGACATCGCGTATCACGCCGAGAGCCACGGGGAAACCGTGCTCATTGTCCATCATTGCGAGCTTGAGCTGCAGGGTGTTGTCCTCACAGTGGCTGTCGTGTACGAGGATGTCGTCGAGGGTATATCCGTCGCGTCCAATCTCGACCACCTTGAGCCCGAAGCCTTCCTGCACGAGTCCATATTCATGGTTTTCGCCAAAAACCAGCGGCTTGCCGTCTTCCACGTAGATGGCGTTGCGGCTACGACCTTCGCGGGTATAGATGGGAGCATAGCAACCATTGTTGAATATCATGCAGTTCTGCAGAATCTCGCACACCGAGGCTCCCTTGTGCTGGTAGGCACGCTTGAGGATTTCCACAGTGCCGGCACCGTCGTTGGCCACAGCTCGGGCGAAGAAGCGTCCGCGGGCACCAAAGCAGAGTTCGGCGGGGCGGAAGGGGTCTTCCACCGTACCGTAGGGCGAAGACTTGGAGACGAAACCGCGTGGCGATGTAGGACTATACTGACCCTTGGTGAGTCCGTAGATACGGTTGTTGAGCAGTATCATGTTGAGGTCGATATTGCGGCGCATGGCGTGGATGAAGTGGTTGCCTCCGATGGCCAGTCCGTCGCCGTCGCCGCTAATCTGCCATACGGCGAGGTCGGGGTTCACTATCTTGGTACCGGTGGCAATGGCTGCCGCACGTCCGTGGATGGTCTGCATAGCATAGGTGTTGACGTAATAGGGCAGACGGCTGGAGCAGCCTATGCCGCTGATTACTGCCGTCTGATAGGGAGGAACGCCCAGTTCGGCCATGGCTTTGTGCAGACTGGACAGGAAGAAATGGTCGCCACATCCAGGGCACCATCGTGGCTGCCCCTTCTTGTAATCGTTGGCTGTATATTCGTTCATAATGACTTCTGTTAAGGGTTAAGCGATGATGTTGTCCTCATAGGTGAGGCCGGTCTTGGTGCGGTTGGGCGCAAGCAGTATCTTCTCAAACTCTTCGGTGAGCTCGCTGACCACAAAGGGCTGGCCTTTCACCTTATTATATTGGTAGGGCGAGAAGTTGTTGATGCGTATACGCAGCAGCGCAGCCAGCTGACCCAGATTCTGTTCGGCCACCACTACCTTGGGATAGCGGTTGAGCACCTCGACGGTATTGTGAGGCAGCGGGTTGACATACTTGAACTGTGCCAGTGCCACCTTGTAACCCTTGCCACGCAGTTCCTTGAGCGTGGAGAGCAGATGGCCGTAGGTCGAACCAAATCCCACGATGAGCAGTTCAGCGTCGTCCTTGTCGCCCTGCACCTCGAGGTCGGGCACTTCGATGCGAGCCACCTTGCGCGAGCGCAGATGGTCCATCAGGTCGTGGTTCTCGGGCTCGGTCGATATGCTGCCGGTCTTGCCGTCCTTCTCCAGTCCGCCCAGAATGTGTGTATAGCCTTCCTGTCCGGGTATAGCCCAGTAACGCACACAGGTTTCGGGGTCGCGCTGATAGGGGGTATACCTGTAGCGCTGGTCGCTGGTGGCATAGTGGGGATGTATCTCGGGCAGCTCGTCCATCTTGGGCAGACGCCATGCTGCCGAACCGTTGGCGATGAAGGCATCGGTGAGCAGCACCACGGGGGTGAGATGTTCCAGGGCTATCTTGGCTGCCATGTAGGCTGCCGAGAAGCAGTCGGTGGGGCTGGTGGCAGCGATTACGGGCATGGGGCTCTCGCCGTTGCGGCCGTAGAGCACCTGCAGCAGGTCGGTCTGCTCGCTCTTGGTGGGCAGACCGGTCGAGGGACCGCCACGCTGAACGTCGATGATGACCAGAGGCAGCTCGTCGATGACAGCCAGGTTGATGGCCTCGCTCTTCAGACAGATGCCGGGACCCGAGGTAGAGGTGGCTGCCAGTGCTCCGGCAAACGAGGCACCTATGGCGCTGGCGCAAGCCGATATCTCGTCTTCACACTGCACCGTGATGACGCCACACGACTTGTGCTTGGACAGTTCGTGCAGTATGTCGGTGGCGGGAGTGATGGGGTATGAGCCCAGATACAGCTTCAGTCCTGCCTTTTCGGCGGCGGCTATCAGTCCGTAGGCGGTAGCCTTGTTGCCGGTGATGTCCATATAGCGTCCGGGCACCTTGGAGTGGGTCTCTATGCGATAGGTGGCGGGCACGCCGGCATGGGTGTTGTGGGCATAGTCGTAGCCGGCATGCACCACGCGTATGTTGGCCTCAGCCACCTGGGGCTTCTTGCCAAACTTATGGTGCAAGAACTCTTCGGCGAGTTCAAGATTGCGGTCAAACAACCAGCACACCATTCCCAGGGCAAACATGTTGCGACACTTGAGGATGCTCTTGTTGTCCATACCCGAGTCTTCCAGACAGTGTTTCACCATCGTGGTGATGGGGCAAGCCACCACGCAGTCGGGGTCTATGCCCAGTTCGCCCAGATAGTCGTCGGTGAGGAAATCGGCCTTGCGCAGGTCGTTGGGACCGAAGCTGTCGGTGTCGATGATGATGGTGGCCTGGGGCCTCGTATACTTGTACTGGGTCTTCAGCGCAGCGGCATTCATCGCCACCAGCACGTCACAACGGTCACCGGGAGTATATACCGTGCCGTCGCCGATGTGCACCTGGAATCCGGAAACACCCGTAAGCGAACCTTGCGGGGCACGGATGTCGGCTGGATAATCGGGGAAGGTACTGATGTCGTTGCCCACGGTGGCAGAAATGGTAGAAAAGATGTTGCCGGCCAATTGCATGCCGTCACCGGAGTCGCCAGAGAATCTTACTACAACCTGGTCCAACTCTTTGATTACGATGTCTTCTTCCATAACAGGATGTCAAGGTAAAATGAATAACTGTTTTAGTTTTAGTATTTGAATGAACTACCGCCAAGGAACTCGCGCAGCAGACTGGTGGGAGCCAGTTGACGGTAAGAGATAGCATGGAAATAGCGCAGGAACTTGAGCAGGCGGTGTGCCTCGGCATATTCCTCGCAGTTTTCGGGCACCTGCTCGAGCAGCGGTTCAGCCTGCTGCTTGATGACGGCCAGTTCGTAGAGCATGGCACTGTTGAACATGGCGTCGGCATTCTCCTGGTAGGGGAATATCCACCGTTCCTCGCCGGCGCGCACGCTGGGCCAGCGGTGTATGCTCTCCTGGGCGCTTACGCCACGATACTTGTAGTCGCGTATGATGCGGCGCAGCAACCGGTTGTCGGTCGTGGGGATATAGTTGTGCTCGTCGAGCAGGATGGTGGTGAGCGCCGACACATACACGCGGAACTTCTGCTGCTCGGGAATCTGGGCGGTAAGCTCGGGGTTGAGGGCGTGTATGCCTTCGACCACCACTATGTCGTTGGGGCCCAGCTTCAGCCGCTTGCCGCTCTTCTCGCTCTTGCCCGTCTGGAAGTTGTATCTGGGCAACTCTATCTCCTCGCCCTTGAAGAGGGCATTAAACTGCTCGTTGATGAGGGCTATGTTGAGGGCGTGTATGCTCTCATAGTCATACTCGCCATTGGCGTCGAGCGGAGTCTTGTCGCGGTCTATGAAGTAGTCGTCGAGCGATATCTGGAGTGGCTTGAGTCCGCAGGTGAGCAGCTGTATGCTCAGTCGCTTGCAGGTTGTGGTCTTTCCCGACGACGACGGACCGGCCAGCAGCACCAGCTTCACATCACTGCGCGCGGCTATCTGGTCGGCGATGCGGGCTATCTTCTTCTCCTGCAGCGCCTCGTTCACATTGATGATGTCTGTGGCAAACCCCTTGTCCACGGCGTCGTTGAGGTCGCCCACGGTGCGCAGACCGATGATGTTCTGCCACTCGTGGTGCTCCTTGAACACATCAAACATCTTCTGCTGGCGGGGCATTGGGCACAGTTCGCCGGGATCTTCGCGCGAGGGGACACGCAGCAGCATCCCATCGCTGTAGGCCACGAGGTCAAAGAGATAGACCTCACTGGTACTGGTCAGCAGGGCACCATAGAAATAGTCGATGAAGTCGTCTATCTGGTAGTACACCGTATAGAGCTTGCCCTGGCCTTTGAGCAGCTTCACCTTCGACATGTCGCCCTTCTCGCTGAAGAGGTGTATGGCTTCCTCGGCAGTCACCATGCGGCGGCGTATGGGCGTGTCGGCGTCTATTATCTCCTGCATGCGGCAGCGTATACGTGCCACATCGTCGGCGGTAATGTCTCTTCCCAGCTTGACGTGTACATAGTAACCCTTCGACACCGGTATATCTATGCGCACCTCCACATTACCGTAGAGATCGTTGATGGCCTTGCAACATATAAAAAATAAGGTACGCGTGTACGTGCGTGACCCCGAGCCCGACCGCATATCCAGAAACTCCACATCTTTGTCGTTGTAGAGCCGGTAGTGCATGCCTTGCACCTTATTGTTTACCCTTGCGCACACCGGACCATGGTCCATTTTAAGCTCCGAAGCAGAAAAAACTTCAGAAAGTGTACTTCCAACGTTGACTTTTAAAACTTTTTTATTATTTTTGCAACGTATAAGTAGCATCTGTTTCATCATTGGATAGATTCTTTTGATTGACAGGGCTAAATTAGTAATTATTATCGACTTCTTACAAACTTTTTATCAAAAATATGTCGATTTGGATTTTTTTTAAGCTTATCGGTTCATTAGCCTTGCTTATGTTTGGTATGAAAACGATGAGCGACAGCCTGCAGAAGATGGCAGGACCACAGTTGCGCCATATCCTTGGCGCCATGACAACCAACCGTTTAATGGGCATCCTTACCGGTACGTTTATTACAGCCGCGGTACAGTCGTCTACCGCCACTACCGTGATGACGGTATCGTTTGTCAATGCCGGTTTGCTCACTTTGGCCCAAGCCATCTCCGTCATCATGGGAGCCAATATCGGCACCACGCTTACGGCATGGATTATGAGCGCGGGTTTCTCTTTCAACATTACCGACTTCGTATGGCCGGCTTTCTTCATCGCTATCATCTTGATTTATTCCAAGAAGCGGAAGATGGTCGGCGATTTCATTTTCGGTATCTCCTTCATGTTCCTCGGACTGGGCACCCTGCGCCAGACGGGTATCGACATGGACCTCTCCCACAACCAGGCTGTGCTCGACTTCTTCCAGAGCTTCGACCCCAACAGCCTGCTCACCACCGTGACCTTCCTCATCATCGGCAGTCTGCTCACCATGTGTGTGCAGAGCTCGGCAGCCATCATGGCCATCACCATGATACTCTGCTCTACCGGCGTGCTGCCCATCTATCAGGGTATAGCCTTGGTGATGGGTGAGAATATCGGTACCACTGTCACCTCCAATGTGGCTGCGCTCACCGCCAACGCCCAGGCCCGCCGTGCCGCCCTTGCACACATGGTGTTCAACCTCTTCGGCGTATGCTGGATACTGCTCGTGTTCCGCCCGTTTGTCGACATGGTCTGCGGATTTGTGGGCTACGACGAGTCGCTCCATCAGGGCGACCCCGGCTTCCTCGCCAACGCCGCCAAGCTCAGCTTCGTGCTCGCTGCCTTCCACACCACCTTCAACCTCGCCAACACCTCTATCCTCGTGTGGTTCATCCCGCAGATAGAGCGACTCGTGTGCCGACTCATCAAGCCGAAACCCAATGCCGAGGACGAAGACTTCCGCCTGCGGTTCATCCAGAGCGGTATCATGAAGACCCCCGAGCTCTCAGTGCTTGAGGCGCAGAAAGAAATACAGAGCTACTCGGAGCGTATACAGCGCATGTTTGGCATGGTCAATGAGTTGCTCTACGAGAAGGATAGCGAGAAGTTCATCAAGCTCTTCTCGCGCATCGAGAAGTATGAAGGCATATCAGACCACATGGAGATTGAGATAGGCAACTACCTCGACAACGTCAGCGACTCGCACCTCAGCGACGAGACCAAGGCCAAGATACGCGCCATGCTGCGCGAGATAAGCGAGATAGAGTCTATCGGCGACAGCTGTTACAACATTGCGCGCACCCTCAACCGCAAGTTCAAGAGCAAGGAAGACTTCACCGAGACGCAGTACGACCACACACATCAGATGTTTGGACTCATCGACTCGGCACTTACCCAGATGAACACCATGTTCAAGCGCCACAAGGAGAACTTCGACCCCAACACCTCGTTCAACCTTGAGACCGAAATCAACAACTATCGCGGACAGCTCAAGACCCAGAACATCAACGATGTCAACGAACACGCCTACTCCTACGCTTGTGGTACCATGTATATGGATATCATCCAGGAGTGCGAGAAGCTGGGCGACTACATCGTCAACGTAGTCGAAGCCCGCATGGGCGTACGCCAGCACGGCGCATGATGCGGCCCAAAACTCCGCAACCGTCACGGCTCTCATAGAGCCAGTTATCACATACCGGCCACATTCCTACAGCAACCCTGTAGGATGTGCGATTTCCAAGCCCAGGGCAGAGGTGCAACGCGCCTCTACCCTGGGTATATTTATAATAAGGTATAGCAACTCTGTAGGAGTTGCGTTTAGCCGAAGGCGTTACCCCAACGCAAAACCATCGCTACCTATATGTAGGGGAATTATCCAACTGAGTATAACGCCTACGGCTAAGCGCAACTCTTACAGAGTAGCTATATTAGTGGGGGCATTACCCAGGGTTGCGGGCATGGCCC